>Ga0169931_10005433_pt1 | contig 19421 bp, 14 predicted proteins | sample Kivu_15m_20L_FD_129675 | JGI IMG/M metagenome (GOLD analysis project Ga0169931, IMG submission 129675) | Freshwater microbial communities from Lake Kivu, Western Province, Rwanda to study Microbial Dark Matter (Phase II) - Kivu_15m_20L... | ecosystem: Environmental > Aquatic > Freshwater > Lake... | reverse complement strand
TCTAGTCATTTTTAGTGTGATAAATACGATAGATGTATTCGTAAGATCATATTTATAGTAAAATTGAATGCAGTTCACTCGTCAACCGACACTATCGTTTTCAATTTGCCCTCCTGAGGCTCCAGACGACTACATATACTCATATTTACAGCTATCTGTCCACAAAATCAGCCAAAGTGTACAATCTTGGTTGTGCGTTTCTGAATTTCCAGTACACGATGACCACTATACCTCCCGTGACCACAAGCAGAAACAACAAAATGAACAGGGTTTACCATACTGGATCTGTTTTCTTGCAATATGCATCAGTAAGACAGTAGGCTCCGAAAGTGGCATCAACTCTACAGCAATCTACTCCTCCTCGACAGGTGCTTTCTTCACAGACTGACATAATATTATAAAAAAACTTTAACTGCAGCGATTCTAATGAATAAATATTTAAATCAAGAATAAAATTGCAAGTATCGAGAATGACCTAGATCCAACTGCCAAGCATCTATTTTCTATGGATCCTGGACAAGTTGTTTACTATATACCGGCGCAGTCGATTTGCTTTTATCGTTTCTTTACAGCTATAAACTTTTTAGTGCTCTGAATCTGTAGTGTTTCTATTACTACTTCTTGCTGGGCAAACTGTGGAAGGCTTTGGTTTGAAAACTTTGTGTTTTTAGCTATTGGGGTAGGACGGGTCTTTGCTTTTAACGGGGAAAGTGGTAGCGTTATAAAGATGGTGGTAAGATTGTCTGTTTTCTGTGTTAAAGACGAAAGTTTAATTTTTAAGGGTTTAGATCTTAGAGTTGATGGAGTTTTAGTTGATTTAGATTGACTAGTTTTTGAGATATTGTTAGGGGTTTGAGCTATTTTAGCAGATCTATTTTCTGGTGGTACTTGGCGCTTATATTTCTATCAAATTTTTTGGGAAAATTATTTTGGAGAAACCTGTTTTATCGTGTCTACTTCATGGTCTGATTGGCATCTACATTTTCTACTAAATCAGGCAGATGCTTTAAATGCACTATTTTTTCTTACATTTCTTCCTCTCCTAGTTCTTTTAGCTACTTCCGTGCCTTCTCATTCCATGGCTTATACGAGGGACTCCATTTTTATCCGGTCTATTTGCTCATAAAGGCAAGACTTTTGCGCTTGCTGCCAGCTGGTACTCTAGTACTGATTTATTTTTAAATGCACTAGTGATTGTTCCACTTGATATCGTGGATTGTTAGTTTTGTTTTTGGACTCTACATTTTATTATTACATATATCAAATGGCCTCGCTATAGGATCTCAGAAAGTTCATGGAACGATAAGATGTCAGATCAGATGCATACTGGAGAAGTGTACTTTCAAGTGATGCACGCAACATCTTTCCCAAGTACTAGCTAGCCAAGATTTAAATCGCTAAGAATAAGGTCAGCAAGATAAGACTCATCATGGAAAATTTGCCACAGTTTCTGATCATACAGTCGTATGCAAAAAACAGAGAGAATATTGCTAAGAGTCTTCCTCAAAAATAACTAAAAAAATAGATAGAATCGCTTGTGAAGGATCTGGAGCTGTGCCGTAACTAGCATAGATCGAGCGACTACTAATTTGAGATCCTATAACACAAAGGAAAGGTTGACTACTTCTGCCAAGAGCTGGCTAAGAAAAAAATATCACCTGAAATACGATAGTTGATAGATCGTTGTGCTAAGTGGAAAAAGTACGTGGATAGTGCGGCTAGAAGTGCACAGCAGTATGATGGTCTTTTGGGGGAGAAAGATAAGGCTGATTTGGCAAAAAATGTTAGTTTAAGTGCAGTTGATGATTGTATGTTGGCAGGTGTTTCGGGTAGGATCATATAGAGCAGACTTTCTTAAGAAGTAATGAAGCATAGGCTTAGAATTTTGCTGGAAAATGGGGTTTTCGAGTGTCCTTAGAACGATCCTTGGGATAAATAGTGGAAGCTAGTGCTAGCTAGACTGTAGAATACATAGCAGACATAAGAAAAGAGTGATTATGTGTGAGTTGTATATATAGCTGTAAGTATAAATATATTTGATCAAAGGTCATATCTAGATGGCAGATACGGTGCCGGCGAAGGCATCATACTAGCCGGATCTCTTTCCCAATTCCATTATTAATTCCTACTCTCCACCTTTATTTTTCTTAACTAACTGCATTTCTTCAAAACATCCGTAACTTCTCCTTTCATATGAGGATGGCTCTATAACATTTTATTCAAAACATCAATCAAATCACCAGCCAGTTGGTTGACTTGTGACTTGTACTGATTGAACCCTTGTTCTGGTGGGATTAACGCTGCGATGCTTACACTTTCTTCCATGTTTTAGGTTGATAAGTTTATCTGAGTGAGTATTGTTCTTTTGCTTTTTGTATTTTGTCTTTTTATAAGCAGCAGTTGCTATCTTGATACTTGGATGGGTACATTTGGCCGCGTTGGAAGTGTTCGTTCTTGAAGTACATGTGATGCTTGCTTTTTATCACCTTCACTACTTTCCTGAAATTGTATATGTTTAGTTGTCTCACGAAAGAAGCGAAGTTTTGTAGCTTGAAGAAGTCTTTGAGAACTCTGTCGTAGACCATTTTTGGTTGTCGGATCACTAACTACTCCTGGCCGTGCCATGCGATGTACTATGAATACTAGTCTTGCTGAGTGAAGCTAGGGATACTTCTAGGATGTGGTATAGTTTGAGAATGAAGAGGGGGAGTCGGTCCTTGAGAGGCTAGAGAGCGGGTAGTAGCGAGCTCATGAAAGAGAATAAAGGGTATAACTTTTAAATGATAAAGCCACTCAGCAGACACTACTATTCAAACATCAGATATAGGATTGACTTAATTTTTTTGTGACTGACAAAGTATTGGGAACCAGTGAAAATGCTAATAGATAGGATCAAGATTGAAAGATTATTGTGGCAGCCCAGATTTATTAATAGTTGATGTTGGACGAAATAGTCGAAAAAGCAGAGTCTATCACTAACTTCCTCACCAACTCGTCGCTGCCCACCTTGCCCTAGGACCACAGAAAACCAGAGGAGCGCGGCTAGCTTGATCCAGAACATCAATACCTGCATGGCAAAATAAATTTGTTAACCTAGGAGCGGGTGATGGCGTGGTTCAAGACCAAGGGCATCCAAGAAGGCCACCCTCACTTGCTCAAAGATCTGCACAAGGACTTACAGCTAATTAAGATCATTTCCAATAAGAGCAAGAGAGGTGAGGAATCTGCGTTGCAGAGGAAACGGAAATTAAAATTTTGCCTAACCCTTTCAGTCTGATTACGATAATTTGTATTATCAGATGATCTTTAGCAAATGCAGCTAGTTGATATATTAATTGGATTCATAATAGAATCAGAGCTTAGTTGCATATAAGAATAATTGATTATATGTGGCGATGATGACTATAATTGATTATAAGTGATGATGATGGCATATATAAGATAAAACGAATCAGTTGATTAAAAAGTCATGCCAGCCATGCCTCCTACAGCACCTATCCACAGCTGGGTCGCATCTTAGGGTCATCATCCACCATTCTAATGAAAAGTTATTTGAATTATGGTATTCTGTAGTCAGATTAGAGCTATAGCAGGCTGGCTTTGGAGTGAAATGCCCAGAATTCTTCATAGCGTTATTATTTGATGAGTTGGTATAGTCTGTTGCTTTAATTGGCCGTCTCAAAGGGTAGTTTGCCCATCACCATCGCAAAAAGTATGACTCCTAGAGCGAATATGTCAGTCTTCTCTGCGTTGTAAGGCTTGTCTTTGTTCTGTAAACAGTAGTGTATTTCAGGCGCCATGTATCCCTTAGGCGTGCCCTTGTATTCGTTGTAGGTGGTAGTGGTAGTTGAAGCAAAGCCGAAGTCACTGACTTTGACTAAAAGCGACCCTTCCTACTCGAATACCAGTACGTTATCGAGTTTCAGGTCACGATGGGCGATGTCTAGGGAGTGGAGGTGGGCGACTGCCTGGAGGATTTGTTTGTAGAGAGTTCTGAGAGTGTGTGGTTGTGAGTTGATGTTTGGGAGGTGGTTGAGGAGACTGCCCTTCGAGGCGTACTCCAGGACCAGTATGTTGTGCGTGCTTTGAGTCTATTTATCCACTGTAGTACCCGAAAAGGTCACATTTTCCTGGTATTTGAGAGCCCGCACTATGTGCTCATGCTCCAACTATCTCAGCATAGCCCACTAATTACGCAAGTGTCGTCCTTCGCGGACTCGCTAGCGGGGAACAACTTTCATGACAACGCAGTGTTCGCCTACTCCGTAGGCCCAGAGAGCGCTGCCTGAACCTTTGCCCAACAGACGTAATTCACCAGCCATATGGAAATATTATGAAATAAACAACCTGTACCATCCACGTCCATACTACCATACCACTCATAATACCTATAGTACCATACACATATATAAGCACAAAAGAACCCGCCTTTCCCTTGGGTTTCAACAGTTAATCTATGACTCTTTTAAAATTCAAATGAGATATTCTGCTTTCATCAGGTAATTACTTATTCTAAGACTAAAAAAATAATGAAAAACCAAATCTGTATTATACTAGCCTTAAAATGAATCCAAAAGCTTAATTTTAATAATTTTAAGCAATAATGATGATGATTTGTTTTTGAGTAAAATTTATAAAGTAATTGCAGAAATTCTCTATAAATCTATATCGAAATGATGTACTCATATAAATTTATTGAAACGCTTAGATAATCTACCATGTAAGTTCTATATTATCGTTTCTGACGGTAGGATTATACACTTTCCTGGTAAGAATATTGATTATAGCCAAATATATTTAACATGGCCACGCCCCTCCTCCCCAAAATCATATAACGCAGAATAACATCTTAAAACTAATAACCCCCCTCTACTCGCAAACGCAACCACTCTCTCAATTTGCACTACGACCCGTAAAATACCTCATCCAGTCCACCCTCACAGGATCCCCTAAAACCCAAGAAATAACAGTTGTACAGTGCCAGGAAAAATCAACTACTTAGCAAACAGATTCGGTTCAAGTCGGGTAAAAATTATACCAAAAACTGCCAGAAAAATATGAATTAGTTCATGGCTCTCAAAAACAAGGTCATCAACAACTTGATGCCTCAGGAGTACGATTCTAATCCTGTTGGATTTAGATAGTTGAGGAAAATGAACAAGTCTTAGGCGAAAAAGATTAGACTGAAAATTGTGAATATTCTTGAAGAGGAGTAACCGAAAAGAAGAGTCAAGACTGAAGAGGAGTAACCGAAAAGAAGAGTCAAGACTGAAGAGGCAAAAGAGGTCAAAGGAGATACAAAGATGCCATATGAGACTGAAAGAAGACTGTTTGGAGCATACAGAAAGCAGTAGAGAATGAAAATAAAGCAAGAAAATGTAACGAGCAGACAGGAAAGAATCGTTATTAAGCAATAGAAGACATCATAAAAACAGTATAAAGAGATGTCAATATAAGAGATTACAGGCAACTAGCACAACAGTTCAAAACTGGTTTAAAAAATGTAAGTTCTGAGGGCCACTCTGAGCCAGCGCACACCACCTTCTCGCAAGCAGAGCGAAGAGTACTAGTTGTAGGGCTGGTGATGTTTTAATCATACTATGTACACTGCTATTCATTTTAATACGTATAATAGTAGATTAATGTAATATTTACACCTATCACTAATCGGGAAACATGATTTCGCCTATATACTGCGCCCGCACTCCACCTCCACTTCTACACTCCCTCAGTAGCCCCAGAAAATTAGAATACACCACTCCATTTCTCGAATACTTCTTAGTCTCGTGATACTTCTCCCTCAATCCTCTAAAAAACCCATGTCTTCTCAGATAATAAAAAATCTATTAATTAACTCCTCTCAGAAAAGCTCTTAACAACTTGAGAACAGCTATCAAAATATACTTATTTTATATTTTATCTTACAGCCATGGTATAAGTTTGTTTTCGATGAGGCATCTGCGGGTGCGGATACAATCGATTTAGTAGAGTCTGATCATGTAGTCGATGTAGGTTTATACGTCGCTTACACCAGACCATATCCCTGTTAGTTTTGTTGTAAATTAGTTGAACATGTAACTGTTGAAGCTCTGTTTAATGCTTAGTCTTAGCTATGTGGGCTATACTAGTTGTCGAGCAAATAAAAGGACTATAACTTTCAGATTGTAGTCTCCTTGCTTTAGTATTGCTATCAAAAGTTAAGCCAAATGCAATTTTTTATCTTTGAACATAGCTACTAGTCTTTATTGTGAGCTTACCCATCGGTAGGTCAGTAGAGGATTCAAAGCTTATAGTAATTTTTGGAAAAGTCTAGAGTAACTGCCTGGATTTGACTATATTTTGTTTTGCTTATTAGAGTTGCTGTTGGCAAGGTCAAATGCGCATTTGAAAGTGGTATCTAATAATCCGGCTTATAGAAACTGTCGATGAAAACTGCTTTTGATTTGCATTGTGACCTGGTCTTACTTGATACTATATCATCTACCATTATGGATTTGAACATCTCCCACAGCTCGCTGAAAAGCTACAAAAAAGTAACAGGATGCATCGTGGCAATTTATGCCAGCTTGCACATGTACTAGGGTCTTTGACTGAGCACTTACATTACTGATACTAACTTTTCTCTTATTATCTGAGTTATAGCAAAATAACCTAGGAAAGCGTGGCCATGGCTGGACCCTAGATGAACATCGATGTCGCATAGTCCAACAGATATCTTATACGTATTGTGCTCTAGTAGGCTTCTACGATGGGTCCATCTTGTAATTTAAGCACATTTTTATAACTGACGATTCGCTTGAACTCATTTTAGTAATCACTGGGTCTGTCTCCGAATTAATAATTATCTTTATAAGTCCAAAAAATACAAGAAAGACATCTTAGAAGCACATAATACATATCTTCTTTTATAACTTTCTCAAAAATGTTTTTATCTGACCTCAAAAATATTTTTTTAGCAATATTGAATGCTTGTTTACGCTATAACTAGCTGAACTCTTATGATTTTTTGTGAAAATACTAGACAAATTGTTTGTTGAGCATTTAATTGCCGAAAAACCAATCGATATAATGCAGGTTAGTCTACAGCTATCTAAACTCATTTTTACTTATTTACTGAGATAGTCTAATAGTTAACTCTAGCGACAGGGCAGTCTGCTAGACGAACTCAGCTGTAGTTGAAGCTAGAGGGCTTATAGAATGAGATCGCAGAATTATGCGCTGCTGAAGGTGAGAGCAAGTGTGCGGTTCCATTACTACAACTCCACTGCTATCACGCTGTCCTCTTTATACATATTCGTGTACAAGTGCGCTAAACTCGGCCTACTATTTAAGCTCCAATCACTAGACTATGCGACTACTAGTCAAAGATGAGTCCCAAAGGCAAAACTGACATTTTTTAGGCAGGCACTGGCTATGATGTGGTGATCTTTTTGTGGTATATTTACGACTATAGTGAAGCCGCGTTCTTTGGGGTTGATCGAAACAAGACTGGCAGTGATGTATTATAGCCATTGTTGCTGTTGGAGGTAGTACACCTTAACCCGCGTATCTATCTTTGGCATACTTAGATATTATATTGGCTCATAGGTTTAAATACAATCAATAAGTCAAATATATAAAAGATTAGGAATATTATCATGTTTTTTAATATTTTTGATCTTTTATAGCTAATCTTATGGTTTTTTATATAAAATGCATGATCATGATAATAGCTTTTTTCAGCAGACTTTAGCGAACTTTTTGCCTACAATATTATTGCATCTCGTGCAAAAGTGTATTTTATCTCTGCAAGAATCGAAGTAGAGACAGCTCAGTCCGGTACACGCGAAGGGGGCAAGCAAAACGCACCACACCCAGGCAGCTGTACCCAACTAACTGCTCATTCTAGTCACAGATACGTTGCTACACTTAGGACATCTAACTTTAATAGGATAGCTCGAATCGCTAGCATGACTGGGGTATTTTCCCATGTCTTGTGCCAATGTTTACTATTTCACAGGTGGAGGAGGCTATAACTATACTTGTGAGGGCGCAGCTATGACTTATTATCGCATTCTGCCTGTAGCATTCATATTTTCTTTAATTTTGTTAGGGGCGTTGCCGAAGCCAGCAAACGCATCGTTGATGTGCAAGTTTTTACTCATAATATATATAACTAATCCATCCAACAACATACAATAACATTTATGCAAAAATACATTCATTCTATCATACTTTCTTCTTGGCCTTAGTCTTAGGTTTTTCCATCTTAGCTACATTTTCTTTCTCCTCTTTTTATCTTTTCAACATAAGTTCTTCCTGCTCAAGCTGGGCGAGATGCATTTCTAGATGTTAGTTCTTTCTGCGAAGTTTGTCAATATACTCCTTCTTTTAATTCATGCTATTGAACACTACCTTGCGATTTTACATGTCAATAACCACCTAAGACCACTATGCGACCTCCTCGAAACGTTGCTGTTGCTTCAAAACTAATCGTTTTAATCTTTATATTTTGGATAAATGTTTATTTTGTTATTATTTTAGTCTCTAGCCCTAGGTTACGAAACCATCTATCTGATTTGATAGGTTTTAAGTTTATTATTATATTTGATTGTTTTGCATCTCCACTCTTCTTATTTCTTATCCTGAGTTGTATATTGTATACCGAGTTAGGTCAGGGCTTTTTACATTCGTTACTAGTATGTTCTGTTTGCAGTCTATAACTAGATCACTGTGTCTTAGATGCTCTTAGAATGAGACATGTAGTTCTGATTGATCTTGTACAAAGACTCGTAGACCCTTGTGAGGACTTGGCTTTACTTTTATCTATCTCCAACAATATTTACATCTTCTAATAGCTCTGCATGATAGACTGAATGGCCTTATGTGAGCTCTAATTGCTCTTGAATCTTTCTCTTTCCAGTTTCTACTCCATGAAATACCCATACTTGGCTCCCATTTCTTTCTAAATACATTCAAATCTACAGTAAGTTAGCCAAATTGGAAGACGATTCCTGCCCTTTCATCCTTGATTTCGACCTAATGCGTTTTGATTTATTTTTATAGGTTGGCATTGAGATCCACGACGCTTTTTATCTTTTTCTTTAAGATTTATTCGCGACGGTAGAAGCGAGCGGCCTAACAAGCCTAGACATCGCGGAAGTGCACTAGGGCGCCTTTGGGGAGATCTATCGATTAGTTCTTTGAAGGTTATTTGGAATGCATCGAAATATAATATAGAACATCATGGCCTGCCTAGTATACACTAATAGTTATAGCTACATTGAAAGGAATAAAATATGATTGTTTTGTATTATTAAAATCAAAATTAACTGAAAACAAGTCTGTGTATCACTTGGATGGTATGCTCTTACTCGTCCCCTGTCCCTTAGTATTCTTATCCTTTTCGCTAAGCAATTTCATTATTTCCACATTCAATCTGACATTTTCTTCCTCCAGCTCGAACTTCTCTTTGGTGCATTTGCTGAGTTGTTTGTCTTTCTTCTAGTTTTCATTCTACAGCCATCTGATGCGGTTGGCTTACTAGTTGCGCGAGATGGATACGCTTCTACCTTTTTCTTATTAGAATTTTCGTTTCATGCCGTACATCTACTACATGACCATCTATACTCGCTTCTATACCATTTTCTTATCGTGAGTTACTCTTGCCAGCTAAGACTCAAATGAGGTACGGCCTTGTTATTGCTATCTGCACTTGATTTATAGTTAAGCGAGTTGTTTTTCTTTTAATAGCAGTGCTTAGTGTCGCTACTGGCTTACTTTCTGAAGCTACTTTATTTAGTTTATTTGTTAGGCATTAATAGACTTTAAGTTTTAAATATTAGCTTGTTTTTAAGCATTTTTTTCTGTGAGCTAGGCAACTTTGTCTTGCCATTATCTTATCTGCTACTGATGGATGGTACTATTAGTTAATTCTGCTCTTATTTGTTGATTTTCTGCTTCAAGCTGTTGCCTTATCTCAACTAGTTGTTGTATATACTGTTGCATGCTGTTAAGTTGTTCTTGACCATTCGAGATAATATTTCTATTTTGCTACAATTCCTCACGCATGAGCTAGCAATTGTCCTGAGCTTATGTAAGTTGTTCAGCCATCAACTTAGCCTTCTGAAGTTATATCATCAATGCTCTGTTTTTGCCAGCCAGCTATTTTTATGTCTTTTACAGTTGCCCCTACAGCTATTACCTCTCTTTCTTGTCATTCTCGACCTTCCACCTGTATTCTTCCATTTTCTATTAAACTCCCTTCATCCTTTACATCTCCTATCTATTATATTTGATTTCCATTTCCATTTGAAGAGTCTGTCTCATCATCTTGTCCATCTAACCACTAACTGCACTATTTCTCATCCCGTCTCCCTATTTTGTCTTCATCTGACTAATCTCTCCTTGTAACTGCATGACCTATGCTTCTAGCTATCCTTTTTTTCTCAAAAGAGCATTTCTGTTTTGCTACCACTCACTCTGTTGGATCCTCATTTGACCTAATTATTGTCTACATCCCTAGGTGGTCTCCTAACTTCTTCGCGCTCTTTGGCTTGCATCTTTTAACTATACTTGAGTTTATTGTAGTTTTTTGTTTAGTTATGTTATACTTTGTTGTTGCTAGTTGTGCTGCAACAACAATTTCGTTGATTTTCCATCCCATTGTTGTTTCTACATCTATAGTCTAACGATTGTTTTTTGTTTCTAGTCGAGGCTGCGTTGGGTCAACTGAAGCTAACCCGAGATCGCCACTATTTTCGAGTTCTACCTTTAAAGAGATTAGATGCGTCTTCTGAGCTATACTTAGTTACTTCCTTGGTTTTCCCTTACGTTTTTGAGTTAAAGTTGACACTTGATATGCTATTGTTGCAGTTTATTCAACTAATTTTGATAGGTGGCTGCTTATCTCTGAGCCGTTACTGTCATGCTGGCAGCCTGAGTATTCTGCACCTTCCATTCTTATATCTATTTAAGTAACTGCTATGCACTCAAAGCTTATTTTCTATTCTTTTCTATCTCTCTTCTGTACTACTATAAGTGTGATGTCATTTCTTATTTCTACCTGTATCTCTAGCTTGCCATCTGGTATTCTTTTTACTGCTGTTGTCGTTTGATATCGTCCATGAATCTTCTTAGATTGTCCAGTTGAAATCTTAGCTAGCCGTTTTCGCTTTGAAGGTTTTAGAGTTGTCTCCTAGGTACTTAGTTTCTCTGCAACTATTACATTTTAAACTTATATTAATGAATGCTTGATTGAAGCTGCTATATTGTGCGTATTTGACCCTGGAGCTACGATTTATATGTTTTTTATTGATATTGCCACTACTATCTTCCCTGACTTGCATTACCCAGCTATCTTTTTAAAGAATCTATCTGATTGGTAAGCTAGTATATTCTGATCTGAAGAGCATTCATCTATTACTTGTTCGAGTGCTCATTTTCAACCCTATTTCTTGAAATTTCTTCTTTCAGTTGTAAATTTTCAATCGTAAGTTCATTCAAATGTTTTTTAATTTGCGTATTTTATACCTTATTTTTGTTGAGTTAAGCTTCTAGTTTGCTGCGTTTGTTTTGCTAGTCAATAAGTTGTCTATTGACTGATGCTCCATCGTTGATTTCTGTCCTGTTTTACACACTCTTCATTCCACTTTTTATTTCGTACTAATTTGTTATATTTGACTTCATTGCTCCCAAAAAACCTATATAGAATATGCAATACCGTAGTCATATTTGCGGATAGATGAGGTCTAGTCTTTGTCTCGTTTGGTTATTGAGTTGTAGCGGATCAGACCAGTGTTGTAGCTAGAAACAGAGTGATTGTCTTTGGATGGTATGGCTTATTATTTCAGCTACATTTTGCTCTTTTTATCGAAAAATTTGCCATCAAAACCACTGTTAAAGGCGTCGTATGGTCCGCTCATTCCACTCATGTTAAGTGCACCACTACTGGACTTCTCTGAAGACACTTCTTCAAGAAATGAAGAAGACAATCTGAAAGTAATTCTGCAATCTTTTGTGGCATTTTTGCTAATAGTGATGATATTGACAGGAATGTCGAACAGCTCACTTCGATTATTTCTGCAGTTGTGAGGGTCAAGTATGGCACTAGTGTCGATCATGCAGCTTCCTAGTTTTTTTGGCGAAGCATCGAACAACATATTAACTATTAGTTCCGACTACTTAGACGTAAATAGTCGTTTTTCCATGTTGTAGACGATGGTCGAGAAAGATGATACTTTTTAATTGATAGCCAGTTATGAGAATCCGGGTTGTTTGACTTCTAAGAGATTTTTGGTTTAAATGCCCTTGTTGTTGCGCTTCCACATGAAGCGGACACGGCAGGGGAGGGGGAAGTAGCATTTGAAACTGAGCAGTTCGAGTGTGAACTCGTATTTGTAGGCGCGTTAGTGAGGAGCTAGCTAACGGCGACCAACCACGCTCATCTTTTAAATTAATAAAAAGATTCAGTCCATATACACAACTAACACACACTAATAGAAAGAAATCTAAGAATACTTTGTATGTTTATTTGTATGAAACTGGTATAAAGTATCAGTTTTGTTGAGTCTGAGGCATCTAGAAGGATCCTCCGATTCTTATAGGCTACGTAAGACTGCTTCTTTTGATATAATTTTTGTTTCTTAAAGCCAGAATACAAACAGCGACCAAAATAGCAGTAAGTGTTAGCAAATTTATAATGGGCCCGAATCCTGAAATATTGGGAAAGATATTCACATTTCTGTGATTGTTGACAAAGCCTATTTGATTGTTACTTTTATCAAAAATGATGATTTGGTGGTGAAAAAAGAGATCGCCAAGTATGACCATAGGTATGTCCGAAGGAAGGGTGTAAATGCCTAACCAGCATTATCGATTATTATAGCTACCTAAAATATAAGCCTAAGGTGTGATATTGAAAGAAATACTACTCGAAAACACAGTAATATTTGGGTACTCGACCTCAAGAGGACATTTGCAAGTGCGTAGACTAATACCTGAGTTAAGATAGATATACTTGTATCGGGGGCACAGAATTTAGAGAAAACTGCTTAGTCGAATTGTTCGTATAATGTTTTGGGGAAGACGATAAGAGAGGTGCCTGAGTCTACCACTGCATCTTTGTAGTAAAAACTTTGAGAATTAACTTTGAACTAATGTATAGGTATGGTCCAGTAGTCCCTTCTGCTTGCATTTATATACACAGCCTAGGGAAAATCTTCCTTGCTGAGATTATAGTAAAAATATGATTTTTATTTCAACTAGCTGAGTCCTAGACTAAACGCGAATTTGTTAGAAACGAGATCTCCTCTTCTAGTCATGATATCAAAAATATTATCGACTTGTGGCCAATTGCTAAGCCCCATCAATCCATCAGCCCTGGCATTCTAGGTATCGAGCTGATAATCCATGGCTACGAATTTGTAAGGTACAGTGTTGTTTTGAAATGAAACTAAGTCACTGACATAGTATCCTGCGATTTAGCCTTTTCCGTATACTATATGCTACCTTTTTTGGGTCACGTTTGCTGTTGATGATTGTTTTGGGTTGTACTTGCGGATAGTGAAGGGACAGTTGGAACAGTTTTTTGAGGGAATGTAGGTTAGATCGCTGCCGGTGTCGAGGATTATGTCGAAACGTTGGGGAGGCGAGCCTACTGTTATGGTCGAGTAGTATTGGAACTGAATGGTTATCTATGCACGTTGTAGAAGTTGTTTATTTATACTTTTGAGTATGAAAGCATTTGCGATTTTCTAACTAGTGGCACTTGGTGTTGTGAAAGCTCCATTCTTAGTTAATTCTTGACTACTTGTTCAAGCCTTGCACGGAGACCATAAAAACGAGCAAAAGTATAAACGAATATGTATTCTTTTCTATTTTTGCTGTTTTGTTTATAGAAAAGATGTTTTTATGCTTGACCATGTCCTGTTATATTCAAAACAACTATAATAAGCATTAATCTCAGTCCTTTTTTTATTGTTATTGAGTAAGTTTTACATATGATTGATATAATATTTTTAATAACAAGCTCATAACTAGATGGGAACTTCTTCGCCCAAAAAAACTTAAAATAAGATAACAGAGTGTAATAAACACCTAAAGTAGACAGTAAAAACTCTTTCAATTTCAACAGAATCATCGGCAAAGGCGGATTCGGTCGAGTCTGGAAGGTCATTGACAAAAAAACCAAGCAGCCATACGCTCTCAAGGTCATCGACAAGGCCAGGGTCATCTCCAAGAAATCAGTTCAATCCATTATGAACGAACGAGAGATCCTTTCTTCGCTTTTATAGCATCAATCATAGTTCATCGTCAATATGCACTGTGCCTTCCAAGATCGCTAAAATTGCTATCTACTGATCGACTACATCTAGGGAGGTGACCTCAGGTACTACATCAACCGTAGCTACGCTTTCTCTTAGTAGCAAATCAGTAAAAACACAAAATATATAGAATTTCTTGTTCGATGTCTGGTCGAAGGACTCAATCACTTGCACATGCACAACATCATCCATAGAGATATCAAGCCTTAAAATATTCTTATGTAAAAAAACGGATACGCGAGGATCACAGATCTGGGCATAGCGAGGTACTGGAAGTCATAGAATTCGCATTAGACCAGTGGTACTCCAGGATATATGGCTCCATAGGTGCTGATCAGACAAAATCATTCTTTTTGTGCTGATTTTTATGCGATTGGTGTCATAGCTTATGAGTTGCTAGTGGGAAAAAGACCTTACATGGCACGAGATCGAAAAGGTATAAGAGACTAGGTGCTTAATAAATAGGCAAAAATACCAGCTATTTATCATTCTAAAATATCAAAATAAGGCGTGGATTTCGTCAATAGGGTATGCAGTGTTTTATGTAGTTATTGATGAGAACTGCCAAAAAAAGACTGGGCTACGGTGGTCTCTCATAGTTATTAATGCATCCGTGGCTCTACCTGAACAACGCAAGCAGAATGGCGTTTCTATAAAGACGCACAAAAAGTCCAATAGTGCCTTTGGACGTGGTTTTCAGTGCTTCTTTGCAAGAGATGACAGAGCCTAGCGAGCTATAGAAGGAAAATATGTTACTGATAAAGAAAAATTAAGTGCAAAGTAAGTATATAGTAATGCAGAATTGTTCGACGGGTACGATTTCGTGCCTGGAGGAGAAAGCAGGGGCGTACAGAGTGAAAAAATGAGCGACATTTTGCCAACTCAGCCCAACAACAAAGATACCAGAATTAGTGGCTAAAGTGTCTGGTGATGTATTGATTTCGAGTTATTTTTGTAAATTTTTAATATACTATATCATTTTTCTTCATTAAAAATCCTAGATTAAGCGTATCTACTCTTATGAATCCCATGGAGCTGGCATATACTGATCTTTTTCTAGACTTTTCTTTGCATTCTGAGTGCTCTTTCGATTAACTACAGTAGCTATCCCATTGTGAGTGCTCTTGCGACTCACTCCAGTAACTGGTCTCTTGATATTTTGTTTTCTCTGCGTAAACAGTGTTTTGGGTCGTTAGATGACAGCGGGTTGCACTCTACTAGTCTTGAAGAAAATTGAGTTGCGATTTTGATGTTCTTTGTTGATTTCTTATGCGAGTTTGGTGAAAAATTCCTGAAGGGAAGGGGTAGGTTGACTGAGTGTTTTGCAGTTACGAGTGAGCGTGGTCATGTTGCTTGGAGTGAGCTGTCTATTGGAAGAAGCGCTGTTTTTGTGCGAAGTGATGTTATGTATTTGTGAAGAGATGTGCTGTTTGAAGGATGAACTGTCGGGTCGCTGGTAGGGTAGTGTTTTTAGTCGTCTTTTTTGCTTATCTTTGCCTTCCTTAATTTGTATGTTTGATTGAGTTTGAGCAGTTTTAAGATGTGTGAGTATATTGAAAGAGTGTTTGTTTAAGTTTGTTTACTTGATACTAGACTACCTGTTGGGATAGGTGGTAAGACAACGATGATGGTGTGGTCCTAATGACATTTTCGAGCTAGGTTATATTTTTTTAGTAGGCAAGAGGGAGTTAAGACCTTGATAAGTTTCTAGCTTGGTTCCTAGCTTGACGATACTTATGAGCAACTACTACTTGTTACTGATTCTGTGCAGCTACTATTTATTATTCATCATCCAATATGCATATATTATAACCTATTGACAAAAAAAACATTTTTTTATAACCTATTGAAATTTAAAAACATTTTTTTATCAAAATTATATATTTTTAGTAAGGAATTTTGATTTAAATATTCTAAATCTTTTATTAATAACAAACAGACAGTTGATATGGGCCATACCTTCAAAAGCTATATAGTATACGGCAAACATGGATCTAGTTCTCAGAAAAAAAGGATATAGTGCCGCAAGAAAAAGAGATACGCTCATCACGCTTACAGGAACTACAATAATAATCTTGACTAAACTAATATTTCTTTCAGTAAATTCAATCAAACACACTCCCGCAGCTTTGTCTACAAGAATAAAGCGGGCTGTCTTTTTGGCATCAAACACTATTAATCCTAATTTATAGACTATAGGGCATTCGCACTATCTATGAGCTATTCGTAGCGTATTGATTACTAGTCTAAGTTTGTTGGAGACGATCCTTAGCTGTAATGTCAAAGGTGGTTCAAAGACCTATCTAGAAGTCCCAGCGACGTTATTCTTGCGGCAAACAAACAAATACAAAGAAGAGGATAACTCAAAGCATTCGCAGGACACCGTAAGCCCAAACAGCTCTACAAACGATAAAACTATTTTTTCATGTGATTGTGTGTATCTTAGCAGAATCGATCATATCAAGATGCAAGTGTGTAATAATACATATCAGCTAATATAATTCTTTTATTATCTTTTAGCGTAACAATACTAGATGGGACTGACTACAAGAAAGTACATGGTTAATGGCCGATATGGGTTGTGTGCAGATGCTGGTAAAAATTGCAAAGCGAGGATTGCTAGAAAGACTGCTAGGTATACTCATCACTCTTACCGGGTGCATTCTCGGAATGAAGATTAACTGAGTCATCTTTCTTTTAAACAACATAGATAAGCTAAATGGTTTTTTGGTCAAATATCAAAGAAAAAGGGACTTCATTTGTTCGGTACCAAACATAGCCTGGACGATCGTTTTCATGATCGATATTTCGATGAGAAATTCAGAGAAATGACCTAAGAATAGCGACTGTTGTACTAATTTAGACTGTTGATTGGAGAAAACAAATCTTCGAACTATGGCCTTTATAGTCCTTTACGATGCTTCAGAAAAAGCAAATGCGTGAGTGACTTGTGTTTGGCAGCCTATAAACAACTTGAAAGAAGAGGATAGATGAAGCCTTTCAAAGGACATCGCAACCACAATAAACTATACAAAAGAGAGGTATAATTATAGTTCTTATGACCTTTATTCTGATATTTTTAATCTATAGATATATGAAAAATCTTGATTTTTATATTTCTTTGTTCTATATAAGATAGAGACGATTCTGCTAATAAAATTATTACCCGTTCTCAATAATACAATGTGGATAACCAGCAAACCCCAAAGGTAGTCCTCCCATCTCGCATAAAACACCTAAAACATCCATCATCGCAACCACCACTCCTTTCTCAACGAATAAGACAGTCCAGTGTAGCAAATCTAAGAACTCGTCCGCACCATACTCCAGTACCAGCCCATCTCTGAGTTCATCAACTCAGAATAACTAACCAGCAGTCCTCACTTGCAAATCAAAAGGTTCAAGGACTCAGTATATTGGGGTGAGGTGAGCGAGGGCAAAAGAAATGGTCAGGGAATCATGCTGTATCTCAACAAAAGAGTCTACTAAGGCAACTGGTAGAACAATTATAGAAACGGCAAAGGGCTTTAAAAATTTAGTAACGGTTCAGTTTACAAGGGAGACTATGCTCAGGGTAAGCCTGATGGCTGTGGTCGATATTAGTGGGAAAACGGATAGCTATACGAAGGAGAGTGGAAGGCAGGACTCAAACATGGTTCTGGAATATGGAGAGGGGCAAAGGGAGACTCGTATATAGGGTAATGGCGATAAGGTAAAGCAGAAGGGTACGGTGTGCATACCTGGACCAACGGGGATCGATACTAAGGATAGTTTCAGTAGTGTCTGAAGCACGGAGAAGGTGTATAAAGATTCGCTAACGGAGATACTTATAAAGGAAACTATGAAAAAGGCAAGCCGAATGGGTTGGGATAGTACTATTGGGCTTCAGGTAGTTTTTTCAAAGGAAACTTTAAATGCGGGCTGAGATGTGGTCAAGGAGTGTGGAAAAAAGGACCAGGTCTAAGTGATAAGTATGAAGGCGAGTGGTTAAACGATAAAAAATAAGGCTATGGCATTTTTACGTGGTCTTAAGGTAATATTTACAAAGGAAACTACAAAAGCGATATACGATAGGGCTATGGATAGATGTACTTCACAGACGGTCAATGCTACAAAGGAACATGGAAAAACGATTAGCAACTTTAGATCGTAGACGACTAGATTGAACACGATGGAGATTGCTAGCTTTTTCTTCCGTCGACTAATTTTTACCCGCAAAATCCAATAGTAATCAACGATAAGCATTCCCATAAGTTTTTTCAAGACATGAATGATTTAACAGAACCCATGCCGCTATACAACGAACCCAGTCGACCAGCCATACTCAAATCAGCTTCTAGAAACTATCGACAAAGAAACATGACCAAGCCGGCTTCAAGAGGATAGATAAGATCACGAGGCGAGCTCAAGAACAAATCTTAGTCTCAGAATAATAGGAGTAGAAGTGGTCTGACCAAGAAGATGTCGGTAGGTACAGTTACTAGTAAAGTAAACCCTTACCAAATGAATAATCAAAGAGCTCTTTCTTCGTCTTTTTTTGTATATAAAGTGCAAGAAGATGCAGCCTCGAGGGTCAAGTAGGGCCAGAGGAGACAGATCAGAACCAGTGGGGGCAATCGCAATAAGTGGATAAGCAATATGGAAGAAGAATTGAAGTACTTTACGAGGACAAAGATGGGCAGTCATACCCAGTTGCATTGATTGTAATAATGTAGCTTCTATCAGAATAATAAAAATTAATAAAAATATTATTTTCAAATATTTTTCGCAGAAATCTTTCTTGGATCAAATTTTTATTTTTATTTAATTTTTGACGTGTTTTGCATATGTGAGTATTGGAGCTTAAACCGGCTGATTATTATAGCTTATAAAGACTAAATGTCGCAAGCCCATCACGACTAGTAGACCGCCACTCATCGTCGCAGTCTTAGAAAAATAAAAAAAATAGATAAAGACCGACTCTACGACAACCTGACTAGCACTCGCAAAAACAGACTTTCTCACAAGACATCCTCGATTGATATTCCAGCTGGCTTGTAACAAAACTGCAAAAAACTTATGTAGGTCGACGGAAGGGTCCACTGGCGGTCGTTGATGTAGCGAATGGGGTAGGCATTG
>Ga0169931_10005432_pt1 | contig 19423 bp, 11 predicted proteins | sample Kivu_15m_20L_FD_129675 | JGI IMG/M metagenome (GOLD analysis project Ga0169931, IMG submission 129675) | Freshwater microbial communities from Lake Kivu, Western Province, Rwanda to study Microbial Dark Matter (Phase II) - Kivu_15m_20L... | ecosystem: Environmental > Aquatic > Freshwater > Lake... | reverse complement strand
CGCTAGCCTCGGCCCTTTAGGCGGGGGTAGCTGGAGTGTTGGACATGGCTTTATTGAGCGTTATCCGGCGTTGGCATTTCCGGGAGCACCTGTCGATCCGGGCGATCGCGCGCCGTACCGGTCCTGCTCCTTATTCGTTGGTGGTGGGGGTGGTGGTTTCCGGTGGGGCGATGCTCGGCGCCGTATGCTCAAGCCGTTCCGCGATAGGGCGGGCCGGGCCGCGGATTTTCGCAAAGAGCCTGCCGAGATGCGGTTCCTCGATCAGGTCAAGTCGGCCACTGCGATCCTTGGCGGGATAGCCCCATTGGTTGAGCGTGTGGCAAACCAGGGCGCGCCGCAGTTGACCGCTTTCATCCTTGATCGCGGTGAGTGTCAGAACCTCATCCACGATGCCTGGCAATTCGAGCCCGGTCTTGCTGCCATCAATCTGCGGCACATAGACCTTGCGATTGAAGTCATCGAGTTTTTCATCGAGGATACCGACAAAAATGATGTTCTTGCCCCGCGTATGCTGCAGATGCGTGAGCCAGGCAATCATCTCCCGACCATGCAAGCCATACCAGAAGCTATTGGACGAGGGGCGCTACGCCAGCATCAGCGAAATGGCGGCGGGGGAGAAGATCGAGCGGGGGTACCTGGGCACCCTGCTGCGGCTCACGCTGCTGGCGCCGGAATTGGTCGAGGCGATCTTGAACGGGCGACAGCCGGAGTGGCTGACGCTGCCCAGGCTGCTAGAGGGGGTGCCAGTGGCGTGGGGGGAGCAAGAGGTGGATTTCACCAAAGCTCGGCAGTAGCGCAGCTTCTAAGCCGATTTGTTCTGCGCGATCGAAATCCAAGGTGCGTGTCGCAGCACTGGATCGTTCAACGCCTCGCCCCGCGTGGCTTTGAGTAGCCATTAGCGTTCATCGACCGCCCGATATTTTGGCCGCGCGAGTAAACATCCCCCACAATCCGCCCATGGCGATCCCGATGATGCGGCACCACCGTTACGGTCCCGCCAGGTGTCCGACGGCGTAGCTCCTGCTGAGCGGCGCGGTAACCACTCTCGCCACGCTCCGGCGTGTCCACGCCGCGCAGGCGCACCCGCCCCTGGCGGCAGGCTAACGTGTCACCATCCACTGCGCGGCAATCGGTAAAGCGCTGCTGCGCGGGCTGCATAGTGCGCGGCGGCTCGCGCCACTGCGCTTCTGAAGCGCTGGGCAGTAAGGCCACGAAAGCAAGGACAAGAGGAAGCTTGCGGATTATGACCTGCGCTCTCTTCGAATTTCTCTAACCACTGTCATACGCAAAGCATAGCCAGAAGCGTTTCGCCAAGGTTTTCTATCGAACGATCGTCATTGGCGTCGCTACCAATTTTCAGTGACGGCTGATGCCGATGCCGGAATTGGTCGAGGCGATGCTGACCGAGCGCCAGCTGGACGGGGTGACGCTGTCAGGCCTCATGACGCCGTTCACGGGTACTTAGAATGAGCAGCTTGGCGATTTAAGTAAACTGCTTATTCCTTCTGATTGTAGGGCGCTGAGGAACGATCCCTCACATCGGGAGGCTCAAGCCACCTATGACCCTTGCATATCGGCCTACGGCCTGCATATATGCAAGTATATGCACGGCGGGAGCACCATCCTGTGATGATCTCAACTGCAGAGGCAGCCAAAAGAGCGGGGGTGCATAAGGACACCCTCCTTCGCTGGTTACGACGCGGATTGGTTCGTGAGCCTCTGCGAGATCGGCGTGGATGGCGGCACTTTACCGAGGACCAAGTTATGGAAATTGTGACCTTCGCTCGCGCTGAGCATCCCGCTGATGTTCAAACAGATGAATCTGGTCCAAATGCTGGAATTTATTCCTTGTGCGCAATGGATTGGGATTTTGTGGGTGTAAAGACGAGCTACCTAACTCACCGCCTCCATCCCTATCCTGCAAAGTTTATTCCCCAAATACCGAATGCGCTGATTCAGGAGTTGTCTCGCGTAGGCGATACAGTAGGTGACATTTTCTGTGGAAGTGGAACGACGCTCGTTGAAGCGCTTACGCTTAAAAGAAATTCCGTGGGAATAGATGCTAGCCCCTTAGCTTGTCTGATTGCCCGGGCGAAGACGACGCTTCTAAGTGACCGAGGAAAAAAAGAACTTATCCGCCTGCTCGAGCAAGTGCGAAGCATGACTGAGCACGCGCAGACTTCTTCATCATCTAGACTTCCTGGTGTGATCTCTTCTGCTTGGCGTCCGGACTACCCCAAACTCAGTTTTTGGTTCGAAGAATTCATCATTGAGGAACTTGCTGAGATTCTACAGCTCTGTCAGGCTACCAAATGGCCCGATGCTCAAACCGTCGCCCTAGCAAGCTTTTCTTCGATTGTAGTTACGGTTTCTCGGCAAGACTCGGACACTCGTTACGTACGCCGCGAGAAGGGAACGTTGCCAGGCGATGCCTTCAAGCGCTTCGCCCGCGCTCTTGAGCAATCTATTGAAGTGGTGTCAGAGCTCACAGACATCGTAGAGCCCAGATTCGATTGCACAATTGTCGAAAGGAATCTGCTCTCAAAGCCCGAGATTCCGATGCTGGACTTGGTCGTGTGCTCTCCTCCATATCCGAACGCCTTCAGCTACCATCTTTACCATATGACCCGCATGCTCTGGCTCGGGATGGACCAGCCAAGGTTCAAGGCTGAGGAAATTGGGAGCCATCGCAAGTACAGCAAGAAAGGCCTCGGAGCTGCAACAGTAGAAACCTTTCAAACGGAGTTTTCTGAAATCCTGTCGTGGCTCAGTGGCCGACTCAAAAAAGGAAAGTACGCGTGCTTTGTAGTCGGAGACTCTACGCTCGCCGCCAAAAGAGTCTCGAACGCCGACGTGATTTCGGAGGCAGGAGTTTCTGCTGGTTTTCGGGAGGTGGCAAGAATTGATCGTCATATGCAGGCTACGAAGAAATCGTTTAATCCGGCAATTGGGAAGATCAAGACAGAGCAGATCCTGGTACTTGAGAATGTGGGGCGGAAATGAGCGGGTTCATCTGTCGTATCAAGGATTACATCCAACCGTTTGAACGCGAGCTAGCGTTGCAGGAGGTAGGAACGCTGATAAAGGCGGCAGGCCTAATCGTTGAGCGAAAGTCGAACTCAGAGTTAAGGGTACTTGGGAACGAAAGAAACCTGCAGGACTTTGCGCATCGTCTTGCATACTGGGAGAGTCTGTCTGGCCAGGGGCAGTCAGTCACCACTCGCCAGTCGCTCCGCGAAGCCACAGTAAACGTCGTTCGCAACGGAATCGATCTAGATGTCCTACGCAATGTCTTGCCATTCCAAGGTGAAGTGCCTCTGCCAAATCGTCGCTGCCTTCGCTACGGAACCCACGGCATCCATGAGTATCGGGGAAAGTTCTTCCCGCAGCTTGTTCGTGCACTCATTAATGTTTCAGGGACTGACGTTGGAGGGATCATTGCTGACCCTATGAGCGGGAGCGGAACGACACTCGTTGAATCGAAGCTTTTCGGGTGCGAAAGCTACGGCGTCGATATGAATCCGCTTTCGTGTTTTATTACTGCCACGAAAGCGAGCCTGCTGGAAGCTCGGCCTGAGGAGCTGGTCGACGGATATCGTAGGATTCGCGATGCGTTGCTGAAGCCCGAAGCTCGAGTCCAGACGGCCGCCTATTTGGAGACCTTGCCAAAGGATGATCAACGGTATCTGGCGAGATGGTTCGGCACTGAGGTGATCGCCGGTCTCGACGATATCATGCAGCTGATACGATGGGAGCCATCACCCCACGCGCGTAACCTAATGCTGGTGTCACTAAGCAACATCCTTCGATCGGTATCTTGGCAAAAAATGGAAGACCTCAGAGTTCGAAAAGAGGTCCGCTTAGACATCGAAATCGACCCAAAACGGGAGTTTCTCGAAGAGCTAGGTAGGTCTGTTCGCGCAGTTCTCGCGCTTCTCTACCAAGAGGGGAATCAGAATTACCCAAAGCACACAATTGTGCAAGGCGATGCCCGTGGTTGCGCAGAATTGTGGCCGGAGGTTAAGGGCAAGGTGGACGCCATCATCACGTCGCCGCCCTATGCCACAGCACTCCCGTACTTGGACACTGATCGTCTAAGCCTCTGCTATCTTGGCTTATTGCCACGCCCGGAGCATCGAGCTCGTGACCTACTAATGATTGGAAACCGGGAGGTTTCGGAGAAGATACGTCGAGAATATCTTGCAATCTACCAAAAAGAGAAGGGTGGGCTTCCTTCGAAAATAACTGGTCTAATTGACAAAATTAGCGAATTGAACAGCAACCACGACGTAGGTTTTCGCCGTCGCAATCTGGCAGCTCTGCTGTTCAAGTACTTTTTCGACATGAAACGCGTCATTCGCAGTATGAACGACGCTCTGAGAGAAGGAGGCACTGCCTACATCGTTGTTGGAAACAACCACACGATGGCAGGTGGTGAGCGGGTCGATATTGAGACGGCTCAGCTTCTTGCTGCTTTGGCAGATCAAGCAGGGTTTATTGTTGAGCCGTCGGTTTCAATGGATATGCTCGCCTCGAGAGATATCTTCCGGAAGAATGCCATGGCAACGGAAGAAATTCTCTATCTGCGCAAGGCTATTCAGAGATAGCCGAAGAGCTTCTGAGAATTTCTCACCTGCATGTTGCAGTGCGGTATAAGGCTATTGTATCTCCCAGTACCAACAGGGACGATCTCAACGTAATAGGAAAAGCCACCAGCCCCGTCTGCACGCTGCATGTAGAAAATATCTCCTATGCCTCCAGCACTTCTGAGGTTTTCACTCCGAAGCCGAAGGTCTTTCTTGTCTGGGTTGTACCACATGGTTACAGTAAAGGTTGCGCCGCCCAAGCGCACCATGACATCCGCTCGATCCATCTTGCCGCGACCGTACTGATCAAGCGGCCCGGTCCAGGCAGGGTCAGGCTCAAAAAGGTGCGGCCAACCCCAAAAATCGGGATCTGTATCTCGGGCGATCAGGGGGATGAAGATTTCTGGCGAGCGCCGCTGCGTCCCAGCGGTAGTTTGGCCGATGCCCACGTCCGTTCGCTGCAAGGTCATAAGAAAGGTGGTGTTGTTACCGCCTTGGGGAGCAACGGGATTGAAGTAGGGGACTTCAAGTGTTGAGGCTTCCTCTTCATTGTCAGCATCTGCCCCTCCCTCCTCATCGGAATTCACAACGATAGCTGCGGCTTTTGGTGCTGGCCTCACTGCGCGGCGAGAGAAAATGCTCTCTATCTCTTCTCCTGCAGCCTCACGAGCGGACTTTTCTTCCGCGCGCGCTGCTTTTTCATCCGGCACCTTCATGGCGGCAGTGAGACGATCCAGGAGCGCGGCGTCTAAAGGGAAGCACTCTCCCTCAGTGGAGGTGCTCCAAGCGTCCAGGTGAGCTATAACCGTTTCGAATAGCGTCTGATCGGCATGAACCGACAAGTCCAGCTTCAAAAGGACGCTCGCCTCATAGTTTGTATAAAGGCCACCCTCTGTGAGGTTGCCTGAGCCCACGACAAGTTGTGCAGCCTCCTGATTATGAAACAGATACACCTTTGGATGGAAAGTCGAGGAGGTGCCGTTTCCGTAGACGAAGATACCTGGCCCGTTACCCAGAGCATCGATCAAGTCGCGCAAGCCTTGTTCAGAAGTTCCACCAGCGTCGACACCAGCTGTGAAGCGAACCCTTCCTCCACGCGCCACGAACGCTTTCATGGCTCCCTTAATATGCTTGGTGCCTGACCTTTTTACGAATGCTGTTGCACCTCGAAACTCCGTCCACCCATGATTTGCAAAACCTTCGAGCAAAAAATCTCCGAGTCGAAAAGCGTCTTCAGGTTGAGAGATGAAGTGTCTGGCCATGGAGAGTAAGTTCCCTTGAATCGTGTGGTAACCCCCAGACTTGTGCACGATGACGGGCTAGAGTCCATCATGACCACGATCGTGTATCGTCGAGCGCTTCGAGACGGCAGGGCTGAGTATAACGAAGGCTCAGGCCCTCAAGATTGCCAGATCAGCCATCGTATGCGGTCCGCCCGTGGCGGCTTCTGTTTTACGCCGCCCCCATCGCCCCACCAGTCCATTTCCCAACCACGCTGCACCGCAGCATAGTGAAAACCATTTCAGATCAGAGCGTTAAACCTTGTTGGAAAAATCGGCCTACCCTCAAGCTTTGGAGAGAATTCGCGGATTCGGAGAAAAAACACCGAAACATTCCGCTTGCGCACCCTCAAGCTCGCCAGAAAAAGCTTTGTTTTCAGGGGGTTTAGGTGGTCGCCTGGGGCACTAACCCGGTTCGGCTATTTGGCGACTGGAGCAGCAGTGGGAACCGAGAGGGCGAAACTCTCTGAGTCTTATTTTTTAACATTATCAATATTTTACCGGGATCCAAGCCCTTCCAGGACGATGCAGATTTTGTCCTCGGCTGAATGGTGCTTAGGCGTTACACGGCGAGTGTCACAGACCGGCTTTTCGGCTGGCACCCGCGCGGACGGGGCGGGAGACTTCTGGCTCATCCTCACACCCCTTGTGGTTACGATGACCCAGTCTGTCCCCCTGCGCTAGTCCACACTTCGGTCCTTTACGGGCTGATGCTGGAGGGAGAAGACCTTACCATGACAACCCGCAACGCCTATCCGCGCCGCCAGGCGGGCGCTCGCAGCAGGTGCAGTAGCGAAGGACGTTGCCGCGGCGCCCTTCGCCTACGCGCTTGCCTGACGCAGACGCCAAGATGTCGCCGAAAAGATGCATAAGGCATGGTGGAAACGCCCACCCATCAATGTCAACCTAACAATGCAGATCGAAGGACCATCGAATGACGCCTGTGACCGAGCATCGTTTCATCGTGCTTTGTGATTTTTCTTGCGCCCGAGCCGACAGCCGAGCGCGCATGTTGGCGCTGACAATGGGTGAGACCGACGCCCCGCCGAAGCTGCTGCACCCGGACCGCCGTGCCGATGTCAAGGCCATGGCAGCATCCCTCTTCGCGGAGTCCAAATTCGTCATCGGGGATGATCTGCACCCCGCCGTCGCCGCGCAGTTTGCTGATGGTGCCGGGGAATGGTGTGCGGGGCGGCGTGTGCCAGCCATCGCGCTGTCCCAGCAGGGGTTGGACCTCCTGAACGGCGACCGTGCCTTGCCGCTAGGTGATCCTCGCCGCGTAAAGGGCTACAGCGGCCAGAGGGGCATCTCGCTTAATGTCGGTCTCCCCGGGCAGCCAGAAAATGGCGTGCTTTGGATCCTGAGCATGCAGGTGCTGCACTTCGCCTCTGGCACGGGACTCGCCCTCGTGACGCTAGAATGGAAAGGCGCCCAGCCCCTTACGCTCGAGAAGCTGCAACTCCTGCTGAGTCGCCTGACCCCGAACCGGCAGAAGGACGTGCTGTCCTGGGCACAATTCGCTGATCCAGCCCAGGATCAGCGCTTCTCGCTCTCCTGGCTGCTGGGACAGGTGCTTGTTCCCGCGGCCTGCAGCTTCGAGGTCTGGAGCCGCTTCTTCACCGTTGTTTATGCCGCGCTGCCCGCTGGCACTGACGCCAATGCGCTGAGCAACGCCGCATGGCGACTCAGCCGACAATACTCGGAGGGATACACGGCCGAGCCGGGTTGGCCAGGCACCGAGCTCTACGCGCCCTTTACCGATATCCGACACGCCCTGAGCCTCGAGGGCGCGGCGACGGTCGCCACTGGAGACTCGGATTTTGTCACCAATGGTGGGCTGCTTGGGCGCTTTGACACTTGCTATGTGCCGCTGGCTGCGCTGGCCTATCACGAACATGCCTACCTGCTGGACATTGCACAGGAGGCTGCATGCATTCCGCCCGGTAACGATGCAGCCGCCCAGGCCCAAGCGTTGCGCCGCCTGACGGACCGCTTCCTGCGGTTCCGCTTGCGCTACCGGCTACCGCTGGCCAGCGACATTACCATGCACAACGCCTTTTACGAGAAGGCTCGCCGGGCACTGCAACTCGAAGCATTAGAGAATAAGCTCGGCCAGGACGTTGTCGATGCGCAGGCGCATCTGCGCCGCTTGTCGGAAGACGCAGCCGCAGCGGCGGCAACTGCGACGGCGGCCGCGGCAGCTAAGGCCGCGCATGATCGCGACGAGGCGTATCGGCAGCGCGAGCGCCAGTTGGCGCCTATCCTGGGCCTATTCGCGGGGATGCTGACCTTCCTAACGACCAGCGCGGTCTTTAAGGACGTCAAGGCATCGCTGGGGTGGCCATCAAGTTTCGTCGCTTTCGGTTTGGCGCTGGGCTTCGGTCTCCTTGCGGCCATTGTCACCTGGTATCGGCATCGGCGCGAAAACCGCCCGGGCGTAGCCGACCACGGTCACCATGGCGGGCACACGGCGCATCACCTTGATGAAGAGCGACGACACGAAGCTGGGCTGACCGCAACAAAGATGATCGCTGCCGCTTCAATTGGATCGGCCGCGCAACCCGGCGCCTGACGCTAAGCCGGTTGCGCTGGCGCCATGGCCTGCAGCCGCTCTTCGAGCCGGTCCAGGCTCTTCTGTATGGCCGGCTGCTGAACAGTCAGCGGTCCGTCCTGCGGTCATGGTGGCCTACGGCCCACCACGTAGACGAAGAGAGAAAGCATGAGGGCGGCCTGACAGCGGCGAAAGCGGTCACTGCGTCGGCTGCCTACGCCGCGCCGAGGCCGGATTTGCCCGTGTAGCGGTGCCCGTCGGCCGGGCCAGGCCTTCGCGGACCCGCTCCTCAAGGCGCGTAAGGCAGGCGTGAACGGCGGGGTCCTCGACGCTCGGGTACTCCCCCTTCATGAGGAAGGGTGGCGAACTGTTCCAGTCCCGGTCGAATATCCCTTCCGACATGATCCGGTCCTCACAGAGAACCTGAACAGGCTTGCCCAGGGCGAACGCCGCCCCCGCTTCCATGTTCAGCCATCCCGAGCTGAAGAAGCCGTGGGTGGTTTCGCTCTGCCGCTTGCTGCCTTCGCGATGCCGGAGCAGGAAGGCGTGGCTCCGCTCCAGGCCGACGCAGAGAAGGGCGTCGCAACTGCGCAGAACGCCAACGACCTTGGCCATCGGGTCGCGCCGATCATACTCGTCCATCTCCACTACGACCGGCTCCAGCGCCCTGCCACGGAGGGCAAGGTGCAAATCCCGTAGGAAGGATTGCTGCCGCGGCAAATGCGGATTGGCGGCGGAGATGAAGATGCGGGCGATCGGGTCTGGCATTGAGAAGGCGGCCGCTGGCTCGGGCGGAGCGATCCCCGCAAACCACGCCTCGGCAAGTTGGATGACTTCGCCAAGGCAGGCGCTGATGGTCCGGGCATGCGCATCCGTTGCCTGGCCCGCCATGGGGCCGGAATGCACGAGGGCGTTGCGCGCGTAGCGGATTTGCTCGCAGCGCTCAATCAACACGCGCCCGTTGGGGAGATTCTTCTCGCCCCGCAGCCGGGCGATGGCCCCGCCCAGATCCACTCGGTCGGGCAGGCTCATTCCGCGCGCACGCATCGCCTCTTCGAGAAAAGCCTCCAGGAAAACGGCACCCCAGACGCCGGCCGCCAACCAATCCGCACGCGCGGCGGCGTCCAGGTGGAGGTCGAAGGTATGCCGCGTGGGCGCTTGCAGGCGAGCGCGATAGGCAAGGGAGAGTGGATCCATGCGCCATGGATTACGACAATCAAGAGCTCGGTGCCACAGGTCGTTCGACTCAAGCAGAACTACACGGCAACCATCTTGTAATCATCAGTCCGCTGTCAAAGAAGTGGTCATCCAGAACATAACACCAATCTGGGCATCCCGCCCCCCTATCGGGCCAGTCCGCTTTCAAAGAAGCGGTCATCCAGAACAGCACTGAAGCACCGAACCGTTTCCACGGAGGGGCCAGTCCGCTGTCAAAGAAGCGGTCATCCAGAACAGGAAGTGACGAATTCCCGTGATCTTCCGGTGGGCCAGTCCGCTGTCAAAGAAGCGGTCATCCAGAACAGGAAGGAGAATGTACCATGGAAAGTGTGAGGGCCAGTCCGCTGTCAAAGAAGCGGTCATCCAGAACAGTTTCAACCCCCAACTGGAAGGACTTGGTGGGCCAGTCCGCTGTCAAAGAAGCGGTCATCCAGAACGGAAGCCAACACGAACCTGAAAGGTGGTGGGCCAGTCCGCTGTCAAAGAAGCGGTCATCCAGAACAGATCTACCCCGTCGTGGTGTACGATCTATGAGGGCCAGTCCGCTGTCAAAGAAGCGGTCATCCAGAACCAACCGAAACATCTCATATTGTTTCATTGCACGGGGCCAGTCCGCTGTCAAAGAAGCGGTCATCCAGAACATTCATTTCATCCGCAAAAGGGAGAGCGAAGGGGCCAGTCCGCTGTCAAAGAAGCGGTCATCCAGAACTCGGTCACCGTAACCTCCTGGCGCGGTTCGGGCAACCCAACCGCTTTCTGAAGTCGGCGCAGACCTGGGTCCACAACCAGCGCACAGGCTCCAGAAAGAATCGCACCAATCATTTTACCGTGCATTTTCAATAATTTAAAAGAATCTGAGGCAGAATCGCGTGTCTCCAGCCCGATTCCGCTCCTCACATCAGCCAGAAAGCCTCACCCGGCTCAATCGGCACACCGTGTCCAAGCACCTCTGACTGCCGCTCCCCGGTAGCACTGATGGTGTAGACACGCAGGCTGTCACCTTCCCCGAGCTGCGCCTCCACCTCGCGCACCAGTCGAAGAAGCGCCTTGGATGTCAGCCGCGCTTCGAACACCGAGAGCTGCACCCGCGATGCGTGATCTTCCAGCAGGCGCGCGATGCTGCGCCGGCGACGGTCCGACGATACATCATAACAAAGAACACGCAGCATGGTGTCGCGGGACATGTCGGGGCGCTTGCCTCAGGCTTCCATCAGATAGGGCACGAAGCTTTCCGCCGATCCGCTCAGGATCGCAGCAGCCAGGCTGCGGGCCTGATGTTGCATCATGGGTCGCCAGGCGAGCTTGCCGCCGCCATCGGGCCGATTGACCCGTTTCGCCACAGCGCTTTCGTAGCCCAGGACGATGGCGCGCCGCCCGTCTGGCGTGATCTCCACAGTGTGCTCCCCGCCTTGCGTGAACATCTCGTCCCGCAGACGACGGGCATTAAAGAGGTAAACTGCGTTCCCTTCAGTGAGCGGGGCACGAAACGGCTCCATCAGGTCATAAACAAGCCCGTCGTGGCGATCACGACTGCCGTGCAGGAATGCAAAGCCAGGATGAAGCCCAGCGCTCTGGACCGCAGCGCGCGTATCGCGCTCCAGTATCGCGGTCATGTAGTTGATTGTCGCATTAACAGGGTCTTGAGCGGGGCGGCTGCGGCGGAATGTGGCAGCGGGCGCATCTTGCAAGAGCAGGCCAAGCGCCGCCCAATAGACGGCGGCAGCAGCGCCCTCCACCCCCCGCAAGGCCTCGATGCTGGTCTGATGGGCAATCTTGCGCAGGCTTCGCCCCATCTCTTCCAGCACGCGTTCAACATCGCCCAGACCCCGCCCCCGGTTGAGGCGAAACAATTGTGTGCGTTGATTGCGGATGCGGGCTTCGACCACCGCGCGACTGATAGCTACCCGAAAGGCACCATCGATCACGCTTCCCGCCTGGGCCAGCTGCAGCGTTGCGCGTTTGCCATAATGGCCAGCCGCAAAGCCCTTCGTCTGCCCATAGCCGTCGAGAATTGCGAGTTCGATCTCACAGTCGAGAGCGAGGTCGATCACGGCGCGGCCGAAATCGGCCCCCGGGCCAACCTCGATGCGCCCGATCCGTCGATGTGGAATGGCGATCAGTTCTGACCCGTCGTCGCGCAAGACCGAAAAGCTGCGATTGCGCGTGGCCAATCGATGGCTGGGGTCGAGCACATACAGAATGCGTCTTCCCGGGTCGAACCGAGAGCCCTTCTCCTCCAACTCGATGATGCCCTCATCCGTAACATGCGATTTGACCGGCTTTCGGTCGGCCTGCTCGGGTGGCTCGGATTTCTGCTTCAGGGCCAATGATTTTAGAAACAGATAGCCGATGAAATCGAAGCCCTTGTCGAAGTTGACGATGCGCGTTCCGTCTTCGTGCAGGCGCAAATGATGGGCGGCCAGAATGCGCAGGCTGTTGGCCAGGGCTTTCTCCGCCTTCTTGTCCGATTTGCAAAGGATGACGAAATCATCGGCAAAGCGAACTATCTTCACGCCGTCCGCTTCGATCTCCTCGTCAAGTGCATCCAAGTATAGGTTGGCCAGGAGGGGCGAGAGCGGCGAGCCTTGGACGAGGCCTTGCCCTGGCGTCCCGAGAACCTTGCCCTGATCACTGAGGATCAGCTCGATCAAGGCCAGCATCGCCGGAGCCCCGGGCAGGGGGGCGATCAAGGACCTGATCTTGTCTTGCAGAAGTGCCTGATTCACGTTGTCGAAGTAACTGACGATGTCGGCCTCCACCACGATCGTGAAGCCGCGCTTCCGCCAGTTCTCGATGCGCTCGACGGCATGAACCACCCCTCGTCCAGGCCGGTAAGCAAAGGACCCGTCCTGGAAGTGTGGCTCGAAGATGGGTGTCAGCGCGCTCGCAATGCTGGTGTGGACGACCCGGTCACGAACGGACGGGATAGTCAGGATGCGATAGCCTGGCTTCTTCTTGGGAATGCTGACCTTTCGGAACGGACCGGTGCGATAGGTGCCGCCAAGAAGCTCGGCACGAAGCTGCGTGATATTGGCAAAGATATCCTGCTCAAAATCGCGCAAGGTAACGCCGTCGCCGCCCTGACCGCCGTCATTGGCCTGGACTTTGAACCAGGCTTGCTGAAGCGCAGCCTGCGCGGTGACCCGCTCCCATAGATCTGGCCCCGTCATCTCCATGCAGTTCTCCCTTCATGCAGAAGCAGCCAAGCGATTCATGGGAACAATCCTGCTCCCCCACCAATCATTATCACAAGTTGAATCCGCCATGAAAGTTGCGGTCATTCAGAACAGATTAATCTCTAATTATTTCACTGAAGGTCCAGTCCGCTGTGAAAGGAGCGGTCATCCAGAACATCAACGCGTTCCGTTTTGGCCAGTTTTGGGGGTCCAGTCCGCTGTGAAAGGAGCGGTCATCCAGAACAGGAAAATCGAGGTCCCTTGCATTAAAGGGGCGGTCCAGTCCGCTGTGAAAGGAGCGGTCATCCAGAACACTTAAACCGTTTCGCACCTGCGTTTCGGTCGGTCCAGTCCGCTGTGAAAGGAGCGGTCATCCAGAACAGTTTCACCTGGCCGTTTAAGGCCTCTATCCTAGGGTCCAGTCCGCTGTGAAAGGAGCGGTCATCCAGAACAGTTTGAAATACAGTGGCTGGAGCAAGTGGGGTCCAGTCCGCTGTGAAAGGAGCGGTCATCCAGAACAGTATTAACAACTTTCTGGAGGTATGTCGTGTCAATGGTCCAGTCCGCTGTGAAAGGAGCGGTCATCCAGAACAAATTGTTCTTCACAAATCAAACAGAAGGGGTCCAGTCCGCTGTGAAAGGAGCGGTCATCCAGAACTCCCCGCCGGCTAACATGCTGAAAAGGTCTTCGCAATCCGCATAATGTCTGAGGCCGATGAATGATCGAGGCGCTCCTTTGAAGGGGAGGCGTTGTGACGACGGTCTGAAATGATTTTGTTATGCAAAATCAGTCTCATATTCGAATCTGAGGCTGATCCGCCTCCATCCGGACTATCCGACTCGCCAGCGGCATCTCAGTTGACGTCCCAGCGCTCAGCACGCGGCACGGCTCGTTGGCGCGACGCTCGCCGATCAAACCGCCTACTTTTGCTCAAGGCCCTTGTAGCACTGTGCCAAGACCTCTCGCGGAACATGGATCGTCTCGTCCTGCTCAATCCGGGCAATGAACTCCTTCGGATAGCCGAGCTGGCCCCTGGAAGCCTTCTTGCCCTCCTTCCACGGAATCGTTTTCCGGTAGCCACCCTGGTCGAACTCAAACAGCGCCTTCACCATGGAGGTGAAGCGGACTGACGCCTGCGGAAGGTGAAACCGCGGGTCGAAGCCATCTTTCGGCCGCACCATCGTCAGGTGACTCTCCAGCATGGGAATGACCGTCGGATCAACCAATCGGTCACCCCGCACCTGCCACCGGATCTCCAACCCCTCCTCCGCGACGATCTCGGCCACGGCCTTACTGACAGCATTCTTCATCTTGCGGTCATGGCTCATCAGCGAGCGGATGGCATTCATCAGGTAGGTCAGGTTCGGACGCCGCTTGCCGCTGATCACGTTGAAATGCGCGAAGTCGTTGCGAATTCGGCGCTTGGGCAATCTGAAGCTGCCATTCCAGTTCTTCGTGCTCGGCCGCGCAAAGCCCTCGGCTTCATTGGCCTCGCGGCGCCGTACGTCCCGCGGGTTCTCCTCTGGCAGTTTGCCGAAGTAGCGCATGAATAACTCGCGATCTTGCACTGCCAGTAGCGTCAGTTCGGCCCCGTCGCCCTCCCGAACAAAGCCGAAATCCGGGTCCCAGAGTGGCAGAAACCCTGCCTGCACGTGCATGTCGGAAATGGCGCCGCTTCGTCTTGTGGCAGCGCCAGCATCGGCAACCAACCCTAAGCCAGCGTCGGCTGGCAAAGCGATGCCGATTTCGTCGGCCATCCTGTGAAGAATGAAATTCTCCGCGCCGATCCTCCGGTACAACAGACCCAGAAACAGATATTGCCGATCCCGCTCCCACATCATGCTGAAGTCGGCGAGGCGCCCGAGGACCCGGATCATCAATTGGTGCAGCCGCGCATGCTCGGACAAGCGTGCTGCCTTGACCTGAAAGTTATAGATGGCGAGTTTGGTCGCGGATACTTGATATTTCTGGCACTCGCTCCGGAGCGCCTCCGTGTCCAGCTTGGCTTGCTTTGACATACTGATAATGGATTTCTGTAGGCGGATCTTGCTCTCCAGGATTTCCTGGACTTCCGTCAGCTTCAATTGCTGGAATGCTTTGACCTCGTCAGTCGTGACCTGATGCTTCTCGAAGATACCCTCAAGTGCACGAAAGTGATCCATCCGCAGAATCTGTCGCAGGCCACGCCGCGTCCCTGGCATGGAGATCTCATGATGGGATTGGTCATCCGAATAGACTTTTTCGAAGTCCTGCGGACTCTCGTAGAAGAGCTTACCAGCGTTCAAGCCCCCAACATGTTCGCGTCCATCAAAGCCGGCATCGTAGACCGATAGGTAAAGGCCCATCAGCAGATCGACCTGTGACAAGATGTCTTGTGAGCCAATGCCTGATTTGGCTTCCAATGCGACGGTCTTCCTGAGCTGGTGCCGCAACAGCGCCACCTCGTCGATTGGAATCAGGTAGAGCCAGACGTAGAACTGCGAATGCCAGGGCTCAATCCTGTCGAGCAGCTTCGCCGGCGCGGCGAAGGTTGCGAGCCGCTCTGCAGGCGCCCGCTCTTCTGGCGGCAACGGGCCGGTTATGCCCCAGATATGGTTCAGATTTGTCTGTTCGAGGTATAGTGCGAAAAGGCGGGCAAACAGGTCTAGCCTGAACTCCCCGACGCCCCCCATGCGCTCACGCTGCTTGACGGCGCTCGCACGGTAGGTCTGACGGATGCTGTCCTCGCTCATCGCTTCCGATTGAAGCCGACGGAAAAGTTCTTCGAGACTTGTAGCGGTTTCGAGGGCCAGGCTTTGAGCGATTGGCTCGGCCATGGCGTAAACACGGCGATGGTCCGATTTCGGTCCGTAATAATCTTCAAAGCGTTGCGTCTTGAAGGCAGTCACCTCGGCAATGGCAGATCTGACCAACGCAGCATTATCCGATTGCTGGGATAGCCACGCAGCAAAACCAGATTTGTAGAGTTGCCGCAGCACGCCGAGCCGGAAATGGTTCGCGCCCTCCTTCACCTTTGACAATCCCGTGAGGTCGAGCGTTTTGAAAGGTGCCGCCCATGCTGGCGGCTTCCCATCGTCTTCCTGGCAAATGGCATGCGCACGCCTTAGCACTGAGATAAACTTTGGCTGGGTATGCTGGATGGTGTCCGGAACCCTTGAAAACTCGGCATAAAGTTCGTCGAGGTCGCTTGGTTTGACATAGGCGCTCACATCAAGACGCCGAAATTCATCCAGGATGACCTGCTCCTGCAGAGCAAGATCAAACTCGAGAAGTCTGGTGAATGCCTCGCCCGCAACCCGATCGATTATGTTGGGCTTGCGGCCGCCGAAATGAGCAGGTTGGTTTGTTATCTTCACCGGGCAGGTTTCAATCAAGCTGAGTAGGCGCTCTTTTGTGTTAAAATGATAAGCACGATTTCTGATCTCGGCCGCAAGACGAATAATAGCCCACAAAATTTCGGTATTGGGATCAGTGTCTCGCCGCCCTCCAGTATGCGGGACAAGCAGCATATTAGAGCGGCTTTGCCCATCAAGGGCGATCGTAGTCTTTGCTCCAAAAATCAACTCGATGCCGCGCTGGTAAGAGCGTGTGTCGTATTTCGCTGTGGCCCGTGTTGCGTACTCGGGCAACGTCAGATCATCAGTCCTACCGTCGATGAGCGCGAAAGGCGTCAAGGCGTGCAGCGTTCGCAGCGACAACCCGACCGAGGTTCGCCAGACGCGAACGAAAGCTTCGTTGCGCTTGATTTCGCTCTGTCCGTCGCTGGTTTGAAAAAAATGGAATCGCTCTGCAAATGCGGCGTTCACGTCCTGGGTTCCCGCCGGCAGATCGCTGGCGTGCGCGATCAGCTTGCCGAGCCGCGTGAGGGCGCTGATCTGGGCATTGCGGTCCTTCGCTCCGAGAAATTGAAGGAGATGCTGATGGTCCCTGGGCAACAGCTCTTCGAGCTTCCCAAGTTCACGAACGGGATCCCGCATTGCGCGAGAGTACCCCTCGGACCGGGCAAGTTCTTGGTAGAAGCCTCGAACGGCATTGTGCAGGCGCCAAAGGCTGCGGTTGAGCGACTCATCAAGAGGTCTTTTGATGATGGGGCCGAAATGCTCGTAGAGCATCCTGCCAAAATCAGATTGTGAGAATTGAGCGTTTCGCCCGGAGGATGCCTTTGCGGCTGTGAGGACCGCATCGCGAAGCTCTTTGACCACGTCGTGGGCAAAATACAAGGCGACGACTGCTTCATCGACAGTGTCGTCGAGCCGAAGTGTCCCGCCTTTCGCAGGATCATGCGCGGAGAGAGCGATGCTGCGCCCCTTCGCTTGCGCGAGCCCTTTGGCAGGCCAATCGGTAATGTTCTTCCGATTTCGTTGTTCTTTTGTGATTTTTATTTCTTCTTGAAATAGATGCGCCCAGATTGCCTCTGCCGTGGCGCTGTAGTCAGCCCTGCCATTCGAGGTGGTTTTCCAGAATGCTTCATGCCAGCGACCGTAAAAATCTGATCTGGAGAGCTCCTTGTCGCCATATTTTGCTATGACTTCGGCGTTCTTGTCTGATCGCGGCGATAGCATATCGACAATAAACTCGCTGTAGGGGTGGACCTTCCAGCGCCAGATTCTAGCCAAATTGGCCAGAACATCGGCCCCGCCATCTAATGAGCGCAGCGAGTCACCGCATTGCTCTTCGAAAATATTCCAAAGCTCTAAGCCAAGCTTTGTGCGATCCACATAAGCGTCGGCCTGAAAATTCCGGAGATTATTTCGGCGCGGCTTCCTCACCACCTTGTCCAATCCTGAGACCAACTGCCGGAGAACTAGTTCTTGATCGGCTGAAAGATACTCTGGCAGTTGGTTGGCGGAGACGTCGCGTGAGGCGGAAAATGCGACAGGGTGGGCGACCTTATCGCCAGCCCTCCGTATGCCGCGCTCGAGCGCATCCGTCTGCGTTAGTGTAGTGAAACTCTTTCCCTTCGGGCGGATGATTTTCATCGTGGTCTCCAGCGGAGAAGTGATATCGACTACATCTCTTGCACGTCGGTAATTAATTGCCAATGCCGATCAGCGTCGCAAAAGCCTCGGCTCGCCTCGAACGGCTAGGCCTGTATCAACTCGGACCGTCCGATACCGGCAGGGCAAGGCATCCGCCATCACCGGGCAGGCGTTCCGCGACGTTATGTGCCGCTGTATCGGCCCGCGGGCTTGGCGGGTGCAACATGCCCTTCGAGTGCAACAAGTTGCCCATTTTCGTCGGCGCCTGCTCACGGTGATGGTGCTATTGTGGCCTCGATGGAGTTGGGGACCCGGACCCGAAAGCGCGGGGACCGCCGGAGACGCTGCACGAGGGGCAGATCGATGGCGGTGGTGGGGATTTGGCGGCGAACCCATCTGGAGCCCATCAGGCCGGCCGTCATAAGGCCGGCCGAGAGGGATGGTGCGTGCCCAGCATGATGGAACAGATGGGCACGCCTATCCGCCCCTCGTAAGCTGGTCAGGTCACGGCACCCGTCTCTTCACCACCTGCACATGCAGCGCCGCCGCGGGCAGATCCACCGTGGAGAGGCTCACATTCCGCGCTGTCACGCGCACCTTGTCGTTCGACCAGACGTGGCAGTCCAGCACAAAGGCAATGCTGCTGGTATCAAGCGATGCATCCGCAAAATCCCCCCGCCTTGCGCCGGGCACCGTCACATCCGCATTGGTGGTTGTGCCCGGCGCCATGCTCGGCAGATCCCAACTGGCGGAAAACATCAGCGTCCTCCCGCCAGCAGGTAGTGCGGGGCAGCCGGAAAGCACCGCCGGCGCGTCCTCGGGCAGTCCGTAAAGGCGGAGCGCCTCCAATTCAATCTGCCCATCAAAGCCGATGATCCCGATTTGCGCAAAGGCAACCTCCGGCCCAAAGCGTACCGTCTGGCGGCGATTGAGGTCGCTCTCCTGCATCACCGCGCCGGCCTGCCAGGTTTTGGACGTCGGCGCCCATTGCAAGGTGGTGCCGGAGGCAAGCGCATCGCCGGCGATGTTTTCCCGCACAATGCCTGCGCCATCAAAACAGCGCAGACAAAGCCGCCCACCATCGGCACCGCCCACCAACCAATGCGCCAGCGCGAATTCCTTGGCGTGCGTCGTTTGCACAACAAAGCCAACACCGCGATTGGAATTCAGCAGCAGGCCGCGCGCGGTCGGCGTGATGCCATTCAGCCCATTCCAGGATAGCGCTGCCATGGCGGTCTCGGCGGTAGTGGAAGTGGCGATGATGCAGGCGCCTTCAACGCCAATCTCCGTGCCGCTCTGCCAAAAGGCGGCAGCGCGGATATTCGGGATATGCGCCAGCAGCCGTGTCAGCCGCGATGTCGGCGCGCGGTGGCGGTTGAATACGGCATTGCCGGCGCGTGTCGCGCTTGGCGTATAGTCCACGCCAATGGCGTAACTTTGCGCCCAGGCGACATCATATTCGCAATCAGTGGCGGCGGCTGTGTGCCGCGCGGCAAAGGGGGAACAGCCCTCCATCCGCATATTGCGCGCGATGATGGCGGTGCCGTTGGTCTCATTCAGAAACGGAATGGCGATATTCGGGTCAAGCTGGCGCAGCTCGAAATTCGGCGCGTCAAAGACATGGCGGTTGTG
>Ga0169931_10005431_pt1 | contig 19428 bp, 17 predicted proteins | sample Kivu_15m_20L_FD_129675 | JGI IMG/M metagenome (GOLD analysis project Ga0169931, IMG submission 129675) | Freshwater microbial communities from Lake Kivu, Western Province, Rwanda to study Microbial Dark Matter (Phase II) - Kivu_15m_20L... | ecosystem: Environmental > Aquatic > Freshwater > Lake... | reverse complement strand
CAGACTTTTTTGCAATGTGCCCTTTCAGGTCACGGCAGCGTGACGGCGACGATTCACGCCGGGAGTCCTCTCCAGGCGAGAGCGCGTCTTTTGTCATGTGCCACTGAAACCCCCGGCGTCGCGGGTCGCGAGGAGGCACCGAGAATGTCATTTGATCCAACGCTTGAAACAATGGCTGCGCTTGATGTCCAGGTTGTTCAGGTGACTCGTGACGCCCTCGGTCGTCCGTCAGTTTCTGAGATCGCAAGCATCGGTGCACGTGAAGAGGCGGTGCGACGTTGAACATCTGGATCGACAACGACGGATGTCCACGCATGGTACGTGATCTTGTGCTTGCCGCGGCGACTCGACGCCAGATTCCAGTTCGAATCGTTGGCAATTCACACGTCAATATTTCTCGTGAGCACGGTGTCGCTGCATCTGGCGGCAAGTTGTTGATTGAAACGATCGTCGTTCGGGGTGGGTTTGACGCTGCGGACGATAGGATTGTCGAGCTCTGCGGCGGTGGAGATTTGGTGATTACCGCTGATGTTCCCCTTGCAGCGCGAATTGTTGCCAAGGGAGCGATTGGCTTGTCCCCGCGCGGCGAAGAGTTTGATCCACGTTCGATCGGCGACCAGCTCTCCACGCGAAATCTGATGCAGGAACTACGTGGCGGCGGGATGCTGCCGGGTGGAGGCGGAGGTCCGCCGCCGCTCGGCCCAGCCGACAAAAAGCGATTTGCTGATGCTCTGGATAGGCTACTTGCGAGGCTGGCGAAGGGTCGCTAAGTGCTGGCAAGGTGAACTGGTGCAGAATGATTGAACAACGGCCCGCGCCGTAACCGTCGCAAGCTCAGAGATCAGTCGCCTCTGATTCCCTGACCGACGCTCAGCCGCCTTTGCCAAACATCGACTTGAACAGCTTCTTCATCATGCCGAACAATCCCGGCGCCGCAGCTGGAGTTTGGATCGTCCTGGCTGCCGAATGAGCGGCCGCCCCGCGATCGTGACGAATATGCTGCTGACCGCCGCGACCTTGACCGTCGCGATGTCCATGTCGTGGATGATGATCGCGAGAACCATCGCGATGTTGGCCTGCGCGACCACCGTGACGTTCCCCGCGGCCTTGTCCACCGCGACCACCTTGTTGACCGCGATCTCGCTCTTCTCCGCCGCGTCCGCCTCTGGCCTGCTGACCACCCCGATCATGCCGAGGGCGATCGCCTTGTCCGCCGCGTCCTCCGCGAGGACCATCGTGTCTGTCACGATATCCGCCGTTCCGGGGGCCATCGTGGCGCGGTCCTGCGCCGTCGCGAGGACCGTCGGCAGCCCGCGGTGATCGGATCTTCAGGTCCTTGAACGGATTGCCCGCCTTGTCTTCGATCGCGAGATAGCGCTCATCAAACCAGCGACTGTCGAGTGAGATTTTCTCGCCAAGCATGCCCTTAATCGCTGCGAGATTCTGACCGTAGTCGTCGCAAACGAGTGAATACGCGCTACCTTTGGCGCCGGCCCGAGCGGTTCGCCCGATGCGATGGACGTAGTTTGCCGGTTCGTCCGGAAGGTCGAAGTTGTAGACGTGCGTGATCCGCGAAATGTGCAGACCACGGCTCGCGACGTCGGTCGCAATCAGCGCCTTGATCTTGCCTTCCTTGATCTTCTGAATCAGGTTGATGCGCTTTTTCTGCGGAAGGTCGCCGGTGATCAAATCGGCATCGATGCCGTTGTTCACGAGCTTGAAATGCAACCACTCAGCCGTGAGCTTCGTGTTGACGAAGATGATCGCGCACTCTGGGGCGTGATCACGCATCAGTCCGAGCATAACCTTCAGCTTGTTCGGCGCGTCGCAGATGATCGTGTGCTGCTCGATGTTTTCAGGCGTGATCGTCTCTGGATTGACCGAGATATAGGCGGGCGTGTCGAGATACTCGAATGCCAGCTCTTTGACCTCGGCGTTCGTGGTCGCCGAAAAGAGGAGCTTCTGGGTTCGCTCAGGAAGCTTGTCGAGGAAGAACTCGACGTCTTCGATGAAGCCCATGTCGAACATGCGATCGGCTTCATCGCAGACGAAGATCGAGCACTTCGCCATCGAGATCATTTTTTTCTGGAAGAAGTCCTTGAGTCGCCCCGGGGTCGCAACGATGACATCGACGCCGTCGCGCAGAGTCTTTGCCTGCTTGTCGTAGTCAACGCCGCCAAAAATCGCGACCGAGCGAATGCCAAGAATCTGGAAGAGTCCCTGCGCATCCTGGTCGATTTGAACGGCCAATTCCCGCGTCGGGACGAGGACGACAGCGGTTGGATAAGCTGCGTCTCCTCGCGCCCCCTGGGCCTGTTTGCCAGGAGGGCCGTCTTCAGAGTCTGCGGCAACCGTTGGTTGCAGGAGACGCTGCCCAGTTGTGATCAGAAACACGCCGGTCTTTCCGGTTCCGGTCTGCGCGAATCCTGCAACGTCCCGCCCCTTGAGCGTGTAGGGGAGACAAAGACTTTGTACGGGCGTCGGTCTGGTCCAACCGATTTGGTTGATTGCCTTGAGCAGCTGCGGGTGAATTTCGGACGAAGCGAAATCTTCGAGACGTTCGCCGGTGATGTTCCCGGCAAGTGTGACGTCGTCCGTGCTCTTGAGCTCGAGCTCCACGACCTGTTCGCTGCGTGAAATGCGGCCTTCGCCCGATGATTCCTCGTCTTCGCCGCCGGTTTCGGCATCGCCCGGTGTCGCGTCCGTATCGGGGCGACTGCCGCCGTCTCGGTCGTCAGCATCACCGCGTTCTGCGGCTGCGTCCTCGCGAGAATCGTCGGTTCTGTCATCCCGGCTGCTGGTTTCTTCGTCCGGGTTGTGGCTGGTTGGCGTGATCGAGCTGTCGGAAGAAGTCATCTGGAACGGTCCTGTGGAGTCTGTGATAAGGCAAAAAATCTGGTATAACTAACTGAAATTACTACATATTTTTCTACGAATAACGAACGCGGCAGGAATATCCGTGACGCGTCATCGCGGGGAACAAGCCCCTCGGTCGTTCAACAACCCATCCAATTGGGCCGAAGAGAGAGGAGTTCTTCGAGAGGGCTTGGATTCATGACCATGGCACCGCCAGAAACCCAGCAAGTCGCACCATCGGCGTCCCAAAGCGCGCAAATCGGGGCTGACGATACTCCAGCACAGCCGGGAAACCAAGGCGAACAATCGGTTAGGGCCGTTGACGACGCAGCGTCAGCTTCCTCGCCTAAAGGCACCGGCGCGAGCCCTGGAGAGGAACCAAAGATCGCTCATCCGCCACCGCCCAACGTTGCCCTCGAATGTATCGACAAGCATATGGCCAAGCTCAATGGACACGTTGAAGATCGCGAAAGACTCGCGTTGGCCGGCATCGAGCGCAAGGTCCGTAAACCCTACATTCGGCGCTGGGTTCGCGAATCCAATCAATTCTTCCGTCTGATCATCCACCTCAAGCATCGACGTGCTCGCATCAGCAAGCGCAACAGCGCCTGAACGAACGTCCTCCCGAATCCAGCAAGGCATTGCGGATTGCTCCGTTCGGCGGGCCTGTGCTTAAATCTCCCCATCAAGCATTGATGACGAGGAGAGTTCCATGCTCGGGTCACATGGTTTTCGACCGACCTACCTGTTGGTTTTGGGTGTTGCAACTCTCACAGCCTGCGTGACGCCGTCCGAGAAGCGGCAAATGCGCAACGAAATGTTTGCTTTACAGACGCGGCTCATGACGATCGAATCCGCCATGGCTGAGGGTAAGCAGGAGACGGCCTCGACTGGCGAGCTGCAAAAGCGAAAGCTCGCGACGACATCGACAGAGCTCGAGCGAATGCAAAGTGAACTCCTTCGAGTTCGCGGCGAGATTGATGCGCTCAAGATCGGGGTGACGACGGGTCAGATGCCGGGTCAGGAGGCCAGCGCCAATTCCATCGCAACTCAGTTGAAGGACCTTTCTGACCGTCTTGCTGCGGTTGAAGGACAGCAGGCGGAACTCGCGACGGCCATCGAACGTAATGCGAAGCGTGGGGCTGCTGCGGCCAAACCAGTCAAGGGTGACAAGGCTGCTGAAGCCAAGGCCAATTCCGGCAAGCGTCTCGCCATGACCACGGTCGAGCAGCTTTCCGAGGCCTTCGAAAAGCGGCGCTACAAGCACGTGACTGAAGATGCACCGCAAGTACTCAAGGCGGCCAAGGGTAAGGACAAGGAAGAAGTCTCGTTCATGTACGCGGAGAGCTTGTTTCGGGTCGGACGCCTTCGGGAGTCGGCATTGCAGTTCAACGACTTCATGGAAGGTAAACCGTCGGCCAAGCATATGCCGGTGGCGAAGATGCGCATGGGTGACAGCTTTCGCCACATGGGCGACGCTGCCACAGCCAAGATCTACTACGAAGAGTTGATCGCGAAGTTTCCGCAGTCACCTGAGGCGGAAAAGGCGAAGGAACGTCTGGCTGAACTGGCTGCCGGCGGCGGCGCCAAGCCAGCGGCGACAAAGGGCAGCAGTCAAGGCAGTGCGGTTCGCGGGAAGTCGGCTGAAAGTCGTGTGGCGCAAGGTTCTTCGGCGACACCGAATCCGAAAACAAGATAGATTCATCGCGTAGACGCCATTCACCGTTGGTCAACCCACCGCCGGGGTTTTGATCGGATCATGCTTTGTTAGTTCTCGGCATCGAATCAAGCTGTGACGAAACAGCCGTCGCGCTTGTTCGCGATGGTCGCGAGGTCGTCTATTCCAAGGTCAGCTCCCAAATTGCGCAACACGCTCCATTCGGTGGCGTGATTCCAGAGATTGCTGCGCGTGAACACCTGCGGGTGATTGCACCTATGTTTGCGCAGATGCGTGCCGAGACCGGATTTGGTCCGCGCGACATCGATCTCGTCGCGGTGACGCAGGGGCCAGGCCTTGTCGGGGCACTCCTCGTGGGAGTCTCGTTTGCCAAAGGTCTGAGCCTCGCGACCGGGGTTCCGCTCCAGCCGGTCGATCACGTGCACGCTCATGTGCATGGTGCGCTCCTCGGCATGCCCGCCATCGCGGATCGCGATCTCTACCCGATGCTTTCGTTGGTCGTTTCCGGTGGTCACACGAACCTCTACTTCAATCGTAGTCCCGTCGAGTTTGAACTGTTGGCACACTCGATCGACGATGCCTGTGGAGAGTGTTTCGACAAAGTAGGCAAACTTCTCGGATTGCCGTTTCCCGGTGGACCGCAGATTGAGAAGAGGGCCGCTGACGGCGGCAATTCCTCGGTGATCCAGATGCCGCGCATGGTCGGGGCCAGGGCGAGGATGGAGTTCAGTTACTCAGGACTCAAAACTTTCGTGGCCAATCTGATCGCGAAGGAATCCCGCCCGATTCCACCCGAGAGACTTGCCGACATCTGCGCTGCGTTTCAGGACGAGGCACTCGACCAACTGGCTCGTAAGCTTTCGGCCGCGCTGGCGATGAGGCCGGAAACAAAACGGATCGTGATCGCTGGTGGCGTCGCCGCAAATCGACGGTTTCGCGACATTGTCGCCGCGCGCTGTTCTGCTCCAGTGCATTTCCCGGATCTCGCATATTGTTCAGACAACGCAGCAATGATTGCGGCCTTGGGCCATCATGAGTTCGAGGCTCGCGGTCGGAAGTCATCCCCGCCTGAGTCCTGGGATGTGTATTCGCGCTATCCATTTGAGCTTCACCGAGGGCGGTTGCCATCAGCATGAAACGTCGCGATCAATTTTTGCAGCAGCGTAAGGCTCTTGGTCAGGTGTTTCTCGCGACTGACTGGCCCGCGCGTCGCGTCGTCGAAAAAGTCCAGGCGTGGAAGGTAACGCGAGTCCTTGAGATCGGACCGGGCGCTGGAGTGCTGACCGGACTTCTTCTCGAAGCTGGACTCAAGGTTACGGCAGTGGAGAAGGACGAACGTTTTGCACGCCGCCTCCGGCCTGCGCTTGGCAACGCCGATCAGAGCGCTCTGACAATTGTCGAAGAGGACATCCTGCGTTTTGATCTCGCGACATGGATCTCGGAGAGCAAGGAGCGCACCGCTGTTGTCGGCAACATCCCCTACAACATTTCATCGCCGATTCTCTTGTGGCTACTCCCTCACATCGGAAACCTCACCGGCGCGCAGTTCATGGTGCAGCTTGAGTTTGGCGCGAGGCTGGCGGCCACCGTCGATACGAAGGACTACGGAAGTCTTTCAGTGTTTGCGCAGATTCGTTCGACCATCGAGATGGATTGCAAAGTGGAACGTACTTGCTTCACGCCCGTCCCGAAGGTTGACTCAGCGCTGATTTCGATACGTCCGCGCAAGGACGTTCCGCCGATGGAAGTGCTGAAGCGCACTGAATCGATCACGCGAGCTGCGTTCACGCAGCGGCGCAAGAAGCTCCGCAACGGCGTTCGACCGTTTCTCAAGGGCAAGAATGAGGAAGATTGTCCGATCGATCTCAATCGACGCGCTGAAACGCTCACTCCCGAAGAGTTCACGACCCTCGCCGGTTACCTCCTGCCACCCAAGGGAACATGAATCACGACCAGTGATTTCAGGGGCTTTCGACTTGGAACGCCACCTGGACCGGTCACCGTCCAGCGCGAATCGCGACTATGCATTTCATGCATTGTGTTAATGATTTCAATATTGTTTAATAGTCTATCTCATGGTACTCCCCGCTGGACTTTCGTCCTTTAATTTTTGCGGGGTTGCGTCGATGGGTTCCACGATTTCGATTGGTTCGTGTCGGTTTCGATTGAGGCTCTTCACGCTCGCAACGGTAACGGTGCTGAGCGCATGCGCAGCAAAACCTAGTGGTGAAGGGGAGCGTGATCAGGACGGCGCCAGCCTTGCCGCGATGGAACTTCTCTTCGCACCTGATCAACCGCTCGCAGGAAACCCAGACGTATTCGAGATCCAGATTGAGACAAGTGCCGGTGTGACTCATCGCCGGGGCGGCGATCTTCCTGCGTCGGGCAATATCGTTACCGTGACAAACCTGCCGGTAGACCCTGCAGCCCGAGTGGCAGCGAGCCTGCACCGCAGTCGAATCAACGACGCAACCAAGACGCACATATGTAGTGCCGAGGATTCAGTGGCTCTCGTGCCTGGTGCGCCAGTGTCAGTTGCGATGTCGTGTATGCCGGTTGCCAATGCTGATGGCGCTCCGGGTGTCAGGGTTTTTCTCAAGCTCGTCAGTGTCAGCGTTCAGATGTCGCAGGTCGATGTAAATTCAATTCTCGGCGCACGCGACTGGTCGGCTCCGTTGCAGTTCGGGGCTGCTGGTCCAGACGGCCGGCGCATGAGCCTGATTCAGGATCGCGCTGGTCTTACGGTGCAGTTGCCGGGCACCGCCACCTGGTCCATTTCCGGCTCTGGTCACTTCGCGCGCCTCGCTGCTGGCGAGTCTCTTGAGATGACAACGGTCGGTGGACAACTCCTCGGCGTCATTCCGGACACGGCCCGCCTTGCGATGCCCCAAGGGCTTCGGTTCTACGAGACTGTTGGTGGCGATCTCGCCGTTGTTGCACGAATCACAGTGCGCGCAGGTGACGACGCCAGCCCAGACGTCGACATGGACGCGATCCTGCTTGAAGAACCAGCGGGTAGCGAGTTCACGGTCGTCTCGTGGAACGTTGAGAACCTTTTCGATCAGGTCGATGACGACCGAAACTTGGGTTACGGCGATTATCGGATCGCACCAAACAATGCAGGCATGTCTTCCAACTACGGCCAACCAGTCGAGTTTGGCGGAGTCATGACAACGTGGACCGCGGTGAAGATCGCTGGTGTTCGCAACGGACTCCTTGGCCTCGATCCAGCGGGTCCAGCGATTGTCGCACTCACTGAGATTGAGTCCCGCGTTGGTCTTGATGGAGTTGCTGCTTCGCTCAACTCAGTGCTCGGCGAGGGCACGTATCAGACGGTCCAGTTCAGCGATTGGCCAGAAGCCGATCCGAAACCGGCGATCGGCATGGGAGTCATCTCAAAGTTTCCGATGGTGAGTTGGGCGCTTGTGCCCGTCGAACGTGCGCCTGTGGTAGCGGGACAACCGGGCGATCCGGAAATCACCCGGCCGATTCTGAAGGTTGTGCTTCAGGCAGGATCTGGCCCACTGACAGTTTACGTCAACCACTGGAAGTCGAAGGGTGGACCGGAATCAGCGCGCATTCGCTATGCAGCAGCGCTGGAATCCGACATCACAAACCTACTCAGCACAGATCCTCGGGCCGACTACATCGTCGTTGGTGATCTCAACAGTGACTACAACGAACGTGTGATCATGGAGCCTCGCCACAACGACACGTCCGGCATCACTGGCATCAACGATATCTTGCGCGCACAGGGTGACGAGCTCGCCGTTGCGCGTGGAAGCACGCTGGGTCTGAAATACAATCTCCACTATGAGCTAAACCGCTCCGCGCGTGAAACCTCGTGGCATCAAGGATTCAACTGGTCGTCGCTGGATCACATGATCCTCGGCGCTGGACTGTACGATCAACGCGGTGTGACCTACGTCGACAACAGTTTCGAGATCGCCCAACGACGCATGCCGCGGGTGGCCTTCCTGTTCCGAGAAGATGGAACGACTTACCGGTGGCGTCAGACTCGCGCTGGTACGGTGACGACGCACGCTGTCGGCGGATACTCAGATCACGCGCCCCTTATGCTTCGTCTTCGCATTCCGACGATCGCATCTCCGGCGCCGATCACGCTGTTCCGTCCGGGTCGACCAGACCGCACAGACGCTCCAGCTAACTGAAGTCATCTCGCTCTCCACTGCGCTTGCTTGGCACCAAATGATGCCATGCGAGCGCAGTTCGTTTTTGTGAGAGTTCCGCTTCCAATCGACGAGGGATAAGCCGGGGCCGATATAGGCGCCACTGATTCGATGGCGGATATGCAATCGGCACGAGCATCCATATGCGCCGCCAACGCAAATTTCAGCCAGCACCGTCTTGCCTGGAGCGGCGGCGACTGCTAAGCTTTTCGGCTATAACTTTTTGATTTTAAAGGAGAAATAGATGAATCCTCTTCCTTCAATGTATCACTGCGAAGCGAGAAAAGTCAATCCCTCCGACCCGAGAACCTATGTGCTCGCGTTTTCCGTTCCCGCGGACGGGACCGCGTCGCAGACGCTCTTCCGCGTTTCCGCTTGGGAAGGTCGTCTCCTGCTCCTGTTGCTCAAGTGCAGAGCCTACTTGAGATTCAATGCTGAGCCCCGGCTCTATATCGATCGCAATGAGGCAGCGCGATACCGCGCCGAGCGAGATCAACATCGGGCGAATGCCAGAGCTTGGTACAAAAGCTGAATGACTTGGGGAAAAGAATTTCGGGTTACTCGTACTCGTGCGAGGTGTCCGGCGAGTACGAGTCCTGAAATGCCAGATCGATCGTGACATCTCCGCTCATGATCTTGGTTCGACACGCCATGCGTACTTCACCGCTGGTCGGAAGTCGCAGGCGTTCGAGCATGGCAATCTCATCGGCGGCCAAAGGTGTGAGTTCACCAGTGCCAGAGACCTTTACCCCGCAGGTGCCACATCGCAGTGCGGCGCAGCCAAAGCGAATGCCGACCTTTGACCTTGTCGCAGCTGCAAGAAGCTTTGTTCCTGCATCGACTTCGATCGAAACATTGGCAGGTGTGAAGTGGACTTTGGGCATCATTAAACCGACAGCGCGAATTCGCGAAGTGTGTCGTTCAGCGAGGTCTTTCGATCCGTCGACGCCTTTCGCTCGCCGATGATGTACGCACACGACGTGTGAATCTTTCCGCCCGGAACGGATTTCTCTCTCGTCCCCGGAACCACGACGGCGCGCGGCGGGATGCTGCCTTTGCGTATGCGATGTTCGCCCGTGGCAGGATCGATCTCTCTCGTATCGATCACCGGAGTTGAAGCTGTCAGAGTCGTATTTGCCGCAAGGACAGCTTCTTTCCCAACTCGAAACCCTTCCACGATAATGCACCGGGATCCGACAAATGCACCGTCCTCCACGATGACGGGCGTCGCTCCAGGTGGTTCGAGGACGCCGCCGATTCCAACGCCGCCGGAAAGATGCACGTGTGCACCAATCTGTGCGCAAGATCCAACCGTTGCCCACGTGTCGACCATGGTCCCGGCACCGACCCACGCACCGATATTCACATAGCTTGGCATCAGGACGACGCCTGGTTCCATGAAACTGCCGAAACGCGCAGTTGCCGGCGGCACCGCACGGACCTTCAGTTCTCGGTAATTTTTCTTCAATGGAATCTTGTCAAACCACGTGAACGGGCCGACCGCTTGCTCCTGCATGTCTGCGATCGAGAAGTAGTAGAGAATGAGCTGTTTGATCCACGCGTGCGTGGTCCACTGCTCTCCGTCAAGCGTTGCAACGCGAATCTCGCCGCGGTCCAGTGCAGTCATCACGTCGTGGATGACGGACGCACCGCTGCGCATCGCGTCTGGACCGCCGCTTGCCACGCTGGATATCAGTTGGTTGGCTCGAGTCTCGAGAGAACGGTGAACCTCAAGATTGAACAAGACTAAACTCCCTTCGAAATCAAACGCGGATCAAATCTTGGTCCGTACAAAATTCTCGATGATGCCTAGAGCCGTCTTTGCAGGCTCATCGTCTGGCACCAATGCAAAACGCACGTGGCCACGAACCCCTTCGCTCAGCCACTGCGAAGGACTTGCAATCACGCCCTTCTCAGCAAGTGCGAGGACAAACTTCACATCGTCGTCACCAAATGACTCAGGGATTTTGCACCAGAGATAAAACGCTGCTGTCGGCACACTTGTCAGCATGCCAAGACGCTGCAGCGTTGGTGCGAACATCGCAATTCGATGCGTGAAGATCTTTCTGCGTTCAGCGACGTGTGTCTCATCGGCCCAGGCGACAGTAGCTCCGGCCTGAACGAAATCCGGTGAACCCACACCAAAGTTTGCGCGGGCATTCACGAGCGGTTCAATGATGCGCCGATCCCCGGCAAGGAGACCCGAGCGATAGCCGGTAAGACCAGAGCGTTTCGAGAGACTCATGAACGTCAGCACGCGATCGGTAGAAAACTGCAGCGGGCAGGTCGGGCGAAGCCCCTCCCGATTCTCCGGATCTCGGGCGTCGATGGACGCATCATAGATGTCGATGTAGCAGTCGTCTGACAGGAGAAGGGTATCCGTGCGATGGCACCAGTCGATGAGCTCGCGGAAGTAAGCTGGCGTGGCTGTAGCGCCAGTAGGGTTGTGCGGATAGTTGATCCAGATGCCAGCTGCATTGGCCTGGATTTCCTTCGGGAGATTCCACGGCTCAAGAAGGTATCCGTTCTTTTCCGTGATGCGCACTGGGACCGGAATGCCGCCCGCAAACTGCGTTGAGCTGCGATACACAGGATATCCTGGATCGGGATAGATGACATGACGCTTCCCGCCAGACCGGCCCACGATGCAAAGACCGATATTGAAGATCGCCTCCTTGCTGCCCTGAGTTGGGATGACGCTCCATTCGGGACCACGTCGAATCCCGAATCGTCGCTCAAGGTAGCCGAGCTGCGCTTCACGCAGGTCTTCTTTGCCACGGACACTGGGATATTGGCTGATCTTTGGAATCGCGTTCACGATCGCGTCACGGATTGGTGACCATGTGGGAATCTTCGGATCGCCCGTACCGAAGTCGAACACCGGTTTTCCCGCTTTCACGAGACCTTGCCGAATACGGGTGAGTTCCTCCATCGGATAGGGTGCCAACGTGGCAGTCACCTGATTGAGTTGAGAACTCGTCATGTCCGCAAAATCCTCCGTGCCGAGTCGATGGTCGGCACATATGTCGTGAGCGACTGAATCGAAGAATTTCATCACGTTATGGTTGCAATCGCAATCTCCGCGCGAGCCACGTGCTGGATTTGCTCGGTTATTGCACCGGGGGCCACGTGGGTCCGAACAAATGAGGTCCGCCATGCGGATCTGGCATAGTAGTCTGCGATTGCAACCCACTGAACAATATGCGAAATCCACGCCTCACTGCGCGATCCAGATGCGCTGTCTGCGGCGCGGTTACTGTGAATTTGAATGGCAAACCCAAATCGTGTTTTGCGACAATCGGAGAGTCTGACCCATGCGCCCAGAACGTCTTCTGCCCAGTTTTGTTGCCCTGTTTTTTCTCGCCGCGTGTGGCCAGCGGCCCGACGGCGTTTCCGGTTCTGCTGACCTTCGCGATGAGCCGGTGACAGCAGAAGTCCCACGGTTTGCCTCGGGGAGTTTCGAGGATATCTCCTGGGAAGCTCGATTCAATTTTCCAACTTGTGATCACTCGGCGGACGGTCGTCGCGCCGGTGCATGGTGCGAGTCAACGGATCAGCAAGTATCGATCGACAACAACGGGGTGGAGGCCGAGCTCCAGTCCTGGATCAGCGATGAGCGGATCAAGGCAATGCAGCTTGCCTACTTCTCCTTTTCGAACGCAACGATCGCAGAAGCGCTCTGTTCTGCGGCAGCTGATCGCGGTCTGAAGGTCAATCTGTTCATCCATAACCAGTCGATGGACTCCCCGGCTGTTCGCCGCATGCAGGATTGCATGCCAGAGCTCGTGAAGGTCACGCCCCGTGGCGGAACCTTTGGTGCAGATGGAGAATTCATTCAGCACGCAAAGATTTTCCTCGCAAGCGAGATGTCCTCGCCGATGCCGCTCGCCGATGCACTGGCAGACGAGTCGCTGAGTGCGGAAGACCGCCGCCTGGCCGCTGAGGGTTTGGTTCGCTTCACCTCGTCGAGCGCAAACATGTCTGGCTTTGGTACATCGTTGCACTTCGAGAACTGGCTGTTTTTCGAAACGAATCATGCCAATCACACGGCGCAATCGAACCTCTGCTTCATGAAGGCCATGGCTGACGACAATGCGGCCCAGTTTTCTCGGATCTACAAGGACTGCCGCGACGAGATCGCAGCTCCGGCAAGCGAAGTCGTTGAGTTCATCGGCGTACCACACGGCCGCATCAATCCGCGTCCGTTCAACGCGATGCTCGACATGGTTCGCTCGGCGACTGAGTCAATCAAAGTGGCGGTTCATCGCATGACGATCTCGCGCATGATGGACGAGTTCGTCGAGAAGACGGAAGCGGGCGTCAACGTGCAGGTCGTTTACGATGACGACACGCTTCGTGGCAGTGTTCGTGATGGCGGCCCGATCCTGAGCATGGATCCGTCGGATGCACGCTCCTACTGGAAGCTTCGCGATGCAGGAATCGAGGCGACCTTCGTTGAAACCAACGCTGGGTCGATCAAGCATCTTCAGCACAACAAATATCTGATCGTTGACGATCGCGTGGTCTTTCAGGGTGCTGGCAACTTCACGTCTGCAGCTCTCAACGTGAGCTCCGACGGAAACTTCGAGCAGTTCTATGTGTTGCGCGATCCGGGGATGGTTCAGGCTTACGTGAACGCGTGGGCACACCTCCGCACAATTGCGACGGAACGAGAAGAGCATCAAGTCGGCAACAATCCGGATCGTGGGATTCGGTTCGACCGCGAGCAAAATCGTTGGGTGTTCAGCGACGAGCAGAACTGATTCGATTGCAGAAGATGACAAAAGCCCCGCTGGTTCTCGGAACCAGCGGGGCTTTTCGCTTTCTGGACTACTTCACTGGCAGTCGCGAGTGCGCTGCACAAAAACCTGCGGTGGCTCAATATTGGGATTCACGAGAGACGCGCGGATGGCCTCATTGAGGGTTTCGCCCCCAATGGTGCGGATACGGACGCCGGTTGCGAACGTGTTGCGCTCCGTAAATCCCCAGACCAGTGTCGAAGAGTTAAGAACTCGACTCATCGGGACGATCTCGCGACCGGAAAAGAGAATTCCGACCCCGTTCTCTGCCGTGATCTTGTTCAACAACACTTCGAGATCGAGGCTCCAGCTGGGAACATTTCCTACCGTCGTCAGCGCCAGGCAATCGGGCGCGTCGTTCAATCCTGGATAGGGGATATTGGCGTCGGCAGTCGACGCATCGGCGTTGAGCGGGATCAGTCCCCGATTTTGCACAATTGGCAATTGCTCTGCGAATGCCGTGGGCATGGATGCAAACACGGAAATAGCGAGTGCCAGTGAATGTGGGAGCACGTTTTGTCGAGACATAAGACCCTTCTTGTCACGAGCTGGCATTATTCGGCCAACCAGCCAATCCATCAATTGGGTTTAGCCTATGGGAGTCATCAGAGCCAGACAAACAATTGGTCGCCTGAACTCGAGAATAACTCTCCGTTATCGCGGGCATAAACGAATGATGGGGCGAAGGCCGGGACGTCTGAATTCCAGACAGCTACGACGAGGGTTGGGTCCGGTGTAGCTGGCCGTAGGCGCCGCCAAAGTCATTTCTGAGCTGCCAGATTTCGGGGAAGAAGCGCTTGCTCAGCGTTTGTGACAGGTAGTTCACCCCGCTTGATCCGCCGGTGCCCATTCGGTTACCGATCATGCGCTCCACCATCGCGATGTGACGGTAGCGCCACATGGTGAACTGTTCGTCGACGTCGATCATTGCTTCGAGCGTCATATACAGATCGTAGTTGCGATCGACGTCGCGATAGACGTCGAAGAAGATTTGCTTGATGGCCGCATTGGGCTCGTGCAGCTGGCTGACGTCGCGCTCAAGTACCGCCTTCGGAATCGCAAAGCCCCGGCGTGAGAGGTAGCGAAGAAACCAATCGTAAAGTGTTGGTTCGTTGAGTGCTGCTTCAAGCTTGGCCTGTGCATGGGGATTCGTGCGAAAGAACTTCAGATAGCCGCGGTCCTTCGCCCCCATCCGAAACTCAAGAATTCGAAACTGCCAGGACTGGAATCCAGACGCAGGATTGAGCTGCTCGCGGAACTGATTGAAGTCCGTCGGTGTCATGGTTTCGAGGATGCCGACTTGTTGTACGAGCAGCTGTTGAATCGTGTTTACACGCTTGAGTGAACGCAAAAATGAGAGAAGTTCGTTGCGCTCGAGCGCGGCGATGCTGTGCCCGACCTCGTGGAGAATCTGGCGAAACCAGAGTTCATAAACCTGATGAATGATGATGAATAGCGTTTCGTCGTGCTGCTCAGGGTTTGACAGCGGTTTCTGCAGCTCAATTAGATCTCGAACTTTGAGGTAGCTGTCGTAGGTGACCATGCTTGCTGATGGTTCGATCAGGTGCTCACCAACTGCAGGTGCTGTCTTTGATCCGGAAGAACGGTCGTCACCTTTGGTAGGACTCAATGCGCACTTCTCCAGAATCTCTTGGATGGGCCACTCACGCTTTCGCGTCTGGCGTCACAACTGCGAGCCACTCGAGCTGGTCGGTCTGCGCGAACATGTCGAATGCTTCAAGGTGTCGCACTCGATTGCCGGCTGCCACCAACGCGGCCAGATCGCGAGCCATCGTTTCGACTGCGCAGGAAACATAGATGAAGCTCGCGCGGTCGTTCAAGCGCAACGTGTGTTGAACAAGTGAACGTGCGGATTCGTGAAGTCCCCGTCGGGATGGATTGGCGACGATCAAGTCAGGTGAGTTGGCCCAGGACGGTATGTCGGTTTCCGCATCTTCGACGCGCGCGGCGTGGACATGGATCTGTTCCGACAATCCGTTGCGGGACGCGTTGTGGCGCGCCGAGGCAGCAGCTTCGGGGTTCTCTTCGACTGCCATCACGCGCCAACCGAGGCGTGCCAGCTGCAACGCGATCTGACCGTTGCCGCTATAAAGATCCCACGCGACCTGCGCCTTGCCTGAAACCGCCTTGCGCGGCTGCGCGAATTCGGTCACCCGATGATAGAGCTGGGAAGCCTGCCAAGGGTTGATTTGAAAAAACGACGTCGGCGCGACGTCAAAATCGAGCCCGTTCATGCGTTCGCGAAGTTCGCTCGTGCCGGCGAGTTTCTCGGTCGTGTCGCCAAAAATCGCGTTGCCATTGGTCGTGTTGATGTTGGCGTGAACAGAAGCGAGTTTGTGGCCTCGCTCGCGAAGTTTTGCGGTGATCCGCTTCAGCGCAACTTTCGTGTCCGGAGACAGATGTGTCACGACGAACACGAGTTGGATTTCGTTTGTCTGATGTGCAGCTCGGGCGACCAGGTAACGCAGGTCTCCGCGTTGTTCTGCTGGAATCTCGTCCCTTGCAAATGACTCGGCATACGGAGTCAGCGCGGAGATTTCGAGTTCAGCCCGAAGGTCACGGAGGAGTTGCGTGAGAGAGCTGGCGTGGACTGGGCAGTTGTCCATCGGCGCACCGACCAGATGCGTGCCCGGCTGGAAGAGTCCGATGGCAAAGCGTGAGTGGACTCCAGCTCGAACAGCGAGCTTGAACAGGGTGCGATATTCAAAGGGTCTTGGCGATGTGACGGGCGGAAGTGTTTTCAGACCGCGGGTGAGCCCAGCTGCTGCGAGGACGCGCAGCTCTGCTTCGTGCTTTAGTCCGAGACCGGTTGCGTAGTCGGTGTTGACGTACTTGCAGCCGCCGCAGGCAACCTTGACGTGGCAGAAATGTGGCTTTGGATCGAGTGTCGCCGCTGGGCGCCAGGACTTGCGCAGAGCAGGTTGCAGGCCCCGGTAGCGGTGCTCCGGGGTTGGGCTGTGCGGAAGTGCGGGCATGGCGCGGCCGTCCTGAGTGAAATGGGGGCCACGACCCTGGTAGGGTATGCAAGGCCCGGTAATGACAACGTGAAGCGGCTCCGTCAGTAGAGCCAGTCTGCGAGATCTTTGGTTGGGGCGCTTGTAACACTGTTTTGGGATCGGCGGAAGACCTTGACCCCCAAGCGTTTGGTGTATCTTTGCCAGGTCGCCCACTCGTCGGCCATGGTGCGCACGGTATACGGGGTGTTCGAGGACTTGGACCCCTTGGAGAACGTGTAACCGTCGAAGAGCCAGGTGGCGGTATGCCGGATCGTCCGAAAGTCGATATCTGCGAGATCGCCTGAGCGCGGCCCCTCGCTCGTTTCGAAAAATACCAGCATATCCCCGTACTTGAGGCGCGATGTCGCGGGGTCGACCTCGTAGAAGGCGCGACCGACAATCCGCCAGAGCTCATCGTAATTGATCATCGCGCGATGATAGCCGGTCTCCGGCTTCACATTGACCAGCGAAGATCTCGAGAACAAGGGGCTTTGGAACGACAGGGCTGCGTGAAAGCAGTTCGGTCCGCGCCACGGGATATAGCGGCGAATCACGCTCCTGGCGAAGGGCGGCAGGAGTTCACGATCGACGCTCAGATTGCGCCCCGAGTTGAGCCCGCTCGCAATCCGGTCGAGATCCGTCTCACCGAAGAACGGGGCGATTTGCCGAAGCAGTTCATCTCTGCCTGCTGCGTTCCTCTGCATCCCCTTCGCGTCGAGTGTCAGATCAAAGTGCTGCCGGCTGAACAGGGCCGCGAACTTGGCCGGGACGATCATTGGATAGGCTGCGCGATCGACCGTCACGAGGCGCGCAACCGAACCCTCGGTGACCGGTGGGGCACCACGCAACGCCTTGCCAAACCAGTCGACGAGATCTGTGTATCGGCCAGGGCGAGCCAGACGTGCCGCCATTTCGCCGACCTCAAGCGCTTCCGGGCGAACAACCAGTTGCAGCGGTTCGACGGTCTCGTCCTTTTTGGAGCGCAGTACGCGTTCGCGCATCACCGATTCGCTCATGGCGATCGTTTCGGTCTTTGCCGTGATGGGCAGGTCGAGCTTTTGCGACATGTGCCGGAGGTCAAACTGAAAAGGAATGACTGCCTGGCGAGGGGTTGGTGCCCAATTCGTGCGGCGTTCGCCAGGCTTGGCTGGTTTGGTGACGGCCGTTGCGGTGGGTACACCGACCAGATTGGTGATCAGCAAAAAAACGCTGAAAAACGTAGCAAGACCCGGCGCGAGGCGGGCGCGCGGGGCCCCACGGCCGCGACAAACTACGGCTTTGCCAATGGCGGTATCTCGCCAATTCACCAGTCAAACCTCCGACGATCATTTGTTTTTTCGGGTGTTGCAGGAATTTCTTGAGCCAGGCGCCGAAGAATGCCTTTGGGTGGTGGCGGAGTGGAGGATGTCCCAGACTTTGGCGTTAAATCAGGCAATCTGGCCTTTGGTCGGCGATCTTGAGATAATTGCCAGATAGCACCCCCCACTCCAACTCACGAGTCTGTTGCGGCCCATTTTTTGGAGGACGAAACGTATGCCTACGATCCTGATTGCCGACGCGAGCAAAGCGAGCCTCGTGATGAGTTCCGAGGTTTTCAAGGACAAGATTCCAGGCGCGATCATCCTCGTCGCGACGACCGGGAAGGATTGCCTTGAACTCGCGCAGAAGAATGCAGTCGACATGTGCGTGGTTGATTTCGATCTGCCGGACACGGACGGCGTTACGCTCGTTGCTGCGATGCGCAAGACCTATCGCGGCCCGATTCTGCTGACGGCCTATCCGGACAAGGTTGTTGAGGATGCCGTCGGTGGTGAACTCTTCGCGTTCAACGATGCCGGCGGTTGGATTCGAAAGCCCGTGAAGTTCGACGAACTCAGCGCGAAGATCGATCGCTTTCTGCTTGATCGGCATCGCCTCGGCCGCAGATTTGAATTCGAATTGCGCACGCTCGTCGTTGGCAAGGGAGCGGGACGGGGCAAGCGCGCCCCGAAGGTAGAGGGTCGCATCGTGAACATCAGTCTCGGCGGCCTTTGTCTGGCGCTCGACCTGCCGTTCAAGATGAAGGGCGGTCAGGAATTCACAGTCGCCGTAACGCTTCCGACATCTGCCGAAATGCTCGTCGCGCAAAAGCAAAAGTTGTCGACGGAGCAGTCGAGTGCAAAGGGCGCGAAGGCTTCGTCTTCGGGCAAGTCAAAGACTCCAAAAGCCGGTCGCGGAGCATCGACGACCGCGTCGAAAGGCGTCGAAACCAAGCTCAAGGCCAAAGTCGCCTGGACGGCAGACGGTGGAAAGATGGCTGGAATGCGCTTTGACCACCTGACGGACGCTCAGCGCAAGACAATTGAGGGACTCCTCAGAGACATGGCAAAACCCGCTGCAGTCTGAGGGTTACGTTGCGCTTTGAAATGACTCCCGATTGGGAAACGGCTTGATTGCACAGCCGAATCGCAATTGGGAGTTTTTGCACCCTCAGTTCTTTCGACGCAGATGACGATAAATGGATGTCGGGGTTGGGGGGGGTTGCCTCAATTTCCGTGTCATTTGAACAAATCGAGTGAACATATCGAGAGTCAGCCGGATGTCGAACGATCAATACCAAATAGACAACCCCGAGCAGAGCGGTAACTTTTTTGAGCTGATCGAGTTCTCGCTCGTGCGCGACGTCGGTGGAAAAGAGATTCGCGGAGTCTACGGCGTCAACGTGGCTAAGGTCCGCGAAGTTGTTCGCATGCCGACGATCATTCCCGTCGCAACCAGGGTCGAGGGTCTTGCCGGCCTTTTTGAGCTCCGCGGTGTCCCAATTCCAGCGATCAATCTCGCGAAAGCGCTGGGTGACAAAGACGCTGAGCATGGGCCGACCCATCAGATCATCGTGACGGAATTCTCGT
>Ga0169931_10005430_pt1 | contig 19428 bp, 22 predicted proteins | sample Kivu_15m_20L_FD_129675 | JGI IMG/M metagenome (GOLD analysis project Ga0169931, IMG submission 129675) | Freshwater microbial communities from Lake Kivu, Western Province, Rwanda to study Microbial Dark Matter (Phase II) - Kivu_15m_20L... | ecosystem: Environmental > Aquatic > Freshwater > Lake... | reverse complement strand
TATTGGCGGCTCGCCGAAACCCGCTTTGGCCGCGAGGCCACGGTGGCGCGGCTGCAGGAGCTGGCGGCGGTCGAAGCAGATGCCCTGCGCGGTTCCCTGCCCTGTCACGACGCCCTGCGGATGCATGCGGTGGGCTTGGCCGCGGCCTAAGTCCGCTGCCGCCGCAACAGGCTGCGTTCGGCGGGATCGGCCACGGCCATCACGCCGATGGCGATGCCCATGCCGATGGCATTGGCCTGCAGGCGCTTGTCGGCCATCAGCAGCAGGGTTCCGTCCTGGCTGTTGAACAGCACGATCGTCGCGGTCAACAGCAACAGCAGCAAGGCCGGGTGTCCGTGACGCATCGCCACCAGGCCCGTGGCAATCCCCAGAACGATGGCTGGGATCTGCAGTGGCAGTGTCGGGGGCATGGCCAGGGCCAGCAGATGCACCAGCAGCACACCGGCGGTGGTCCCCAGGGCGCGGTGCAGCGTGGCGCGCCAGCCATCCTTGACGTAGGGCCGCAGCACCAGAAAGGGGGTCAGGATCAGCCACAGCCCGGTGGTGTGCCAGTGATGGGCCAGGGCGATCGGGGTGGTCAGCAGGGCGGTCACCGCCAGCAGGGCGCCATAGGCCAGGCTGCGCATCCAGCTGTGGTGCACGAGCTTCACGGGCTGCCGCTCGGTCGGCACCAGCGTCATGAACCAGCCCTGAAGCAGGGTTGTCAGCCCGCAGCTGACCAGCAGCAGGCCTGCTGTGGCCGGTTGGGGCAAGGGTGTGCTGGTGATCAGCATGCACAGAGCCACCACCAGAAACCAGAACGCCGGTTGCTGCTGCCAGCGCGAGGCCAGCCCGAGCAGCATGGCGGTCACCGCCATCAGCGCTGTTGCCCCCAGGGGGGTTGCCTGGCTCAACACCGCCGGGATCGACACCAGCGCCAGGGCGACGCTGCCCCCCAGGGCCTGCTCCCAGCCGACGCGCATGCTGGCCACGAGCGCCGCCAGGCTGGCGAGGCTCAGCACCGGTGCGGCTTGGGGCAAGCCAAGGTGCCGGGCGAGCTGACCTGGCACCACCAGGCAGATCAAGCAGATGACGACCTGCAGGGTCAGCCTTGCGCGCCGATTCATGCTGTCGCTTGCTGGCGTTGCAGTTGATCCAGGCTGGGATACCGGGTGGCGATTGGATCACCGCTGAAATCGGCCACCCAGCCCGTGCTGTTGTTGAAGAAGCGCAGGGCGCAGAAGCCAGGTTCCTCTCCCATGTCGAACCAGTGGCGGGTGCCGGCCGGCACGGCGATCCAGTCGTTCTGCTCGCAGATCAACTGCAGCACCTCGTCGCCAAGGTGCAGGCAGAACAGGCCGCGCCCCTCCACGAAGAACCGCACCTCGTCCTCGCTGTGGGTGTGTTCGGCCAGAAATTTTTGCCGCAGTGCCAGCCGGTCGGGATGATCGGCGGTCATGCGGATGGCGTCGACGGTGGCATACCCGCCGTTGTCCTGGACGCGGGCGATCTCGGCGCCATAGGCCGCGAGGATCGCCGCCTGATCGGCGTCTGCCGCCAGCCGGGCCCGGGCGGGCCAGCGCTCGAAAGCGATGCCGCGCTGCGCCAGCGCCTGTTGAATCTGTTCAGGGTCGCTGGTTTGCAGGGCCGGACGCGGCCGGTCGCTGTCGCAACCTGAATCGATGTAAAGCGCCAGATGACTCACCGGTCGCCATTGCCGTCAATGCGATGCAATCTAGGAACAACGATCAGCCCTGAGGATCTGCTGCTGTGACGGGTCTTGATTGGTTAGGGCTGCTGCATCCGGCGTTGGTCATTCTGTTTGTGTATCCGGTGGTCGGTGCCACGGTGCGCCTGGGAATCCTGGTGCGTGAACGGCGTCTGGGCATCACCCAGCAGCCCGCCAAGGTGCCCGCCGAGCACAGCGACCATGGCCGCTGGCTGACGGCAGGGGTGGTGATCGCGGTGCTGATCGCCCTGTTGGTGTCGTTTGTCAGTGCGTTCAGCACTGCGCCGGCCTCGTTTGCCGGTGGGGTGCCGCGGCTGGCGCTGCTGCTGCTGGTGGGGCTCGGCGTCCTCGTCAGCCTGCTGGCCCTGTGGCGGGTGCGGCGGCCCCTGTGGCGCGCCGTGTTCACGGTGTTGTGCTGGGCGGGTCTGCTGGGTCTGGGCAGCCAGGGCGAGATCTGGCGTCTGTCAGACAACCCGTTCACCGGCGGGTTCTGGGCATCCCATTACTGGGCGGGGATGCTGCTGACAGGTCTGCTGCTGGGCACCACCGCCGCCCGGCCCGAGATTCAGCGCAGCCTGCGTCTGCGGCGGCTGCACATCAGCGCTGCGGTGCTGAGTGCGCTGTTGCTGGCGGTGATCGCGATCACCGGGTGTCGTGATCTGCTGGAGATTCCGCTGAGCTGGCAGAAACCGGCCATTCAGCGCTGCGATTTCAACGCACGCCGCTGCCCGGAGCCTGAAGCACAAGGCTCCGCCGCCCCGGCCCCAGACTCCGGGCTGGACTCACCAGTCGGCTGAGCAGGGCGAGCAGGGCCCGCGGCTCACACGGTGCGGGCCGCTGTTGCCAGCAGCCTGGCCGGCAGAACAGCCAGCGCTGCAGCTCCTGTTGCGCGGCCCCTGCCGACCAGCGCACGCTGATGCGGCCGTGCCGTCGCCCCCCTGGCAGCAGTTTCCCCGGCAGTGCTGGCAGGGCAGGTGCATCTGCGCCCAGGGGCAGCACCTGAACGTGCCAGGGCCGGGCTGCTGCCGGGGGATCTGCAGCCTCTGCAGCCTCTGCTGCGGCGCCGGCTTCGGCCGCGCTGCTGATCAGCAGATCCATCCCGCGCTCGCTGATCGCTTCCACCTGGGCGCTTGCGGGCATGGCCCTGTGGCTGCTGCCGTCGGCGCTGGCCAGCTTGCAGCGCAGCGGCACCGCCAGCCAGGGCACCGGTTCGGGGTCGGCGCTGTCCCAGCAGGCCCGCAGCGCCACCAGCAATCCCAGCAGGGTCAGCAGAGCCCAGACCAGGCCCACGGGCAGGGAGGGATCAGGCCCGCCCCGTCCCAGGGCCGGCACGAGGTTGAGCAGGTTGAGGCCGTTGAGGGCCAGCAGCACCAGCAGCGGCACGGTCAGCAGCGGGTTGGCGCCGCCGCGCTCGCGCGGTTGTTGTTTGGGGGTGATGCGAAAGCCGCCGAAGCGTCCCAGCAGGCTGGCGGCCACGGTGGTGGCCAGGGGGATGGTCAGCACCCAGCTGGGCAGTTCGCTGAGCACCGCGTGGCGGCTGCCGCGGTTGAGCCAGCCGATGCTCAGCAGCATCGCGGCCCACAGCGGCAACAGGGCGCCCAGCAGCCCCTGGCGGCTGATCAGGATCGGTGTGACCCCCAGCAACCCGTAGGCCAGCGGCATCACCAGCAGCAGCAGCCTCGGCAGATGGTTGAGCCAGTGCAGGCACCCTTCGAGCAGGGCCAGGCGCTGGCCCCATCCCAGGCCGCCCTGGCGCAGGGGGCCCTGGGGCAGCCGCAGGCTCTGCAGGGTGCCGGCGGCCCAGCGCTGCCGTTGGCGCACAAAATCCAGCAGGGTTTCGGCCGCCAGCCCGGCGCTCAGCGGTTCGCCCAGATAGCGCAACTGCCAGCCGCGCCCCAGCAGGGCGATGCCTGTCACAAAGTCTTCGCTGAGGGCGGCTTCGTTGAAGCCCCCCACCTGCTCCAGGGCGCTGCGCCGGGCCACAAACGACGTGCCCGCGCACACCACCGCACCCCAGGCGCTGCGCACCGGCTCGATCCAGCGGTAGAAGTTGTCCTCGTCGGGCAGCATCCAGCGCTCCATCGCCAGGTTGCGCATCAGCGGGTCGGCGTTGAAGAACACCTGGGGGGTCTGCACCAGGCCCACGGCAGGGTCGGCCAGCAGGCCGATCGTGCGCTCGAGAAAGTGCCGCTGCGGCACAAAGTCGGCGTCAAACACCGCCACCAGCTCGCCGCTGCTGGCCGCCAGGCCGGCGTTGAGGTTGCCGGCCTTGGCGTGGAGGCGTTCTGGCCGGCTCAGGTAATGGCAGCCATGGCGTTCGGCCAGGTCACGCACGCTGGTGCGGCCGCTGTCGTCGAGCACCCACACCGTTGTGTGTGGGTAGCTCAGGCCGGTGCAGCCGACCAGGCAGCGTTCGAGCACGGCCAGTGGTTCGCCGCAGGTGGGTACCAGCACGGCGACCTGGGGTCGCCAGGTGCCGGCCTGCCAGCGGGCCTGGGCCGCATCGGCTGCGGCGCGGCCGTCGTCGAAGCGGCGCCAGCTCAGCAGCAACGGCACCAGCCCGGAGACCAGCAGCCAGGCTTCGGCCAGCAGCAGCAGCCAGCTGAGGCTGGCGCTCAGCGGCGTCGCCAGGTTGAGGCTGGCGGTCAGTCGCCAGTGCAGATAGCGCCCCAGCAACCACACCAGGATCAGCAGCACGCTGCGGCGCACCCACGGGGGGCAGTCGGCCTCGGGACGTCGCCTGACCGCCAGCGGCCACAGCAACAACAACCACCCCCAGAGCTCGCCCATCGCTGTCACCGTAGGGGCATGGTCGAACCGCCCATGCAGCAGATCGTTGTGCACGATGCTGGCCCCTCCATCGGCCAGCTGACCCTGGTGGGCGTGGGGCCCGGTGATCCGCAGCTGCTCACCGTGGCGGCGGTGCGGGCGATCGAGGCGGCGGCGGTGGTGGCCTACCCGGTGGCTCGCGAGGGCGCCGATGGCATGGCGGCCACCATCGCGGCGCCCTGGATCGGCGCGCAGCAGCGCCGGCTGCCGCTGTTGTTCCCGATGGTGGCCGAGGCTGCGCCGCGCATCGCCGCCTGGCATGCGGCGGCGGCCGCGTTGGCGGCCGAGGTGGCCGCCGGCGCTGCGGTGGTGCTGCTGTGCGAGGGCGACGCGTCGCTGTTTGCCAGCTGCAGTTATGTGCTGCTGGCCCTGGCCGAGCACCATCCGGCCTGCCCAGTGCGGGTGATTCCGGGGATCACCTCGGTGGCGGCGGCCGCGGCGGCGGCGTCCGGCGCCGGGCAGCCCTGGCCCCTGGCCCTGCAGGGCCAGGGGCTGCTGATCCGTCCCACTCCCGAGACCCCGGCTGATCTGGGGGCGCTGCTCGATTGGGCGGCGGGCGGCGGGGCTGCTGCTGCCCAGACCACCCTGGCCCTGCTCAAGCTCGGCCACCGCTGGAGCTGGGTGCGGCCGCTGCTGGAGCAGCGCGGCCTGCTCGATCAGGCCCTGTTTGCCCAGCGGGTGGGCTGGCCCGAGCAGCTGCTGGCGCCGGCAGCCCAGGTGCCGGCCAGCGAGCAGCCCTACTTCTCGCTGCTGCTGGTGCGCCAGGGCTGGCCGCAGGTGCTGCCGTAGATCAGCTCAGTAAGATTCTTACAGCTGTTGCTCGTGCTTCGGTGCGCATCACCGCCAAAGGGCAGGTCACGATTCCCCAGGCCATTCGTGAACAGGCCGGTCTTAACCCCAGTTGCGAGGTTGTGTTTCGCCTGGTTGACGGTCAGGTGCTGCTGGAGAAGGTGGATCCTTCTGGAGCGCAGCGCGGCACCGAAGCCCTGGCTCTGTTGCGTGCCAGGCCAAGCCGCAGTGGCCTGAGCACCGACGCGATTCTGGCTCTGGCGCGGGGGACGTCCGCGAGTGATGCGGCGCGGTGATGAGCGCTGTGCTCGTCGATTCGTGCGTGCTGCTCGATGTCATCACCGCTGATCCCCAGTGGGAGGCCTGGAGCTCTGAACAACTGGCAGCGGCCTTCAGCAGCGGTCGCGTGTTGATCAACCCCTTGATTTATGGCGAGGTCGCTTTTGCCTACGAGCGCATTGAGCATCTCAATGCCGTGCTGCCCCGCCATCTCTATGACTACCGGGCGTTGCCACGGGAGGCGGCTTTTTTGGCGGCCAGGGCCCATGCCGCCTACCGCCTGCGCGGCGGTACCCGTTCAGCCATCCTTCCCGACTTTTTGATCGGTGCCCATGCGGTCATTGAGCAGGTGAGCCTGCTGACCCGTGATGTGCGGCGTTATCGGCAGGCTTTTCCAGGATTGCGGCTGATTGCCCCAGTTTGAGCCCCATCCAGCAGCGCCAGCGCCTCGCCGGGGGTGGGCGCGCGCATCAGCGCCTGGCGCAGTTGGGGTGCGCCGGCAAAGCCGGTGCACAGCCAGCCCAGGTGCTTGCGGGCGATCAGCAGGCCGTGATCGCCCCGCTCGGCCACCAGCGCCTGCAGCTGCCAGCGGGCCAGATCCAGCTTTTGAACCGGGTCAGGAGTGGCTGGGATCGGCCGGCCGTCCAGTGCCGCGGCGATCTGGCCCACCAGCCAGGGGGCGCCCATGGTGCCCCGCCCCACCATGACCCCGTCGGCACCCGTGTGCTCGAGGCAGGCCAAGGCATCGGCGGGGCTGTTGATGTCGCCATTGGCGATCACCGGAATGCCCAGCGCCCGCTTGACCGCGGCGATGGCGCCCCAGTCGGCGCGGCCCTTGAACCCCTGCTCGCGCGTGCGGCCATGCAGGGTCAGCAGTTGGGCGCCGGCGCCTTCGAGCCGCTGGCACCAGCTGATGGCGTCGGTGCCATCGCACCAGCCCAGGCGCGTCTTGACCGTGACCGGCACCTGCACGGCGGCGGCCACGGCAGCGACGATGCGGGCCGCCAGATCCGGATCGCGGATCAGGCCGCTGCCGCCGCCTTTTTTGGCGATCTTTTTGACCGGGCAGCCCATGTTGATGTCGATCAGAAAGGCGCCGGCCACCTCGGCGCGGCGGGCGGCGTCGGCCATGGCGGCAGGCCGATGGTCAAACAACTGCACGCCGATCGGCCCCGGTTCGGCGGCCAGCTCCTCGACCTTGCGGGTGCCGTGGCCCAGCTCGAGGCTGGTGGCGTTCACCATCTCGGTGAACAGCAGCGCGTCCGGGGCCCAGCGCCGCACCAAGGATCGGAAGATGCGATCGCTCACCCCCGCCAGCGGCGACTGCAGCACCCGGCAGCTCAGGCTGCGAGGCGTGCCACGGCCGGCCAGCAGCAAAGGCTCCATGGCACCGGCGGCTGGGGCAAAGGGCGCGGCGCATGGTCTAGACAAAGTCTCGATGACGCTGGCAGCAAGGTCTCCTGGTGCTCGCCCCGGGGCCTTGGCATTCAGCTCAACGTAAAACAGGTCAGACTCCAAATCCAGGTCAGACTCCAGGCCCCAGTCGCTCTGTGCAAGCCGCCCCCGCTCCCTGTGCCTACCCCCTGAGCCGCCAGCTGCTGGAAGCGGTGCTGGCCGACCGGCTCAGCGATCGCTTCGTGTGTGAACTGATCTGGCCGCGCCTGGGGTACGAGCCTGATGGTTCGGGCACCTGGAGCGCGGGCCCGGCTGCGAGCGACGCCTGGCGGGAGTCGTTCCCCGTCGAGCCGCAGTTCATCGCCCAGCGGCCCCCCAGCGTGGCGCTGACCCGTTCGATCGCCAGGGAGCACAAGCAGCTGCTCAAGCAGCAGCTGGGCTTTGGCGGCTACACCATCGGGGAGCTGTACCCGCGCCGCACCCGCAGGGCCACCGCTGTCAATTGGTTGCTGGCGCACCTGGCCGAACGCGGCGAGCCCCTGCCCGAGACCGGGCTGCTGCCGGCGCTGCTGGCTGTACCGGCCGATCCGGTGGTGGGGCACCCGGGTGATTTGCCGATCAGCTGAGGCGCCGTCGCTGCACGCGCCTGGGGCTGCGGGTCACGGCCGAGGCTGAGCGACGCAGCTGGGCTTTGCGCAGCTCTGCCAGCTGGCGTGGCTTGCTCAGCACACCGGCGATCAAGATCGCGATGTACAGCTGCCCCACCGCGGCAATCGCCACAGCAGCGGTCTGAACCGCCACATGGTCGAGCTTCAGCACCGGGGTGCCCAGGGTGGTCAGGCACCCGAAGGCGGCGCCCAGCACCGTCGGGGCATGGGCGATGCCGGCCGGCAGCGCGCTGGGCAGCACCGGCAGCGCAAAGGCCGCCGGGTCCAGCACCAACAACGAGTTGAGGACAACCCCGCCGGCAAATCCGACCAGCAGGTACCCGGCCGCGGCACCCATCAGCACCGAACCGTTGAACACCGGCTCTTCTGCCAGGGCGTTCACCAGACTCCACAGCAGAAACAGCAGCAGCAGCACCCAGACCACCAGATGGGGTGCGCTGAGCTGCACCGCCAGCGCCGGGCTGAGCATCAGCGCGCCCTGCCACAGCACCTCCATCACCAGACAGCTCAACCAGCCCACCACCATCAGTTGGCGGCGCACCAGCACCCGGCTCAGGCGATGGCGCCAGCGCGGCGACAGGTTGCCTACGTACGACTCCAGCCGGTGCTGGGGCAGCAGTGGTGAATCGAGCAGCACCCCGACACCCGAGATCACCAGGTAGGCGACCCCCAGCAGCTGCGGCGCCCGTTGCAGGGTGCTCAGGCTGATCAGCACCAGCACCTCGATCACCAGCAGGGCCCGGTAATAGTTGTGCCGCTGTTGCAGCAACTGTCTCAACAGAACGGTGTTCATGCGGGCCCTGGGTCTGTGCTTGACCACGGCCAGGATCCCGTCTCGGGAGCCGGCCTGTAAGGTCAAGACAGGACAGTTGTTGTGATAAGCCGCTTGGCGCTTCCGGTTGTGGCCATCATCGGCCGGCCCAATGTGGGCAAATCGACCTTGGTGAACCGGTTGTGCCGCAGCCGCGTGGCGATCGTGCACGATCAGCCCGGTGTCACCCGTGACCGCACCTATCAGGAGGGGTTCTGGCGCGATCGCACCTTCCGGGTGGTCGACACCGGTGGGTTGGTGTTTGACGACGACAGTGAGTTTCTGCCCGAAATCCGCGAGCAGGCCAACCTGGCCCTGGCCGAGGCGTCGGTGGCCCTGGTGATCGTTGACGGCCAGCAGGGATGCACCGCCGCCGACGAGTCAATCGCCGTGTGGCTGCGCGGCCACAAGGTGCCGGTGCTGCTGGCCGTCAACAAATGCGAGTCGCCCGATGCCGGTCTGGCCATGGCGGCCGAGTTCTGGGGCCTGGGCCTGGGTGAACCCCAGCCGATCTCGGCCATCCACGGGGCGGGAACCGGCGATCTGCTCGATCAGGTCGTCAGTTTTCTGCCACCCACGACAGAAGAAGACGGCGAAGAACCGGTCCAGCTGGCGATCATCGGCCGGCCCAACGTCGGCAAATCGAGCCTGCTCAATGCCATCTGCGGCGAGAAGCGGGCGATCGTCAGCCCGATCCGCGGCACCACCCGCGACACGATCGACACCACGATCGAACGCGAGGGCAAGACCTGGAAGATCCTCGACACCGCCGGCATCCGCCGCAAGCGCTCGGTCAACTACGGCCCCGAGTTCTTCGGCATCAACCGCAGCTTCAAGGCGATCGAGCGCAGCGATGTGTGCGTGCTGGTGATTGATGCCCTCGACGGGGTCACCGAACAGGACCAGCGCCTGGCTGGTCGCATCGAAGAAGACGGCCGTGCCTGCGTGGTCGTGGTCAACAAATGGGATGCGATTGAAAAGGACTCCCACACCATGCCGGCGATGGAGCGGGAGCTGCGCGCCAAGCTCTACTTTCTGGATTGGGCGCCGATGCTGTTCACCTCGGCCCTCAGCGGTCAACGGGTCGAGGCGATTTTTCCCCTGGCGTTGCTGGCGGTTGAGCAACACCGCCGCCGCGTGAGCACCTCGGTCGTCAATGAGGTGCTCACCGAGGCGCTGAGCTGGCGCACCCCGCCCGCCACCCGTGGCGGCCGCAGCGGCAAGCTGTATTACGGCACCCAGGTGGCCGTCAGGCCGCCCAGTTTCACCCTGTTTGTCAACGATCCCAAGCTGTTTGGCGACACCTATCGCCGCTATGTCGAGCGTCAGATCCGCGAGGGCCTGGGTTTTGAGGGCACGCCGATCAAGCTGTTCTGGCGCGGCAAGCAGCAGCGCGATGCCGAGCGTGATCTGGCCCGGCAGCAGAGTCGCGGTCGCTGAGCCGCCGGTGGTGGAGCGCTGATGGACTGGTTGCGTCAGCTGCCGATCGGGCAGTACGTCGACGGTTCCGGCAGTTGGCTGGTCAGGCTCGATCCGCGGCTCAAGCTGGCCTGGACGGTTGCCTTTCTGGTGACGCCGATCCTGGCCGGCTCGCTGTGGCGTCTGGCCCTGGTGGTCCTGCTGCTGCTGCTGACCCTGGGCAGTGGTCTGCCGCTGCGGTTGTGGGGCCGGGGCGTCGGACTGCTGCTGGCATTGGCCCTGGCGGTGGGGGTGCTGGCGGCCGTGTTGCCGACCGGCGCACTGCCGCCAGCGCCGTTGCAGCGCCCCCCGGCCGAGCTGCGCCTGGTGCCGGGGCCGCCTCAGCAACCGCCCGCCGAGCGCAGCGGAGCCGCCTGGGAGCTGTGGCGCCTGGGCCCGCTGCAGGTGACCCGTCGCTCGCTCGAGCTGGGCATCAGTGGTGGCACCCTGCTGTTCACGTTGGTGCACAGCGCCAACCTGATGCTGTTGACCACCCCGCCCGAGCAGCTGGTGTGGGCGATCAGCTGGTCGCTGACGCCACTGGAGCGGCTCGGGCTGCCGGTGGGGCGGCTGGGGTTCACCCTGTTGCTGGCGCTGCGCTTCTTGCCCCTGGTGCAGGAAGAGCTGCAGAACCTGCTGCGCGCCCTGGCCACCCGGGCGGTGGTGCTCAAACGGCTTGGCTTCAAGGGTGGTCTGGGGCTGGTGCTGGCCGTCGGTGAGCGCCTGCTGGCCAACGTGCTGCTGCGCGCCGAGCAGGGGGCCGACGCCCTGCTGGCCCGGGGCGGCCACTGGCTCGACCCGCGGGCCCTGGGCCAGGGGCAGGCCAGGGCGGTGGCCCTCAATGGTGGCGCGTTGGTTGCGCTGCTGTTACTGCTGTTGTTGCGTTGGAAACTCGGTCCTCTTTAATGGCAGCAGTGGATGGCGCGGTTGCGCCCCTTGATTTGAGCGCTGAGCGTTATCTCAATCACCCGACCTTCGGGCTGCTCTATCGGGTGGCACCGGTTGATGATGGCCGCGATCTGTACGCGACGCTCTATGCCCAGCGGATCTTTTTTGTGGTCACCCTGCAACCAAGGGGTGCCACGTTTGAGGTGGTTCCGCTGATGGATGCCCGCCATCTGGCTGAACAGAATCTCTCCCGGGCCCGTCGGGCCTCTCCAGAGGTCCACGCCCATTGGCGTCAGCTGTTTGATCAGACCTTCATCTGAACGGGTCGATGCACGCTGATCTGTCCGGTCCTCTGGCGGTCCGGTTGCAGCAGATTCGGGCCGAGCTGCCGGCCTCCACGCGGCTGCTGGCGATCAGCAAGGGCCAGGACGCCGCAGCGATTCGGGCCGCGGCCAACCTGGGCCAGCACTGCTTTGGTGAGAGCCGTCTGCAGGAAGCCACGGCCAAACAGGACGCGCTCAGCGATCTCGAGCCCCTCGACTGGCATTTCATCGGCCGGTTGCAGGCCAACAAGGTCAGGCCAGTGCTGCAGCGCTTCGGCACGATCCATTCGATCGACAGCCTGCCGCTGGCCCAACGGGTGGCGCGCATCGCCGCTGAGGAGAACCTGACCCCGGGTCTGTTCTTTCAGGTCAAGTTTCGTCCGGATCCGAGCAAGGCCGGCTTCAGCCCCGACGAACTCAGGGCGCAGTGGTCCCAACTGTGTGATCTGGCACCGGCTCGGCCCCTGGGTCTGATGACGATCACCCCGCTCGGCCTGGGGGCCGACGACAGCCGCCGGGTGTTTGCCGCCTGCCGGCAGCTGGCCGATCAGCTGGGCCTCAGCGACTGCTCGATGGGCATGAGCGGCGACTGGCGCGCCGCCGCCGCCGCCGGCAGCACCTGGGTGCGCATCGGCAGCGCTCTGTTCGGTGAAAGGACGCCGATCGCCGGCTGAAACCCTTGCCTCCGCTCGTTGGGGACGCTATCCAGGGTCCAAGGACCATTGAGGTTGTCTTCGTGTCGCTGTTCTCCCGCCTTCGCGCTGTCGTCTCTGGTGACGACTACCTGGACGGAGACTTTGATGATGAGCTCGATTACGACGGCGGTGAGTTGCCCGAGTCGGCGTCGTCCTCGTTCGCCAAGAGCGGTGCCCTGGCCCCTCTGGGTGAGTTTCGCGGTGAGGATCCCTTTGCCGGCACCAATGTGATCGGCATGCCCGGGCTGACCAGCGCCGCTGCCGAGGTGACCCTGATGGAGCCCCGCAGCTTCGATGAAATGCCCCGGGCCATCCAGGCCCTGCGGGATCGCAAGACCGTGATCCTCAACCTGACGATGATGGATCCGGACCAGGCCCAGCGTGCTGTGGACTTTGTCGCCGGAGGCACCTTTGCGATCGACGGCCACCAGGAGCGCGTCGGTGAAAGCATCTTTCTGTTCGCCCCCAGCTGCGTCACCGTGACCACCACCGGCGCCGAGGACGTCACCTCGCCGACGATGGTCACCCACACCCCCAGCAGCAGCCTGGCGGACACCCAGGAGGCCGCCCCCAGCCCGGCCTGGGGCCGTCAGGAGATGGCCAGCGCCCTGTGAGCCCACGCTTCGGAGTGGTGGGCCTGGGCCGCATGGCCCAGGCCCTGTTGCGTCCCTGGTTCGATCTGGGGCTGCTGCCAGCCGACCAGGTGCGGGCCGTGGTGGCCAGTGAAGCCTCGGTTCAGCGGTTGGCCTCCCACTGGCCTTGTCCGCTGAGCACCGACGCTGCGGCGGCCTGGTCGGCCGATGTGGTGCTGCTGGCTGTCAAGCCCCAGCAGCTGCAGGCGGTTGCTGCCGCTGTGGCTGCCGCCCCCGGCGCTCCCGGCCGGCTGCTGGTGTCGGTTCTGGCCGGGGTGAGCCTCGCCAGGCTGGAAGCGCTGTTTCCCGGCTGGCGATGCGTGCGTGCGGTCCCCAACACCCCGGCACTGGTGCGTGCGGGCCTGACGGGTCTGGCCTACGGCGCGGCGGTGGAGCCCCACGAGCGCCAATGGCTGGAGAGCCTGTTTGCTGCGGTGGGGCAGGTGTTGCCCCTGCCCGAGGCCCAGCTCGATGGCTTTCTGGCGCTCACCAGCAGCGGACCCGCCTTTGTGGCCGTGGTGGCCGAGGCGATGGCCGATGGCGCTGTGGCGGCTGGTCTGCCGAGGGATCTGGCCCTGCAACTGGTTCCGCGCACCCTGGCCGGCACGGCCGCGTTGCTGGAGCAGCAGCAGTTGCACCCGGCCCAGCTCAAGGACATGGTGAGCAGCCCGGCTGGCACCACGATCGCCGGTCTGCGACAGCTCGAACGCGCTGGACTGCGCGCGGCCCTGATCGAGGCGGTTGTGGCCGCTGCTGAGCGCAGCCGCGCGCTGGGCTAGCGGGCTGGAGCTGCGCCCTCAGGCCCGCTTCTCGCCCAGCCTGGGTTCGTTGCCGCTCAGCAGGCGCTGGATGTTGGCCCGGTGGCGCACGATCACCAGCACGCTGGTCAGCAGCGCCAGAATCAGGTAAGGCCAGCGCAGACCCATGGCTTCGGTGGCAAACCAGCCCAGCATCAGCAGCGGCAGGGCCACCGCGGCGGCAATGCTCGACAGCGAGACGATGCGGCTGACGCTCAGCACCGCCAGAAACACCCCGAAGCAGGCCAGTCCCACCGGGGTCGCCAGGCCCAGCAGCATGCCCAGGCCCGTGGCGACCGCCTTGCCCCCCTTGCCCCGCAGCCAGATCGGGAAGCTGTGGCCGGCCAGGGCGGCCAGGCCGCAGGCCACCACGACGCTGTCGCGTTGCCAACCCTGGCTGCCCAGGGGGGTGCCCAGGGGCTCGAGCACCGCCTTGGCCAGCAGCACGGCGGCGGTGCCCTTGAGCACATCGATCAGAAACACAACCAGCGCCGGCCCCTTGCCCAGCACCCGCAGCACGTTCGTGGCGCCGGTCGAACCCGAGCCCTCGCGGCGGATGTCCAGGCCGGCGAGCCAGCGGCCGGCCAGATAGCCGCTCGGAATGGAGCCGAGCAGATAGCCGCTCAGCAGCAACAGCAGGATCAGTCCAGGAGTCATGGCAGCCGGGTTCAGTAGGGGGGCAGGTCGTCGACCTGTTCGCCGGCACCGGCGGCAAAGGCCAGCCACAGCGGAAACTGCAGCACGGGGATCTCGACCGCTGGCACACCGGCATCGATGACGATGAAGGGCAGTTCACCCCGTTCTTCGAGCCGGTCGGCCCGTTCGATCAGGGCATCGGCCCTCTCGAACAGCACGATGCCGCTGTTGGGGCCGAAGTCCTCGCGGCTCAGGCCCAGACAGTCCTGCAGGCCGCGGCGCCATTCGCCCAGGCGCTCGGGTTCGCCTGCCAGCACCAGGGTCTGAAAGCGCTCGCCATACAGGCGCGTCAGGATGGCGATCGCCGCGGCGCAGACCAGAGCGTTGCGGCTGCGGCTGCCGCGGCTGTTCTGTGCCCCCCGGCCCCCCTGGGCCAGGAACCAGTCGTCGAGCAGGGCGGCGCCCTCGCGCTCCAGGCTGCGGCGCAGGTTCCAGGGCTCGGCGTAAAAATCGGGCTGGCCGCCAAACTCGTTGAGTTGTTGACGAATCAGGTCGGCATCGTCGGCGAACAGACCCGCCGCTGCCGGGGGGGCCGCCGCGGCAGCGGGATCACTGTTGCCAGCCCCCCCACCAGCACTGGACTGATCGAGCGGCGAGGGCTTCACCAGCACAGGCTGGGGCACCAGCTCGATTTGCTCGGCCGCCACGGCCAGGTCCTGCAGGGCGCCCACCAGGTACTCCTGGAAGCCCTTGACCCGGCGGGCGATCTGGTCGGACTGGCCGCTGAAGCTGGCGGCGATGTCCCGGTTGATCTGCTCGCGCCGCGCCTCCAGTTGCTGGATCTCGTCCAGCAGGGTCTGGCGTTGCGAACGCAGGTCCTGCAGGGCCACAGCGATCAGCTCGCCCTGGGGTTCGCCATGGGCGTCGCTCGCAATGGGATCGGGCGTCAGGGGATCAGACATGGGCATCAGTCGGTCGTGCTGAGCTGGGGCAGCCGCGTCGCGAGCTGTTGGCGCAGAGCAGTGGCATCGAACAACACCGGCAACAGATGAACGCTGTTCTGTTCACGGAAGTAAAACAGCACCGGCACACCCGGCCAGAACAGTTTCCAGCCGAGCCACGCGCTGTAGGGAAAGCGACGCAGCAGGGTGTCCTGGCGCCAGACGAGCAGGGCATCGTCGTTGAAGGCCAGCCGCAGCAGGGCGCTCTGCAGCAGCAGAAACAGGCCGAACAGGCTGAGCACCAGGCCCAGCCACAGGGCCGGCGGCCACAGCAAGGCCAGCGGCAGCACCGCCAGACCCAGGACCACCACGGCCAGGGGCAGCCAGAAGCGGGGGGCCAGCACGACGTCGTCAGCCATCAGGCGAACAGCAGTTTGGTGAGCAGGGCATCCATCAGCGCCACGGTCACCAGGATCATGACCACGGCGCCGGTGGTGCTGCTGCCGACCTCCTTGGGGCCACCCCGGGTGGTCAGACCCCAACCGCAGGCGATCACGGCGATCTGCAGCCCGAAAATCACCGCTTTGAGCAGCATCGCCGGCAGGTCGGATGGCTCCATCCAGGTGCGCACCGACGTCCAGAACACCGCTGGCGGAATCTGATACAGCCAGGTGCTGCTGACCTGGCCGGACCAGATGCCGACCCAGAAGAACAGCAGGCACTGCACCGGGGCCATCACCACCATCGCCAGCACCCGCGGCACCACCAGGTATTCGACCGGGTCGGTGCGCAGCATCGTGATCGCATCGATCTGTTCGGTGACCTTCATGGTCCCCAGCTGGGCCGCATAGGCGGTCGCTACCTTGCCGGTGATCAGCGTGGCGGTCAGGATCGGGGCGATCTCGCGGGCCAACCCCAGGGCCAGCAGGCCCCCCACGGTGGCGCCAGCCCCCTGCTTGGTCAGTTCGGCCGCGACCTGGATGTTGAACACCGTGCCAGCCGCCAGGGCCGTGATCACCACGATCAGAAAGCTGCCCGGACCAGCTTCCATCAGTTCGGCCATCAGGTCGTTGATGTTGACCTTGCCCTTGGCCAGGGCGCTGACAGCCTGGCCACCGATCAGACAGCTGGCGCCCAGACGGTTCAACCAACGGGGGCTGTGCAGGCGCCAGGGCGTGCCGTGGCGGTTGGATGGTGCGCTCATGGCTGCTGCCTGCTGTGGTGGAGACCCTTCTCGGGCCAGCGTCGCATCACCACCAGACCCAGGGCGATCAGCACAGCTGGGATCAGCCCCATGCAGAAGCGAATCGTCAGCAGGGCGCTGCCGGGCTGCTGGGCGGCACTGAGGGTCTCGCTGTAGCCGCTGGCGCTCAGCACCGCCCCCAGCAGGGCGATCACGGCGCTGATGCAGACCTTCTGGGCCAGCACCATCCAGGCGCTGTATTGCCCAGCGGGTTTCTCGGGATCGGCATCGATCGCATCGGGCAGCAGCGACCAGGGGATCAGGTAGGCCGTCGAGGCGCCGAATCCGGCCAGCACGATCGTGAACACCAGCGCTGCCAGGTTCAGACCGTTGGCCATGCTGCCCAGCACCGCCACAGTCGGGTCGAGGGGCTGCAGCACCATCACCAGCAGGCAGCCGGCAATCCACAGACTGCCCCCCCAACGCAGGGCCAGCAGCCGGCCGCCGCGATGGGCCACGGTCGTCCACACCCACAGGCCCGCCAGGGAACTGAGCAGAAAGGGGAGCAGGATCAATTTGCTCAGACCTTCGGGAACCTGCAACACCACCGGCAGAAAGAACAGTGACACCGCCTGCATCAGCTGCAGACCGCACCACAGCAGCAGGTACAGGCCCAGCACCATCAGGAAGCGACCGTTGCGCCCGACCCGTTGCAACAGCTTGCGGGTCGTGCCGCGCGTGCTGACGGGGCGGCGGCAACGCCGTGCCATCGGCAGTAGCCCCCAGCCACAGAGCAGCGCCGTCAGGGCAATGATCAGACCTGACACCAGTCCCACCGGCAGGTAAGTGCGCGGGTCGCCCAGGTTCTGCACCAGCACCCCAGCCAGCAGGGCGGCGGTGATCGTCGCCAGGATCGACCCGGTGAAACGGGCCGTGTTGAGGCGGGTGCGCAGGCTCACATCACCGCTCAGCTCGGCCGCCAGCGCGGTGTAGGGCAGGTTGACGCAGGTGTAGAGGCTGTTGGCGATCACCGAGATCGCCACAAAGATCCAGAAGCGGATGCCGCTGCCGGCCCAGGGGGGCAGCCACCACATCGCCGCCATCGCGACGCCCAGGGGGACGGCGCTCCACAGGATCCACGGCACCCGCGGCCCCCAGGGGTGGTGGCTGGTCTTGTCGCTCAGCCAGCCGACGATGGGGTCGTTGACGGCGTCCCAGAGGCGGCCCACGCCATAGGCCAGGCCGGCCAACCAGGGCGGTAGGCCGGCGGCCACATAGAAGCGCAGCAGGTAGAAGCCAATCAGCGCCGCTCCCATTCCGGTACCGACATCGCCCAGGCCATAGGCCCAGAGCAACCGTTGTCGTGCCGGCCCGCGCAGGTCGGCGGCATCGTGAAGCTCAGCGGCCAAGGGACTGCGTCCGAACGCAGGTCATAATGCAGCAGGTTCGCGGTGCAATGCGCTGGGAATCAGGCACTGCAAGGGTTTTGCAGTGGTTCTGCGGGCGTAGTTTAGTGGTAAAACCTCAGCCTTCCAAGCTGATGATGCGGGTTCGATTCCCGCCGCCCGCTTCCTGTTCTCAATAAGGGTTTTTGGCTCATAGCCATGGATTGGAAAGGCATTAGGGCTTTCACCCTGTGCTGTCCATCGCCTGTTTGACCGTGCTAGGCGGTGAAGGGAAACATCTCAGAAAAAAGCCCCCCATGCTGGCGGCCCCTGACTGGGGGGACACGATCAGGGAGGAGGTGTCTCATGTCCTGTTTCCGAAGGGCTGCTGGTCGGGTCGGGCCGCGGTACGCAGACAGGCCAACCAGGTCGGCGTACGGACTGCGCTCGGAGGAGCTCAACAATTGAAGATCCAGCAGCGTCAGCTTTGGGGCATGGATGAGACACTCGCCACCAGCGGATAGACCTGACCAAGGGGGTTGCGGTTACTTCTCTGTGAAGCCTGGGCCGAAGGCTGGCGCGTCGATTCTCCCACCCACGAGCTGCCGCCGATGCAGCCCGGGTTGGGTGTTAACTCTGGCCTCAGAGCTCAGCGGCGGCGTGTCGCATGGCCTGCGAGAACCTGTTCAACCCTTGTTGCTCCAGGGTGACCAGGTACTCCTCAACTGTCTTTGGTGGGTTCCTGAGGCTGGCTCGGTGCTGCCGCATTGCCATGCAGACCCGTTCTGAATCCAGGTTCAGTTGATCCACCAGAAATAAATCGGGATGGCAGGCGCCAAGTCCAAAGATCGACAGGGCCTGCTCCGGGAAATCATCCAGGTTGAAGGTGATGATCAGATCGGCTCCGCACTGGATGGCGGCAGCCAGAACATGGCGGTCATCCGGGTCCGGCAACTCCAGGCTTGGAATCAGGCTCTGATGGCCGTCCACCAGCGCCTCACGCACATGGGCATTCATCAGCATCCGTGTGCGCTCCAGCTGCTGCCTGGAAAGATCAGGCCGATTCCGCAGCACGGCCGTGATCCACTCTTCATGAATCAAGTCGCTCCAGCGGGCCCGGTACAGATCCGTGAGCGCCAGGCGCATCAGCAGATCGCGAAGTGGAGCTGGATAGAGAACACAGGCGTCGTAGACGACGGTGAAGCGATTCACCTCAATAACCCATGCCGAGCTCCTGGGCCTGCGCAGCCAGTGCATCCAGTGCCGCCCCGCGCTGTTGGTCGATAGCGTGCTTGTAGGCCATCAGGTCGACCAGGCGGATGCGCCGGTGGGTGCCGACCTTGCGGAAGGGGATCTCCCCTCGTTCCAGCCGCTCAATCAGGAAGGGTCTCGACACGTTCAGCAGATCAGCGGCCTGCTGGGTGGTCAGCTCGGCGTGAACCGGCACCAGGGTGACGGCATTGCCCTGGGCCATCTGCACCAGGATTCCCTCCAGCAACGCCAGCACCGATGCCGGGATGGGAACGGATGCGCGCTGGCCGCCTTCCAAATCCAGGGAGAGGCTGGCCTGGCGCAGGCCATGGCTGGCACGAACGCTGGCGAGATCGCGCAAGCTCGCCCCTGCGGCCTCAGCCGCCGCGGCCGTGGGGATCACGGGCTCAATGGAGCGCGGGAAAGCGACGGCCATGGGCAAAGGTGGAAGCGCCATGCACACAATAATCGAAATAATCGCAGCATCCGTAGCATCTGCAAGGGCGTGTGCTGAAAGGCTGCCCAGCGCTGAGCCCCTCCCCCACCCGGGACCCAGCTCAGCCCGCCGCTCGCTGTTGGTGATCTGTCTCGAGCTCAAGGTTGCTCGATGTCATCACGGACGGTTCTTACACCTGTTTGATTCGGTCTGCCGCATCAGGTGTGGAGCCCCGTAGCGATCAGTTCGGTTGCCACGATCCCCGCTGCAGTTGGGGCCGGCGACAGTAAGCGCACCGGGGCGAAAGACACCCCGCAAATTGAT
>Ga0169931_10005428_pt1 | contig 19429 bp, 24 predicted proteins | sample Kivu_15m_20L_FD_129675 | JGI IMG/M metagenome (GOLD analysis project Ga0169931, IMG submission 129675) | Freshwater microbial communities from Lake Kivu, Western Province, Rwanda to study Microbial Dark Matter (Phase II) - Kivu_15m_20L... | ecosystem: Environmental > Aquatic > Freshwater > Lake... | reverse complement strand
TTTTTTATCAGCCAATTGTATAAGCATGCAAGAATATGGAAATGATTTAACATTTTAGCTAAAAAAAAGTGCATTTGTGCAAGAAAGATGTTTTGTTTGCAAATCATCTAACATTTAATATTTGCTTTTTTTGATAGGGAAAGAGAATTAAACTAATCGTTTATTTAGTAGGCCTTTAATTCTCTCAACTAATTTTATTGTAATCAACAATCATGCAAAAACTAGCCAACTACCAACAGCTCCAGCAACTTAGGAACACTCTCATGAACCACAGAATCTACAAACAAATTGACGGGCCCGTTAACATGCGTATTTTCATGCAGAGTCACGTGTTTGCGGTGTGGGACTTCATGTCCCTCCTCAAAAACTTACAGCGCAACCTTACCAACGTACGCAAAGTGTGGACTCCTCCCTAGTTCAACAACACTGCCCGCTTCATCAACGAAATCGTCGTGGGATAGGAAACTGATATCCATCCCGACGGCAAAAATCATGCTTCCCACTACGAACTCTACCTCCTCTCAATGAAAGAAGTAGGCGCCGACACATCAGTCATCACCAACTTCGTCAACAATGTCAGCAAGGGCAAGGACCCTAGGGAAGAACTCAAGAACAGTCAGATTCCCCAACACGTTAGAGTATTCGTCAACAACACTCTTGACTCACTCGACAGACCCACCTCCTACGTTGCCTCACAGTTTTTCTACGGCAGAGAGGACCCCATTCCTGAAATGTTCCAGAGATTTGTTAACACTATTGAGAAGAACCAGTCCTGCGAGCTCATCAAGTACTACCTGCAGAGACACATCATCATCGACGGAGGAGAACATGGACCTCTTGCCGAGAAACTGCTCAACGACCTAGCTTAGAAGGAAGACCCTCGGTTCGAGTTGATCTTGGACGCAGCTATAAATGCGGTTACTCATAGAATAAAGCTGTGGGACGGCATTTCGGACAGTTTGGTTAAAGTATGATGAAAATGATGAATATAGATGAACCTTGCTATATAAAATCACATAGCGAAAAAATTAAAAAAACCCTACATATTGAGATTAATAAACGCGTTCATTTATGATGTGATTATACCTATCATCCATTTAAAATATAAATTTTACTTACTGTATTAAATGATGTGATTATACCTATCATCCATTTAAAATATAAATTTTACTTACTTTATAAATTTTTAGTGAAAATGAGGCCTACTATAAGCAGCATCATCCTCGGGTAACAAAATCACAACAAACTACAACAAGCTAAAATGCTTGTGGTAGGAGTCGGTGGAACAGGCTGTGAACTGCTCAAAAGTCTATCTAAAATGCACGTGGCCCACATTACTCTAATTGACTTTGACTCAGTATAATAAACCAATTTGAACCGACAGTTCTACTTTCGCAAAGAACACATCGGACTCTCCAAAGCTCATGTAGTCTCTCAGGCCATTTCTCAGCTCAATCCACGCATAATAATATAAGCCCTCAATATCCGTATGGAAGATCCAGTATGCAACTCTATGTTTTTTGCACAGTTTGATGCCATTTTCAGCTGTTTGGATAGTATCAAGGCCAGATAGTATTTGTCTCAGCAAGCCACTAAGGCCAATGTTCCACTAATTGACACTGGCACTATGGGCTACAACGGGCAAACTTACGCCTCAGTGAGGTTCAAGACCAGCTGCCACAACTGCAGTCCTTCCAAGACGTAGGCTGAACCAGCTGTGTGCACTATCCGCAGTCGGCCAGAAAGACCAATCCACTGCGCCACTTTTGCCCGAAACTTTTTCTAATCATTTTTCGGTTCAGGATAGACACTATCAGATAGTTACAAATTTTAAAAACATTTTGAAGCTCATCAGGAGTACTCTTTGTAACAAATAAAAACCGTATCTATATTAATTTTTGAAGAATTATTTAATAAAGGAGTGTCTAAGGTGGATCTGGAAGGCAGATAAATAGATCATGTAAAAAAATTATATTATTTTTAAACAAAAGAAATGACAGAAAATTTAGTTAATCCTTTGATTTCGACTTATAGTAAAAGCTAGCATTAAAAACAGTAGTTTTCCCCTTACAAATAAGAAAAAATATTCTCTATTGCACAGTATTCATAAATTTTTATCGACAATATGATGCTATTGATTACTCATAGACTAGTTAATGACATTCCTATTGCTTTTTAGAAAGACGATGAGGAGGTGATGTGGCTGATCGTGTCTATAACTAATCTGAGAACATACTGCTACATGAACGAACAGCTTCTTGACAACAAACACAAGTATCTGACCTACTATCAGATCAAGGATCTAATCGGCAAAGTCATGCCGGCTATAGCTTCCACTAATGCAATAGGCGCTGCATTACAAACCAGGTAGTTTACTTATCTACTCACCGATCGACCATAAAAACTACGCTACGTTTCATTTGGGAATTTTGGCGATTAAAAACTAAGTGCAGCGTATCAAAGTGGTCCTAATGTGCACTGCAATTACTGTTCCCCCAAGGTCATATATGCCTGTCTATAGCTAGACATGTCAGTGATCACTTTGGGCGAATTTTAGAAATACGCTGCTGACAACTTGTTTTCAATGAATAGAGATGTGCTCTGCGGACCATACACAATTAGCAATAACTCTAAAAATAAGAAAAAAGGAACAAATAACAAAGAAAAAACTCTAAATTTCATACAAGACATGGCTAGAAATGGAGTTTTGGAGCTGTCTTTTTAACCATAGCTGAATGGCAGTCCGATTGCTGTTCTTATCAGTGTAGTCCACAAGTAAGGCGTACAAGGCATCAGATGCATTCGAACACCGAATAAAGCACAACTTCGGCTTCAACTTCTATAGTATTTTAGAGCCATAAAGGCTTAATAAGTTGAAAACAGGGCTTATGAGTTACTCTACTATGGCCCTGGGCCTTGAAAAATACTTAAATTTAATCTAACAAAGTATAGTTTAAAATGATTTTTAGAATGATTAGTTCTAATTTAACAATATCAGACGACACTTTTACTAGCTGTAGATGTTGTTTCGCTAGTTATATTTAGAATTTCTAATTTTTCTTATGATTTTTTCTCTTGACCAAGGAACATGATGACTCCAGGAATGATTGCGAGACTCGCTGCCAATCTGAAAGGCATCACTGCCTTGTAAATAATGGCTGAAACAGCGAAAGAACCCGCGTTAGCCGGAATTCGGTTTTAAAGTTTCAGATACTTTATGATTTTTTCAGTTTTTCCAGTGCGTTTGACAAAAAGGAAAGTGGCCAGAAAGAAGGTCCAGGAGAGCGACAAGTGTGTGATGAGGCCCACTTTACCGTACTATTTGATTTTGTCAAAGCTGTCGGTCATTTATATGTTGTTATTACTATGTGATTATTAGCAAAATAGCCGCAATTATAGTTGACATCGGGTCTTCTACAAAAAAATGCAGATTTCCTTTTGAATTTATATTTTTTCTTTTTTTTTTAGGTATAAAAGAAAATCAGATAGTTCAAGCTCTTGTGAGTTGACAAGAACCTAAGCGAATCTTTTATAATCAAGCTTTATATAGTGCTGTTGTGATGGACGACAACTGTAAAAAAAAGTTGGCGAATGTCCGCAAACTCATTAAGGAAACTAATTTTGGTTAGGCCCTCGAGTAGCTTTAGGTCATGTCTTACAAGTACTCTAAGGTCTTCCAGGTACATCTGATGCTCGGCTTGTGTTCCCAAAAAATGGACAAGCTTGACATGGCCTAAAGAGCCTATTTATAGGTACTAGACTTGCAGCCTGACTAGCCTAACGCCCTAAAGGAACTAGTGGATATATACTCTAGACTAGGCAACCAGGTGAAATCGACGCAGTACTTGATTGCTTCAACATAAATTCTCAAAAAAAGCGATCCAAAGAAGTACAGAGAAGCTATATTAAAACTGGTGGAAATCTACGAGAAAGACGACAACATGTAGAAATTAGACCCCATTTTTCAAGAGTATGTCAACTAAGTTCCCACCATTACTTAAGATTTCGTGGCAGTAGGGGCAGCCTACTTCAGAGTAGCAGTCAAAAATCAGTGTTTTTTCCTACAAAGATTCGAAATGATGGGCGTATGGCAGGGCCAGGTTAGATCTATTGATACTACTGCTAAAGAAGCACTCAATAAGCTGTTAATTGACGTATACTGGTTCCTCAGAGCCATAATGAGCGGCAAGGGACTCACTCAGCGAGAACTTACAGATTCATTAGTGGAAGTCAAAATGTATTTTCCCTAAGCAACCGGACTGCTGATGGTGCTGTTCATGGACTAGTTCTGTATGGGTCAACTCGAGTACTCTCCTCTGTTGTTGGGCTAGATCTACAAACTGCTGACCGCTTTCTTCGACAACACGTAGAACTGTTATTCTAAAATGCAGTTTCTGTAGCCCTAAATGTTTACAGTCTGCATGCTGTTCAGCGCATAGTATCTGCTTTTCTTCAAAGAGTTCTTTTCTCTCGATCTAAGACTTGTTGCTTACCTGCCAGCTCTATCGGCACAAGTGCAAGAACTGGGCACAGAACGAGTAAGGTAAGACTACAGAAAACGAGTAGGAGACTTTGTACTTAAAGAATGCAGACAGTTGCAGTCTTTGAGTCGCTATGGTGGTATAGAAAATAGGCTTGAATAGTTAAAAAATCGTATTTTGAGGATAGGGGACTCATTCTTATAGTAAGTGGTAGCAAAGATAGCCCTCAACTGTATAAGCAACTATGATCGCATCAACGACATGAAAAATCTACTAAAATTGCGAATAAAAAATCTGCCTGCGTAATCTAATGTGCCCCATTTGTACAAGTATTACTACGAGTATGTGATCAAGATGGCCAGAATATTCAAAAGTCTCGACTAGTAGCTGCCCCTGTTCGACTTACTTAACTACATTCACGAACACGATCCCAACGATCAAAAGTACCATATTTAGTTAATATGGCTGCATTTCTGCCAAGATTCACATGTAGAGCCTTAAAAAGCAGCCCAAACTGCACTATCATAGCTACAAAAGATGTGTGCCCAGCTAGAACCTTCTTTGCGTTCGCCAACACTTAGAAAAATAGCTATATGCAAGCTGTTTCTCAAAGATACAAATATTAAGATCTAGCTTGAGTAAGCATTGGGCTTGGAACGATCCTTTGAGAATCTGCAATGCCTTGCATTTTACTACTACATGAACCAATAAACAAAAAAGTCCCTGAAATTGCTTAAAGAGGCATTTATTTTGAATCAAATGCACTACCATACTAATCGACTACTCTTTTTGCTTCTTCTCAAAGAAAATTCTACGGATGCTATTGACTTTCTTCTGAGAATAAAGGAGGGTTTTCCTTCAGTTTTCTGGGTCAACTACTTGCTGGCGATAAGCAAGCATAACCAAGGAAAATATGTATAGGCTTAGGCTCTAATGAGTGGAGCAGTCTAGTGCTTTAACGCTGGAACTGGCGACAAGGTGCGCTTCAGTTACTAACGAGTCAGAGACGTCCCTCCTTTTTCGCTACAATACATGATCAAGCAAAACAAATACACGATTTTTTTCGATTAGATTGTGTTTCCCGAAGATTATATTTACCAGCAATGCGCTTCCACTTCAAACCTTTATTTCAAACACAACTTCGAGAGATCTCTGGCATCTTTGTACCTGAAGGAGGCTTAGCTGCTTAAAGTATTGGGGAGAACTTCAAGCGCCCTTAGTTTTCTCTAGTAAGCTCATACTGCCTTGTAATTGCTGGGGGTGACTAATGAAAGTGAGGGAAGTTTGCAGTTATAGTGGGCTTTGGTCAAAAAGGAGTATTCGACTGTGCTTTTCTACATGGGGCAATTCAAAGAGGCATAACAAATGTTATTTGATTCCTACTCCTTCGTGCAACAACTGCTCAATAATCAGTAAAGTAAGGGAACTGCAGGTAGAGAATTGGTGTTGCAGATGGACAACTAAATTAAGGCTTTGTCTTTCTAAATATCAGTTGAGCGTCTAGGAGTAATGATGCGATTCTAGTCGAGATAATTCATCGACTAGTACTTAGATGTGTTCAGCAAGAAAGCCATCCTACCTTCCCGACCTTCTCTGAATTTTTACAAAAATAAATATCAGTTTCACATTCTTTAGTTCGTGCACAAAAGACACAACACTCTTCAAGTATCATAAGCAGTCGACAAATTCCTTGATTTCTATGGACTCAGCTTAAAGTAGCGGCAATCAGTGGTATTCGGCAACAGACTACAGTAGTTGTCAGACAGCGACCGCAAAAACATTCGTGAATGCATATAGGACTACTATATTGTACGCTACCTTTCAGGAGAATCTACATCTCAAGAAGAAGTACTTAACTTAGTCAAACTTATGCCCAAATCTTCAACTCTCTATATTTTGCTAGGACTTTGGACTCAAGATATCAAGCTAAGAACTGCCGCCTATCTGAGATGTATTCAGCTGGACAAGTAATCAGTCATTTCTATTGACATTTTGGCATCGCTATACCTTAAACAAAAAAAATATCTGCAAGCCGCAAAACTGTTTTTGAAATCGCTAGAGTTAGATGTGTTGAACCCCAAGTGTTACTTAGGTCTTGCTGTTTGTCTATGCTGCATGCTCACTAGAGTGCTAGCTGACAAGATTCCTCAGCAGTTATAGATAGTGCAGAAATGTCTTTCTAGGGTTAACTCATACCTATAGTACTTGAGGGTCAATGACCCTAGCTAGCACTATCATTTACTTTCGTTTGTCAAATTGCTTATGGGCCAGGAAGAGCGTAACAGTGAACAGGCCAGGATAGTGTTGCAGGGTGCTCATAGTGCATGCTGGAGATACCGATAGAGCGTGTTCGGTGAGCTTTTGAATCAAGCTCTGGGAGACTGTGTGCAGCACAATCCCTGGCTTAGTGATCAGCAAGTGCTCATAGTCTAAAGATACCTATAGGGCCAGAATGGCAATATATCTTAAATAGTATCAGGTCTAGTCAAACGGATCGAACAAAGTTTGAATTTGCTTACTAATAACAGCTTAATGGGTCCATAAATGTTCTTGAAAAGCATAGAAAAGGAGCTGCACGAGCTATCAGTATGTATAAACTTAGGTATCAAACACAGATAGTTCATCCCAAAACTAGGTGAAAATTTTATAAATGTTGCACAAAACATATAAAAAAGTCTGAAATCACGCAATATCAGCATTCAGACCATAGTTCCTCTTTTGACCAATCTTAAATAGTATTTGTATGACTATGCATTTCTCTAAAAACAGCATAGGCCTGCTTTTTGCAGTAATATCCAAGCTCTCTTCAATCAAATATCTTCTTATTCCTATTTGGCTACTTACGGGTAGTGCATGGCTAACCTTGGCAAAGAAATTTCTCTGGCGGTGCTTAAAAATCCAGTGAATGCTTAGCTAAGAAAAATACAGCAAGCCTACCTGGTGTCTCAGGGAAAGCACCTTAGAAAGGCTAAACTGCCTTACACGCTGGACCTGTTAAATAAAAACAACGAAAATGCTTAGTAGAGTATGAGCTGTTTTAGAAAAATATTCATGATTAACAGAGATCCCTTAGCGCTTTGTCTGCATATCCAGCATTGCTGGAATAATAGTGCCCTTCGTCTTCAGTCTCATATCACTCTCTTTCTTGAACAGCTCACCTATCTGCACAAAGTTATAAACGATAGACCTCAGTTGAAGCTTAAAGTGACTAGAATGAGGGTAGAAATGGTGGCCTACTGGCTTACTAATTTCAGTTAAAACCTGCCTGCTAGTATAGGTGAACAAGAGATGCTTCAGGTAAACAAAATGAAAGCTGTTTTTGAGATTATTCAACAAATCAATAAAGAAAATTTTAAAATTGAACCTCAAATCAAAACCTTAAAGCAGTTTCTTAAAGGTTCCTCAGAAGAGTTCGACTGGTGGATGCTTGCAGTAATATTTTTAATACATAGATTTTAAGTAACTATATAGTGCGAACAAGAGAAACGCCAAATTTTTAGACCACTCTGGCTAGCCTGTAAAAGTAAGCTCCTACCCTACAACTCAAGGGATTCGCTTTGCTGATGCGATGCTGCTTGCAATTGTCGCTTAGCCCTGAAGATTAAAATGAACTGGTGGATCAGATAGTAAGCATAACGCAACTTGTTGATTCTGCTCAGAAGAAAGTACATCCTAACACTGAGGTCATTCTTCATTGCTCAAAGCACCTGTTAACCAACAACTATGAACATGTATAGGCCTAGCTTTCCAGGGCAGAAATGCTTAGTCTGGCTACTTACTCAGACAGAGTGCTGGTGAACATGTTTGAAGTCATAAAGAGCTATAAGGTGGCATAGAGTAACCCTAATGCTTAGGGAGTAGTTTAACAATTCATGTACATTTGCGATTGCATGCTTTCACTCGTCAAATAGCCCCTCTACAAAGGCTTCATTCTCAGTCTCAAGGGCATTCTGCGCAGTCTAGTGGCCATGAGTGAAACTAAAGAACGCGATATTAAAATGGGCATGCTGTTTAATCCTATGGCTGCCAGGTCCCTAATAGGATGATAAATAAAAATAAATAAATGGATAAAACATTTTTTAAGAGAAAATTTTATCAATTTTTTCGATTTTGAACAAGGGAGTCAGATTCTTAATTTATGTTATAGACATGACACTTGGCATATTATATATAAATCGAATTTAAAAGTAGATATGAAGCTAGTCATCATTCTTGTCATTCTAGTATTCGCTGCCGCCCAGGATCAAGCTCAGCCGACTATTAACTCTGAAAGCCCTCCTCCAAATACTGCAGAAGGCACCTAGGCAGCTGCCACCCAGAATAATCAACCTCCTGAGCTGATCTTGGATCCTCACACGCAAAATGCAACTCCAGATCAGCAAGCTAACAAAAATACTTAAGGTACTCCAACCGTTCAGTCCACTACTGATTCTGTCGATCCTGTTCAAGCTCAGACACCCCCATCGACTCCAACATCGCTAGAAGCCACTCTTTAATCGCCATAAGCAACTTAACCTGTAGTAGTTGAGCCAGTGCGGGCATAAAGTATTCATACTATTCATGATACAACTAATCTAAACGAGTAGCAGAAAAAATTGCTTTAGTAAGAACGCATACGAGTGCAACTGCACTAGAATCAGCAACTGAAACTGTAGGACGTTGCAAACCTGAGCGAGCAACACCATATATAAAAAGAAAGAACATTACGGTAGGAAGCAAGAAAGGCCTACTAACGCATGAAACAGGAAAGACTCTAAAGACTGTAGAGATAACGAATTTAGCAAGAAAGATTGGCTGCCGATGGCAGAATTTCGAGAACTGAGCAGATAGGGTACGCTTAAAGAACTAAAAGTGCTAAGCTGCGTGAGTAAGCTTTTTCTAAATATAATGATTATATCAGTCGACCACACTCAGAGTACAAATTCGAACTATAAGCCAACACTGTGGAAGAATTCATGATCAGACTGCCCATAGATCACCCCATTTTCATGCGCATATCTGTCTATACCAACAAAGATGGAGTCTACTCACGCACAGTTGATGTAAATTAAGAAGGTCCTCTCAGAATAAAAGTGACCCAGAATGACTACAACTTTGTCAGTCAGACCTAGTTCTACTTCTAAGATGTGATTCTATTCGAAGGACAGGCTCACAGCACCTACAAGTTCAGCCTTTAAAATAGCGACAGACTCAGATTAGTCATCATCAACATGGTGGACATCGTCTAGAGCGGAAAAATTGAAAAAACACTTAAAACTGATGAGTTTAATATCATAGGAGCCAGAGCTACAGATCTGAATACAGACATTAATGACAAGTTTGCGCAAATGCAGTAGGTGATCCACTTGGAACAGAGCAACAGAAAAGTAGCCAACTAAGCCTTGAAAAAATATTCATGGTATATGCTCGGCGAGACAGCTATAGTTATCGCGCTGTGTCTTTTGCAGGTCGAAGGCATTCGCAGGATGCTCCTTAGTGACTCAGTTGTTTGACATACATGATAATCACACACATACAAAAATTAACATTTTCTACTATTTTTTATTTTTTTTTCTTTATGCGTGTTTATGATGTTTCAGTAAATCATGAAGATTGTGCAGGCATCACCATGCAATCAATCAAATAAGAAATGTCTTAAATAATTTAGCTTTAAATCTATCTGCACAGTTCACGTAGTCTTTGTGCATTTTTAAGCTCCTAGTAGTAGTGCCCTTCCGCTAGAAGTTTGGTCAGTACGCTCAGCACTTCTTCTGGGCACTCGCTAAGGCCTCCCACAAACTACTCGAAGTCGATTACTCCGTTGTTGTCTTTATCGAAGAGCTAGTACATGGGTCCAATAAGCCTTTACTAAAGTCCAGGTAGCAGCTGACTCATGACAAGGCCGAATAACTAGTAGCTCATCACACTGACCCTTTTTGATAAAAATATGCCTACTAAAACCTAAAGCTACACGTTTCTTCTTAACCAGTCTAATTTTTAGGTTGCCAGCTCGTAAGCTTACCTCCATTGTCTGCCGATCTAGTTCAGCTCAGGTCCCATGAACTATTGCTAGTAAATCTGCAGCCACGACAGTCTGTCTTCTTAGTTGTACTACAGACACATTCTAATGAATGTGCGGCTGCTTTAAGAAAGCTGACATTCTTCGGGAAACTTCACCTAAGGCTTACTGAGTATCAGTTGATGCAATCTTTACCATCTTTCTGCTCTCCATGGCTGAGTGCCTACTGTAAGCTCATAAAAGATGACTCCGACGCTCCAGATGTCACACTTTGAACTGTAGGGCTGCTGACTTAATACTTGTGGCGACATGTAAACTGGCGAGCCTACGATGGTCCGAGTCATTTGCCGTTGCGAGTGCATGACTTTTGCGAATCCAAAGTCAGTTATCTTGAGCTAACTGCCTCTTATTACTATGTTTTCTGGTTTCAGGTCCCTGCATCTAGATGCATAAACCTATGCAAAATACCCTTTTAAACCAAGGGTTGAAATCCAGCACAAACGCACCTTATCACATACAGCGCTTATTCCTCAGTGAATCGTGGATGACGAGTCATAAGTCCTCTAAGGTCGCCGTCTCCACAGTATTCCTGCACGACGTAGTAGTTGTGAGGCGTAGTGATTGCAGCCACCACCCTTACGATGTTCGGATGGTTTAATTTTTAGTGGATTTCTATTTATCGTCTAAGACTGGCTGCCAAGTAGTTGCTAGTCGTCTAGACTACATAAGCAAGTGTATACACAACTGTTTATTGATTATTTTCGCTGCGTATTGCGCGCCTGTGGCCTACTATTAGCATAGATAGACCTATCCATAGCTGCCACGACCTAAAAGTTTGTCCAAGTGAATGACAAACCCATTGACTTTTTTACGCATACCGCTTCCGTTCATCTATTTATTATAAAGATTCTCAAATTGAACTAATAATCAATCAGATATTAGAATGATAAATCTATATATTTTCAATGAAAGTAGCCCTTCTTTTGACTTTTCTGATAGTGCTGGGCACAAGTAGAAACTATCCTTTATTCAAGCAGTGTGACTCCAAGTGGGCTAACTAAAAATTGGGCACTTCTTCATAGACCATCTGCAAGGCTGGTTGTCTAATGTCATCTGTGGCCATGGCAGTTAATGGTATTGGACGTGGCCATGATCCTTCTTCTTTAAACAACTGGCTCAAAAGCCATGGGGGATATGTAAGCGGTGATCTTTTTGTGTGGGCATCTGTTAAGCCTCTGGGTTTGAACTATGTTGGAAAAGTTGCTAACTCAAACATAGCTTCTAGTTTGGCAGCCAACCACGTAGTAGTTCTGAATGTGCACAATGGAGGCCACTGGGTACTGGCAATCAGTATGAGCGGATCAACTATACACGTACACGACCCTGGATACTCGACTACTAGCTATTAACTATCGCAGATAGTGGCTGGCAACAGCGGACTCTACCACGTCGCCAACGGTCAAAATTGGGTAGCAACCTTTATTGACGAACTATAAATGGCATTCAACGTAAATGGTAGGAGAAATCAGATCAGCAACGCTTTGGATCAATCAATCGAGAAACAGTGATAGAACATAAAAGAGATTAAGAAAGTATCAATTTCATACTTTTTATTACAAAAATAGCAGCTAATATTCATTTTTATAGTATTCTAGTAAAATGAGGCATACGAAATCACTTTTTGCTCTAATTTTATATATAATTACTAGCCTGATTTTCTACAAGTCTTAGCCAATCTGTCTCAGACGCATAGCAGTGTACGAAAATACCTTGGTCTCCTCTATCTTTTTGTCAAGAATTTCAGCAAACACAACCTGAAAAGCCATAGCGATTCCGGTCTGCTCTAAGTACTTTTTGAACATTTAGGCCTGTTTCTTCTTTTTTGCAGCTTCGTCCATAGTCTATCTAAGCACATATTTACGTTGTCCTACTATTATTCTGGTTATTATTGCGGAGGAGCAGGGGCAGGGGGAGGTGGAGGGGGAGGAGCCACGGGCTACTCTTTTTTCGGCTCAACCTTAGGAGCCTATTTCTTTGGATCGCCCTTGCCTGCATCTTTTTTCGGGTCTTCCTTGGCAGCGTCTTTTTTCTGGTCACCTTTCCCCGCATCTTTTTTGGGATCAGCCTTAGGAGCGTCTTTCTTAGGGTCAGCCTTAGGTGGCTCTGGCTATTTTTTGGGTTATTCTTTCTTTGGAGATGCCTTTGGTTCTTCTTTAGGAGCTTTGGGAGGCATTGCAGTTATAATTATACAGGCCAATAACTTTAGCTAAAGTAAGTTACAAGAGGAGCTAAGTAAAGCTCAATTATAAAAATTTTAATAAAGCTAGTGAATATTTAAGTGAGCTATCAAGCAGTTTGATCGAGCACTCCCCAGATGCTTCTCTACTGTCTTGGGTCGATGTCAAGCAGATTGATTTTCCATCCTGGTCCCATCGTTGACTTCAGATAAGCTTATGTAAAGTACTTGCCTTTGAGTGTGGCTGGCCTTTTGTCCACAAGACTCTTCATTACTGCTCGCCAGTTGACCAATAGCTGCTCATCCGTAAAGTCTATTTTGCCAATATGAGCGTGAATGTTCTTGCCCTTATCGACTCTGTAGCTGACCTGGCCTTCCTTTGCCTGCTTGAGAGCTAATGGAAGCTCCTTTAGGGAAACCAGTGTGCCTACTTTGGCATTTGGCATAAGTCCTTTGGGTCCTAAAAACTTGCCAAAAGGTTTCAATTTAGGCAGATTGTTTGGAGTTGTGTATAGCTTATCGAAATCTACAGGATTTTTGTCAAGCTGAATCATATATTTTGTACAGTTTTGAGCTACTTTTACTGTATATGCCTATCGACCTATATTCCCTGCTTGACTAAGTCGTCATATTCATCTTGAGTGCACAAAACTGCAACTCTTACTGTTTTTCCGAGTCCTGCTGGCAAATTAGCAGTCCCTCTGATCACCTGATCACCTATCTTAGGGTTTACATTGAGCCTCACACATATTTCTACGGACTCTTTGAAGTTAGCGAAAGAGTGCAGTCGCATCAGGTGAAGAGCCTGTAGCGGATTGTACTCGATTAATTTATCTGAAGCTGAAAGTAGATCTGGACGTTTGGGTTGTCTATTTCTGAACCTCCTTGGTACTTATTATTTGACGAATGCTGCGTTAAAAAATGGAGTATAGAGCAGGCTATTCCTGGCGAGTCGGACTATAATCATTCACAAATAATATTTGATATGAGGGTCATTAAACACTATGCCCGCAGAATCACCTTCAACCCGCATTTCGGCACGTCCCTGCTCAACAAACAGTACTCTCCAGTCAAACTGGTAACTGATGGCAGTGATGTGCCTCTAAATTCTACTGGTCAGCACTCACTTTACATGACTATGATGCGTTAAAATCAGCACGTGCTGCTACCAATATACATCAAGATGGTGCTACAAAAGTTCCCCTATCCCGGTGTCAACCGCTTTGTCAACTACAGCCTCTATCTTCGCATCATTCGACTCTATCAAACAAAAATCTTCCGCGCAGAAAAAGTACTAAATTAATATGAAAACAAAGAAGAAGGGGAAAAACCGAAAGAAGAAAATACAGAGGGAACTTGGAAGAAAGAATTCACTTGGAAAATTGATAATCGATTTATTCTTGACAAAAGAACTTTTGTGGCTTTGCTGGCTTCCTTTGTGCTGCTCGGCTATATAATAGGCAATAGTCAATCCAGCGATTAACAGTTTACATAAGGTTTTAAAAAAGATTAGCCATTGATTGATGAGCCAACTCTCATTCAAAAATTGCTATAGAATTTATAGTAGATTCGTATAAAAGAAGTGAAGCGAGATCTATGCGAGTTTAAAATCGTTTTCTGCTACTTCGACAAGACTACAGAATAGTTCAGCTATAATGGCAACATTAACAACCTTTTGTCTATGATAGAACACTTCGAGAAAGGCAAATTGCAGCGGACTCCCATACATATGGACTACCCTCAGTACTCTTTTTCCAACTCTTTCTCAGACACACTTTCTCTCTTCACGCCCTTTATAGGCCTCGCTATCACAATTTTCATCTTCCGCAGGTTCACGCCTGATACTATTGTCGGAAAACTTACCAACAAACGCAACTTCAAAATATAAGGACAGCGTGATATCAAAGTCAGGTTCAACGATGTCGCAGGCATGGAGCAGGCCAAAAAATAAATCACTTAATTCGTCGATTTTCTCAAACACGGCGAAAAATATAGATAAATGGGTGCTAAAATACCCAAAGGAGCCCTTTTGACAGGTCCCCCAGGTACTGGTAAGACTATGCTTGCCAAAGCCTGTGCAGGTTAAGCCGGAGTCTCTTTTTATTACATATCTGGGTCTTAGTTCGTTTAGATGTTTGTTGGTCTGGGTGCTTCTAAGGTCAGATAGCTTTTTCAAAAGGCAAGAATGGAGGCTCCTTCGATCATTTTTATCGACTAAATTGACGCTATTGGCAAGAAGAGAGAAACATCAAGGAATGAAGAAAAGGACTCTACTTTGAATCAGTTGCTTGTCGAAATGGACGGTTTTTCAAGCCACGAAACTGTGATAGTTCTGGCTGCTACTAATCGAAAAGACACTTTGGATAGTGCACTTACCCGTCCTGGTCGTTTCGATCGCATGGTATAGGTAAATTTACCAGAAATTAAAGCAAGGGAAGACATTTTCAAAGTGCATCTTAAACCTTTAAAAATAGATCCAAATAAAAGCTTAGATGACTTGAGCAAAAGATTAGCCTAGCTGACTCCTGGCTTTAGCGGAGCAGACATAGCTAATTTGTGCAATGAGGCAGCCATAATTGCTACTCGTAAGCAAAAAAATTATATATAAGATAAAGATTTCGAAGACGCATCTTAGAGAATTACAGCAGGTTACTAAAAAAAGAATTTAGTGAACGTTAAGACCAAAAGACGAGTGGCCTATCATGAAGCTGGACATGCAGTAGCAGGTTGGTTTCTCAAGGGCGGAGATCCGTTGATAAAGCTGACGATCATTCCTCGTTCAAAGGGGGCTCTAGGCTATGCTCAATACTTGCCCAAAAGTTCATATATTCGCACACGCTCTGAGTTAGTCGACCAAATCGCCATAATGCTGGGTGGAATGACTAGCTAATAGCTAAACTTCGGTTCTACGAGTTCAGGAGCTTCCGATGATTTGCAGAAAGTGTATCAAGTAGCAAGGAGAATGGTAGCTGAGTACGGTATGGGTCAAAAGACATACAATGTCACTTTAGACTAGCAAAGTTACGTTCGAAAGTAGTCTCAGTCACTTGCTAGAAGCATAGATGAAGAAATGTCGGCTCTTGTATAGGAAAGTCGCAAGCGTTGCAAGGATATTTTGTAAAAATAGAAGGACCGTTTAGCAGCTTTGGCTGAGTTATTGCTTCAAAAGTAGACTATAAACAGTGAGGAAATAAAGGGAGTTTTGGGCGATCGGCCTTTCTGATGATCACAAAAACTAATTTTATCTAGCAAAGATGATAAATAAAATAAGATAAGTATGCCTTTTGATGTCATAGTATATGTAAGGCTAAGATATTGATGTTATGAGGACTTTTGGACTTTGGTGAGTGAATTCTGTTTAAGTGTTATGAGGGTCATGTGAAGTGCCTGGAGTCATAATAAAGGCAGCGGAATTTATTTAGAAACCCTTTGATTGTCATGAATCAATTAATAAAAATATCATGAAATCGTTCGTAGTCGCCCTGCTCCTCCTGAGCGCTCTGGCAAACAGTCAACTTAGCTGGCACGTTGTGGACTCCTTCCCATCCTGCTATACTGGTCTGCCCTTCACCATCAACCTTGGAACTGGCCGTGAGGTCTACACCTATCAGGTAACTGGCCTCCCTGCATTCGCCGTTCTTGACGGAACAACCGGAATCATCACTGGAAAAACTGAGGTCGTCGGTGCCTATCCCGTTTCTGTAAGAATCGGAAGCAGAGCCGGACAGTGGGTGACCAGACAGTACATCCTCAATGTCCTCGACGCCCAAGCTGCCCAGACCAACATTTGGGCTGGATCTGCCAACAGCTACTACGAAAGACCCGTTGTGGCTCCCCTTAGAGTTGTCGCCAGCAAGGCTCATTCGACCATCGTGAGAGTCGGATCTCCTTTCTCATACAAATTCGATGTTGTCAACGCCCATGGTGCTCCCGTCTATGCCTTCCTCAACCTTCCCGATGGAATCGTTGGAGACGTCAGAGCCGGAACCATCACCGGAACTTTCGGAGTCGCTGGTATTTACACTCTCGGAGTTGAAACTGCCGATCAGAAAGGAAATTCAGCTTAGGGTTTCGTTACCGTGACTGTTACCGACGGAAACGCTATTGCCACTGCCGGTGCTGCCAGCCTTAACAAGGTCACTGTCAGCAACGCTGTCCCTTTCGTTTTCGACATCTCAGCAGTTCAGGCCCAACAGGTCGCTGCTGACAAGGAGCTCTTCGCTGCCCTCGCTGTTGTCAACTAGGCCAAGGCTGAGCTTGCTGCAAGACAGGGAGTTTTCGATGGCATTAACGTCCGACTTACTGCTGCTGAAGCAGGTGCTGACAAGGCTGCCGCCGCTGCCGCTAAAGCCAACACTGAGAGAGAGAATGCTGCTGCTCGTTTGAGTCAGACCAACAAGGCCCTTAACGAAGCTGAGGACAAACTCAACCTTGCTCTCCTCTATCAAGCTGGAGCCAGATCTAACGTCAACACCGCTGAAAACAACCTCGAAGCTGCTCAAGGCAAATTCGATTTGGCCCAGAAAGCTCTCGCTGCCGCTGAAAAAGCTCTTCAAGCTGCTCAGGCTGATCTTAATGCCAAGAAACTCGCTGAAGCTCTTGCTAATACTGCCCTCCAGAATGCTCAAAAAGACTTTAACAGAGCCAATGAGGACTTCAATGATGCCAAGAAGAAGGTCAACGATGCTGAGGAAAGACAGAGAAAAGCTGAGGATGACCTCAACGCTGCCAAGAATGATCTTACTCTTGCTCATCAGGCCTATGAGCAGGCTGATCTTCAGCTCAAGGAAGCCACTCTTCAGTTGACCAACGCTGAGGCTGCCCGTCAAGCTGCTCTCAAGGTTCTCCAGGCTGCTACCTCTGCCCACCAGAAAGCTACTACTGCTCTGGGTGCTGCCAACTGGAACCTCAACCAGGCTGTTGCTGCCCTTAACGTAGCCAACGCCGCTAAGGATGCTGCTGACAGAACCTCTGCTTTGATCATTGCCAACGGAGCCCCTCAGACTTCTCCTTTGGTTGACTTCAAGGCTGTGTTCGGAAACTGCCGAACAACTGAGCTTCCCAGATATGCTGGTTCAGTCAGAATCGCCAAGGTCTATGGAGATCGCGCTCTCCTCGCAACCGGCAACACCATCCTTTACGGATCATGCACTACTGGAGCATCTCTCCTTCTCGAGGGTTCCACCGTCAGTGTTACTGGAGTCATCAATCCCGCCAACAAGTGCATCGAAGTCTTCCAGGTTGCCCCCGCCGTCATCGCTATATGATCATTTATCCAACATTCATTTAAATCAAGTTTATTTACTTATCCTTACTTAGTTTTGCAATCATGCTAGTTTTGCAAATTTAGCAAGTTTAAACTGAATCTCAAAAAATATAAGACAAAAATGTTTAAAAAATTGATAAAATTGTTATTAAGTTAAAAAAATAGAGAAATATTAATGTTAAAAATTGTTTTAAAGTAGATTTTTTTATTGATTTAATTAACCAAGCTAAAATATTATTCTCAGATATCCTTTAAATATTAATTATGCAGGCTTTTTGAATTTTAATTTTTATTATTTAAGTTTTTATGTTCAAGATATCAAAAAAGACAACTTTATGAGTATTTTTGAAGTAATAAACATCAATAAACTACAAAAAAAAAGCTAATTATGTACTATATGTACATATACTAGAATTTATACATATCAGTATCTGCTGAACTCCCTGTTGCCAGAGACTGCTTAGCTCCGTCTTTCAGTATTAGTTTCGTTGCAGACCGAAGCTCCACGTCCAAACATATCTACTTCGTTTGTGTCCATAAGCTATTCTTCTTTTGAAAAATCATCACGACGCGAATGGTACATAATATAATATATCACTAAGGGGTTCAGCTGCATGGTAATCAGCTTGCAAATAAAACAGAGCACACTGCGAGCAAAATTATCGCCTGAAAAGTAAGCTTGGCACTCGGACTTGTCCTGTGACCAGTTGAAAGCTATGAAATCCCATAGGAACATCATTAGAGAGCCCAGCATGCCACTACCTATAATGTATATTAAATTTTGTTTTTCTTGAGAAGTTGATTTGATTCTTCTGCTGTCAGATAGATCGATTTGAGCCAGCTCGAAAGTGAGTTTGTCAAGAATAAAGGTGCCTAGTAGCACAATAATGAGATTTACGACTAGCAGAATTCCACTCATGAGCATCCAGTCGATGACTCTACAGTTGTATCCAAGTTCTATGTCTGTGTTTTCCAAGCTACTGCCTTCACCCAAGGCCACTAGCAGCCATAAAGTGAAATTTACGCCTTGAAGTAGATACATAGTTTTATCTAGGTAAGCTGGCTTGTTGGGACCGTAGTAAATGAGGCTGAGCACGTAGAGTACGTTGATACTAATCCATATGAGCAGATTGCGAATTGTGGCCAACATGAAGAACTACTAAAAAATGAGGTAATAGAGAGTCACAAGTAGCGTTTGGAACAGCCCTAACATGTACAGAGTCTTATCCTAGGCGGATAGTTTGTTGTTGCGTTATGCAGTTATCGCTCGATAGCCTTTGAAAAACATCCAAAACAGGGCCAAGCTGACCAAACCTTCGACTAGTCTCAGACCGCATATGAGACCTCCCTGTCTGCAGTGAAATATGGTAGAGTAAGAATTGGCTGGAATGTCCTCGACCATTTAACTCTAAATTAAAAATATAGCCATCAAAACATCGAAACTACAG
>Ga0169931_10005427_pt1 | contig 19433 bp, 24 predicted proteins | sample Kivu_15m_20L_FD_129675 | JGI IMG/M metagenome (GOLD analysis project Ga0169931, IMG submission 129675) | Freshwater microbial communities from Lake Kivu, Western Province, Rwanda to study Microbial Dark Matter (Phase II) - Kivu_15m_20L... | ecosystem: Environmental > Aquatic > Freshwater > Lake... | reverse complement strand
TTCAAAAACTTCGTAATTTTCTTTTGTGGTGCCTAAAGGAAAAGACGGAGTCAATTTTGTGTGCGAAAACCCACCATAAAACAATTTAAATCCTTGATCTGAAAACTTTTCGCTAACTTCAAAGTAAGATCTTAATAAAGGTAATATATTTGTAAATACAAATAGTTGTTTAAGGACGATTTCGTCCAATTCATCAAGTATTAAGAAATTTTTGTTAACGAACCAATCAAAATAGTTTAATTTATGTGATTCTCCTTGATTTTTTAGTTCTCTATCTATATTTTCAAAATTTATATACATTTCTAAAGCATTATAGGAATGACTTTTTATAAACTTCTTCATTTTTTCATTATCGTATTGAAGATTTTTAGAAAGATGTTCATAAAAGCTTTTGATGCCGAATAATACATCGATTGAAGGCTGTAGCATTCTTAATAAATTTTGATTTATGTTTGAAATTATCGGTTGAGTTTTTTTATAATCAGCTTGTCTTATAATTTCCTTCAATTTTGTGTTTGAGGGCATTTGTTCTACAAAAAAGAATAAAAGAGCTGAATATGATATCAAAGTTATAAAAATTCCGAAAAGAAGTGGAACAGTGAAAACTCGAAAAAATTTATTATTTAGATGTGAATGCATTTAATATTAAAATTAATAAATGTAATAAAAATTTTTATAATTTATGAATAAATTTATAAATTTTAAAATTGTAACTCAAATAGAAAATAAAAATTTATTATTAAATTAAAGATTAGAATGGAGTTCATTAAATTGTATGGAATTATTATGGAATAAGTAAGTTAAAACGATATGAAATCTACGGTAAATTAATTATATACTGTTTGGACCATGTCATTTAATAAATTTATATTAAATTATATTAAATTATTTTAAATTTAATTTCTTAATTATTAACATTAACGTTGATAATTTTGAATTTAATTTTCGTATTGAATTCTGGTACTTTCTTAACAAGAAAGTATCCTAATGTATTTTCTTTGATCAGAATATATCAGAATTTAATATGAAAAATCAATTCAAAATTATTAACGTTAATGTTAATAATCAAGAAATTAAATTTAAAATAATTGAATATATTTTAAATATAATTTATCAAATAATATGGTTTAAACAGTATTTATATAATAAGTAGTCATACTTATTTTCTAAAACATAATTCATTGATTCCTGCTTGAAATATGAAAAATATAATTCACACAGGTCATAATCTGGAAAATAATGAACGCCATATAACACAATTTATATTTGATTCTTCCAAGAACTTCTGAATTTCCTTGTTTTTGTGTAAGTTGACATTGTCTTCGAATAAGCAAATATCTTCTTTCTAGATTTTAAATTTTCAACCAACTCATCGATGAAATTAGAAAATGTTGAAGTATTATTAGTATCATAAAAATACTTAATAATAAAATCGGACCCAAATGTTTTAAAGTTGATTCCGCATGACATTTGACAATTTAATGTAGAAATGAAATAAATAATAAAAGTCATCATTATATATTTTTATTCATTATATAAATAAATTTTTATTTTATATTAAAATAAATTGAATTGAGAAAATAGTGGCTTCATTATTTTTACATAGGACTGCGCAATCCCCGCTGTTGACATTAGTACCTATTAAAAACTATAAAAATTAATTTTATAATTGAAATACTTTTCCTTAGTTAAATATTGAAATATAATTTTAATAGCATATTTTAATTTTATTTAGAAATTTGTAATTATGGGGACCTCTAAATCAAAATACTTTTTTACAACTCAGGTTACATATTATATTTTACGAACAAACAGGATTTTGTAGAAAGATGTGTTAAAAAAAATTTTAGTCTTGAGGATACTTTGAGCTACACTGGTTTAAGTGACTCATCTGAGTTAGTGCATCTTGTATTTTTACCCGTAAACTTGATTTTTAAAATGTAGAATAATTGGAATATAATACACATATGTTGTTGGTACGGTAACAAAACTCTCTTATCTGAATTAATAAGAGAAGGAATTTCTTCAATTATCATAAATTTTCCTGATATTGTAAGGATTTTTCTTTATTTGATTAGAACGGGGAACCTCCTGTTGTATTATGCTGTGTAATGAATGATGTCGATTGTCTTGAAATGATGATAAATCAGGCAAGATGTCAAACAGATTTCGAGGGAGATATGAGATATAGAGTATGTTAAATTTGCAATTTTAAATTATTCTAGTCTGATTTATGTATTAGTAAAATATGTGTCGAGCAGGATGCTAAAGAATGTTTTAAACTTTTGAATCCTGATATATATGCAGATGATAATAAACTAGAAGAATTATATAATCTCGCGATTGAATTGAAAGCAGAAAAAATCCTCGCTTTATGGGAAGACAATTATGACTCAGAAAAATTATTCGAAGATATTGAATTTAATATGTTACGAGAGAATAAGCCAGAAACTATAAAGTAACATTTTCATTCATATTTCTTGTGATTTATTATTTTTTTAAAGAACTTAAACCAATAAGAAATATCTAAAACGTTTTATAATATATAATTTCATATTTGTTAATTATCTATTCATAAAATTATTTACTTATTTATAAATAAATTGAAAAATAAATTATATTTTTTAATAAAAATAATAAAATAATTCAAATTTAAAAATTACATGAAAACTTTTTTTGAACACCATCAATTTCAAAATGAATTGTTTTTAATAATCTTCCTTGCTTAAATTCAATATTCTTGTAATTTTATCTTAATATATATTTTGATTTAAGAATAAGAATTGTTGTGATTTAGATTCACATAATTAATATATAAAAATTTATTAAAATACTCATACAGAAATAAATGCATTTCAATTTATACTTTCAACAGACGATCCCGTTTTTCAAGCTATGCTTTTATATTTTGATCCTTCAACTTTTTGGAATAGTCACTGGTTTAGCATTAATAATTTTATCTTACAAGGCCTATTTCTTTATAATGTTTAGAATGTTTAAATTAATCCCCTTTTCTGCTGGTGATCGTCTCTTCGTCTGGAATAAATTGGAAGAAAGATTTAATCTAATTGGCTTGATTGTTTGCGATAATTTGGACATAAACGGCTTAAAAAAAGTCTTTATTGAAAGAGGAATTAAGAAATTTTCTAAAATGAGGTCAATTCCTAAATACAAATATTTTGATTGGTGGTGGCAAGAACTAAGTGTGGAAGAGGTTTTAGAAAAATATAATCCGATAGAGATAAATGACGAATCAGATTTAAACTTTAAAAGTAAAGAGGACTTAGTCAAACACGTTAACAATGAACTCTTAAAAAAATTCGACCTTGAAAAGGAGCTTCCGTACAAAATTTGTATATTCCGTAACCATTCTGAGTCTATTATTCAAGAACATGATTATGATTAAATTTGATCACTCTTTAACAGATGGATTAGGGATCATGGGTATGATAACAGCTCTTGCAGATAACTACGATGTAAATCTATTTCCCTCGTCTATTCAAAAAAGTCCTATGAGTATTAGAGCAATCCTGTTGGCTATTTTAACAATCCCTTACGTTATGCTTTATCTCTCATATAGACACTTAATCTATCTTAAATCAGGAGAACCCCTTTTAAATCTAACAAGCCTAATAGTGGGATTCCTTTAACATCGCTATCTGAACAGTACGATTTCGGCACATACTATAAAATAAGTAAGAATCTAGGCATAACTTTCAATGATATGGTTATGTCAGTTTTTTCTGCTGCTATTAAGAAATATTGTTCCTCGCATTTTCATAGAATCCCGAAGATGGTAGCAACGATAACTCCGATTGGAAATAGAAATATCCCTAAAGAAGTGGAAGCCATAAGCATAACTAATAACTCTTCAGGTATAGGATGTGAGGTTGTTTTAATAGATGATCCTATAAAAGATTCTCAAATTATTTCTAAAGAATTTGCAGGACATGTTAGGAATATTCCTTTAACAAAATCTGTGAAAATTATGATGGATTTCATGTTACTCTACATGCCTACCTATCTTTCTAAACATCTAATCAAAGAATCACAAAAAAATTTTGATTTTATTTTTAGCAATGTCCCAGGTCCCAGGCATCATCTCTACTATTCTGGATGCAAAGTAATAGATATGATTCCATTTACTACTCCAGGAATTTCACAGTCATTTGTGAGTATTGTATCTTACTCAGGTAAGTTTAGATTCGGAATATGCTTCGATTCTGTTTTGAATACAAATCCTGAAACATTATTGAAATACGTTTCGGATGAGTTAAATTTGCTCAAAACATCTTATAAATCTAAGACTCCTCAAGTACAACTCACAAATATTGATGAAAAAGAAAATTTTGCAAAGAAACGCGATTAAATTAAATTATTATTACAAGAAAAATTTTTTATATAAATAATTACATATTTAACTTTTATCCAAATTAATGTGTAAATTAATTGTCTATTTAATTTTTCAAAATAAAATATGGAATTAGAGAGGAAATCCTCTGGATATTTAACTGATGAAAATATAAAGAAGATTAAATCTCACAACGTAAAGTTAACAGATTACCTATGTTCATTATTAACATATATATCCTTAATTCCGACTTTAATTTACAATCTTGTTTGGTATTTTACATTCAGAAACAATTTAGAAAAATTTGAAAAATTTAATATGTCCTTAATTCAATCTGAAATAAGGGGATGCTCAGCAATATATGATTGGGGGAATAATATAATACTCTGGACAATTATTTCCTTTTTTAAGGGAATTGTCCTTCTTTTAGTATCAAAGTTATGTTGCGGGGATGAAAATGATTGTAATATGCTTTGTATAATAATCAAAAGCTTAACAAGTTTCATTCCTGGGATAATATTTCTTTACATCCTCCCTGATGTAGTAAATAAGTATGACTCCAATATTAAGATCTCTGATGAATTTTCTAAAATGAAGTTAATATGTGACGAACTGGCCACATCGATATACAATTATTACACTTTCGAATATTTTTATGTTATTTCCATTATTTCCATTATTTGTTTTATACCTTTTGCTGCAGGGTGTATGTGCCTCAAAGAAATTTGGAAAAGTCAGGGCTATTCAAATAAAGGAGATTGAATATGTTTATTTATACTATAATTATGGATCATTAGCGAATAATTTTTATAATTCTTAGTTAAATTCGATCTAAGGTAGTTTAATGAATTAAATACAATCAAAGCATAAGCTTAAAGATGTAGTTTCTATTTATAACATATATTATTCTTATTTTACAAAATTTATTCATATTTAATTAATTAATTTTGTTTTTCACTCTGAATTTTATTCCATATACATATAATTTTAAATATATATACCTCTCCTTTTCATATATTATAAATAAATAAGATGAAAAATAAAAAGACCTTCGGAATTAGCAAAGAAGAGAAAAAGGTGCATGAAAATGTTTTAGAAATAGAAAGTAAAGACATGAATAGATTAAGAAAGAAAGAGAATCCTGGTAATGGTAAAATGGTGATCTCTCCATGTAATGAGGAAACTGTCAGTAAATCCAACAACGATCTGACTGGAGTTTTATCTAAGATGGTTATTGATTCAGAAGAGAATAAGATGGATTTAAAACACTTGACAAATAATCCGAATCATCTGAATAACCATCAAAACCCTAATAATAGAAAGAATTCAACTGAAATACAAAAAGAGATGAAATTATCCTTGGGAACCATTGGAAATTTCGAGACGATCGAGCAGAATAATCATAAGAAAGAAATGAATCCTCGCCTGTCTCAGGACAACAAATTCTATTATATCGAAAGGGAAAATCAGCTACTCATCAACAAGTATGGCCCAGAGCTTTACAATTACAGCAAAGAACTTGAGAATGAGGCTGTGTTCCCTAATTTCCTCCAAAGACACAAGATAGACCCAACTATCAGAACAAAAATGATAGACTGGATGATCGAAGTTCTCTACGCCTATCATTCAGATCCTCCTACATTGTTTCTCGCAATTCATTTGCTTGATATGTACATAGCGAAGTCTGAAGTTGTATTAACTAACAATGACGTCCATCTGACAGGAATAGTTTGCCTGTACATCGCGTCTAAAATGGAGGATTTAGTTCCACTCAGAATGTCGCATGTCAAGGCTAAAATCGGACACAACAAATTCTCAGAGAAAAAGATAAGAGAGAAGGAAAAACTTATTTTGAACACCATCAACTTCCAAATGATCACAACTTCTACCTATGAGTTTGTGAAGACATTCTTCTACGATTTCTACCACAACAATCAAGAATTCATCAAGAGATTTAACATGTACAAACACATAGAATGTTTTGAAAATATTTGTCTCTTCCTATCTAAGCTTATGTCTCACAGCGAAGAATTCTCTAACTATAAATATTCTGTCAAAGCAATCGCTTCAGTTGTAACTGCATTTGATATACTCAGGTCTCACGTGAATGACATGACAAAAGCCGAGGAAAGCTTCTTGAGGGAATGGGTAAATTATTCATATTAATCTACTTTAGATTATGTTTGTTATTAATGAGAGTAGTCATTCTCCTGATAGCATCAACACTGTCTACCTGAAGTTAGTTGAATACTATTCTAAATATGAATCACTATCTTATATTTCCAAAAATCTGAATAGGACTCATTACATAAATTTTGAATAAATTAGTAATAAATAAACACAAAATTTTAATAAAATATTTTGTCTAAGCTATTAATGTAGATTAAACTATTTCAAATTAAAAATAATCTATTTTATTAAATATAAAATTTAAAATATAAAATCAATTTTTATTTTGATTGAATAAAAACCTGAATTAGGCTTAAATGTAATAATTAAATTTAACGTTAAAAGTTTAAGATTATCTTATCACGCAATAAGTAAAACCGCGTTTATAAATTAGAGAATTTAGGCTGAATTAGGATTATTAGCATTTAGGAAAGAATTACTATTATAGCTTTTTTTCTGATTAAATTTTTTTGTACGCTTAGGATTATTAATTTTAGGAGCACCTAAGTTAAAAATCTGAGAAAAGGGATGATTGAAATTAGTATATAAACTTACTTGATTAGTATGAGGAAGAGTATTAAAATTATTAAGACTTTTAAAAGAATTAAAGGTGGAGGGATTTAAATTATTAAAATTGTTTAAGCGATTAAAATTTTGAATACCGGGATTATTAGGCAGATTGGAAGTATTTGCCTGCGGTACAATATTAGTATTACCTGCTTGAATATTTTGACTCACAATGGACTCTAAACATGCTGACATCATTTGGTTGAGCAAGGCAGGATTTATATTCATATTGTTCTAAAATGAATAAACTATTTAAGTTACCTTGTTCATATTCAATAGATTCATCATCGTTAATATAGCTGTAGCATTTGTGTTGCCAGGGTTTATTGAGGAAAGATCTCCACTTTGTCCTGTGTTGGTATTAAGCATATTCTGCGGTAAACTAGCCGTGACGTTGGAAAAAATGTTAGACAATCCCGAAACATTGACATTGCTTGAATTCTGTTGTCTTGGATCTAAGGTAATATTGCTTGTTAATGATTGGTTTACAATACTCGGAATTTGTCCAGGTACTACAACAGTTGGCTTTCTTCGTGATTCCTTTATTTTTTTCTTGTTTTGCATCGCCTGTTGAGAGAAAGCAAGGGATACACTTATTCTTTCACCGAGTACATCAATGCTGCTATCCTTGTTATCTTGTCTGAGTTTAAAATCTTCCATGGCGTGTTTTGCTTCTTCATGGGTGTTGTATGTAATGAAAGCTAAATCTTTTCTTTTTGAATTTTTATGCTCACGAGACAAAATCACATTCTCTATGCTTCCATATTCAGCAAAGATTTCTTTTAGAGTCTCCTCATTTATGTTTTCATGAAGTCCTGAAATGAAAATCTGTTTTGAATTATTATCATCTTCATCGATCACATCAGCCCAATCGCAGGTAAGAGGCACCCCATCAATATTTATTCCACCTTTGTTGTTTACATAATTTAGTGCTTTAATCGCATCGTTTCTGTTTTTGAAAACTACAAAACAAAATCCTCTATTTTTTGATGGGTTACTGGGATCAGGAAAATTCTCTATCTTTTCACAATTAGGAAACTATATTTTAATATCATAATAGTCCTTACGATTCTTCTCACTTTGGCTTCGATGTCAGAATTTTTCCAGTTTTTTCGAATGTTTCCGATGAATATTGTAGAGTTTTCGTTGCTTTTCGTTATCTTCATTTTTCTTCCTTTCAAAATGGTCATATTCTTGTTTAAAGCTTCTTTAAGCATTTCTTTTGTTAGCATCCTAATGAAGGCGTAGCAATTTTTATTTTGATGATTTTTATGCACTCTGATCTAAATTTTTTTAAAAAAGTATATACATCGATAACCTCTCCACAGTCCATAAATGTTTCATAGAGATCATTCTCAGTAGTTTCTAGCGATAAATTTCCTACAAATAATTCTGTCCCTTTTTGAATGATAGAAGGATCTTTAGTGACTTTATCCCAAGGACGGTTTGCTTCTTCTTGTTGAATTTGTGTATCGTGTGGAGCATCACGAGTTATATTCTGAATGTTAAAATTTTGAATAGACAATGCAGTGTTATCTGTGTTCGTATTTTTTTCTGATTCGAATTTCTCTGTGTTTAAATTAAGAACATCCTGAGTATCAGTGATTAAACTATTAGAAGGATAGACTCCTATTAAGCCAGTACTATTTTGTATCATGGGTGTTATTGAATGCTGCATCAACAGATTTGGTATCTGCAAATTTTGAGAATTTCCAGCGATGCTATTCACATTTGTGTTTACTCGGCCACCACCTTTATAATATTGCTGATAATTGTAAAGTAAGTTCATATTCCCTTGTGTTTCTAACTTATTTTCATTGTTGATTAAATAATTTTGATAAAAGGGCATATGATTCATTTGATTTATTTGATTCATTTGATTAATTTGGTTTGGATCCATCTTGACTTTTTATTAGTTTAGTATTTAATATTTACTATTTTGAAGTGAATTTTATTAATAAAAAATATTTTATATAAATTTAATTTAAGAAAAATTTATCTAATCTTAAATTTTACAATCATCTGAAAAATATTATTATAAATCAAATCACAAATGATTAATTTAAAACTGAGAACTAGATAATCAACAAATAATTAATTTTTTAATAATTGGAAACTAATTTGAAAATATGACTATTCATAAATTTATTTGACTGGTTTAATTTGAGTTGATTTCAGCTCATATGTCAGAGTGTTTATCTCATTTTTGATATTTTCTGTTTCATTTTTCATTTTCCTATAATTAAAGATGTAATAAAATATAGTATTTACAAAAACTTGTCGAAGTAGGTGAAATGGATTTGAAGAAGTTTTTTAAAATTATTCAAGTTAGATTCTTCTCCTAAAATTTGTAGAGATATGTATTTTTGTTCTGCATCTAATTTATCATCGATGTAGTAATGAATCTGAGAATTAAATAAATTATAAAATTTTAAAGAAATACTATTTTTGAAGTTTTCAAAATTCTGTCTAATTCTTCTTTGCTTTCGTTAGATTTAATCCAATCAGCCAATTTCGAGTCAACTTTTATTGAATCTTCCTTTAAATTAAAATCCTTTTCTATTTTTGCCAAATTTCCCTTATTTCCTTTCTCATATATAATCAACTCAAAGTAATCGTCCAATATATTAATCACATAGGAAAAATCATCTTTGTTTAATTTTTCTAAAATTTTATTCTTGATTGATTCCATAAATTTGAGAGAAAATTTATATAATTTTTTATCTCTTGTTTGGATAATTTTCTTTACACTCTCAATTTTTTCTTTTTCTCTTTGAATTTCTTTAAAAATCTTTTCCGACTCTATGAATCTTTTTAGTTTAATAGAAAGCATGTGTGTGATAAAGACAATATTTAAATAAGAAGATACCAAGATTATTTGATTTCTCCTATCTTCTAAAAAATCATAAAAAACTTTTGACTCTTCAGAATCTGATTGTATCTCGAGGAACAACTTAACAAGGTCGAATTTGTTATAAATAGATTGATTGATTGTGTCAAAATATTCTTCATTGTAAATTTTAAATTTTCTTATCAAATATTCAACAGATATTTTTTTCAATATAAATGGAGTATTTGAGTCATAAATGTTTGTTATAAGGGGGTTATCACCCGATGCAGAAATGGAATTTTCGTTACTACCATCATTAAGGAATCTAATATCATCAACAGAGACTTTTTCCAGTTTATCATGAGTGCTGAAATTATTTTCGTCAAGAAGACTTACAATTACTTCGTTTGTTTCTTCGTTTTTTAAAATCACTCTGCATCTTGTATACACTGTAAAATTACTTGAAATTATTTTATGAGAATTATCTGAATCTTGCCATTCCTCAATGTAATTTGCAATTTCTGAGTTTAAGACATTCAATTTGAGCATCCCATTGTACCAGTTTGACATTTTCACAGATAACTTCGATTTTCTCTTTACCTCGTAGTAATCTCCTTCTTTTATTTCATCTAGGGTTAAATTTTCTCTGCGTGTATCCAGTTTGTATTTTAATCCTATCGAATTCAATGCTAATTCTTGATCTTCTCCGTAAAAGTTTTTAAATGGTACCATTAAATTAAAAAATTCATTTAGACTCAATTCAATCCAACCGTTAAGGTCTAAGGAAAATACTTCAATATTTGTGCTTGACATTTTAAATTTTTATATTAATAATTTGTAATCTGAATTAATAAATTTTGTTTTATTTTAATTAAAATGAAAAGAGCATATTCACATAATAGTGAAAAGAAATCAAGTGATTTTAGACAGAAGAATTTAAAAATATATACAAATACAAAGAAAAATAATCTTGTAGTTTTAACAGATACTGAAAATATGAGAAATTTTAGTTCAAACAAAGCAAATGTCAATAATTTAAATAAAAATTCACTGAAAGATAATGAATCTAATTTTCTTATAAAAAATCTGAAACAGTCAGAAAATCTAAAGTCGAATTTATCCATAAAAGGATATCCTATTCAAAATTTTAAATCGAATAAATCAGGATTAAGCAGGAATAACAGTGTTGATAGATTAAAATTAATCTCAAAATATGACAAGGATTTAAACAATCAATACAACAAAAATTCTAGTAATCAGAAAAACAAAGGTATTAGTAGCCTGAAATCCAATATAAATAATGCATTAAGGAATTTAACAAATAAACCAAAAATAATGAGCGATAAATTGATTCCAAGTAGAAATATGAATATGTTTTCAAATATTGACCCCTCTATAGATCAGAAATACAATAAGCCTTCTGAAAGATTTCAAAGGGTAAAGTACTCTGATCCATTCGCAACAACAAAAAAGCATAAAACTAATTTCGGTTATGTCTATTCAGCAGGAGGAATCCCATGCAGGATTCAGCATGGATCAGTCAAAATGAACCTTAAATGGGATATAGAACCTGGAAGTAATATATTTAAACTTAATATTTTAATAAATAGATCTTGACTATGATCCTATTCTTGTCGTATGTTTTGAAGGTTTACAGGAAGTCGAACATCCTTTTAATTTTGCTTCTCGACAATGTGTAAGAGAGATGCTGCAGAGCAGAGGTGCTAGAGAGAAAACTTTGCCTATTCTTCCAAAAATAATTAACCCACTTAGAAATGCTTTGGGAACTGGTAGTGATGGTATGTTTCTCGACAATTTGGAAATAACAAGAATGGTAAAATTTGATAATTTTAAATCTTAGTTATCCGATCTGCTTAAAGAAAACTTAAATCCTTATTTACATTTTTTCCTGCAACATATAAATAAAAGAGCTTTCTCCTTGTAAAATTTAAATTTTAAGAAAATATTTTACTATAGAAAATACAAAGAAAAAGTGTTTGATTTTTTAAGGAAATTAGAAGAGAACGGAGGAGAGGATGCATTAAAAGAAATTAAGAAGAAAATACCTACATATGTTTCATTATTATAATTGATTAAATATTTTGAAGGTATAATCGTTTTTGTCATATTTTTCAATGTATTAATTTAAACGAACAATTATTTTTTCCAACAAAATTATCAATTTATTTTAAAATTAGATAAATGATTAGACATAATATGAAGGAAGATTTTCAATTATTAGTAGAATATAATAAATAAAACTTTTATTTTCTTTAGTTAACAGTTATAAATACAGAAGTAACTAGTATAAATAGTGAATGGACGATTCTATTTGAAATCGAGTTGATCAGTGAAATCACAAAGAAGGACTGGCGAGTGTCCAAAACAATTTACAATATAAAGGAGCTCTATTACATTTTGATTAAAACACATACTAATCTTCCAGATCTGAATTTCCTATTTAGTATAAACTGGACGAAAATTTCTTCAAATCAAGATATTGATCTATTAAGAATTGAAATCCAAAACTTTTTAAACACTTTAATTGAAAGAGCAGAGTTGATTAACTCCTCTCATGTAAAGACATTTCTTGAACTGGAGAACCATCAACAAGATTTTTTTTCGTTCTGTCCTCTTTTAATAAATCAAATACACGAAAACATGGAAATAACAGATTTTCGATTTAGCCAAACTAATTCCTTATTATTTGTAGGAACTGCTTATTCAGCAAATTCAGGAACCATTTCTTCATATTTTTCTTCTATTTCGTCTTTGTGGAATAATTCTTTTCTTGGAGAAATTTCTATCTATCATTTGGCTAAAAGCAATTACGAAGAAATCCATCTTGAAAAATTGTTCAAAAAAGCCTTCTATTCCCAGGTTTGTAAAATAGCTTATTTAGAAGGTGATAACATTGACATTCTTTCTGTTGGTTTAAATGATGGAAGTCTCATGCTATTTAGAATATATGCAAATATAAATAAACAAAATTCATCTTTAGGTAATGAGCTTGTAGATAACTTTTCAAAAATCAAACCACATAAAAATCCTATCATAGATTTTGGAATTGAGGCTGACTTAGGCTATATCTATACAGCAGCGTTTAATGAAAAATCTATTTCAATCTCTGAAATAAATTATGAAACTGTTATAAAAAATATTCCTGTTAGTAATAGTACTATAACCTGCTTCAAGTATGACAAAGAGAATAAAAGGATTATTTTAATCGATGCTGCTAATTCTATTTGGATAATGCAAGTAGTGAATTATGTAAAATTATCCTTATTTATTATTTCTAGATTAACATAATTCCGATCCAAGCGTTTCATGGACAAAATAGCCAAATCCGCTGCATGTCGATTGAATCTGATATAAATTTTTTATTCACTGGTAGTGATAAAGGAATCTTATCTATTTACGAATATAATGACAATGATACAAAGAAAAAATTTTCATTGAGCAAAAAATTAGAAATCAACACTGGAATGAAAATAACTAGCATTAAATTCAAGCAAAGTAAACATGAGTTGATATCTTCATTTACAAACGGATCTGTTGGTTTATGGACACATTATGAAAATTATCCTGAATATATATTAGATTGCCATGAAAAAAAAGTAACAAAAGTTCAATATGAAGAAAGCATGAAGTTACTGATTACCTCCTCAACAGATAAAACACTAAAAGTAAATATATCAATTATAAATTTTAATTAGCTTTGGCATTTGCCTGAATATTGGCCATCCGAAACAATGAGAAGAGACAAAGAAACGAACGAAAAATTTTTCTTAGATGATTATTTGGAAACTACACATTCTACTCATCACAATATGTCTAAATTACAAGACGCCTTGAAAAATTTAGAGAGTGAAAACCTATTTCATGAAGAGACTTCAGGAAAGCTTTTAGATGATATCAGAGAATCTATGATTACAATAAGAAATGAGACCTCAGAAGAAGAGGAAGATAAAGATAATAAAATAACAGAGAAAAATGATTATATAGAAAATTCTCATAATTATTCTTTTAATTCTTTGGATGGTTGGGATGAAGATGTTGATGTTATAAAAAATAGAGCTAGAGTTAATTTTGATTCTACATTTAAGGATTTATTCTCTATATAAGATTAAGAAAATATCGAGCAATGTAAAACCTATAAAATAATCCGTTGTAAGATTCATAACTTATTATGAATTTGGATATTAAATTATAAACTTTTATATAATAGAATTTTGATAAAAGTTAAATTAAAAGAAAATAAGATTCCATATCATAAGAAATATTTATTATGAATTCCTTTTTATTTTATGCTTCTTATCCATTTTAACAATCCAAATAAATATTTTTAATAAATAGGGAAATAATATAAGTAATAATTTCGTATCAGATATATTTGGATAGAAGATTATAACAATCTTATAAAAGCGCCAATTAAATTAAAATAAAAATTTTAATTAAAATATTTTATAATTAAATTAAAATTTGAATTTGAAAATTTCACCCCGCCTTACTAAAAAGTATGGTTCTTTACATAACATCCTCTACAAGCTGATTTGTAACAATCAGCAGCTCCTACTAGAAGAAGATCATTATTAGGGATAGTTCTTAAGGTAAAGGGAGCTGTATTTTCTTGGCAGAATTGGCAAATTGATTTTTTGAATTTGATTTTATCCGCCTTTGAAATCAGAAAAGAAATATTTTCGAAAGGCTCCATTTTGTATGTGCTGCTTAAGGCAGATACTATCACAGTCTTTCCTAATAAAATAAGCTCCATGCAAATTTCTACTAGCTAAATATTGTAAAAATTATTCTAATACATCGCCATAGAATTGTCCTTCATCAACTCCAATAACATCACAAGAAGATAAGGTATTGAAAATATCTCTAAGAAATAGACATCTAACTGCAGGGTGCTCTTGTCTATTCAAATGAGCGTAATATTATATAAAATTTTACAAATCATGAGTTACAACCTTGTCTTCATTAGAGTATCTGTTATCCATATCGAATTTAACTAGAATAGTCTTCTTGTTTTTATATTTGTAACGTTTCACTGTATTGATTAATTCTGTGGATTTGCCAGAAAACATAGGTCCGATGATAAGCTTTAATTTTCCGAGTTGATTCATTTGAAATTTATTTAATATATTTTTCTTATTTTCTTTAAATATTAAATTTTAAGCAATATTCATTGATTATATTAAAGTTTAAATAAATAAATTTTAATGTTTAAAACAATAAATAATTCGATTATCAAAGAATTCATTTTTTTATAAAACTACTTGAAATTTTAAATTTATTTTAAGAATATCTAATTATTTTCTATTATTCATAACTTTCAGACAATTTTAATCCTAATACATCTTCACCGAGAGTGCACAAATTACAAGTACTACAAACTTCTCCTCTGGCTGTTGAGATACTGATAGACTGGCACAGGGGGCATTTTAATAGCTTGGAATTATTTTCGAGTCTAGTGAATGTTTTAGCACAGAAGTAGGATCTTGCGCATGGTAGGTTCTCATTGACATTGAAAGTGAGATTATGCTTGTTAGTTCCAGCTTTTTGGAATGTATCTAATTCCTGTCTTGCTTGATCAAAGTTGTTTTTGAAAGTTGAGCCAAGCTAAATAAAGGAATACAATTAAATTTTTACCTCTTTTTCATAAATCATCATTTTCTTGATAAAAATTGAGGCAGTGATATAATTTCCGATACTCTTGCAAGCTGCCTTTGCCGATTTTAATATCAAGAATTTATGAATTGAAGTATCCAAAGTACAAGTTGTCATGATTGAACATATTTCAGCATTTTTCAACTTCTCTGATTTTACACTGTCTGAAACAAGACTAAGTCTGGTCAAATAGATATATTCTGCACATGAGTTGATTAATTCTCTGACTAAATTCTCCTCATTTTTATCTGAAGCGATGAAAAATATCGAATATTTTATAATGTCTCTGAAAATGTTCATAGCGTCTTGCATATTTTTGTCTGTTACCAACTCCAAGGCCATCTTAATAAATTATATATAGTATTCTTACATTGAAGAGATTTCTCATGTTTTGTATTGTTACTCCATTCTGAGGCATTACTACTCCATTTTTTGTCTGTCTAAGCAAAAATTCATTAACTGGAAGACATGGGATTAATTTTATTTGAGAATAAGAAGACATATAGATTTCTTTCATTACAGATTTTAATTGTTCTAAATTAGAAACTATGCCTAATTGCGATTTTAAGTAGTTGAAAGCCATTTTTATATTTCCGATTGCTAATTGAACTCCTGGAATAGATGATCTTTCAAATTTAAGATAAATTTGATCATCTTCCTTTATTATTAAACTTTCGATTGAATTGTTTGTGTTTTTTGATTTTTCTTCGATGATTTTTCTAATTTCTTCGTCTTCGTCTTCTTCTTCTTCGTCGTTCCATTTTGATTCAATCTTTTTCTTTTGATCTTCAACCTTGCTTTTTGTAGTAATAGGCTCTTCTGTTTTAACACCTTCTCCTATATTAAATCCGAAGCCACTGGCTACTTCGGAAGTTTGAATTCCACTTAAGCTACTGTCAACCCCATCTTCAGCTTGATTAAGAATATTGTCTAAATTAGATTGAACTACTCTCTTAATTTCAGTGTGAGTGACCCAGTTGGTATGATATTCTTTATTTTTCAAGCTAATAATAGGCTTTAAAGGAACAGTGGGTCTGATTCTATTTTCAATTTCGTTTACGTCCATCGAATTCAAAACTATTTCCTTACCTACATTTCTTGTATTTTCTTCTATTATTTGCGTATATTCAGATTTATTGTGAATTTTTGCAGTTAAATAGGCAAGGGACACTAATTAATTAAAATTTATATTTTACCATGTCCTGTTTCCGTTAAAAGGCAAATTTTCTCATCGATATTTCCTGTATAGATACTATTTAAAAATCTTCTTGGATTGTCACCCTTGTTTTGAAGAACCTCTTGTAAAATTTTGAGTTTGTCGAACCTTCCGGATAGAACATAAAAGAGAATCAGTTTATCCCAATTTTCAGATTTTACATAGCAAAATTCTGCAATCTAATATAAAGGATTAATTAAATATTTACATTAAGTTTTCCCATCATCATCGCCTTTTCTGCTAATTTGTCATAATAGATCTTATCTTTCAATATATCAGCAGCTGAACTTGCTTCTTCTAATTTTCCGGACTGTAATGCTAGATAGAATTTTTGTTTTGGATCATTTACAAATTTTAAACTTAAATCTGGAAAGCCAGCATTCTGTATGTTTTCGATAGCTTTCAATCCATGAATAACGCCAGATCTAAGAATGTTGACAACATCATCGTAATTTTTATTGAAAAGAGAAATTTTGAATCTTACTTCTGCATAATTGAAGTTTTCTGTTTTAATGTTCTGAAGAGAATCTGAAAGGTAGAATAATCCGTTATTTACCATCATCAAGTAAACTGGAGTTTCAAGAGATTTGATTATGCCATTAGATCCATCTTGTAGAGAGTATTTTATATGAAAATGGGTAGTATAATACATAACATTATTCTCATCAAAACATACCGATTTTATTGTTGAATTTTCTTTTATTTTTGCTAAAACATCGAAATTTTTGTTTATGATGAAAATAGAATTTTTTCCTACGAGAGCACCAATTGAGTATTGGGTATTCCAAGTTACAAATTTTAAATCAGTCATTTCGTTTGTTTCTTGAATTAGTTTTTTAGTATTAACATCTAGTAATCCTACTATTCCATTCTTGAATTTAAGAATTATTTTTCCAAGAGGTCCTTGAAAGATTCCTTCAAATTTATCCTTTGAGAGGTTGGGTAGCTCGAAAGAAAACTGATTTTGAAAGTTGTTGACATCCATTACATTAAAATTTCCAGTGTTGGATAGGGTAAGAATTTTGTTATTAGACAAGAAGCAGGCAGAAGTTGCATTTTCTATAACTTGATCGGAATTCGTAGGTATAAATTTATGTGAGCTTTGGTCATATCTTAATAAGTAGTATATAACCTTTTTATTTTGATCATTAGTAGTGAGGACAAAATTCAAAATTTGACTTGGATTAACAAAAGGATTAATAACCATTGAATTGAAGTCACTTTTTAAACCTTTCCCATAATTTCGAATTTCGTATACATTTTTCTTCTCGGTTTCACCAAATTTCCATAAATGGATAGTCTTATTATGGCAGAATATAACATGATTATGTATTGTAGCTGATGGAATATAACTCTTTTCTAATTTGAATACATTTAAACCTGAGTCACATCCGGAGGCAAATATGTTCAATGTGGGATGACAAGCAAGTACCCAAAATCTGTCATTTTCTTTGGTAATTTTATCTACTACACTTTTCTTTGTAAGATCCCATACTCTGATTGTTTTATCTTCTGAGTTAGATACTAAATAATCCTGTTTGGGGTGGAAAACAACAGAGGATACGTTATTGTGATGTCCCTTGAGTGTATCTGCATCTGTATACCTTGAATCGGTATATTTCCATATTTTGATTGTTTTGTCATCAGAAGCACTTGCAATCAGATTAAGAGTAGGATGAAAAACAGCCCAGTTCACTCCTCTTTCATGTCCTTCAATTTTCATTTTCATAGTTATGTCTAAAGCAATTACTTCTAGAGTATTCGATCTAGCTTCGAAAAACTTCTTTCTTAAAACAGAATAATCCCAGATTCTTATTGTCTGATCGAGTGATGCTGATACTATTAGATCTTGACTAAGATGGAAAAAAGCTGACATAACATAATGATCATGTCCAGTTGCAGTAGTTAGTAAAGTCCTGTTTAACCAGTTCCATACTCTGATTGTCTGATCATCGCTAGCGGAAAGGATCCATGGAAGTTCATGGTGAAATTGAACTGTTCTTATGTAATCTGTGTGACCTGTTAGATTAAACTGGCATTTCTTGGAATTGTAATTCCAGACTTTGATTTTGCAATCATCTCCTCCTGAAGTAAAGAATGGTTGTGTATTGTGGAAATGTACACTTCTTACAGGACCTATAATATAATTTTGGATTTAATTACCTTCGTGTTCTGAAAATTTGTCGAGAAGAATTCCATTTATGTAATCATAAAGATGAATTTCTCCGTTATGAAGGGAAGTAAGGATCCATGGGTTTTTTGGATGAAAGGAAATTCCTTTTACTCTATAGCTTTTATATTCGAATATAGTATTCATTTATATATAAATTTTTAATTAAAATTTAATTAAAAAAATTTAATAACTAACTAAAATTATTCAAGATAAGTTAATAAATAATATTATAAGTGTTAGGATATTTGATTAGCTTCTTGAATATAACATAAGGTAATTTAAATTTACTTATATTTTCTTAACTTATTTTTATATTATGTTAAATTAAAAAATAATTTGATTACAGTAAATTCGGAAATAGGGGATTGGGGTTTGGGGATGGGGGATTGGGCCAATCCCCAATCCCCAATCCCCAATCCCCAATCCCCAATCCCCAATCCCCATTTGAAATTTT
>Ga0169931_10005426_pt1 | contig 19433 bp, 11 predicted proteins | sample Kivu_15m_20L_FD_129675 | JGI IMG/M metagenome (GOLD analysis project Ga0169931, IMG submission 129675) | Freshwater microbial communities from Lake Kivu, Western Province, Rwanda to study Microbial Dark Matter (Phase II) - Kivu_15m_20L... | ecosystem: Environmental > Aquatic > Freshwater > Lake... | reverse complement strand
CGACCGCCACCGGACCGCTTTTCCTGCAAGACCACAACTCGCCAGTCCGCTTCCGCAATGTCTGGGTCAAGCCGCTGGACGACAAGGCGTTTATGTACGAACCTCAGCCGCTTTCACGCTGATGTGTTTCAGCCCAACCTCACTTGCGACCAGCTTGTTTACTGCCGAAAATCGTCCCCTTGGACCAAGCCGACCCCCCGTCCCCTCCGAACTCCCCTTAGGATCCCTTGTCATGCTGCCTCGACTTATCTTTATCCTGATCCTGCCCGCTCTTCTGCTCAGCGGTCTTTCTTCCACCACAGCTCAGGATTGGACCTCGCTCGAATCGGGTGTGAAGTACCAGCTGATTGGAACGTGGGAACCGGACAAGTTTGAGAAAATCGCCACGAGCGAACTGGCCGAGTTTATGGATGGCTCGCCGCTCAAGGCTGAGTATTACACGGGTAAATTCGAAAAGCCGAAACATGCGATGCGGTTGTACAAAGTCGCATACCCCTCGGTCATCCCTGAACTGAACAACCAGCCGACTGTGGGTACGGGAATCATTGGGGTACCTGTTGACGTCGACGGCCCGCGGCCAATTGTTTCCTATCAGCACGGCACGATTTTTGGTCGTTACGATTGTCCCTCCTCGCCTGACAACTCCATTGAATACAAGCTGATGCTCGCTCAGTTCGGCAGTCAGGGCTACGTTGTCGTCAGCGCCGACTACTTTGGAATTGGCGACGACCAAAAGCCGAACGCCTACTTGATGCGCGAAAGCACCGAGCAAGCTTGTCTCGATATGCTCAAGGCAACTCGCCAAGTACTGGCGTCGCTCAAGGTGCAACCGGGCCCGCTGTTTCTCAATGGCTGGTCGCAGGGTGGCTACTCCACGTTGACCTTCCTCCGACGACTGGAGAAGGAGGGAGTCAAAGTGACAGCCGCGGCGCTGGCCAGCGCTGGCGGGAACATTCTCGTGATGGGCGATCGCTGGATGAACAATCCCCAGCCCGGGGACGCGGTCTACCTTACGGCATGTGTCAGCAACCTGCTCTACGCAGCGGAAGTTTACTGGCATCTCCCGGGCTTGGTCGAGGAAGCGATTCGCCCGGAATACCGCGAGGTGACCAAGCAGTTTTTTGACTTCAAGATCAGCTACCGCGACTTTGCCGCAAAGACGCCGGGCAACGCCAAGGATTTGCTCCGGCCGGAGTTTCTCGCCGGCGGTCAATTTGCCCAGCATCCCTTCTGGAAAGCACTGAACGCCAACGAAGCTTACCAGTGGCGCTGCGTCACGCCGCTGCGAATCTACTACGGCGATGCCGACGAGGTGATCCCGCAAGCGATTGCGCTCGCCACAGCAATGAACCAGCAACAGCAGGGCGCCAAGACCGAAGCCTTCATGAACGGCCCACAAGCCGATCACCGCGGGAACTACGTCCTCTCGCTGTTCAAGATCAAGCCGTGGTTCGACGAGTTCCTGAAATAATTTTTAGGGGCCGGGGGTCAATTCTCGAATTGACCCCCGGCCCCTTTTGGAAGCTAGTCCTTCGACCAGATGCGCACGTTCAGGTCAAGGTCTTCTACGATGCCCAAGCAGAGCCGCACCTGCTCCAGGAACCCCTGTAGCGTCTCGGGGTCGTTCAAGCTCTGGCCAAGTTTGGGCTCGAAAAAATTTCGGCTGGTGGAAACCGCGATGTAGACTCGCGAATTGAGAAACGAAAACTCGACCTTGTCGCCAAAACGATGCTTCAGCTCGAGCATCTTCTGCATCAAGGAAGGGGTGAGAATGTACCGGGCTTCGACTTGGTTGCTCGACTGAACCACAAACTCCTTCTCGAATTCGGGATCCTCCAGTTGAACCAACTCGAGGCTGGAGAAAATCGGCTTCTGCACGAACCGGGCAAACTGCCCGAAATACTTCTCAGCCACATCCGAGCGGACAAAGGTCTTACCACGAAATTCCTTGTGGAAGTCCGCTGAGATAAAGAGTCCTTTAAAAATCGTGTACCACGTGGTCTTGGTCTTTCCATTCTTATCACGCGAAGTCTGCTTGTATTCGGTGTGGATCTCGGAAACCGCCAGATCCGTCTCGCCGATTTTTGCGTAAATCGTATCTTCCAGCGTCTCCCGGTCAGGCTTCGTCGTAAACAACTCGCAGCGATGATAATCCGACAGAATCAGCCGATCACCGCTGGGCGAGTACCGAACTTCATCGGCGATTGAACCGAGCAAGCCGGCGATAAATTTCTGCTTGAACTCTTGCCGATAGCTGTTGAAGGGGCCGCCTATGAACTTCTGATAAATCACTCCGAGGGCGATCAGGGTCGCAATGCCGCCGATTACCGCAGCCCAAATCGCCAGCCAACTGAGCAGGTAGCTCGATAGCACCCCCCCGCCCAATGCTCCGAGCATGCTGAGGTTACCTCGATGGCTCTTAGCCAGCGCGTCGACTCGCATTTGCTCCAGCGGGCCGAGATTCGCCTGCACCTCGGGCAATAGCTGTTCCAGTTCTTTCATCGTTCACACCCTGACGGCCTGGCCAATCGCTTAATTGAAATTGCCTTGAACTTGGGGAGCCTCGCGCTCTGAATCCTCGATGCCGAAGAACTCGCGGCGGCGAAACCCGAAGAGCTTTGCAATCAACATATGGGGAAAGACTTCCACGCGATTGTTGTACTGCAGAATCGCTGCATTGAAGGTCCGCCGCGCAGCCGAAATCTGCTCTTCGCATTCCGTCAGCGACTTTTGCAGGTGCAGCATGTTGTCGCTCGCCTTCAGGTCAGGATAGTTCTCAACGAGACCGCGCAGCCGGCCCAGTGCCCCAGTCAATTCGTCTTCTATCGCGATTCGACCGGAAGTGCTCTTGGCAGCCATCGCCTCACCGCGCAGTCGTGCGACTTGCTGCAGCACCTCAGACTCGTGCCGCATGTAGCCCTTGACTGCCGCAACTAGATTCGGGATCAATTCCCAGCGTTTCTTGAGCATCACATCGACCGTGCTGAACGCACTATCGGCCAGATTCCGGTCACTGACCAGACTGTTGTAGATGTAGAGAACAAACAGCAGCGGCAACACGATCGCAGCGAGGGCAATCCAGAACATCAGAGTTTCAGCCCCTAAATGAGTAAGTAAGTGAAGAGGACCCGAGTCGATTCACAACCCGCCCCGCGATTCTATTTTCAATTCATTTCTTCCAATTAGTGCCCAGTAGTGGTTCCGCTCTTCTGTCTTTACTTCCCGGTTTCCACCACCCAGATATTGCGGTACCGCACCGGGTTGCCATGGTCCTGCAGGTAAATCGGCCCCGGCTCTGATCCGACTCCCACAGGTGCCGCCGTCGTATTCCGATCGCCCGGCAACTCCACATTGTCGTGAATCTTGATCCCATTGTGCAGAACCGTAACGCGCGGCGGCGAAACCAGCTTGCCGTCTTCGTACTTCGCTGCCGTGAACTCAACGTCGTAGGTCTGCCAGCTGAGCGGTGGATAACACATGTTCAGCGCGGGCGGCTTGACCGAGTAAATTCCGCCGCACTCGTTGTCGCGGCCCTCGAGCCCGAACGAGTCGAGCATCTGGACTTCGTAACGTCCCTGCAAGTAGAGACCGCTGTTTCCCCGGCCTTGGCCGCTCGCTTCCGGCTGGTAAGGCAAGCGAAACTCAAGGTGCAGTTTATGGCTACCGAACTTCTGCTTGCTGGTCGTGCCCTGCTGCAGTAGTCCGTCGTCGCTCAGCTTTCCCCCTTCCCAGAGGTCGGCGCTACTGCCGTCGAACAGCACGACCGCTTCTTCCGGTGGCTTCTCTCCAAGCGTTGGACTTTTTCGAGTAACCTTCTGCAGTTCGCCCAGCTTCGTTCCCTGCGGATCGAACACCGTCATTACGCTGTCGCGAATGGTTCCCGATCCGTACTGGCTGTTGAATGTCACCGTGTCGCCGCTCCGCTGACCGACCTCTTCCACGCGATTGGGCGGCTCGCTATTCCAACCCTCGCCGGGCAAGCCCCCCGAATATCCAACTGCTCGAAACTGTCCTTTGCCAATCGCAATGATTTGTAGGCCGAACTTCTGTTTCTCGCCCGTAGCACCGAGCTCTCCGACATACTCGCCCTGAAAAGCGAAATCGTCATCGGGCTTTTCCTGCGCTCCGGCCGTAGGATTGAATGCCATGAAGGCGAGAGCGACGAGTGCTGCCGTAAACAGAGCCGAGAAGGACTTTCTGGAAATTCGATGCATCGCATCCTCCGAAAAGTGGAATAACGTGTTCGCCGTTAGTGTAATCTCTGGCGAGCGGCTTTGCCGCACTCAGCGGGGTAACAATCCCGCCGCAGCGGAGTCAGTTCGGCTCGTCAGCCGGGTCTTCGCGCCAGCGTCGCGGTTCGGCAACTCGAACACGCGCCGCCACCACGCCCATGGCGCTCGGCGCAGGTCTCCCGACCTCGCCGAAGCTTCGACCTCCGGTCTCCTCTTTGCGATTGATTAGGGTTCCGCGTCGAGCCGCCCGTCCCCCCGGGGGGCGACGTGCGGTTCGACTTGTATTAATTTTTTTATTCTCTATCCCGGGGTGGCGCGGCCGGAATGATTACCATTTACCAACCGCTCTACCCTGGGCGGCAGGCTGATTGTCGCGATTCAAAGCACTAAGATGAACCGGTACTCAATCTTTTGTCATTCAGGATTTTTCCAATGAATATCCGCCGGAATTCAAACGCAAAACGATTCCTTCTCGCAGGATTGTTCCTCTGCGCAGCACTAGCTGGTTCGCCGCTCCTCAGCCAAGGGCAATCGCCCGCGCCCAGCAATAGCAAGCCAAAGCCTCTCAAAGTATTCATCCTCGCTGGACAGTCGAACATGGAGGGCCACGCCCACGTTCGCACGCTGCAGCATCTGGCGATGAAGCCGGAGACAGTCGCGATGTACGAGGCGATTCAAAACGCCGATGGCACGCCGAAGGTACACGAGCAGGTTTGGATTTCTTACCTTTCCAGCAGCGGCGTCAAGCAAGGTCAACTGACAACCGGCTACGGCGCCAATGAGGAAAAGATCGGGCCGGAACTGACCTTCGGAATTTACCTGCAGCAGTCGCTCAACGAGCCGATTCTGCTGATCAAAACCGCTTGGGGCGGAAAGAGCCTGCACACCGATTTCCGACCGCCCAGCGCCGGACCGTTCCCGTTCCGCGACGAACAACTCGAGCAGTTCCGCAAGGAAGGCAAAGACGTCGCCAAGATTCAAGCCGAAAAGGCCGAGGCGACCGGAGCGAATTATCGGCTGATGCTCGAACATATACGAAAGGTCCTCGCGAATATCAAAGGTGTGTACCCCGGCCACAACGAGCAAGCCGGCTACGAACTGGCTGGATTTATCTGGCTGCAGGGCTGGAACGACATGGTCGACGGCGGCGTCTATCCCGACCGCGGAAAGCCCGGTGGCTATGACCAGTACAGCGTCAACTTGGCTCACTTCATCCGCGATGTACGCCGCGACTTGAACGAGCCTCAGTTACCGTTTGTGATCGGCGTGATGGGCGTGGGCGGACCTGTGGCCGATTACAGTGCGGAGCAGCAGCGTTACGCGGCGGTCCACCAAAATTTCCGCGACGCGATGGCGGCGCCGGCTAAGCTTGCTGAGTTCCAAGGGAATGTCATCAACGTCCTGACCGAAAAATATTGGGATGCCCAGCTCAGCGATCTGAATCAACGCCGCGAGTCCGTCAAGCGGAAGGCCGCGCAGCAAGCCAAGGATCAGAATCTGGCTACCGAGGCAGCGAGGCAACTCGAGACCCAGCTGCTGAGCCAAGCAATTTCCGTTCGCGAGAACGAGCTGCTGAAGAACGGCATCTCCAACGCCGAGTACCACTACCTCGGCTCAGCCCGCATCCTCGGTGGAATCGGCAAGGGCTTTGCCGAAGCAATGGCGGAACAGTTACGAAGGCAATCCGGGAGAAAGTAGAACGGAACCGTTTGAATCGCTAATCATCACGAATCGGGTAAGGCAAATAGTGAGTCCCCGACTTGCCGCTTGATGGCTAGATGCCGTCTATGGAGGCTCGGCAGCGAGTCAACCGCGCCAGGGCATCGGCGAACTCAACAAACCGCTGGGGCTCAGGACTCCTACCGCGGGTTTCCTCCAGAAGAAATGTCAAAGAGGGCTGGCGACTGTTTGTTCCAAGGACCGAGACCAGCCACTTGTAACCCCGACGCTTTCTGCAGTAACCCGCGATGCCCTCAATCTCGTGCAGCGGCCAAGTTCGGCTTGATTCGCCGCCAAGCAATGTTGGTCGCTGGACCACCAAGGCCCCTTGCTGGACCGACAACTCCACGCGGTCGCGAAAGAACATGAGCGCCCGTCGTAAACAAAGTGTCCCCGGCAGCGCGAACAACGCGGCGGGCAGGAGCGCGAACAATCTCGCCGCGAACACGAGCCACTCGAACAATGGCTTACCCCGACGCGCCGCCGCAGCCGCCCGCTCTTTCTCCTGCTGAGTCGGCTCCTCGATTTTCCGAAGAAACTTCTCTTTTTCCTCCGGCGACATGTTTCTCGTCGCTTGCTGCACCATGTCCTCCATGATCCGGCGTGTCTCTTCGGGACTCAACACCGGTTGCCCAGGAGCAGCGAGCGGTTTCCCTTCGCTTGCTCTGGAAGAAGCGCGTGGTCTTTGCGGAGCGCCGAATCCCAACCAACTCGGCGCGATGGCAACGAGCAGGAAAACGATCGCCAGTCCGTACAGTACGACAGTGCCCAGCAACATCATGACGCAGTCACTGGGCTCGGGAGTGCAGACAATCCGGTCGCTGCGGTAGTCAAGTTGCCAGCGACTCAAGTCAATTTTCGGCTCCAGCATCAGCCGCCAGCCACTGGGTTGGCGGGAGAGCTCAATCGAGATACTCATGGAGGCATACCTTTAAAATCGTGACAATCCTTTAACTCTGACTGTCAGATGGACTCGGCAATTTTTCGAGACCGGAAGAATTCCTCGGCGCTTTCAGCTTCTCCAGTTCGCGTTGCCAGCGCTCCAGGGACGCCTGGTCTGACTCTGCCTCAAGCTGTTTCAACAGGTCCTCGACCAGTTGCTGGCACTCCAGGCGCTCGTCTGGCGAACCGTCGAGTGCCAGTTGCAGGAGCCGCTCGCTGCTCTGCTGCCGAAGCGGTCGCCCTTCGTCCAGGGCGGCTCCCTCGATCAGAGCTTGGCCAAGCCGAAACCTTGTGAGCTCCTGATCCCAGGCCGGCGCGGCGGACTGCTCCTGTTTTTCGAGTGTCTCACGCAGAGTGGCGATTGCCTCGGGGAATCGCTGCTGGAGCCGGAGGCAATTCGCCAGCCGGGTTCGGGCCCGGGCGGCCAAGAGCGAATCGCCATTGGGACCAGACTGGAAACGGTACCAGCGGCGATGCCAACTCTCGGCTTCCACCAACCGCTCGTTCCGCTCGAGAATCCTCAGGCTGCGAGCCACCAGCGCTTCGGCCCGAGGATGCTGAAATTTTCGCTTTCGCAGTTGCTCCAGCACCTCGCGGAGAAGCTCCAGTCCAGCCTCGATCTCCCCTCTCTTTTCGTACAATCTGCCAAGGCTGTAGATGCATTGAATTGTGGTGGGATGTTCCTCGCCGAGGTTTTCCCGCAGCCCTTCGACAGCTTGCTCATACATGGTCTCGGCAAGTTCCAATGCTCCACTTTTCTCGCGGGCCAGGGCAAGTCGATAAAGCGAAAAGGATGTCGTCGCGCTCTGCTCGCCGCTGACCCGCACGTCGCGATCGTAAGCCGTTTGGTACAACTCCAGAGCGAGAGCGTGCTCGCCTTGGTCGAGGAGGATGCTGGCGAGTCCTTGCCGGGCTGAGGCGAGGAAGTCGTTGTCGGGTTCAAACATCGCTTCCGACTTGCGGAGGCACTCCTCGGCCAAGAGCCTCGCTTCCCTGATCCGCCCGCAGCCCTGATAACTTAAAGCCAAGTCCCGCTGATAAATCAGACAGGCGGAATCATCGGGGCCGAGAGCCTCGATGATTCGCTTGAGATTGCCCTCCTGAATTTCCAAGGCCTCTGCTCTTTTTCCGGTCCCTACCAATGCTTCCGCCAGATTCCGCCGGACGTAGAGCGACACGATCGGTTCGCCAACTTGCTCGTACATCTTCCAGGAGACCGAGAAGCAGTCGCTGGCGATGGAATACTCACCGAATGATTGGTAATTCAAACCGAGGGTCCAGTAGAGTTGGGCAACCAGCCTGAGTTCAAGGTCTGTTCGCTCCAGCAACTGATCCCGGCCGCGATCCAGCAGTGAGAGCATCGCTTGGCGGGCACCCGGCTCCACCAGCCGACCATTGGATGTCGAGAGCGTTGCTTGGGAGACATTGAGGAAATAGTCGGCAACGAATCGCGCGCTGGACTCGGCCCTCTGCCGCGCAGCACTTTCCTGCTCACGCGCCGCGGACTCGGCTTCCTTGGCCTCCCTCGCCGCACTTGCCGCGGCCTCTGCCGACGCGGCATTGCGATCCGCTACCTCGCGCTGGGCCAGGGCCTCTTTTCGGGCCGACTCAGCCGTCAATCGCTCGGCCGCCTCGCGCTCCCGCGCCGCCGTCGCTTCAGCCCGCTCTTTGTTGGCAATCTTCAGAGCCTGCTCCGTGTTCTGCTGCTCTTGCCAGGCGCGCTGCAGCCCCCAGCTGGTCCCAACTAATCCCACCAGCAGCGAAGCGAGCAACAGAGCCGAGGAAACCAGCAGGCCCGGATTGCGCCGCGCGAATTTCCGCAGCTGATAGAGAGCTCCCGGCGGATGAGCCAAAACGGGCTGACCAGTGAGGTACCTGCGGACGTCCGCTGCCAGCCCATTGGCTGTCTCGTACCGCCGCGTGCGGTCTTTCTCGAGCGCCTTCATCACGACCCAGTCGAGGTCATTGCTCAGCAATCTCGCCAATTGCTGCTGAGGTGCGGGAAGAGTTTCCCGAATCTCCGGCCGAGTTTCGGCCGACATCACGCGCGTGCTCGGTCGCGTTGGCTCGTCCTCGCGCACGGCCCGCAAAACCTCCAGCAGTCCCGGCTTGGCAGTTCCCTTGGAAACAAACGGCGGACTTCCGGTCAGCAATTCATACAGCAGTACACCGAGCGAATAGATATCGGCCCGCGTGTCGATGTCGCCTCCACCCAGCGTCGCCTGCTCGGGGCTCATATACTCGGGCGTTCCGAGGATGCTCCCAAAAGCCGTCACCACGGTCGACTTGGCAACATCGCCACCTTCGAGAACCTTTGCCACACCAAAGTCGATCACCTTGACCACTGGCTGGCCATCATCACTCTGCGAGACGAGGATGTTGGAAGGCTTGATATCGCGGTGGATGATCCCTTTCTGGTGGGCATGCTGAATCGCCTGGCAGACGTCGAGAAAAAGTTCCAGCCGCTGGGCCAGCGTCGCTCGCTGGTCGCGGCACCAGTGATTGATGGGAACGCCGCGAACCAGTTCCATTACAAAATAAGGACGACCATCCGGAGCAAGCCCACCGTCGAACACTCGGGCAATGTGCGGGTGGTCCATCAGCGCGAGCGTTTGCCGCTCAGCATCAAACCGGGAGACGATCAGCCGCGAGTCCATCCCTTTCTTGATCAGCTTCAGCGCCACTGCTCGTTCGACTGGCTCGGTTTGCTTGGCTCGCCAGACGGACCCCATTCCGCCTTCACCCAGCAGTTCTTCGAGCTGGTAGCGACCACCCAACACGGCGCCGCGGTCCTCGCCCGAATCTCGAGCGGGAGCCCGCAAGTCAACGGCTGGCAGCGGCGTGGCGAAGGCGACCTCTAGCACGCGGTCGAGCGCAGCATCAAGCAACTCGGCATCGGAGGCCTGGTCCAGAGCCTTCCTGCTGTTTGCGTTGGGTTCGTATTCAGTTTCGTTTTCTGATTCCACTGGCCGCAAAAAACCTCGATTGTTTCTGTTCACCATCTCGCCGCCCTGAACATCGACTTTAAATCCCGTATTGCCGGCGACTCCGGTGCACCAGGCTGTCAGCTTGCCAACTGGGGTGGCGGAGCGGTCGGCAAGCCAAGCCCCGCCTGCAAAGAAATCCGATCGGCTTATCCAGCGGATTGTTTTCGTAATCTCTCAAGGTTAATAAATAGCGTCACCACTCCCATCCAAATGGCAAAAAATGACAACAACAGGATTGGACGTTTACCCATCATTCCCCACTCGGTAATTTCATCGAGCAAGAGAATCGTCCCGGCCCCCAGTAAGATGTAGGCGTTAACATATTTATAAAAGTTTGGTTCAATGTGTTTCACGGGAGTCGTTCCTGCTTGGTTTGGGAACCTTGAAACCAGGTCTCAAGAGTCAATTTCATGCTAACCGCCCGCCTCGGTAACTCGAAAGCTTGTCAAGCCAAGGGGCCGTTTCGCGGTGAGAATTTGGGAAATGGGCCGATTTTTGGGCAAAAACGGGCAGTTGGGGAATTTTTTCGACTTTTTCAGAAATTGCCGCCGCGAAAACCGGCCGTGCCTTGATTTATGCTTAGTTCCATCCTCAACCCCAAGACCAAAAGCATCACCACAGGAGCTTCAACAATGCCCCGATCTCGCCGCCAAAGCCGCCTGGCCGCTCGCCCGGAAAGCCGCCCTGAGTACCAGCTTCTGGAAAGCCGCGCCCTGCTGGCCGGCACGCCGCAGCTGATTGACATCAATCCAGGCGCTGGCGACTCAACCTTTGTCCCGGGAGCTGACGTGGGAAACTGGTCAATCCTGATGGCTGCGGGCCCCAGTGGCGGATATGAACTCTGGAAAAGCGATGGCACGGCGGCTGGTACGACGCGAATCATGGACATCGCTCCCGGCAGTGGACACTCGTACCCCTACCAATTTACCGACGTAAACCGAACTTTGTTTTTCACGATTGCCCTCGAAGGCGGCCCGCGGCGTCAACTTTGGAAATCAAACGGGACCGAAGCAGGGACCGTACTCGTGAAAGATGTCGGTGGAAGCATCTCCGAGCCGATCAACGTAATGGGAACGTTGTTCTTCTCCGTCGCAGGTTCACCCGAGGTAACCGGGCTCTGGAGGTCTAATGGAACACCTGAAGGAACAGTCCGAGTCAAGGCACTTGAATTCAACGACAAACTCCTGGCCTCGGCTGCACAAGAACTGACCAATGTTCGAGGAACTCTATTCTTCACCGCCTATAGCAGCACTTCCGGCGTCGAACTCTGGCGGAGTGATGGGACAGAATCCGGGACAATCATGATTCGCGATTTGAATCCCGGCTTTACTTCAACCACACCAAGCACTCCGCTGAATAGCAGCCCCAGCGAATTGACCGAAGTCAACGGCACCCTGTTTTTCTCGGCCGGTTCAAAAGACTTTGGCACAGAACTCTTCAAGAGCGACGGGACGTTTGATGGAACGGTATTGGTAAAGGACATTAATCCCGGTGAGCAAGGCTCAACCCCTTGGGAATTAACCAACGTCAACGGCGCGCTTTTCTTTGTTGCGACCGATGGGGTCAGCGGTCGTGAGCTCTTTCGGTCCAATGGTCTACCCGAAGGAACTTCGCTGGTCCGCGACATCTATCCCGGTACTGGCCCTGACGGCCAGCCCTTTGGAAGTGACCTCGACGAATTGACTAATGTTAATGGCACCCTCTTTTTCTCTGCCAAAGACTCGAGCGGGATCGCTCGTCTGTATCGCTCAGGGGGCACCTTTGTCACGACTGTTCCGGTAAATAGCGAACCGGTTTCAGGCCGCGATCCGACTCACCAACCCTTTGAATTGGTCAATGGAAATGGAACGCTTTACTACCTTGCCAACGACGCAGGAGGAAATCCCCGTTTACATGCAAGCAATGGGACTCTCGCGGGTACGAAAATCGTATCTTCGACTCTTTTTGCTGGTAGCCCGTTCAAGAATCCAAGCAACCCCAACAACAGCTGGCTGGTCAATGGTCGTCTGTTCTTCATTGCCCGCACCGCAGCCAGCGGCATGGAGTTGGCTGTGTTCGATACGGGCGGTGAATTGCCGGTCAAGTTCGACGGCGTCAGCGGACCGTTTGTCAAAGACCTTGGCGTGCGCTTCCGCGGGGTCGCGGGAGCCGGCGTGACTGCCTTCGGGCTGCAGGGTTTGGGAGTTGCCGCGCCTTCGACCCCGACGACGCTGGTCGAACTGAAAGAAGCGGTCCTCGGCACGTCGCTCGTCAACCCGCTCGGGTTCACCGAACTGAATGGCACCACTTACTTCTCCGCGATTGGATCGAGCGGCGACCGCGAACTCTACTTCTCCCGCGGCGGATTCGCCCATCGCGTCGATCTCAATCCCGGCCTGGGATCGTCCAATCCGGCCGACTTCACTGCCGTCAACGGCGACCTCTACTTCACCGCCGAAACGCCCGCCCATGGACGAGAACTCTGGCGACGCGACGGGGCGACCGGTTTCTTCGCCCGCGTCCGCGACATCTGGGGTGGAACAGACAGCTCTGATCCGAAGAAGCTGATTAACTACAACGGTCGGCTCTACTTCACCGCCTTCACCCCGACTCAAGGCCGCGAACTCTGGACCACCGACGGCACCAACGCCGGGACGCGGATTGTCCAGAATATCAACACGGGCAGCGAAAGCTCTTCGCCCGACTACCTGACCGTCTCCCGCAATACGCTCTACTTCGCGGCGACCACCCTGCTCGGTGGCCGCGAGCTCTGGAAGTTCGATGGCACCACCGCCTCGCTGGTTAAAAATATTAATCTGACGATCACCCCGGCAATCGGCAGCTCCAACCCGCGCGATTTGATCGACGTCAACGGCCAGCTCTACTTTGTCGCCGACGACGGGATCAACGGCGAAGAGCTCTGGCGGAGTAACGGCTCGAGCGCCGGTACGACAATGCTGCGCAACCTCAACCCGACCGGTTCATCCAACCCGCGCGAGCTGACCGCGGTCCGCGGACAGCTTTTCTTCCGCGCCTTCACGCCGGAGAACGGCAGCGAGCTCTGGCGACGCGAGTCTCAGGGAGGCGTGTTCAATCTGGTCAAGGATATCGTCCCCGGCCCGGGCTCTTCACTCCCGATGCACCTGACCGATGTCAACGGCGTGCTCGCCTTCGTCCCTGGCGTCGCTGATGGCGGGGCGGAGCTTTGGCGGAGCAACGGCAATGAGTCAGGTACGACCCGAGTCGTCGACCTTCGCGCCGGCGGCAGCTCTCTCCCCGACGACCTGTTTACCCATCAGGGCCGGCTCTACTTCAGCGCCGACGACGGGGTCAACGGCCGCGAGCTCTGGATGAGCCAGATGTTCGACTTCAACACTCAACTGGTCCGGAACATCCGCAGCGGCGCGGCGAGTTCCAACCCCAGCGGCTTTGCCAGTAATGGCACCGAGCTTTACTTCGCAGCGACCAAAGACGACGGCGTCCGCGGGACCTGGATCTACCGCACCGATCCCCCAGCCGCGATGCCTCCCGCGCCAATGCGGCCGATGAGCATCATCCCGGGCAGCTTGCCTCCGGACGGCAGCCCACCACCAAGCGACCGGTTTGTGGCTCCATCCAGCTTGGCTCCCCAAGTCGGCAGTCTCATACCAAACAAGGTTGAGCTTCTAAACCAGCCGTCCGCCTCTAAGTTGAATGGTAAAACTTCGCCAGCAACCCAGTCCGGCTCCATCGTCCGAAGCAACGGCTCACCCAGCCAGCTATTCCTCGACCAACTCTTCAGTGAACTCGACGAGGCCTTGGAGCTAGACGACAGCCTGCCGGTCTAACCGATCGATGCAAACACCAAGCCGCCGCCTGAGCCCCTTGAACGCTCGGCGCAGGTCGCACTCGTTCGGCGCAGGTCTCGCACGCTCGGCGCAGGTCTCCCGACCTCGCCGCTGCTTCGACCTTTGGTCTCCTCTTTGCGTTTAATTAGCGTTCCGCGTCGAACCGCCCGTGCCCCCTGGGGGGCGACGTGCGTTTCGACCATTTTGAAATTTGCGTTGCCTGCTAACCCGGGGTGCCGCGGCCGGAATGCATCGAATTTACCGTCCGCTCTACCCCGGACTGGAGACTTCTAGGCCGTTGGCCAGAAGAGCCGTGCTGAAGTGGAATAAGTGATAAGAACTCTAGACTCTTAGATTTTCTACTACTCTCCTGCTCTCGCCTCGACTCTCTCGCGCAGCGCGCGGTTCAACGCGTAGTTCTGATGAGATGCAAAGAGGAGACCGGAGGTCGGAGAATCGGCGAGGTCGGGAGACCTGCGCCGAGCGCACTCCACTCTATTCAAATCTGAAGGCAGTACCAACTTGCGCTACACCACGCGTGACCACAGACGAAAACTCGCATAAAAAACCCCCTTCGCCCGCATCAACTCAGCAGCTGCACAAACTCACGAAAAGTCGTATTCAGCTGCTCAGGGGTCGCATTCGGATTCTGAAAGGCAAGGGCCTGCCGTAGCGCCATGCTGAACTCTTTCCGGGCTGTCGCATACTCATGGTGCACTTCGGCGGGATCTTCATTCCAGAGCGTCGCGATCTCGCGAATCGGCTTGCCTTCCTGAAACCGCAACCGCAGCAGCTCAACCCGACGCACTTCGCGCGGCCCCTCACGAGCAGCTGCCTCCGCGTGCAGTCGCGTCGCTTCGGCGAGAATCAGCCTGGCCCAAGCTCGATCGAAGGCTTGCGAACAGCGAGTCTGTTCATCAGGCTGATCAGCCATCAGTGCCGCTTCGGGCTGGCGCCGGGTCTCGCGGCGCAGGGCGATATTTCTCAGCACGCCGTGAAAGAACTTTCGAAACCCTTCCGGCCGCGATCCCGCGACTCGCTCCAAGACGCCCTCCTGCCGAAAGCACTCGATGAACAGGTCCTGGACCGCATCATCGACGTCGCTCCGTAGGGCCGAGGAACCCCAGCGGCTTTGGAAATAGCCGGCGGCCACCGGCTGATACAGCCGCACAAACTCCGCGCGCTGCGTCTCGCTTCCGCCAGCTGCGGCATCAATCAGCGTCCAACATGTTTCTTGATCGCTCACGCTCTAACCTCAACAAGGGGAATCGCCTCGCTCGCGGCGATTATAGTTTGCCGAGCTAATGAAGGCACACCTCAGAGCGGCAAATCAAGCCGCTGGCCGAGTCACATCGGACTATCGCTCGTCCAGCGATTGCTGCCTGAAAACAAAAAAGGCAGGCCTTTTCGGGCCTGCCTTCAAGTTTTGTTAAGCTAGTCTTTCGACCTAACTTATCAAGTTAGGCCGTTCGTCGTCGACGCAGGCAAGCCGCACCAGCGAGGATTCCAGTTAAGACCAGAGCAGCCGACGGTTCCGGAACAGCTTGCAGGTTCACGCTCCCTCCACCGCCGCCATTCTGGACGATGTTGAGTCGCCAGAGTTGCGGAATCGAATTTCCGCTGAGCAGCGTCGGCAAATTGCCTAAGTTCAATCCGTTGTTGGTCAAAGTTCCGGTGTAGGTGAACAGCGTCCACGTGATCGGAGCCAATTCGGTTCCGCTCGTCGTCCAGGTCAAAGCTGTGGTTGGGTCCGGAACATTCAGCGTACCGTCGAGGACCAAATCACCCGTGATGGCAACGAGGTCGTTGATTCCACCGCCCGGGGTTTGATCCGTTTCATTCAACTCAAAATTGAGTACCGAGGTAGCCGACAAATTCAGATTGCCGTTGATGCTGAAGGTTCCCGGACTGTTGCCTGGCTTGAAGGTACCGTCCATGTTGACATTGCCGGTGACAGACCCAGCACCCATCAGGTAGCTGCCGCTATCGATGTTGACCGTAGCCAACAACGACCCATCAACATCCAGGGTCGCTCCGCTGGTGACTGTGATTAGGCTGGCCGACATTGCAGCAACCGAGTCGAGTTCGAGCGTGCCGCCAGTCACATTGACGTTACCGCTAAAGCCAGTGTTCAGTGCGGCGTTATTGAGAGTCAACTTGCCGCTTCCCGACTTGATTACATTGCCACTGCCGTTGATATCTCCAGCAAAGGTCGCATTGGTTGCTTGGTCAAATTCCAGAGTCGCGTTGTTGGTGATGTTGCCTTGCAAGCTGCTGCTGTTGCCAATGAGCTTTCCATTCAGCACGGTCGTGCCACCGGTATAGGTGTTGTTACCCGCCAACTTCCAAGTTCCAACTCCGTCCTTAACTACCGAAACCGGCAACCCAGTCGCGTTGGCGATCGAGGGAGCAAAAGTGTTGATACCAGTGTTGGAGCCGGTCAGCGTTAGCACTCGGCTCGTCACTGCTCCTGGCAGAGCAAAGTTGATCGTCTGAGCACCGGCGACATTCGTGCCGGTTCCGCTCAATCGAACAAAGTTGACGCCGACTTCAGTGACCGTAGCGCCTGCGGGGAAACCGGCAACAGAGCTGGTGACTGACGATCCGACGACCACTTGCGCGGCCTGCGATGTCGACAAAGCAACCACGCCAGCGTTTGCCACCAAGGTGCTGGTGAATGCGAGGCTGCTCGATCCCTGAGCAAGAGCTCCGGTGTTCGAGAACACCAGAGCGCCCGTTCCGGACGAGTCAATCGTTCCGCCCGTTCCTTGGAGCGTCAGCAGGCGGTCAGTGGTTTCACCAGCTCCCGTGTACTTCAAGGTCCCCGTGTTACCGGCTGCATTGCCGGAGAGAACCAGATAGTTAGCGGCGTTCGGGGCTTGGCCCAAATTCCCTACCGTGCCACCATTGCCGATCGAGCCAACCGAGAGGACACCTTCACGCACAATCGTCTGTCCGCTGTAAGTGTTTGAGCCAGCCAAGGTGAACGTTCCAGCTCCATGCTTGATCAAGCCGCTGCCGTTGATGATTCCGTTCAAGGTGACGGGTGCAGCGGTGCCTTCAACCGAGACAACCGAGTTGTTGGTTGCGGCACCGTTAAGAAACATGTTGCCGTTGAGCGTAATGGCTTGAGTGCCGCCAAAGCGAGCATAACCGTTAGTCAGGACAACGTCGTTGGAGAGAGTGATTGGACCAGCACCGCCTGAACGGAGCAAACCAGTACCGGTAATTGGCTGCGTGGTGTTGGTCGAGCTGTGGAAGAAGATGCCGCCCGTGCCAAACGCATTCGAACTTCGAGCTTCCCAAGTTTCGGTGTCCAAGACAAAAGCATTCCCCGTTCCGCTAGCGAGTGTCGAAGTTCCAATCAAGGTGGAGCCGCTGTAGGTGTTGTTGGTACCGGCCAAGATGTTGTAACTGGCGAAGTTTGCGCGCAAGCCACCAGTGCCCGTAATATTTCCATTAATCGTGACTGCATTATTGATCGTCGTGTCGCCCTCTAAACTTAAAAAGCGAGTCAGACTCTCAGGAGTCACGGCATTCAGATTGACATTGCCATTGATCACAATGGATTCATTTTCCGAGACTCCAGCGGTTCCAATTCCGGTCGTCTGACCACCGCCCAGTTTGACATTGATGTCGCGATTGATGATCAGGTTGCCGTTAGTCCAGAGCCTGGTTGGGGCAGCTGCAGTGTTGTTCGTCGACAGGATATTAATCGCTGAGGTGTCTTGCCCGAAAACGCTTGGGGCACTGCCGTCAGCGGTAACCGTTCCGCCTGCGACAGTTGTGTTGCCATTGGTCAGAGTTGTGACGCCGGTGTAGGTGTTTGCACCGGTAAGAGTCAGGATACCAACGCCTGCTTTGGTGAGCCCATTCGAGCCCGAAATCGGGCCGTTGATGGTCAGAGCACCCGCTGCATACAAAACCCCTTCTGCCGAGCCGAAGTTAAGTGGTGCATTGATGGTTGACGTACTGGAGGTCGAAAGAACTGCACCGCTGGTGACCGTCAGGGTATCGCCCGGACCACCAGCCAAAGTGACGCCGGCAACGCCAAACCGCAGGGCGTTGACCACCTGGCCACCGGCATTCACAGTCACGGTTCCCGTTGTATTGAGGCTGACATTTTCATTGGCAGCCGCCAAAGCAAGATTCGTTTGGTAACCGAGCGTTCCGTCAAGCGGAATAATTCGCTGAGTTGCTGCATCCCAGGTCACAAAAGACACGCCCACGCCGGTCGTTGAAGTGTTGACAGTGTTGTTGATCATCCAAGGCAAGATCGATGCCGTGGTCGACGTTGCCGAACCGCCACCGCCAATCAGCGTTCCGGGCGAGGCAGTCACGTAAAGGTTCGCTACGCCCGCGCCCGATGCCGCACCGCTGATACCACGAGAAAACAAAGTAGACCGGTCTTCACGAACAATGCTGGAGAATCGCAGGTCGGATTGCTGAGCGGCATTTGGCAACATGGAGATGGTCGTTGCACCGCTGCGTAGGGTTAGAGAGCCAGCAATTTCGCTGCTGGCTGCCGCCGCATTACCCTGATAAACAAACGTACCGCCCAGAGAGACAATAGACCTGCCGTTTAATCGATTAGCGATGTTATTTGTCAGATTCGAGGCCGTAAACGAACCACCGATTTCGATCGCCGCGGTTCCACCGAGAGCAGTCGTTCCGTTGAAGGTTAACGACGAACCGCCGTCCGCTCGTAGACCGCCAGTGAAACCCGAGACGTTGCCAGAAAAAGTAGTGCCCGCGCTAATTTGAGTCGCCAAGGTTCCGCTTCCGCTGAGCGCTCCGCTGATAGTCGCAGCCGAGAAATTGCGAATCGTACCACCACCCGCATTGACGACGACGTTGCGGGTGGTCGTCAATGCATTCGTCGAAATACCAAGAATACCACCATTAAATTCGATCGCGTTGGCCGTGTTGCCAAGCGAGCCGTTTCCACCTGATACCCACAACGCACCCTGATTCAATTGAACCGTGCCGGTGAAGGTGTTCGCTCCGCTGAGGTTGGCGTTTCCAGTCCCCGTCTTGACGAGATTTCCAGTGCCGGAAATCACGGCCGAGATTCCGTTGACCGTGTTGTAAAAAGAGACTGCTGAAGAAATCGTGGAGTTAGTGCTATTCAGCGTCAAGCCGCTGCCACTCATAATGATCCCGCCGCCACCGCTGCCCGAGATCGAAACCGAAAAGCCCTGATCAAAATTGATTTGGCTGAGGGTGCGCGAAGTGGTATCTATCGTTGCCGTAATGTTGCTCAGCTGTCCCAAGGCGTTGTTAAACGTCGCTGTTCCACCCGCATCCGGAATTGTGCCGCCCTGCCAATTGCCGGGGACACTCCAGTTGCCACCGCCGGAAAGACTCCAGGTCCCATTCGTCTGGGCGGCGAGTGAACTCGAGAAAAGCATTCCGATAAAAAGAGCACAACCGCCCATTCGGAACTTAGAAGCCGAGGCAAACTTAAAACTTTTCATGTTGAAAACTCGTGAAGTACAATGTCAACCAAAAGAAATAGCGCGCACAAACGCTCGATTAAGCCGCGTGTACATTAATTGGGGATATAGGAGTCGCAACCGGGGTAACGCTTAAAAAATTTTTAACGGTTATCCGGCCTCCCCCACCTGCAGGGGCCGATGACCACATTTTTGAGTAAATTCGCTCACTACACCGACTAAAAGGTTCGAAAACATCAGCTTTCGTTCCCTACTGCTTCTGTGTCGATCAAGGCAGCCGAATAGTTTTCG
>Ga0169931_10005425_pt1 | contig 19437 bp, 18 predicted proteins | sample Kivu_15m_20L_FD_129675 | JGI IMG/M metagenome (GOLD analysis project Ga0169931, IMG submission 129675) | Freshwater microbial communities from Lake Kivu, Western Province, Rwanda to study Microbial Dark Matter (Phase II) - Kivu_15m_20L... | ecosystem: Environmental > Aquatic > Freshwater > Lake... | reverse complement strand
CATCCTGCGCATGGGTCTGGCGGTGTTGTGCGGTCTGGCCGTGGGGCTCAACAGGGCGCACCACGGCGGCACGATGCACCCGAATCGGTTGCGGGTCCATGGCCTGGTGGCCCTCAGCGCCTGTTTGATGGTGCTGGCAGCCGGGGACCATCCGGATGCCCGCAGCCGCACCATCCAGGGGGTCGCCACCGGTGTGGGCTTCCTGGGAGCCGGCGAGATCATGGGTCCTGGACGGGGCGGCGACACCGCCACACCAGAGGTGCGGGGGCTCACCAGCGCCGCCTCAATTTGGTTCTCGGCCGCCCTTGGGGTGACCGTTGCAGCCTCAACCCCAGTACTGGCCGGTGTCGCCCTGGTGCTGGCGCTGATCACCCTGACCAAGCGCAGCAACGGCACGCACAGTCAGTAGAGGTTGCGGTAGCGGTCCTCACTGGCCCCCACAGTGTCGATGCTGGGCTGCGGCCATTCGGCATCCCAGTAGCTGATGCCGTTGCGCATGAAGGGCCGGCCGGCCAGGCGCTTGGTGTCGAGCTGGGTGGTGCCCATGGCCGTGATCAGCCCCCCCAGCTCCATGGGACCCAGGTCCGTCTTGAGGTCCTGACCGGCGGCTGACAACAGGGCCGGCAGCCGCACCAGATGCTCGGGCCTGGTCAGCTTGCGGAACAGCGCCTTCCAGGCCAGTTGCTGCCGCTCGAGCCGGCCGATGTCACCGAGTTCGTCATGGCGAAAGCGCAGAAAGCCCTCGAGGTCGCGCCCTTTGAGGTTCTGCAGGCCGGGCTGCAGGTCGATAAACAGCCCCTGGCTGCGGTCGGTGTAAGACAAGCGCTTGGGCACGTTGACCTCGATGCCACCGATGGCATCGGCCATGCGCCGGATCGCCCCCAGGTTGACCATCACGTGGTGGGTGATCGGCCGGCCCAGCTTGCGCGACAGCTCGCGTTTGAGCAGATCGATGCCACCGATGGCGTAGAGGGCATTGATTTTGTTGGGGCCGTAACCTTCGGCCTCGATGTAGGAGTCGCGGGGCACCTGCACGATCCGGGTGACACCACCATCGACGCGCAGAGCGGCAATCACATCGGTGTTGCCGCCACCCACATCGGTGCCCACCAACAGGATGTCCTGATCACCCACGCCGCTCCAGGCGGCGAAGGGATTGGTGATCGCCGGGTTCTCGACCCGCCCCGTGCTCAGCAGCTGGGTCAGGGGCACTGCCAGCAGCAGGCCGCCACTGAGGCCGACGACCATGGCCACCAGAACCTTGCCCACGCGGTTGCGCCTGCGGGGCCGTGCCGGGCGGGTCGATCGGGGGCGGCTTGGCACCGCAGAACGTTTCATTCCCGAAAAGCTATTGCAGGGGCGTCCCGATGCCTCACAGGCTGAGGGCCTCATCAGGCCGCAGGCCGACCTGCACCCGCCACAGGTTGGCGTAGGCGCCACCGCGGGCCATCAGCGCATCGTGGCGCCCGCTTTCGACCAGGCGCCCCTGCTCGAGCACCACGATCCGATCGGCATGCCGCACGGTCGAGAGCCGGTGGGCGATCACCAGCGTGGTGCGATCGGCCGTCAGCCGGTCCAGCGAACGCTGGATTGCCGCTTCGGTTTCGTTGTCGACGGCAGCGGTGGCCTCGTCGAGGATCAGCACAGGCGGGTCCTTGAGGATCGCCCGAGCCAGGGCGATCCGCTGCCGCTGCCCCCCCGACAGGCGTTGGCCGCGCTCGCCAACCAGGGTGTCGTACCCCTGGGGCAGCGCCTCGATGAAGCCGGCTGCCTCGGCCAGGGCTGCTGCCCGGGCAATCGCCTGGCGCGAAGCCCCGAAACTGCCATAGGCGATGTTGTCAGCAACGCTGCCGTGAAACAGAAAGACCTCCTGGGACACCAGGCCGATGGCGCTGCGCAGGTCATCGAGCCGCAGTTGATCGATCGGGATCCCATCGAGCCGGATGCGCCCCCCCTGCAGGCCGTACAGCCGCAACAACAGCTTGACCAGGGTGCTCTTGCCCGAGCCGGTCGCGCCGACGATGCCGATCGTGCTCCCGGCGGGCACGTGCAGATTGAACGCCACCAGCAGGGGCTCGCGGCCGCCATAGCCGAAGCAGACCTGCTCAAAACGGATCTCGCCTTCCACCATGCTGAGCGGCAGGTGGGTCGCGCCCCCGGGCAGGGCAACAGGGGTGTCGAGCAGATCGAGCACCCGGCTGGCCGAGGCCATGGCGCGCTGGTAATCGTCCAGGGTGCGGCCCAGGGTGGTCAGGGGCCACAACAGCCGCTGGGTGATGAACACCAGAAACGAATAGGTCCCGACGGCGATCGCCCCCTGCCAGGCCTGCAGGCCGCCGATCAGCAGAATCGCCAGAAAGGCGAAGAGGATGGCGAAGCGAATCAACGGAATGAAGGCCGCCGACAGGCGAATGGCACGCCGGTTCGCAACCCTGTAGGCCTCGCTGTCATCGCGAAGGCGCGCCAGTTCCCAGGCCTCAGCGGTGTAACTCTTGATCGTCAGCATGCCGCCCAGGTTGTTGGCCAGGCGGGACGCCAGATCACCGGCCTTGTCGCGCACCTCGGCATAACGCGGCGCCAGACGCGTCTGAAAGCGCAGCGATCCCCAAAGAATGAGCGGGATCGGCAGAAACGAGACCGCTGCCACGGTCGGAGAGAGCACCACCATCGCCCCGCCGACGGCAAGGACGGTGGTGATCAGCTGCAGAATCTCGTTGGCGCCGTGATCAAGAAAGCGCTCAAGCTGATTGATGTCGTCATTGAGGATCGTCAGCAACCGGCCGCTGCTGCCCGTCTCGAAATAGGCCATCTCCAGCTGCAGCAGATGGCCGTAGGCCTCAAGCCGCAGCTCGTGTTGCACCGTCTGGGCCAGATTGCGCCAGAGCAGGCCGTAGAGGTACTCAAACAGCGACTCAGCACTCCAGATCACAAACGAGAGCACGGCCAGCACCCCCAGTTGGCCAGGCACGCTGGTCACACCAAACGCAGCCAGCCAGGCGTTGTCCTGGCGGACGACCACATCAACCGCCAGGCCGATCAACACCGGTGGGGCCAGGTCGAACAGCTTGTTGAGCACCGAACACAGTGCTGCCAGCTGCAACACCCGACGATGGGATCGCAGGCTCGCCAGCAGGCGTTGCAAGGGTGCAGCTGTTGGCATCAACGGCAGGCCTGATTAGCAGTGGGATAACGCATCCTTCCCACCATGGCGTTTTGCCGTACCCAGCTGCCGGTGGCCGTCCCGGCGCACGAGCTGGATGAGCTGATTGCGGACCGCATTCGCCGCATCGGCATGCAAGTCGAAAGCCAATCCCAGCGACAAGCCTGGTTGATCGGCACCGAAAGCCCCCAACCCTCGCTTAGAGCCGACGAACACGTCACGCTGCTGTGCGATTGGAGCAACCTGCGCAACACGGGGGAGCTGACGATCGAAACCCGCAGCGGTGAATCGATGGCCCACGCCCAAACACGGGCCCGGTCGTTGCTGCTGACGTTCTGCAGTGCGCTGCAGGGACCCTTGGGAGGGCAGGGGGACTGAACCCGAAGCTGGATCGCTGAATCCAGGGGATCAGCCCCCCAAGGCATCACCAGCGGTTGCCGCCGCCGCCACCGCCGCCACCGCCGTAGCCGCCGCCGCCGCGGTTGCCACCGCCACCGCCGCCGTAACCACCGCGACCGCCGCCGCCGCCGCCACCGCCACCTTCACGGGGGGTGGCCTTGTTGACGCGGATCATGCGGCCCATCCACTCGACGTCCTGAAGGTCATCGATGGCCTTTTGCTCAGCGGCATCATCAGCGAGCTCGACAAAGGCGAACCCACGCTTGCGGCCGGTTTCGCGGTCAAGGGGAAGGCTGCACTGGCGGACTTCGCCGTACTGGCTGAACAGATCAAGCAGATCCTCCCGTTCGGCCTGGAACGAGAGATTGCCGACGTAAATAGTCATGAGAATGGACTGGAACAAATCCTGGAACTGATCCGAGTGCTGCCGGGTTCCGAAGGATTGCCAGTGAAGAGCTGGCTGAGCCGATGGAGCCTGTACGCCGTTGGAATCGGCATCACCCTACTGCGGCGCCTGAAGGGGGGCAGGTATGGAGAAGCGTGAAGCAGAACCGAAGCAATTCTTTGGTTCCCGCAGCGCTCCCCGCTAGCGTCCCATTGTCAGCAAATCCTGATCCAGACGCTCGTGATGCCGGCCCCCGTTCCCTGGAGCCTCGCCTGGTGCGAGGACGGCGAACTCGCCGCCCAGGACCGTTTTGACCTGTTGCAGACCCTGGTCTGCAGCGAAACCAGCGACGTGCAGGCCGCCCTGGTGGCCGCCGTTGAGCGACTCACCAGTGTGGAGTTGACGACCATCAGCAGCCCGGATGTGACCGGGCTGTGCGCCTGAGCTCTGCAGCTCAGGCCTGCACCCTGGAGATCTGCAGGGGCTTGTTCAGCACACGCAGCTGACGCAGCCCCTCAAACACCTCGGCGGGCATGCCCTGGGGCAGGTCCACCATGCTGTGGGTGTCGAAGATCTGGATGCGACCGATCGACTTGCCGTTCAGGCCAGTCTCGTTGGCGATGGCGCCGACGATGTTGCCCGGCTTGATGCGATCGCGCCAGCCCAGCTCGATGCGGAACCGTTCCATGTTGCCCTCGGGGGGGCGGGATGCGCGTTCGCGGTCCCCACGCACGGGGCGCACACCGCCGCCCTGGCGATCGCTGCCGCCGGCGACCGGCTGACGGGACACGGCAAAGGTCTCCTCGGCCTGCAGCAGCAAGGGTTGGCCAGCCAGGCTCAGCTCAAGCGCGGCCAGGGCCAGGGCCTCGGTGCTGCAGTCCAGCTCCTGGGCGACCCGTTGCACGATCTCGCCGAGCAAGGCCCGCTCTTCGGCATTGGTGGCCGGTGTCTGCACGGCCGCGGTCAGGCGCTGACGCAGCCGATCGAGGCGGTTCTGGTTGATGGTGGCGTTGCTGGGCACCTCCATCGCTTCGATCGGACGACCGACCGCCCGCTCCAGCCCATGCAGAAAGCGACGCTCCCGCGGGGTCAGGAACAGGATGGCCTCGCCACTGCGGCCCGCCCGCCCCGTGCGACCGATGCGGTGCACGTAGGCCTCGCTGTCGAAGGGAACGTCGTAATTGACCACCAGGCCGATGCGCTCGACATCGAGACCCCTGGCCGCCACATCGGTGGCCACCAGCACATCGACCTGGCCGCTGCGCAGGCGCTCAATCGTGCGTTCCCGCTGGGCCTGGGGCACGTCACCATTGAGCACCGCCACGTCGTGGCCGTGCCGCTCGAGCGACTCGGCGATGGTGAGGGTGATCGCCTTGGTGCGGGCAAAGATGATCACGCCCTCACCGCCCTCGGCCTCGAGCACCCGCTCGAGAGCAGCCAGCTTCTGGGGAGCATTGACCGTCAGGAAACGCTGACGGATGCGTCCAGCATCGGCCGCCTTCTGACGAATCGTGATCTCGGCGGGGCTGTTGAGGTACTTCTGGGAAATGCGACGGATCTCCGCCGGCATCGTCGCCGAGAACAGCACCACCTGCCGCTGGCTGGGCAACTGTTCGAGCACCCATTCGACGTCGTCGATGAAGCCCATGCGCAGCATTTCATCGGCCTCATCGAGCACCAGGGTGCGCAGAGCCGACAGATCCAGCGTGCCCTGACGCATGTGATCCATCACCCGACCGGGCGTGCCGACGACGATCTGCACACCACGCTTGAGATGGTGAATCTGATCGCGGAAATCAGCACCGCCGTAGATCGCCAGGGTGCGCACACCTGTGAGATGGCTGGAGTAGCTGTTGAAGGCTTCAGCCACCTGCAGCGCCAACTCGCGGGTGGGGGCCAGCACCAGCACCTGGGGCTTGCGCTGCTCAGGGTCGAGGGCCGCCAGCATCGGCAGGGCAAAGGCCGCGGTCTTGCCGGTGCCGGTCTGGGCCTGACCCACCAGGTCCCGCCCCAGCAACAGTTCAGGGATGGCAGCAGCCTGAATCGGCGACGGTTCGCTGTAGCCGATGGCCTCGAGGGCCTTCAACAGGTTGTCGCCCAGTCCAAAGCGGGCAAAGCCACTGGCCGGAGCCGCTTCGGGAATGGCGTCTTCGCGCACTTCAAGGTCGACGGAACAGCCGAGGCCGCCGTCAGCAAGCAAATCAGTCAAGGGTCAAACGGGCCTGAAGAATCCTTCAACGCAGGCCCGGCAGCAACCCCTGGGATCCCCAGACACACACAACAGGCGTTGCGCTGGAGTCCGAATCGGCTGCCCTGCCCTTGATAAAGGTTGAAGTGAAACTTTATCACTGTTAGGCGCAGCGACCAAAATCATCCGCTAGCCGTTCAATGTCGTCCTCGCTGAGCCAGTCGCCGCGTTGCACCTCGATGATTTCGAGATCCCGCTGCCGGGCTTCGGCGCGATGGACAGCCGCAGTTGGAATCATCGCCTGGCTGCCGGGCAGCAGCTCCAGCTGCTGGTCATCGAGGGTCAGCACCCCTTCTCCGGCCACCACCACCCAGTGCTCGCAGCGGTGATGGTGGCGCTGAAGGCTGATGCGGTGCCCCCTGCTGATCAACAGCCGCTTGACCCGGTAGCCCGCTCCTTCGGCGACGGTCTCGTACCACCCCCAGGGGCGCAGGGTGCGGCCCGATTCAGCTGGCAGGGTCAAGGGGCAACAGCGCAGTTGGCTCCAGTGTGGGCAGCTGGGCAGTCACCAGCCAGGCCCGCCGGCGGGCCCGGGTCAAGGCTGTGTAGAGCAGGGGCCGAACATGGCGAACGCCCTCTGGCAACAGGACCCAGACCTCATCAGCCTCGCTGCCCTGAGCCTTGTGAACGGTCAGGGCCAGGGCCGGTTGAACCCCCGGCAGCTGGGCCGGGTGCACCCACAGCGGCTCGACGCTGCCCCCCGGTGCAAACAACAGCTGGCACTGGCCGTTCCGCTCGACCCGCACCCCCAGATCACCATTGGCCAGGCCGAGGTCGTCGCGATTGACGGGGCACAACACCGGCGTCCCCGCTGGCCAGAGCTGGGGGTTGGCCAAGGTCCCAGCGCCCAGCAGGGCCCCATGGATGGCATCCACCCCCCAGCGCCCCCGCCGCAGGGGGGTGAGCACCACAACCCGTTCGAGCTGGGCAAACAGTTGGGCCGCAGCCGCCGGCGAGGCTGGATCCACCCCGGCGGCCAGGGTCTGCAGCTGCTGCTGCTGCTGGCGCAGTCGCTCCAGCACCATCTCGGGCAGATGGGTCGCAGCCTGCTGGCGCCATTGCAGGTTGGACCCGGCCGGCAAGGGGCGCAGCAACGGCTCCAGGTCCGTGGCCCCGGCACGCAGCTGCGCGGCGACCTGAGCCAGATCGCCGTTGTTGCGGTAGACCCGCGTCAGCTCGACCGCCCCCGCCCCCAGGGCAGCGCGCAGGTCGGGGTGCTGCAGGTCCTGCAGCACCGAGCCGGGACCCACCGGCGGCAGCTGGGCCCGGTCACCCACCAGCACCAGACGGCACGCCGACGGCAGGGCCTCGAGCAGGGCCTGCATCAGCGGCACATCGACCATCGAGACCTCATCGATCACCAACAGGTCCAGGGGCAGCTGGTGATGGCGGTTGCGGGCGAAGCCTTCACCGCGGCTCTGCAGCAAGCGATGCAGCGTGCTGCAGGGCCAGCCCGGCTGATCCAGCGCGGCCCGCAGGCGCGCCGCTGCCTTGCCGGTGGGTGCTGCCAGCTGCAGACGGCAACCGGGCTGCTGGTCCAGCACTGCGGCGAGCATGCGGCTGACGGTGCTGGTTTTGCCGGTGCCGGGCCCGCCTTCGAGCAGCACCAGCGGTCGGTTCAGCACCGCCGCCACCGCCGCCCGTTGGCGGGCATCAAGCCCGTCCCCATGGGCGGCGACCAGGTCCTGAATCCGCTCGGCGGCCCCCGGTTCGGCCAGGGCGGCCAGCGGCTGCTGGGCCCGCTGGCGCAGCGCGCTCAGGACCGCATGGCGCCGCTGGTGCCACAGGCGCCACTGCACCTGATCGCCTTCGAGCACCAGCGGCCCAGCTGGATCGGCCCACAGCGGTGACGCCTGCAGCGCCTGGCGATGGGCCGCCGAGGGCACTGCAATCGCCAGACGGCCCTCGGCCAGAGCCTCGGTGAGCGCGGCGATCAGTTCGTCGACCAGGGGATCGGCCTGACAGCTGTGCAACCGCGGCAGGCACTCCTGCAGGGCCGCGACCAGGGCTGTCAACCACCGGGGCTGGTCGGCCATCAGCCCACCCCCCCCAGAACCCGATCCAGGCCCAGCAGGCGCGCCAGCGGTGGCTGGGCGATGCACACCCCCGGCACCGGATCGGCCTCGGTGGGCCCGGGCACACCCCGCAGAAACACGTACACGAATCCCCCCATGTGGCGAGCCGGGTCATACCCGGGCAGCCGCCAGCGCAGGTAGCGATGCAGGGCCACCAGGTACAGATGGGCCTGCAGGGGGTAGTGATTGGCCTCCATCAGGGCCTGCATCGCCACGGGTGTGTAGTCGGCGGGGCCGCAATGGAGCGGCTGCCCCTGGGCATCGCGCAGCCCCAGCCAGTTGCTTTTCCAGTCGAGCACCCACCAGCGCTGCTGGTGCCGGAAGACCAGATCGATCGAACCGGTCAGAAAGCCGCGGCTGGCAATCGGCAACTGGGCGAGGCTGGCCCCATAGCTCCCGCCGAACAGCGGGACCAGATCAGCGGCGCGCACGTGGTCCAGCGGCAGATCGAAGGCCATCTCGTGCAGGCGCTCGCCCTGGACCAGCTGGGCCAGCGTGAGCCGGTCCAACGGGCCGCCCAAAGGGGTGTGGCGCAACCGCTCCAGTCCCTGCAACACGGGCTCCAGTTGGGCGTCGTCGATGCCTGAGCGCACCAGTTCGCGGGCCACCAGCTCGGCCTGCATGGCGGCCGGCCGCTGGTAATCAAGCTGCTCGAGGATGCGATGCAGACAGTCGCCGGCCTGGGCTCCGCGGGGAAAGGCCGCCAACGGTCCGTCCCGCTCCGCCGGCACAGGGCCAGGGTCAGGTTGAGCGTCGGGTGCAGCCTCGGGCTCCTTGACCAGGGCGTCGGTCTCCCGTCCCTCCTCAAGGGCAGCGGGCGCTGCCCCATGGCTGCCGCGGGTCCAGCTGGTGTAACTGTTGCGTCCCCAGCTGCTGTCGAGCGGGCGGTTGGGCAACGGGCCCAGGGCCAGGGCCCTGGCGCCGGCCTGCGGCACGGGCTGCCAGCGCGGCCGCGGGTCCGGGCCAGCGGCCTGGGGGGCGGGCTGGGAGTCGGGCAGCACCAGGGTGATCGGCAGTTGCCGGCTCGCGATCTGCTGTTGCAACCCCTGCAGCCAGTCGGCATCGCTGCGCGCCCCATAGGGGTCGTGGTCGGGATCCGGTGGCGGCGAATCGGCGAACAGCCAGGGATGGAGGGGATTGCCCTGCTGCCCTGCCGCCGGCCCCCAGACCAGCACCAGCAGCTGGCAGGCACGGGTGAGCGCCACATAGGCCAGCCGCTCCCGTTCGGCCAGTTCGGCCAGGCGCTCCTGCTGGCGGGCCCGCTGCCCCTGACCCCAGTGGGGATGAAGGTGCAGATCGACATGGGGATCGCCGCCGACCCGGGGATGCCAGCGCACCCCCGGCCGCACCGGTCCGCGCTCGTGGCCCGGTGCCTGCCACAGGTAGGGGCAGATCACGACCGGATACTCGAGGCCCTTGCTGCGGTGCACGGTCACCACGGCGACGGCGGCATCGACCGCATCGCTGTGGGGCTGGTGCGCCTCGGGCACCATGCGCTCGGGGTCGAGCCGCAGGCGCCGCAACCAGTCGGCCGCGGCCGCCGGCCCCAGCTGATCGGCATGAATGCGCTCCTGCACCAGGGCCGCGCACTGCTGCAGGTCGGCCAGCAGTCGGCCGCCCAGGGCCAGCCGGGCCAGGCCCCGATCTGCGAGCAGATCCGCCAGCACCGCCAACAAACCCAGACGGGTCCACTGATCGGCGAGCTGGCCCAGCCGTCCCGCCAGGGCACTCCACTGCTGGGGCGTGGCCGCCGCCAGCTGCTGGGCACTCCAGCCCAGCAGGGGCGAGACGGCCAGCAGGCGCAGGCGAGCGGTGCGCCCTGGATCAGCCAAAGCATCCAGCAGCCGTTGCAGGGCGCCGGCAGCCGGGCTCTCAAACACATCGCCGCGGCTGACCAGACGGCTGGCGATGCCACAGCGCTCCAGCTCCCGGCGCAGTGCCTCGGCCTGGGCATGGGTGCCCACCAGCAGGCAGACATCCCCGGCGGGGACCCCCTGCTGCAGCAGGCCGACGGTGTGCGCGGCCACCCGGGCGGCCACCAGCGGTTCAAGGGTGCTCCGGCTCGGGGGACGGGTGCCTGCCGGGCGTTCACCACCCAGCCACAGCAGCTGCAGCGGCGCTGTCTGCTGCAGGGTGACGGGCGTGGGCTGATCCAGACCGGGCGCCACCGGCGGCACCGCCAGGTCCGAACGGCGCAGACCCGGTGCCATCAGCCGGTTGAGACCGCTGAGCAGGGCAGCACTGGAGCGGTAATTGACCCCCAGCTGACTGATGCCGCCCATCGCCTCGGCCTGGCTGCGGGCCCGCCGGTAGGTCTCCAGCTCTCCTCCCCTGAAGCGGTAGATCGCCTGTTTGGGATCGCCGACCAGCACCAGTCGATGGCGGAGCGGGTCAAAGGCCGCCAGCAGGATGCGCCACTGAATCGGATCGGTATCCTGAAATTCATCCACCAGGACGGCGCTATACCGGTTCGCGACGCTCTGCAGCAGGGCCTCCCGGGCGGGGTCCTGGGGATCCAGAGCCGCCAGCAGCTGACCGAAGCCCAGCCGACCGGCCTGGCGCCGCCGCCGTTGCAGCTCGGCCAGCCCCCAGTGGCATCCGTGCAGCAACACCAGCTCGGCGGGGCCCTCGCGCAGCTGGCCGATCGCCTCGAGCAACGGACGCTGCGGCAGCGACGGATCGGCACTGGCCTCACAACTGCGGGCCACCTTGGCGAACGGCCCCGGGTGGAAATAGTCCGCCAGCAACGGCTGGCCCACCACCGCGCTGTGGTCACCGCCGGGGGGCTGGGCGGCGATCCAGGTGTCCAGATCGGCGCAGCGGTCGCGGCGCGGCCGGGCGCTGTAGGGGGTGGTCGCAGCCGCACCCTGCGCCCGCCACTGGGCGGCGGCGGCGCACAGGTCGGCCTCCAGGGCGCGGCCCCGGGCGCACCAGAGCTGGGTAAAGGCCTGCCAGCGCTGCTCCCACAGCACCGGCAGCTGGGACGGCAGCGGGAGCTCGACCTGCAGACCGTCCGGCAAGGGGTCCAGCTGCAACGCGGGATCCCCATCCAGGGCCAGCAGCAGCGGTTCGAGAGCGGCGGGTCCCTTGAGCTGCTGCTGCACGCCGGCCAGCAGGTGCAGGGGCAGCGGCAGCACCTGCTGCTGCCAGTGGTCGTGAGCCACCTGACGCACCAGCGCGGCCGGATCGGCATCCAGCTGCAGCTCGGGGGGTTGCCCCGCCTCGAGCGCCTGACGCTGCAGGGTGCGCCGGCAAAACCCGTGCAACGTGGTGATGTCGGCGGTGTCGAGCTCCTCGAGCGCCAGCAGCAGCGGCGCCCGCAGGCGGTCCGCCTGGGGCCTGGCGCTCTCCAGCCAGGCCGCCAGGGTGGGATCGGGGGCAGGTCGCTCCCGATCGTCCAGGCAGGCCAGGGCCTGCTGCAGCCGGCGACCGATGCGGTCGCGCAACTCGGCGGCGGCGGCCTCGGTGAAGGTGACCACCAGCACCTGGCGCAGGCTGAGCCCGGTCTCGCAGAGCAGCCGCAACACCAGCTGCGCCAGGGCAAAGGTCTTGCCGGTGCCGGCGCTGGCCTCGAGCAGCCGCAGCCCTGGGGTCTGCGCAAACCCGTTGGCCTCAAACGGCTCCATCAGCGGACCTGCTCCAGCAATGGCGCCAGCAACGCGGTCGCCAGGTCCTGGCGCTGACGGCCGGCTTCGCCGGCCAACAGGTCGCTGCCGCTGCAATCCGCGCCGAAGCACAGGGCCTGTTCCGGTTCACGCCGCTCGCCCGGCTGCTGGTGGCTGCCGTCCCAAGTGGCGATCGCCTTGGCTGCGCCGGCGGTGGCCAGGGCCCAGCCGGTTTCCGGAGGCACCGGCCAGCAACGGCCCTGCCACTGCTGCTGCAGGGCGGCCAGACGCGCCAGTTCGGCCTGGGCCTGGGCCTCGGCTGGGGGCGCCAGGGCCAGCTGCACCCCAAACCCCTTGCTGCCGCGGGCCAGCAGCACCGCACCCTGGGGGTGCTGGCCCGCGGCAGCGGCCAGCAGCAGCTGCAGCCACAACGCCAGGCGGTGGCGGCTGCGGTCACGGGCGTGATGCACGTGCACCACGGTCTGACCGCGCCAATGCAGACGCTGCTGCCAGGGTCCCCAGCCAGCCTGCTGCCATTGCGGCGCCCCGAAGCTGACGAGTTGCTGCTCCAACGTTCGCCAGCGCTGGGCCAGGGTGGCGGCCTCCAGGTCGCCGCCGCCCAGCGGCGGCAGCTGGGCCTGGCCCCGCCAGTGCTGCAACCAGCCGTCGGGCTCGGCCAGGTCGACGCCCCCAAGACCATCGGGGCCGTCGGGGTCGGCGATGGCCTCGAGCGCCTGACGCAACAGCGCGGCACGCTGCTGTTCGGCCAGGGTCAGCGCATCGAGATCCTCGATCAGCTCGGCCCACTCGCGCGGGGCCAGCCCCAACCCCTGCAACCACTGCCGCTGGGGGGCCACCAGCCAGCCGTGCAGGTGCTCGTAGGGCGGCTCTGCCGGCGGCGCGTGCCCAGCCACCGGCTCTGCCATGGGCTGGGCCAAGGGGGCAAGCGGTGGCACCAGCTCCGGCTGGTCCAGCAGCCGGCGTGCCCGCAGCAGCCGGCGGTCGCAGCTGGCGGGCGGTCGCTCGCAGCCCGGTTCAAAATTGGCGTGATCGAGGGCGCTGGCCGCATGGTTGGCCACGAGCCCGGCGCCGCCGCACGGCAGCTGGGACTGCAGCCATTCGAGCCATTGGCGCACCGGGGTGGCCGGGGGCAACGGCTCGCCCGTGCGCTCGTCGCGGCTGCTCCAGCAGATCAGCAGGTGATCCCGCGCCGAGAGCAGGGCCTCGAGCAGCACGTAGCGATCCTGATCGGCAGGGTTGGGATCCCCCAGACGCCGCTGCTGCTCGAGCAGGTGAAACCCGGGGCGCTGACCCTGCCGCGGGAAGACACCCGCATCCAGACCCAGCAACACGATCACCCGGTGGGGGATCGCCCGCATCGGCTCGAGGGCGCTGATGGTCAGGGCACCACTGCGATGGCCGAAGCGTCCCGAATCGGCGCTCAGGCGCTCGTCGAGCACGGCCGCCACCACGGCGGCTGTGAGGGTGAGTTCACAGCCGGCCGCGGCCTGCTGCCAGTCATCGATCGCGGCGAGCAGCAGCGGCAGCTCCCAGGCCTGGTCGCTGACGGCCGCTCCCCCCTCACCGAACAGATCGCGCAACAAGGCGCCCAGCAGCTCTGCCCAGGCCGCACAGCTGCGGGGTCGGCGCAGCTGGCCAAGCCAGTGGCGCAGCCGCCCGAGCAGATGGAGCCAACGGCCCAGCAGTTCGAGCTCCTGCCCCAGTGGCTGGGGGGCTGCCTCGCCTGGAGCCAGGCCCGGCTCAGCGGGCAGCACCAGACCCAGCAACAACCGATCACAGGCCCAGGCCAGGCTGCCGCTGGCGCAACCGCCGCGCTCGCGGGCGTCGAGGCCCCAGCGAAAACCGAGCTGTTGCAGCCGATGGTTGAGGTCCTGAAGTTGGCTGCGATCGAGACCGAAGGCCTGAGCCAGGCAGGGGCGCTCGAGCAACTGCTCCAGCGCCGAGGCCGTGAACCGCTCACCAGCCAGCCGCAGCAGCTGCAGCAGGGTGCGAGCCAGATCGGCCTCGCTCTGCTGGCTGCGGTCGGTGAGCCGCCAGGGCAGGCTCACGCCGGTGGCGTTCTGATCCCCGAACACCGACGCCAGCAACGGCGCCAGGGCATCGACCTGGGGGGTCATCACCAGCACATCTCTGGGCTCGAGCGTGGGGTCGGCCGCCAGCAGCTGCAGCACCCGATCGCGCACGATCTGCACCTGCCGCAGCCGTCCTGGGCAGGGGTGAAATTCGAGCGAGGCATCGCCGGGTCGCCGCTCCAGCGCTGTGGCCTGGTCAGGATCGGCCAGTTGCTGCTGCAGCTGGGCCAGCAGGGGCGCCGGCCCCGCGCCGCGGTGCACCGCGGCAGCGGCAAAGAACAGATCATGGTCGGCGCTGGCACCCAGGGCGGTCTCGCCGGTGCCCTCGAGCAGCTGCTGAAATTCAGCACCCAACCGGCCAAAGCGCGCATCCAGACCCGGCGCCGCCTGCAACCAATCGCCTGCGAGGGGCTGTTGCAGAGCCACCACATCGCTGAGTTGGCGGCGCCGGTCGGTGCAGCGCTGCCACAGGTCACGGCACGGGGTGAGCAGATAGAGATCCACCGGCATGTGGGCGCTGAGGGCCTGCAGCAGCTGCACCTGGACCGGCGCCATGGCCGACAGCCCGAACAGGCGCAGGCGCTGCGGCAACAGCCCGGGCGGCAGGCCCCCCTGGCGCAGACGGGCGATGGCCCGGTGCACCCGCAGCCCAAACGGTTCGACCCCCAGACGCTGCCGCAGCAGGTTCAACAGCAACGGCTGCCAATCGCCCTGCCGATCCTGGTCCTGCCACCACAGGGCGAGCTCATCAGGCCGGTATAGGGCGTAATCGTCCAACGCATCGGCGATGGCACGCCCCAGTTGCCAGCGGGCCAGATCCAGTTGGCTGGGGGCCTCGCCCCGCTGCTGCAGCCAGTGGCGCAGAGGCGCGGCCTGGGGCTGCTCCACCAGCTGGGGCAACAGGTCCAGCACCGGCCAGACCAACGCATTGGCCCGCCACGGATCGCCGGCATCGGGCTGCTCATCGAGCAGAGCCGCCACCAGACGCCGCAGCCTGGCGCCCGGAAACGGGAAGCGGATGTTGGCGGCGATGCCACCAAGACCGATGGCGAGCTGCTCGCCCAGCCAGCGGCTGGTGGGCCAGGTGTTGACCACCACGTCGATCTGCTCGAACGGTCCCGGTGGCTCGAGGCGCAACTGGGTGGCCAACAGCTCGGCCAGCAGCTCGGCCCGGTTGCCCCGGTAGACGGTTAACAAAGCAGCGCGTCAGTCAGCACGGGGTCAGCCGGCGGGGCTGGACGACACCCAACTGGGCAGGTCAAGACCGGCTGTCCAGGGGCGCAGCCCCGGCACCTGGCGCACCGCAGCGGTCTCGGGGCAGTAGGCGCTCAGTTCGCCGCCGTAGCAGGCACCGGTGTCGACCATGACGATGTGGTGCAGCCGGCGCACCGCAGGGCCGGGCGTGTGGCCGATGATCGCGGTGCCAAAACGGCCGTCGTAGGCCTGCCAGAACGGCAGGCGAATGCTCAGATGGGGCTGCCAGCTCAAGGGGTCGAATCCGGCATGGGTGGCGACCCAGCCCTCGCCCCAATAGGCGAGCGGCAGGCTCTCGAGCCGTTCGAGCCAGTCGCGGCAGAGGCTGTCGCCCAGCTGGCGGTAGGTGTCACAGCCGGCGAGGGACGCCTGACCACGCCAATGGCCCCGGCGCAGAGCCTGGATCAGATCGGCTTCGTGGTTGCCCTGCAACCACACGCAACGGCCGCTGCTGACCAGCTCCCAGGCCAGGTCCATGGTCTCGGCAATGCGTGGACCCCGGTTGATGACATCACCACACAGGACCAACTTGTCGTGGCGCGGCAACCTGTCGACCAGTGCCGCCAACGACTGGGCACAACCATGCACATCGCCGATGACCCAGTGGCGCTGGGTGGTGCTGACGGGCGTCATCGGACGGGTGCGTTAGCGCCAGTCTGCCTGCGTTCCCCCTGACCTGTCACCCCCCCTGTGACTGTGACAAGGGCGACCGTTGCGTTGTGTCCAGGGTTACGGTCAATGCCCCGACACCGGTCTGATGAGCCCTGCGGAGCCGGCCTCTGACCCACGCCAACTGCCAGTCAGCCAACGGGTGTCGCTGCTGGTCAAGGCCCTGGACGGCGCCCAGCGCACCAACGAGGCCCTGGCCCGCTGTGCCGATGGCGAGGCGATGCTGGATGTTCTGCTCAGTGCGTCAGCCCAGCTGGGGCTGGGGCTGAGCCGGCAGCAGCTGGCCGACACCCCACCGATCCGCGACTGGATCTGGTGGAAAAACAAACAGGCCCTGCTGACCATCGGCGACGACACGCCCCGCTACCAGCAGGACGGCGGCCAGGGTCAGACGCCGCCACGCAAACGCTTTCTCGGTCTGTTCTGACGCTCAGCCCTGATCGTCGCTGGCCAGGGCATCGGCAATGGTGGCGCTGGGGGCCTCAAAACGACCCTGAAGCACAAATTCAAGGCGCAGCTTCAGAAAGGTGATGAACTTCTCATCCGTCGAGACCACCGCGGCTGCCGGCCTGGGCACGGCGGCCACCTGGGAGGCCAGGTCGGGGGCCGCCAGAAAAGCGGGCCGCCGCACCAACCAGAAATCGATCGCCTTGCCCTGCTCGCCGTAGTTGCGAACCCGCTCCCGCAGCACCTCCTCGAGGGGCTCTTCTTCGGTGAGGAAGGCTTCGCTGGCCGCAACAAAGTGGTAAGTGGTCATGGCTGGCTGCTGCCGAACAGGGGATCGCGACGCGGATTCTGAATCAGCGCCTTCATCTCGCTCACGGCCTGCTGCAGGCCGACCGCCAGGGCACGGACCACGATCGTGTGGCCGATGTTGAGCTCCTCCATCCCCTCGATGGCCGCCACCGGCTCCACGTTCTGATAGGTCAGGCCATGGCCGGCATTGACCCGCAGGCCCAGGCTGCGGGCCACGAACGCACCTTCGGTCAGCCGGGCCAGGTGGCGGGGCTGGTCGCTCCAGGCCGCATCGGCGTACCCGCCGGTGTGCAGCTCGACCCAACGAGCGCCGCTGGCGGCACAGGCCTCGAGCTGGGCGGGATCGGCATCAACGAACAAACTGACACCGATGCCGGCCTCCTGAAGACGGCCCACCAGCGCCTGCAGGCTGGGCAGCTGGGCGGCCACAGCGAGACCCCCTTCGGTGGTGACCTCCTGACGCCGCTCGGGCACCAGGGTGACCATGTCGGGGCGGATCGCGAGGGCGATCGCGGCCATCTCGGGTGTGGCCGCCATCTCCAGGTTGAGGCGGCTGCGCACGGTCTGGCGCAGCAGCTCCACATCACGGTCCTGGATGTGCCGGCGGTCCTCCCGCAGATGCACGGTGATGCCATCAGCGCCCCCCAGCTCGGCCAGCAGGGCGTAGGTGACCGGATCCGGTTCGACCGTGCGCCGCGCCTGGCGCACATTGGCGATGTGGTCGATGTTGACGCCCAGACTGGCCATGCGGATGCCCCCGATGTGGCGATCCTATGGATGGCCCCAGCCGCCACCTGGGCAGGGGGCACCACCCTTAGGTTCAGCTTTTGGTTGATGGGTGCCATGGCCGCGCTGCCGCGGGAGCAGCAGCTCTGCAACGGCATCAGCCCCTGGCTGTCGCCGCTGGCCATGGTGCTCACCCAGGATCTGGTGCTGCCCGGTTTCTTTGCCGGCGTGACCGTGCTGGATGCCGACAACCTGCCGCACAACGGTCCGGTGCTGCTGGCACCCACCCACCGCGCCCGCTGGGACGCCCTGCTGCTGCCCCATGCCGCCGGCCGCCGGGTGAGCGGTCGCGACTGTCGCTTCATGGTCACCCGCGACGAAATGCTGGGGATGCAGGGCTGGTTCCTGCGGCGGCTGGGCTGCTTTGCGGTGAACCAGAACCAACCATCCCTGGCCACACTGCGCTACGCCGTTGACCTGCTCAGGGCAGGCCAACCCTTGGTGGTCTTCCCCGAGGGGCGGATCAAGCGCGACGAAGAGACGCCGATCGTGCCGCAACAGGGCCTGGCCCGCCTGGCCAAGCTGGCCAGCAGTCAGGGGATGGATGTGCCGGTTGTGCCCGTTGGCCTGGCGTACGGCCACCGTCCGGCCCGCTGGCGTGACCGGGCCGCGGTCTGTTTTGGCTCCCCCCTGCGGGTGCGACGTCGGGGGCGCGACGGTGCCGAGGCCTTCAACAGCGATCTGGCCGCAGCCATGGAACGGGCCGAGCGCCGCGCCTGCATGGCGATCGGGGGCCGACCGGCGCTGGTGGGACCGTCTGCCGATGCCACTTAAACTCTGCTGATTCTTGTGCCGGTTTCAGTGCCCCGCTTTATTGCACTTCGCGCCACTGCTCTGGCCGGCCTGCTGAGCCTGTCGGGCGGCGTGGCAACCCTGGCTCAGGCCCCCGAGGCCTGGGCCCAGGCCGAGCCCACCAAGGCGCTCGAAACCACCGGCAGTCCCTTCAGCCTGAGCGCGGTCAACACACTGCTGGCGCGCGGCGACGCCGCCGCAGCCAGCGGCAACCTCAACGAAGCACGCCGTCTGTACGACCAAGCCCGTGACGCCACCCGCCGACTGTTGGGCTTTTACCGCGATCTGAGCGGCTCCTTCAGGGGCCTGGATGCCCGCATCCCCCGCGAAATGGACAACAAGGGACGCGATGCCCTGGAGACCATGGCCAAGGCCAACCTGCGCCTGGCAGCGGTGTTCCGTCGCCAGAACCAACCCGAGGTCGCCGTTCCCCTGCTGGTCGAGGTGGTCAAGGTGATGACCCCGGCCAACGACGATGGCCGCAAGGCCTACCAACAGCTGGTGGAGCTGGGTTTTGCGGCAACCCCCTACACGGCGCCGGCCAGCGGCAGCTGACGGGCGACAGCGGCAGCAGCGCGACGCCGGCTTTTAAAGTCGGCCTTGATGTTCAGTGCCGCATGGTTCAGCCCGACCAGGTGAAGCAGGCGATTCGGACTGCACTGCCCGATGCCACGGTCGAGGTCGAGGATCTCACCGGCGGCGGCGACCACCTGCAGGTCAAGGTGGTGTCCAGCGCCTTTGCCGGCCGCAGCAGGGTTCAGCAGCACCAGCTGGTGTATCGCGCCCTACGGCAGGAACTCGCGAGTGAAGCGATCCACGCCCTGGCCTTGCAGACCACCACGCCCGCCTGACCACCTCCACCCCCACCGATTGCAGACCATGGATTCCCAGATTCAGCAGCGCATCGAAGGCCTGATCGCCAGCAGCCCGGTGGTGGTGTTCATGAAAGGCACCAAGTTGATGCCCCAGTGCGGCTTTTCCAACAACGTCGTGCAGATCCTGCACGCCCTTGGGGTTCCCTTCGAAACTTTTGACGTGCTCTCGGACATGGAGATCCGCCAGGGCATCAAAGAGTTCTCGGACTGGCCGACAATCCCCCAGGTGTACGTCAAGGGGGAATTTCTCGGTGGCAGCGACATCCTGATTGAGATGTACAACTCCGGGGAGCTGCGCGAAAAGCTGGAGATCGCCCTCGCCTCCTGAAGCCAGGCAGCT
>Ga0169931_10005424_pt1 | contig 19437 bp, 13 predicted proteins | sample Kivu_15m_20L_FD_129675 | JGI IMG/M metagenome (GOLD analysis project Ga0169931, IMG submission 129675) | Freshwater microbial communities from Lake Kivu, Western Province, Rwanda to study Microbial Dark Matter (Phase II) - Kivu_15m_20L... | ecosystem: Environmental > Aquatic > Freshwater > Lake... | reverse complement strand
GGTGTGAATTCGGGCGAATTGGGATGTTTACAGTTCCGCTTGCCAGTTGACAGTTCTCACCGCGATCCCTTGTGCAGGGACTGTTGGTCTCTCGCAAAGGCGCAAAGACGCAAAGTAAGGACAGAAGGTTCAAATTTCCAACATTTCCAGCTTTGCGCCTTGGCGCCTTTGCGTGAGGTAAGAGTTGCGACAGCAAGATGCCAGGCGGCGCGTCTGCAGGAAATCCGATAGACGATCGCAGGTGTCCTTAACACCGTTTCACCATACCAGCCTCACCCTCCCGGGTCTTCACCAGTCTGTTCACAGGATTCCAGAGAACTTAAACGCCATCGGGCGGGAGCCCCCGGCTGTGATTTGCACCGGAGGTGAGGGCGTTGGTGAGGTGTTGGCAGGGGCGTTTGCAGGGGCGTTTGCAGGGGCGTTTGCCCGCAGGCTGCCGCCATGCGGCTGGGATTGCGGCTGGAGGGAGCGGCTGGAGGGCCGATGTGATTGTCTGCGATGTGTGGAGACTTCTGGGGTATCTTGATTCGTCAGGCAGCCCTGGATTCTGTGGCGTGTGTGACTGTCAGTTCGGGGATGGACAGCAGGAGCCGAACGGTGGAGAGAAGGGCTCCCTGTTGCGAGCGAACGGTGTTGGCGGCGGCGTTGCCGATGCGATGGCGTTCGAGCGGCTGGTCGAGCCAGTGCTGGAGGAGGGGGAGGAGTTCGGCCGGGGACTGAAGCTGGCGGCAGGCGTCAGCTTCGCGAAAGATCTGTACAACGTCGCGGAAGTTCCAGGTATTGGGGCCGAACGTGACAGCGGCTCCCCATGCAGCGGGTTCGATCATATTCTGGCCGCCGCGGTTTCCGAAGGAGCCGCCGACGAAGGCGAGATCGGCGAGTCCCCAGCAGGCGCCCAGTTCGCCGATGGTATCGAGCAATCGCACGCAGCTGTGGCTGACGGGGGTATTGGTTGGGTCTGTTGAAATTTCGGACCGGCGGAGCAGCAGCAGTCCGTTGTTGCGGACGAGTTCCGCAACTTCCTCGAATCGTTCGCGATGCCGGGGCACGAGGATGAGCTGGAGTGTGGGATGGAGTCGTCGGAGTTGTTGCCAGGCGTCGAGGATCCACCGTTCTTCTGGCGCCTGGGTGCTGCCGGCCATGAGCACGGGTGCCTGGGGGTCGATTTGGAGGAGTGTCCTGAGCAGCCGTGTTGGGGGGTGTTGGGGGCTGCAGGCGACTCCGTCGAACTTCACCGATCCTGTGATGTGGATGCGTTCCGCGGGGACTTTCAGGTGCAGCAGTCTTTCTGCACACGGCCGAGACTGTGCGGCCACGAGAGCGATGCTGGAAAAGACGGGCCGCAGGAATCGCTCTGCCCGCAGATACCGTCGGAAGCTGCGTTCGCTGAGACGTGCATTGACGATTGCCACGGGGACCTGCTGACGGCGGCATTCGAGCAGGAGTCCGGGCCAGAGTTCGAGTTCGACGAGGACGAGGAGACTGGGGCGAACGGCGGAGAGAGCGTTTCGAACGGCCCAGGAAAAATCGAGCGGAAACCAGACCAGTTGACAGCCGGAAAAACGTTGTTGTGCGAGGTCATATCCGGAGTCAGTGGAGGTGGAAACAACGATGTTCCAGGAATCACGTGTCTGTTTACGGAATTCTTCGACAATTTTTTGCAGTTGGACGATTTCGCCAACACTGACGGCATGAAACCAGGCGGTGGGTCGATGATTCGGGGGCGTGGGGAGTTGGCCGAAGAGTTTTTGTCGGAGGCCGCGTCGGTACCGTCCGTGGCGGAGCATACGCCAGATGATGACGGGTGAGAGCATCACGAGGAGTGTGGCGTAGAGCAGATTCAGGAGCCAGGGCATCAGCGACCGCAGCATTTCTTGTATTTCTTTCCGCTTCCGCAGGGGCAGTCGTCATTACGACCAACTCTGGGGGCGGCGTTGATGATGGGTTTGGTGGCCACACCTTCTTCGCCGGCTTCCGGAGCATTGGTGGCGAGTTCATCGACGCGGGATTCCGGCGGTGGGGCGACGTCATGTTCTGTGGCGGTGATTCTCCAGAGCGACCCAACGAACGCGGGGCTTTCGTGTTCGACGCGGAAGATGCTTTCGGTGACTTGCGTGGCGATGCGTTCCCACATGGCGAGGAACGCGCGGCGACCTTCGCGTTTGTATTCGGTGCGAGGATCTTTCTGGGCATATCCGACAAAGCCGATGCCCTGGCGGAGGTAGCCCATGAAGTAGAGGTGTTCTTTCCAGGCGGTATCGACGAATTCGAGGAGGATGGAGCGTTCTGTCTGGCGGAGTTCGGGTCGGAAGATCTGGTCGATACCCTGAAGGATTTCGGAGCGAACTTTTTCGACGGGAAGTGTGCGAATGGCAGCGGGATCGAGCTGGAGTCCGAGGTCATGATCGACATAGTCAAGGAGGCTGGTGGCCTGGGTTTCGGAGAGCCGTGTTCGAGGGCGGCTGTTACTGAGGATTTCGGAGAGTCTGGCTTCGACGATGGCGGTGGCCGGGCGGCGGGCGAGAAATTCGCGGCTGGTTTTGAGGAGCAGTTCGCGGATGGCGGAGGATTGCAGATCGGCGATGGCGGCCGGATCGAAATCGGTGCGAAAGCGGGTATTGGCCCAGCGTGCGAGGCGTTCTCGGTTGGCGCGTTCGTTTTGCTGGCCATCGCCTGCGAGGAAGTTGTGGATGCCGACGGCGACGGGGAAGGAGGCTTCCTTTTCGTCGTACTGCTGAGCGACGCGTTCCCGAAGGACTCGGGGAATGGACGCCTGGTCGAGACTTTGAAATTCTTCGGGTTGAATGGCGATCTGGAAATTGAAGCCGACCCAGCCGGCAAGGGACTTGTGCGGGAAGAGCGGGTCGAGGAAGTTATCAAGTTCAGAAAGGTCGCGGCGAGAGAAGGCGTCGCGAACTTTTTCGAGGAGCAGAGCGGGAATTTCGTCTCGGTCACGTGAGCGGAGATCGCGGTCATTGACGGTGATGGAGAACGCGCGGTTGGCCCATTTGACGAGAGCGATGTAGTTCCAGTCGAGCTTACTTTCGGCTGCTTCGGGGAGGTGCATTTCCAGTTGATCGTTGATCTGAATTTCGCCCTGGCGTTCGAGTTCGTCGCGGATCCAGCCTTCGATATCGCGGCGGTTCATATCGCGAATATCACCGGCATCGGCTTCGATCTGAAATGTTTGGTGGATCCAGGCGGCGACGGAATCCCAGCGGTAGTTTTTGTCGAGGAACTGTCCGCACCAGCGATCGATTTCGCTGTGCATCATGCCGAGGATGAGTGATCTGCAGTCTTCGCCGTCAAGAATTCGCTGTCGATAGGTGTACGTGCGTTTGCGCTGCTCGTCCATGATCTCGTCATATTCGAGCAGATTCTTGCGTTGGTCGAAGTGAGTTTCTTCGCGTTTTTTCTGAGCTTTTTCGAGTTGTCGGGTGACCATGGGGCTGACGATGGGTTCACCTTCGGTGAGTCCGGCCCACTGGAGGAGTCGTTTGACGTTGTCACCGGCGAAGAGCCGCATGAGGCGATCATCGAGTGAGATGAAGAAGCGGCTGGAGCCTGGGTCTCCCTGTCGGCCGGCGCGTCCGCGAAGCTGCAGGTCGATGCGGCGGGAATCGTGGCGTTCGGTACCGACGACATGGAGTCCGCCGGCCACTGCGACTTCCTTCCCTTCGGCAGCCATGCCTTCGCGGTCAGCGATTTGTCGGGTGAGCGCATCCCATTCGGCTTTGGGGACTTCGAGTCGTGACTGGTAGCGAGTTTTGAGTTCTTCCCAGGCGGCATGTTCGGGGTTACCTCCGAGGATGATGTCGGTTCCGCGACCGGCCATGTTGGTGGCGATGGTGACGGCGTTGCGGCGGCCCGCCTGGGCGACAATTTCCGCTTCCCGCTCGTGCATTTTTGCATTGAGCACTTCATGGGCGATACCGCGGCGTCGGAGGCGATCGCTGAGCATTTCGGAGAGTTCGATGGAGGTGGTCCCGACGAGGAGTGGTCGGCCGGTGCGGTGGATCTCGACGATCTCGCTGACGACGGCGTCCCATTTCTCTTTTTCTGATCCGTAGATGCTGTCGGGATGATTAATTCGAAGCATCGGGCGATTGGTGGGAATCGCTACAACATCGAGGTTGTAGATCTTGAGGAACTCTTCCGACTCCGTCATGGCGGTGCCGGTCATTCCGGAGAGTTTGCGGTAGAGTTTGAAATAGTTCTGCAGGGTGATGGTGGCCAGAGTCTGTGTTTCGGCTTTGATGCGAACACCTTCTTTGGCTTCGACTGCCTGATGCAGTCCGTCTGACCACTGGCGGCCTTCCATTTTGCGGCCGGTGTTTTCGTCAACGATGACGACTTCCTGTTTTTCCACGACGTAGTGAACGTCGCGTTTGTAGAGGTAGTGGGCTTTAAGAGCGTTATCGAGCAGGTGTGGCCATTCCATATTGCCGGCGGTATAGAAACTGTCGACACCTGCGAGTTGTTCAGCGCGTCGGACACCGGCTTCGGTGAGGTGGCAGGTGTGTTCTTTTTCCTTGACTTCGAAATCCACATCGCGGCGGAGTTGTCTTGCGATTGCTTCGGCGCGGGGGTATTTGTCGAGGTTATCGTGGGCGGGGCCGGAGATGATGAGCGGGGTACGGGCTTCGTCGATCAGGATGTTGTCGATTTCATCGACGATGGCGTAGTCGAGCGGTCCCTGGACCTGCTGTTCGACTGTGGGCTTCATGTTATCGCGGAGATAATCAAAACCGAATTGGTTGCTGGTGCCGTAGGTAATATCGCAGGCGTAGTGCACCTGACGTTCGGCGGAATTCATGTTGGACTGGATGGCGCCGACGGTGAGTCCCAGCTGGAGGTAGACGGGGCCCATCCATTCCATATCGCGGCGGGCGAGGTAGTCGTTGACGGTGACGACGTGGACTTTGCCTGCAATGGCATTGAGAAAGGCGGGGAGGGTGGCGACGAGTGTCTTCCCTTCGCCGGTGACCATTTCAGAGATCATGCCTTTGTGGAGGATGTAGCCACCGATCATCTGCACTTCGTAGTGCCGCATCTTCAGAAATCTGCGGCCGGATTCCCGGACGGCAGCGAAGGCTTCCGGCAGGAGATCATCGAGTGTTTCGCCATTCTGAAGACGGGCGCGGAATTTCGAGGCCGTCTGGCGCAGTTCATCATCGGTCAGCTTCTGCCACTCAGGCTCCATGGAGTTGATGCGATCCAGCATGGAGCCGGGGACGATGGTTGTGCGCCCCTGCTGATCGCGGACAAACCCAAGGCGACGCATGCGGCGTTCGTTGGACGATCCGAAGAGGGACGTGATGCCACGTTCGATGCGATAGGTTGCGGCAGAGAAAAAATCGCCAACTTTTTCCAGAATCTCCATGTTGTCTGCGTTTCCTGATGACCGAAGTCGCGGAGAAGGCCGCCGCTTGGCGAGGCGACAAAGCTGCTTGAATTCACTTATTCTAGGAATCTTTTGCCTGGTGGGTCAATGGCGGAGGGCAGCGTGATGGGCGGTTGTTCGTCGGCTTTCCCATTCGCACACCGACCCGGCCAGCGGCAACGCGCACGATTGCCCGGGACTCGACATTCCGCGATAATCCACCAGTCCCCCCTGCTTCTCTCGAAGGAGACCCCGCTATGCTCCTGACAACTCCAACTGTCTCCACCGCCGAAACTCCAGACCCCAAAGTCGCCTGGGTTGCTCATCAATGGGCGTGGGATCGCCCGTTGATTTCGTGCCGGTTCGATCCCGCCGGCGAGTTCGTGTTCTGCGGTTCAGAAGACCGCAATATCGAGCGTTTTCGGCTGTCCGACGGAGCTCGCACAGTGCTTGCGGGCGGTCATCAGACGTGGGTCAATGCGTTCGCTTTTGTACCGGACGGGGCGGTGATCATCAGCGGCGGCTGTGACGGCAGGCTCGTCTGGTGGAATGCTCGCGAGGAAGCCCCGATGCCGCTGCGGTCCATACCCGGCCACGGCACTCACTGGGTGCGGTCGCTGTCCATGAATGCCGACGGCTCACTGCTGGCCAGCGGCGGCAACGACAAAATGGTGCGACTCTGGAATCCCGCCGATGGCTCTCTGGTTCGGGAATTGACCGGACACGAAAAACAAGTCTATTCCGTGTTGTTCCACCCGGATGGCAAATCATTGTTTTCAGGGGATCTCGGGGGATCGATTCGGCAGTGGGATGCGGCAACGGGAGCAGAGATTCGCAAATTCGACGGGGCTCCGCTGTATTCTTACAACGGCGGCCAGCAGGTGGATTTTGGTGGAGTGCGCGGCATCGCGGTTTCTCCTGATGGCAAGCGGCTTGCAGCCGGAGGCCTGCACAAAGCCTCCAATCCGCTCGGCGCGGTGCACGAGCCGCTTGTGGTGCTCTTCAATCTGGAAACCGGGGCCGTTGAACGCCAGCAAATTGCAGAAGGAATTACCCAGGGAGTGCTCTGGAGACTGGTCTGGCTGGCGGATGGCACGCTGATGGGCACCAGCGGTGGTGGCAGCGGTGGCTGGCTGATTTTCTGGAAACCCGATGCTGACAAAGACTTCCACCGCTTCCAGCTCCCCAATCTGACTCGCGATATGGACCTGCACCGAGACGGTGTCACCATCGCGACCGCTCACTATGATCGCAACGTTCGCATCACAAAGCTCACGCCAAAACCTGCATGACGTCTGCATAGCCGCGTTGTGCTCTGGGCGACATTTTGAGTGACGTGCTTTTTGCGGGGGCGAAACGCAACAATCCAGCACTCAGAATCCCCGTGGAATTTTTCACCCTTGCAGTCTGGCATCAGGGCGGGGCAACTCGGTAGAATCCCGGGATGCAATCTTCCCCTGCCGCCACATTCCGCTTTTCTCTGCAAGCCCTGCTGCGTCCGCTTGTGACGGCAGGACTGCTGCTGTGCTGCGCGGTCGCCTCTGCCTGTCAGCCACCCGACGGGGCTGACGAATCGTGGTATACAGGCTACCAGGGCCTCAGGGTGCTCATGGAAGAACAGGGGCTGTCCGCTCCGGGTGACCTTGAACAGGTGCTCCGTAACCCATCGCAGTCCGCAGTGCTGCTGTTTGGGTCAATGGAAAACGTCTCCCGCAATGACTGGCTGCGACTGCGTCGCTTTGTCGCTCAGGGCGGAGCAGCTCTGGCGGCATTCGAGGAACCGCGGTTCGTGCGAATTCCGGGCATTACCACCTGGTTCCCCGGCCCTGTCACTTCGAGCGACCCTGCGCTCCAGTACGCTGGTTTCAGCGATGTGCTGCAGCTCCCGATCGAACGTCCACATCCTCTGGTTCAATCCGTGCCTTCGATCGTCATCAACCGCAGCGGATTTTTTACGGAGCCCGAGGATGCATCGCTGCAGTGGACAGCCGTGGTCCGATGTCCTGAACAGCTGCAGCCGGCGACCGCTGTCGGTTCTGCGATTCTGGCGGTGGGCGTCGATCCGTCGGGGTCCGGAGGCCTGTTTATTCTGGCCGCTGATAAAAGCCTGTTTTCTGACGGCATGATCTGGCACGGAAACAACTCCATTCTGGCGATCAACACCGTGCAGCAGCTGGCCGCCGGCCGCCGGTTTTATGCGGTGGTCGAAAGCGGACAGCTGTCTTCCTCTGATAGCTCGCCAATGCCCACGCCGGACGCTGGTTCAGACGCGCCGCCCCCTCAGCGGTTTCCCGACATACTGCGGAATCAACCACCGCCCCTGAACCAGCCCCCGCCGTTTCCACCGTCCATCAGTCCACCACCTTCGGACCTGCAGACCATCCTGCGGACCGCCAACGCGGTGCTGGACAAGCTCCAGCAGTCAGACCTGCTCAATCGCACTCTCCGTGATCGGCCGCGCAGCGTACGCCCTGGCGGCTGGCTGCGAACCATGCTGCTTCTGGTCGCCCTGATCGGCGGCCTCTGGGCTCTGCTCCTGCTGATCCGTCGCAGCCTCCCGCCGCTCCCGGAATGGAAAACTCGACTCATGCAATCCGTCTATGGAGTGCAGACCGCGCAACAGATTCAAACAGAAGAGTTCGGGGCCGCCGCCGAAGTACTCTGCCGACGCTTCTGCGTGGAAGTGACCGGCTCACCGCTCGAATCAGACTGGATACGACTCCGCTCCAGCCGCCCACAAACGTCGGCCATCGCAGCCCTCCCCGCTCCGCTCAAATCCAGCCTCGAAGAAATCGTTGGCATCGCCGTTCAAGGCAGCCGCATCTCGCTCCCCGAATACCGCTTTAAACAACTCGGTGCCCACCTTCGCGATCTGCTCCTGCACCACCGCCGCTTTCCTCTGCTCCCCGCCCCCGCAACGGCCCAGGGAAGTTAAGCAGGCGGAAGTTCTTTCACTCAAACCCAAAGAAGGGGGTCATTTCAATAGCCGCATGGCGGCAGCCCGGTGGCATCGGCCTTCTCTCAATCACAAAAAAGGCTGGTACCGGCCGATTGACATCGTCCGCGCGCCTGGCATGATCGTGGCAAAGGGTTTTCATCAGAAGTGCACATTGAGCAGCCGGAATCGTTGAATAAACTCAAGCAAAAAGGCACAGCTCACAGGTCAGCACGCATTGGTACAATTCGAGATCAAAACATGGGTCTTTCAGGCGACACGGAAGTTCAGGACGAAGTGGCAGCTGAGCGTTCTCGTCAGCTGAGTCTGCAGGGCAGCCAGCCCCCGACTGAGCCGCCGGGTTATTCGGTGGTGCGTCGTCTGGGTACAGGAGCATACGGCGTCGTCTGGCTGGCGCGGGAGGATCGGACGGGGCGGATGGTGGCCATCAAGTTCTATCCGCACCGCCAGGGGCTCAACTGGGCGCTTCTCAGCCGCGAGGTCGAGAAGCTGGCTGCCGTCTATACGTCGAGGAACATTGTCAGGCTGCTGGACGTTGGCTGGAACGGCGATCCTCCGTGGTTCGTGATGGAGTACGTGGAAAACGGTTCTCTGGGAACGCTCCTGTCTCGCGGTCGGCTCTCAGTTGATGAATCCGTGCGACTGGGCAGGGAAATCTGCAGCGCGCTGATCGATGCTCACGGCGCCGGGGTTCTGCATTGCGACCTCAAGCCCGACAACGTGCTGCTGGACGGTCAGCGTTCTGCGCGGCTTTGTGATTTCGGTCAGGCGCGCATGTCTCATGAACAGAGTCCGGCACTGGGGACACTCTATTATATGTCACCGGAGCAGGCTGATCTGGATGCGTCGCCTGACGCCCGCTGGGACGTCTACGCTGTCGGCGCACTGCTCTTCCACATGCTGACAGGCCAACCGCCGCACCGGACCGAATCACTGCAGGCGCTCCTGCAGTCCGCAGAAACGCTGGATGGCCGGCTGCAGATTTACCGGGACGCGGTGCGTGCGGCCGGTATTCCGACGAGTCATCGCCGCGTCCGGCAGGTGGATCCTCGCCTTGCCGAGATCCTTGAACGCTGTCTCGCCGTCAATCCGGCGGACCGTTTTCCGAACGCTCAGGCAGTTCTGGATGCGTTCGTGGCCCGCGACCGTCAGCGGGCGCGGCGACCGCTGCTGGCCGTGGGTCTGCTGGCCCCGCTGCTGCTCACAGCGGCTCTTGTGCCGATCTTTGTCAGCGCTCTCAAAGAAAATCTGCGTGATGCCGAACAGCAGCTCACGCGCCGTGCACTCGAAAGTGACGCCCTGTCTGCACGGCTTCAGGCAGCAGCGATGGAAGACGAGCTTCAGGATCGACTGGACGAACTGCAGTCGCTTGCGGGTGAAGACGAACTCCGTCGAGAACTTGAATCGCTCCTGCAGCGCCCCAGCTCCGAAACCACCGCCGAAATGCTCCGCTTCGCCGACGCCGCCATCGATGCTCGCCCCCGCTGGATGCAGCTGCTTGACCGCGCGTGGGAACGCTCCCAAACCGCCTCCGCAGCCCGCAGCCGTGGCACCGACACCAGCTGGTTCCTGACTGACGCCACCGGAGTGCAGATCTGGCGACGTGACTTCAGCGAACGCACGCTGGGCGATAACTTCGCCTGGCGCGATTACTTCCACGGACGTGGGCTCGACTATCCCCGCGACAGCGTCCCTGCCGACATCCAGCCGCTCAGCACCCCCCACGTAAGCCTTGCCTACAAAAGCACCACCACGGGCCGCCAGACCGTCGCGCTCAGTGTCCCCGTGCGAGCCGCTGATGGACGGGTCATTGGAGTGTTTGCTCGCACCGCCCATCTTGGTGACCTCCAGTCCAGGCTTCGCGGTCAGATCACCAGTCGTGGAACCGCGGGTATCGAACGCGTCATCGCGCTGGCGGAAATTCGAAATGGCTTAGAAATCCGGCTGCTGGACCACCCCTGTCTCACCGAAGAATTCCTTCACGCCGCCGAACAAAGTTACGGTGACTCAGAACTCTTCCAGCAACTCACGCTCGATGCCACGATCGCCGCTCAGGTCGCGACCGGGCCGCCCGCACCCGCACCCGCACCTGCACCTGCATCGGGCAAGGATTCTGCAACGGCCCCGCCATTGACGTCTGTCGCCAATGAAATCCGCCTCCCTGTCTACTCCGATCCCATCGGACGACTGATCACCCCTGCGGCCAATCGCTGGTCAGGTGACTGGATGGCCGCTCTGTCACCCGTGAATCGCACCAGCTGGCTGGTGATTGTCCAGGAGCGGCGAGACGGCGTGTTGCAGCCGGTACAGAGCATGGCGGCGACAGCCAGTCGCCAGGCATGGCTGGCGGTCTCGATTGCCGTTGTTGTCGTCGCTGCCGTCTGGCTGCTGGTGTTTCGTGCCTTCAATCGTTCCGGTCAACCGTTGCAAACTCATTCGCAGGAGACCTGACATGTGGATCAAGATTTGTGGAATCACTCGCACTGACGACGCAATGGTCGCGATGCAGGCTGGCGTGGATGCGATCGGCCTCAACTTCTTCAGCGAATCCAAACGATTTATTTCGAGGGACCAGGCGATGGGTATCGCCAGTTCCCTGCGGGAGGCGGCAGCCGTTCAGCCCGCGCAGCGACTTCCGGAGCTGATCGGCGTCTTCGTGAATGCCGGTACGGATGCAATCGTTGAGACGGTTCAGGCGATTGGTCTGACCGGGGTGCAGTTTCATGGCGATGAAACCCCGGAACAGATTCAGCTGTGTATGGAGCGGCTGCCGGGGACGAAGTGCATTCGGGCATTGCGAGTTTCTGCGGACAGGATTGCCGACTGTCTTGCATCTTTAACTGTCCTGCAGCGTCTGATTCGCCCTGACGCGATCGTTCTGGACGCGTTTGTCCCGGGCCAGTATGGTGGCACAGGGCGCACGGTCGATCCCTCGGTCCCGGCCGCCTGGCGACTGGCTCCCCGTCCTCCCCTTGTGCTTGCCGGTGGTCTGACGCCGGAGAACGTTGCCCGCGTGATCAGTGCGACCGCTCCGTGGGGAGTCGATACGGCCAGTGGTGTTGAGACATCGCCGGGCATCAAGGACCACACGAAGATGCGTCGTTTCATCGAAGCGGCAAGGCGAGCGTCTGCGGGGCGTTGACTGACGGGGTTTGACCGAACACGAACCGCTGCGCTGCATTTTCAGTCTTTGAGTCCGTATCTCACGATGCACCACAGCGCCTGAAAGCCGTCTTTCCAGCCGATTTTTTTACCTTCGGCATAGGTTCTGCCGGAGTAGCTCACGGAGATTTCGTAGATTCTGAGTTTTCGGCGAGCGACGCGGGCTGTGATTTCGGGTTCGAAACCGAATCGCTTCTGAACGAGCAGCGGTGTGATTTCGTCAATCACCGGGCGGCGGAAGACCTTGTAGCAGGTTTCCATGTCAGTCAGGTTCAGATTGGTGAAGCAGTTGGAAAGCGTGGTCAGAAATCGGTTGCCAAGATAGTGCCAGTAGTACAGCACACGGTGGGCCTGATCACCCAGGAAACGACTCCCGAAGACCACATCAGCCTTATCCGCAATGATTGGCTGCAGAAGTCTGGGGTATTCGGCGGGATCATATTCGAGATCCGCGTCCTGAATGATCACGATGTCCCCCTGAACCTGAGCAAATCCGGTTTTCAGGGCGCCACCTTTGCCCTGATTGATGTCGTGGAAGAAAATCCGGATGCGGTTGAAATCGTCGCTGGCACCTTCGGCTTCGAGTGCCTTCAGAACGTCTCGGGTGCGATCTTTGCTGCAGTCATCGATCAGCAGAATTTCCTTGCGAATTGGTACCGCACGAACACGATCCACCAGCACTCGCAGGGTCTTTTCTTCGTTGTACACCGGAATCACCACCGACAGCCTGAGGTCTCCGGGAATCGCGTAGAACCCCAGAGCTTTGCAGGCGGATTCACCCAGCGTGGCTGTCTGACGCGCGTACCACTCGGGTGACCATGGACGGTGGGAATCAGGGAGATCAGCAGCGGAAATGGGTGAACTGGACGTCATGGATGAATCCCAGGAATGGTGGCAGGCAGTGGACACACGGGAACAACAGCCTGCGTCAGCTTTTTTGCCGTGTCAGTAACGGCTGCTGCAGTGTCCCCGATGATCAGCGATGTTTGCAAGTGCGGTTGCCAGCCCCCGGTAAACAGTGGACTTGTGCGGCGGGCAACTACCCGGATATCGGGCGAGTTGCAAGAAAAATTCGCTCCGATTTTCGGGGCAGCGGTTGGAAAATGACACCAGGCTCCGAAAAATCCGGCCGGCAGGAGCCGCTCAAGGCTCAATGCCAGCCGCCCCATCGTCTGCCGGCCGTTGATATCATGCACCGGCCGCAACCACTGCTGACCCCTCGACTCGATCAGCATGCAGTCAATTCCCAGAGGGCCGCGGAAGCCGATTTTTCCGGCCGCCAGTGCAAGGCGACGGCCATATTCGAGGGCCGGTTGCCACCAGCTGTCTGACGTGGCCGTCCCACCGCCAATCAGGCTCCCGCGATACTGCCCGAGTGCGTCTGTGAGCATTTCTGCAGCGCCGTCAAATTCCACCTGAGTCTCTGCTGAATGGCCAGACACCGTCCATTGCAATCCGCATTCCCGCAGCCGATTCACCCATGGCTCCACACTGACCGGTTCACTCTGCCCAAGCCGTCGTGACAGCCAGCGCCGCTGCTCGTCACTCAGTCCCCGGCCAACCCCGATCAGTCGATTTCGCCCCGCATGACTCAGGTTGGCCTTGATCACCCAGCGGTCTTCAGCAGGTGCGATGATCTGTTCAAGCGCGGCCAGCACCTCGTCTTCCGAAAAACACAGCTGGCTGAAACGTGTCTGCACCTGAGCAGAATCCGCCGCTGCCAGCACATCAAACTCCGCTGCGAACTCCCGCGTGTTCACTCTGCGAATCGCATCCGGATCCGGCGAAGTCTGCTGCAGTCGCAACTGTCGCACCAGCCGGCACGCGGACTCGCTCCAGCCCCACGGAGCCAGCTGCCAGTCCGCTGATGGTGGTTCACCCGAGGCTGTTGACAACAACTCCCTCAGCTGTGGCAGCGTCAGAAACCGTGCCTGCAGCAAACAATCCGGAAGCCCCGCTGCATCCGGCAGGCCGGCAGGATCCAGGAGCACCACATCGCCGGGTGCGGCCCTGAGTCCCACAAGGACGGCCAGCTCGGCCGTCAATTGCTCCAGCCGTACCGGCAATGCTCGAAGCATCCCCGGCCGTTCGGACAATTCCTCTTCAAACCGCAGATTTGGAAAATGGATCAGGGGCATAGACTTCGAATCCGCCGCGCGGCGTCCGGCCGCCCTGATTCTTCCAGTACCTCCGCCGCTTCGCGAAGGGCCATGCTGCTGGTGGCTGGATCCAGCGGTGCGGCCAGAGGCATCCAGAGCAGGCACGCGGCCGCACGGTCAGAATCACCAAGCTGCCGATAGGCACGGCCGCACAGAAATTCACCAGCACCTCGCATTGCGCGACTGAATTCCCTGCTGCGTTCCTGCAGCCGTTCAACGTCGCTGATCTGCAGCGTGTCACGCTGAGCAATCGTGACCCGCCACAACTGCAGCTCCGCAATCCTCACGACACCTCCCCGGCCGTTCTTTCGCAGATTCAGCAGTGCCGCTGCTGCCGCGTCACCGTGAGCGGTGTCAAACAGCAGGGCACTTCCGGCTGTCAGCCTCCGTGCCACCGACGATTCCTGCAACTCCTCAATTCCTGCAGGATACCGCTGCTCCAGAGGAAGACGCTCGTCCCACACCAGCGGCAGCTGCAGCACGTGACGAGAATCCGGATCAGTCGCCAGAATCTCCTCGACCTCTCGAATCCCCGCGTCCCACTCCCCAAGATTTCGCCGGCAGGCCGCCAGCTCCGCGCGAATTTCCCGCAACACCCATGGACGAGATTCCACCGCCAAAGCTGATGTCAGACTCACAATCGCCAAACGCCACTCGCCCGCTCGAACCTGCCTCAGACCTTCATCGTAGCCGGCCGGATGCGTGAACCGCAGCCGTCGCACGTCCCGCAGCGGCACCGGTTTGAGTACCCCGCGCGTCCGCAACATCACCGACTCGCCAGCCAGCTCGTCAATTGTCCCTCTGAGCACCTCCGGGCGACCAAGCAGCGGCGGTGACAGCTCGATTTCATCGCCACCCGCCACCACCGCCGGTACCGGCTCGTCCGCATCCGCAAACACGCTCGCTGAAACCCACAGCAGCAGCAGACGCGCGGCGGTCTTCAGTACGGCAGGGCTCCGCGTCACGGATGAGCCTCCAGGATGTGCTTCACGAATGCGTTGCTGAAAACTCCCTCCGGATCATGCCGCTCCACAATCCGGCGAAACTCCGCCAACCCGGGATGCTGCGGCACACACTGCGACTCATGCCACGGAAACCACTTGCCCCAGTGCGGTCGAGCTTCGCAGAGAACGCCGAGTGCCTTTGCAAGAAATGCGGCCACTTCCAGAAATGGCTCCCGTGGCTCCGTATAAGTAATCAGACTGATCGCGTACCAGTCATCAAAGCCGCCGGCGGACATAGAGATCAGAGTGTCGTCAGGAGCCACGCGACGGATGCAGATCGGATAATGATGAGTCCATTTGCCTCCCAGCTGATCGAGTTGCTGCAGGAGGTTTGCTTCCGCCAGCCGCCCGCGAACGAATGGCTGCAGCACGTGCAGTGGATTGTCCGCCACCCGCAGGACCTCTTCGACGATCTGCAGTGCTTCGGAAAGGTGCTGCCGCCGCACGAATAGCTCTTCTTCCAGATGCCGGAACAGGTCGTGCTGCATCACCAGCTGCCGATCGCTGCGATCCGTCACTGCGAGGCGTTGAAAAATGAAACACGGCAGGATGCGGCGAAAGAGCGCCCTCACGCAGCGGGGACTGGCCAGATATCTGGCTGTTGCCAGTACCAGCAGGTGCAGTCCGAGATCCATGCACAGCATCCAGTAGAACCGGTAGAGGTCGGCAACCAGCCGATTGCCAGCCGGCGCGATGCGCCGCCGCTGTGTGTAGAACTTCCAGAGATGCGGAATCAGAAAGAACTGCTGCAGCGGCCAGTCTGCCTCCTGCTCAAGCGCCTGTTCAAGCCCCTTGACCGGCATCAATTGCTCACACACGTGATACTGTGGAACCGTACTGAAAGTGACTTCGAGAATCACTCCCATGCATCCCAGCGAACAGCGGGCTGCCTTCAGTTCCGGTCCGGCTGAGATTGTCACGATCCGCGGCGTACTGTCCTTGCCGTCGTAACAGGCCAGACGCACCTCCTGAACAAAATGCGAAAGACTTGATCGTCCTGATCCATGAGTCCCGGTGGAGATGGCTCCGGCGACCGTCTGAGCGGTGATCAGGCCGACAGATGGCAGCGTCAGCCCGTGTTCGTTGAGGGCTTCGAGTACCTTCCAGATCGGACAACCGCCCTGAGCTTTGACGAGGGTGCGCCCGGCCGTGTGAACCACGCGGACGTCTGTGAGCCGATCGAGGACGATGAGCACGTCGTCCGTCTGAATCAAAGGGCTCCAGGCGTGCCGAGTCCCCGAAACTCGCACCTGACGCGGATGGTTTGCGAGGAGTGTGAGGACATCCTGTTCAGTGCCGGGCGACACGTAACGCTGCGGGCGAACTTCGACGTTGCCACCAAAATTGCGAATCACAGCGTCAGTCATTGATAAATTCTGTCAGGTGGAATGAAGCAGGGTTGTGGCGACCGGGCGAATCCGATCCAGCGCAGACTGGGCGAGTCCCGATAGCAGCGGCAGCTGGCGACCGGTCTCCGCGATTCCCGCCAGTGCAACGGCTTCATGAAGCACCCGAATCGGGTTGATCTCGTTCCGGAGTGATTCGAGTGGAAGGAACAGGCGGCGAATGGCTTCGGCGCGGTCATAATTTCCGGCAGTGATGGCCGCCAGCATCAGCTGAGAAAGCGCGGGATTCACGCAGACACACCCGGATGTGTAACCATTCAGCTGAAATTTGGTCATGTGTACCATCGCGGGCTGTTCACCAATGCCGCTGCAGATCAGTCGTGGTTCCACCATCGCCACCAGACGCTGCAGAAAGTCATCGACAGCCGGATCGGTTCTGACGATCGCATACTTAATGAAGGACACCAGTCCGTCGCGTACCAGTTCTGCTGCGCCTTCGGGGCTGATGTAGCCCTCTTCCTTGATGTAGAGCACGGCAGGACGGCCGATCGCTTCCACAAACCGACGAAACCCTGTCATCAGCCCCGCCTCCGTCATGATGGCTTTTGTGGGCAGCACCATCACGGTGGGGAAGGAAGTGGTTTTGAGAAGATCGGCCTGGTCCATCATCAGCCCGTAGGCGGGCCCGACGGATGGGATCACGGCCGTCTCGGGCGCGGTAATTTCTTCCAGCATCTGCAGCAGTGCGGCGTATTCGCTGAAACGCACGTTGTAGAGATTGGCGTTGCCGCCGTAGAGCAGCATTGAGACTCCACCGCGTTCCAGATGCTGCACGATGCGGCGGTTCTGTTGTGGACAAATGCGTTCATGGCCATCGCGCGCAAGAGGCGGCACGGCAAGAACGGAAGTACGGAACTGAGCTGGCTGTATGGGAGTGGTTTGCATTGCGTGAAGGCCGAAATTTCGGGCAGCCGAGGACGGCCGCCCGAGGGAATGGAAGAAAAAACGATCGATGAACTACCAGATCTGAATGCGATCCGCCGGCGCTTTATACAGCTTGTCGCCGGGCTTTACATCAAAGGCTTCGTAAAACGCATTCAAATTGGTCACCGGGCCGTTGGCTCGGAAGGCGGACGGGGAGTGGGGGTCGATCAGCAGCCGCCGCGCCATCTCGTCGTCGCGGTACTTGCGACGCCAGATCTGCGACCAGCCGAGGAAGTAGCGCTGGCTGGGGGTGTAGCCATCCAGAGTCTTCGAGGGGCGGCCTTCGAGCGAGAGCATGTAGGCCTTGTAGGCAATCGCCATGCCGCTCAGATCCGCGATGTTCTCGCCCAGCGTCAAGCGACCGTTCAGTTTGCGGCCCGGCAGTGCTTCATAGGATTCGTACTGGGCCACCAGCTTCGAGGTCAGGGCTTCGAAGGCCTTGCGGTCATCGTCTGTCCACCAGTTCCGCAGATTGCCGTCGCCGTCGTACTTGCTGCCCTCGTCATCAAAACCGTGACTGATTTCATGGCCAATCACCGCACCGATGCCGCCGTAGTTCACCGCGTCATCCGCGGTTGCATCAAAGAACGGCGGCTGCAGAATAGCGGCAGGGAAGACGATTTCGTTCAGGCTTGGATTGTAGTAGGCATTCACCGTCTGCGGAGTCATTCCCCATTCGCTGCGATCCACGGGCTGGTTCAGGCGGTCAATCTGCCGCTGATGTTCGAAGGTGCGGGAGCGGAGCAGATTGCCGATGAGATCATCCGAGCGGATTTCGAGCTTTGAAAAGTCGCGCCAGACGTCGGGGTAACCAATCTTCGTGGTGATCTTTCCAAGTTTGACGAGCGCCTGTTCGCGAGTGGCCGCGGTCATCCACGGCAGCTGACGGATGCTGATCTCGTATGCCTTCATCATGTTGCCGACAAGTTCCTGCTTCCGCTTGCGGGATTCGGCAGGGAAGTGTTTGCGGACGTAGAGTTGTCCGAGCGGTTCGCCGAGGACGCCGAAATCACCGGCACCGGCGCCGGAGGTGGCGTCGACGGCTTTTTTCCAGCGGGGCTTCTGGGCCGGGACGCCGGAAATCGCTTTTTCGTGAAGTTCAAAGTGGGCATCGACCCATTCCTTTGGCAGGTATTCTGCGGCGGCATCCAGCAGATGAAACCGCGCGTAGTGCCTCCAGGCTTCAAGCCCTGCGGAAGCGGCCACAGCCCCCAGGTTTTCGAAGTAACTGGGAGTCACCACGTTGAGTTCTGTGATGTCGGGGACGCCTGAGGCTTCGAGGAACGGCTTGAGCGGGATGCCGGGGGCAATCTGGTCAAGCTGAGTTGTGGGGCGAAGGTTGTAGCGTTTTTCGGCGTCACGCAGTTCCGTTCGCGACCACTGAATCCCGGCCAGCGCCGTTTCCAGCCGGATCACAGCCTCCGCGGCCGCCGCACCATCACTGCGGCCCGCAAGTTCGTACAGCCGCGCTATATAAGCCTGCAAAGCCTTCCGAGCCGCCGCGTGGTCCTCACGCTGCGTCAGATAGTAATCGCGGTCAGGCAGCGTCAGTCCGCTCTGAATGATATGGCAGAGATATCGTGAAGAATTACGGTCATCGACAGAAACGTAGAATCCAATCGGACCAGGCAGCCCCTGCACCCCGCCCGCTCCAAAGTAGCGAGCAATCTGCTCGGGCGAATTGAACTGATCGATGGCGTCCAGCTGCTTTTGAATGGGCGACAGTCCCAGTGAACTGATCCGCGCCTCGTCCAGATAGCTCTTATAAAAATCACCGACTTTACGACTGATGTCGTCCGTCGGATTCTTCACCGCTTCCTCAATGATCGCCCGAATGTTCTCACGCGCTTCGTCGTCCAGACGCGTGAAAGATCCGTAATTGGATTTGTCGGCAGGGATGTCGGTGGAGAGCAGCCAGCGGCCGTTGACGTGCAGGAACAAGTCGTCCTGCGGACGCACGGTTTTGTCGAAGCCATCCGGATCCAGACCGGAATGCGGCTCGTCACCGAAAAGCGGCCCGGATAACAGACAAAGAAGACAGCCGAGAAGACTTGAAAGCAAGCGAGACATGGAATCAGGTCCGAAGGGAAAAGAAACGAGGAACTGAAATCAGGACCACCCCCGCTCCCCTCTCCCCTTCGAGGGGAGAGGGGAGCGGGGGTGAGGGGTCAAACGCTCAGGATCAAACGGCCCCGCAACAGGCCCCTGCGGCGGCTGTTGCGGGACGTGGGTTTTGTGTTGTTTATTGTGCGGTTGCTGGGGGATTTGTTGTAGTCTTTGCCCCCTCTCCCCTCTCCCCTTCGAGGGGAGAGGGGCTGGGGGTGAGGGGTCAAACGCTCTGGATCAAACGGCCCCGCAACAGGCCCCTGCGGCGGCTGTTGCGGGACGTGGGTTTTGTGTTGTTTATTGTGCGGTTGCTGGGGGATTTGTTGTAGTCTTTGCC
>Ga0169931_10005422_pt1 | contig 19442 bp, 20 predicted proteins | sample Kivu_15m_20L_FD_129675 | JGI IMG/M metagenome (GOLD analysis project Ga0169931, IMG submission 129675) | Freshwater microbial communities from Lake Kivu, Western Province, Rwanda to study Microbial Dark Matter (Phase II) - Kivu_15m_20L... | ecosystem: Environmental > Aquatic > Freshwater > Lake... | reverse complement strand
TCTCAGCGGTACGGGAGACGTTCCCATCCTGCCTTTCGAGCTCGGCCTCGATCAAAGTCCTCTCGAGCTGCTGAGTATGAAGCTTGACCTGTTCTTTATAAGTTAGGCTCTGCGCCGGAGTTGGCGCCTCACCCGAAGTTAAAAGGCCAGCAGACTCTCCCAAGTTCAGCTCAGTGCCACTGCTCAAAAGTACCATCGACTCCATCATGTTTTCGAGCTGCTTGAGATTGCCAGGCCACTCCTGCTTTTCGAGCGCACCCAGGAGATCCTCACTGACTCCCTGAATGATGCGATTGGTCCGCATCGTCGCCTGCTTCAAAAAGAAAAGGCTGAGCTTACGGATGTCCATGGGTCGTTCTCTGAGCGCTGGAAGCTTTAAAACGACAGGAGAGATAGCAGTCGCAAGATCGGCTCGAAATTTACTGCCGCGCCTCTGCAAGGGCTCGTTAGATGCGGCGATCACTCGCACAGTGGAGCGTCGAGTCTTAAGCCCACCCACGCGCTCAAAAACTCCAAGATGTAAAAAGCGCAGGAGTTTGCCTTGGGTGGCCAGCGGAAGCTCTTCAAGCCCCTCCAAAAAGAGCGTTCCTTCATGGGCCAGCTCGATTCTTCCCGGACGCGAAACACCTTCGCCCTCCTCGAACCCAAACAACTCAGCCTCGAGCAGATCCTGAGCGAGCGCTCCACAGTGGAGCTTAACAAAAGGACCTTGGGCTCGGGGAGAGAGCCGATGAACTTCACGAGCAACGGCTTCTTTTCCAGTTCCGTGCTCTCCCAAAAGCAGCATCGGAGAGTCCACGGCAGCCGCTCGGTCCACTTTAGCGAGGATTTCTTCCATCGGTGAGCCGGGCTCAGCCACTCGGACGACAGCCCACGGCTCGCCTGCAACAGAAGCGCGCGGCTCTTTTTGTTGCGCCTTTAAGACTCCTGCCGCTTTTCTGAGAAGTTCCACAAGGGCTGCCGAATCAAAAGGCTTAGTAATGAAGTCAAAAGCACCCCGTCGCATCGCTTCCACCGCTTTTTCGACCGTACCAAAAGCGGTCATGAGGATAACCGGAAGGTCAGGTCGCTTTTCTCGGCAGTAGTCTAAGACCTCCATCCCGGTGGATCCGGGCATAGCAAGATCGGTCAAGACCACATCAACTTCGGAGAGTTCAATTTGATCGATGACTTGTCGAGGGTCTGAGAAGGCTTTGACTTCAAAGCCCTCGCGCTTGAGCTTTTCTTCGAGGACCTTCAGGAGATTGGTCTCATCATCGAGAACTAGAACTTTCCAAGGGGCCATTTAGCCTCCAGCAGCATCTGGGAGAGCGGTCGGAAGCCAAAAGGTAAATCGAGTCCCTTGGCCCAACCTGCTCTTCACTTCGATTCTTCCTTCATGATTCTGGGCGATCTGGCGGCAGATCGAAAGCCCTAATCCAGTGCCCTCACTGCGGGTCGTAAAAAACGGCGCAAAAATCTTTTGAAGATCGTCCTCGGCAATTCCTTCCCCATTATCTTGAACATAAATCCCGAGCTCTCCTGAGCCTTCTACCCAGTCGAGACCCATTTGGACCCGAGAGGCTTTGGCCTGCCTGGCATTGCGGACCCAATTATCCACCACTTGGAGTAGCCGCTCAGGATCGCCCACAAAGCCCAAGCTCAAAAGATCTGACCGCTCCGAGAGTCCGACGACTTCGACATCATTGGACTCAATCCGAGGTCGAATCTGCTCGAGCCATCTCGAAGCATCTACCCAACCCATGTCAGCGTCTCGACGCCTGGAGAGTTCTAAAAACTGACGAACCAATCCCTCGAGGCGTTTGACCTCCTGCTGAATCACCTTGCTCCATTGACTATCGGGGAGCAGCTCAATGGCTCCTTGAATCGCACCCAGCGGGTTTCGAATTTCGTGCGCCAAGCCCGCCGAGAGCTCACCCAGAGTAGCCAAGCGCTCCTGCTCCCCTAGGCTTCGGATTCGAAGCATGGCTCTCATGATCGGGCCGATCTTTTTTGCAAAACGCTCCACTGCACCGAGCAGTGCCGCACTCCCCAGAGGAGTCAAGCGCGACTCATCACGAATCCCAGCCAGCCAAATAAAACCCATCAGCTCCGTATCAAAAAAGGGAATGATGATGTCATATCCTGCCCGAGCCATCTCAACTCCCAAGGCTTCCAAGCGATCTCGCTCCCTCCGGCTGGCGCTCAGCGAGCGTTCACTTTCGATTAAGCCACGAACCAACAGCGTCACTTCGTGCATGGCGCGGCGACGAAGAATTTCGGAGGCAATGGTTCCTTGCTCATCGGGCACTGAAGCGTTGCGAACAAAACCCGAACGACCAGCGGCAAAAATTCTACAAAGCGCTTCTTCGAGTGCCTGCTGCCATACGGCGGGCTCTTGGATGCCCTGAAGCCTCGCTTCGAGTTCGGCAAGATCGAGATCCAGTCTTCGGGATCGTCCACGCGCCAAAAGCCTGCGGGTCAGATAAGCCACTCCGGCCTGAAGTGGGTCCAAAAGCAGAACCATACAGAACGAGACGGCAAACGAGTGCAGCAAAAAGACAGCTGGCGTCGCTTCGCTCCAAGTCGCCACCAAAAGGTAGAGTCCCGAAAACCCCACCGCTAGGATCACTAGGACCACAAACCGGACGATGAGACCCAGCAGGTCCACGAGCTTTTGGCGAGTGATCGCCTGACCCAATAAAATCAAGTAACCACAAAAGAAGAGATTACCCAGGGCAGGAAGCGTCGTTCCCATCCAGGGCATGTGATCCAAGGGCGTAAAGGCCAGGGTCAGAATCGCTCCCCCCAAAATCAAAAGGTCCCGGATAGAAAGCGGTCTTCGGGTCCAGAGCAGAACCCAAGTCTGGGCCATCAGGACTCCCGGAGAAAAACGCAGGAGCTGCATCCAAAAGCCCCGGTCCTCACTGGAGATCAGCCCCGTCAAAACACTGACAGAGAACCCCACCGCCAACACCCAAGAAAACACCCTGAGCCAACGCCAAGCGGGCGGCTCCTGGCCCATGAGCAGCGGGATCAGCGCCATCCCCACTGGCCCTAACCAAACCCACGAAATGAGCTGGAACTGGGCAAAGAGATCGTCTTGGAAGGCTGTTTTGAGAAAAAAAGACAGAAAACTGGCCCAAACCACTAGGCTCAAAATGAAGTACTTTTGGGCCAGACGATTGGTGAGACGGCGCGCAAGCACCGAAATTCCCATCGAAAAGGCCGTGATCGCCACCAGTAGGGCTGACTGGGTGAGAAGCGTCATCTCATTTGGCTATAGCCTAAAGATCGGCCTCCCGCGAGTCGATACGACCTACAGTATGGGAAAACGGCTCAATCCCGTTGAGTTCATGATTTTTGGTTTCATTGCCACTGGGTTTGGCATGTCGGCCTATGGTCTCTTTCAAGAGCGCGAAGCCTTTGAGACCTCTTTATTGGCCCCCATGGCCTCGAATCCCATTTCTGAAACTCGAAGTCCGGCCTCAGCGCCCCAGGTGAGCCAAGTCGATTTTGCGTGTTCAGAAAAAAAAGAACTCCACGTTAACGCTTCCAAGGTTCGGATCAATGGTCCGATTTGTAGTGGCGGCCCATCGGATGCCGAAACCCCTTCTAAAACTACTATCACCAACTCCACGAATCAGTTCTCGGCTACTGTCTTTACCGACACCAAAGAAGGCCGCTTCACCACGGATTATATTCCGCTTAATCCTGAAAAAAACGCCATCCGAATTCAATTCAGCTTTGGGAACGGCAAGAACGTCTCTCACGAACTCACTCTGATCAAAGACTGATTGCGGCACAAAGCTTGATCATGCGGAGAACATGACAGGACCTTTGAACTCCACTTTTTTTGGCTCAGTTTTAAACTCTCTTGCCCCAGGACTCACGAGACAAGCCCAACTCGAGGTTCTCTTTCAAACCTATGAGCTAGGACCTGACCTTCTCCATGCAAGGCTCATGGCCCTGGGTGGAGCTCAGTCCGACTTGCTGATTCACTCTCTGGAGCTCGCGCGAGATTACTGCATTTACCGAGAGCGGGCGTCCTCACAAAAGAGAGTCCTCACTCAATCCGGTTTTCCCTGGAACCTCATTCGAGAGCTTGATCCCCAAATCCGAGCCGAAGCTCGCGAGTGGCTGGGCTTCTGGGCGCAAGGCCGTCAGGGGCACTGGAGCGAGGTTCAGTGGGTGGAACGGGGAGTACGAACCCACGTCAACTTCGAGGCGCGCGAACTCTTTGCCCGCTGTCTGCCGCTGAGGCCCCGCACTCTGGTCCTGGTTCATAACCATCCCTCGGGAAACACGGAGCCCTCATGGATCGATCTCCAACTCACTCGGCAGGTGGGCACGCTGGCCTTACATTTGGGGATTGAACTCAAAGGGCACTGGATTGTAGGACCTCACTCAGAAACATGGATTCCAACCAGCCCACACCCCAAAAGTCCCAGAAACTCGAAGACTGCCCGAACTGCCGCAAGACCACCGCCCTCTGCGTCTGCAGCCTCGTCCGCCCTCAACGAGTAAAGACCCAGGTACTGGTCCTTCAGCACCCCCAAGAGCCTGACAAAGACCTTGGAAGTGCCTGGCTAGCCGTTCAGTGCCTCCAAGGAGCGCGCCTCAGGGTCGGGCTCAGTTGGCCCAATCTCAGCAAAGCGTGGGGGGATCCTGTAGATCCTTCACGCTGGGGAGTCCTCTACCTCGGCAGTGGCCCCACGGGTCCTGCCCCCTCCCCAGCTCCACTCTTTTGGACTGACAAAAAGGGGCTGCCCAAATCCGCTCAAGAGAATCGAGCACTCCTCGAGAGCCTCCATGGGCTCGTGATTTTGGATGGGACCTGGAGTCAGGCCAAAGCACTGTGGTGGAGAAATCCATGGGTGCACAAACTCAAAAGACTCATGCTCAGCCCGCCGCAGCCGTCGCTCTACCGGGAGCTCAGAAGGGAACCTCGCCGGGAGTGCCTCTCGACGATCGAGTCCATCGCTCTAGCGCTCGACGCCATGGGCGAGCCCGCAGAGGCTACGGCCTATTTAAGAACCTCATTTAACGATCTTCTGGGTCGCTACCGCGCGCTCAAGAAGCGCAACTAGCGCTTGCGGCCCTTGTTCTGAAGGAGGGCCATGGCTTGCCTGAGCTGTGCGTCGTGGCCGGGTTTTCCCATCCCTGCCATCTGAGCCTGCATCCGAGACATCGCCTCAGACATGTTCTTTGCTCCAGGAAACGCAACCGATAGCATTTGCTCAGCCGCTGTTTTGAGCTTCAGAAAAATGAAAACATTGATCCCACTGAGGACCGCTACGCCTATCCAACTTAGAATCGTCCAGAACGACATGCATGGGTTCTGGCACAGACCTTAGCGGGTTTCAAGTTGCTCGGCCCAACCGGCCGGAACGCTCTCCCGATAAGCCTCTTTAAGACAGAGTTGACAGGGCGTGGCGGGCAAGACGCCCGCAGAAAGCCAGCCTTCCCCTAAGCCCCGATCATCCAGATAAGGGCCAAGCCAGAGCCGATCGAGCCAGTGGTTACTAGCCGTCTGCGCCGAAGGGGCGCTGACTCGAACCACCATCAAAGGCAGCCTGAGCTTGGCCCCGAGCACCTCATCCTGTTTGAGGTTCAGTGCCATACGATGACAGGAGAGTGGCGTAGCCTCACCCCTTTTCAAGATCGGTGGAATTCCCTCGATCGCTCCAAATCCAGGGGTCTGGGTGTCATCAGCAGAGGCTGGGACAAAGACCCCGGTTTGAGTTGCAGCGGCTTTCTGCGGATCGAGTGCTAGAAAAGCAATCTCGCTCGGCAGAGGAAGACGCTCCAGAGCTCCGCCTTTCACACAGCGTTCTTGCTCTGGGCTCAAACCCTCACCCTTTTCAAATTGAAGCGTCGGCCTGGGCCTTCGCACGAGCCGGTAGTGCAAAACCCACGATGAGGGTTTCTCAACTGAGGTCTCAAAAAGAGTACTGCACTCTGCTGCTCCGGGCTTCTTGTCAAAAAATCGCTTTCTAAAAGTCGAGACTCTCAAACAAGAATTTCCAGGAGCAGTGGCTCTTCGAAATCGAACCGTGTCATACAGCCAAACTCTCGAAGATCTCGGAAAAACTCCGGATTTTAACTCTTGAGGATCCTCTCTGAGATCGGGGGATCGCTTCAATCCAGCACAGCTCAACGTAACCAGAAGGAGAGGGCTCAAAACAAGAATCGACCCCCACTTGAAATCAACGAACCGCATGCGGACTAACGTAGCACAGCGGTTGCACTGCGGGCCACGCGAAGGAGACTTTTTCATGCAAACTCATCATTGGCCTAGCTGTAGATCCATTCCACTTCTAGTAGCCCTTGTGCTCACAGGTTGTTCATCCCAGCTCTCTCCCACGGGAGGAGCTGAGTTTCGTCAAAGACCTCAAGAGTACAGTTTCAAAGTTTCTAGAACTCTTGCCGAGGCAGGGATTACCTTTCATCTCTCTCGTGCGTTTGAAGTCGGCCCAGCAAGCAACGGTCAAGTCCACTCGAGCAGAATCTCGACCGCGGAGCTCTCCCAGCTGCAATCCGCTTGGAATAGCTACAAAATGACGGCGTTTGCACAGCCTGAGACCTGCCAGGGTTGGACGCTCTCCGAGTCACCCTGGAGAGAAGCCTTGATGAAAATCGAGGTCCTAGAAAATGAGCGTTCGGTGATGGCTCTCAGAAGTGAGTCCGGAAGACTCTGCGGAGCAGGAGAGGCTCAAGCGGTCCGCAGCCGCTGCTATTGCCCGACAGGAGAACTGCTGAGCCGATCGAACTCGGCCAGCATTAGGGCCCTGGTCTTTTCAAGGAGCGTAGGGAGGTCGGATTGTTTGAGCCCTTGAGTCGGAATCGGGTCCAGCCTTCGAATTCGAATTTCTCCGGGAATAATGCGCTTTTCTGAGTAACTCAAAAAGGGTCTGAGCGGGCTTGCTACTAAAGGAACAATCGGAAGCTGGCCTGCAATCGCTAAATGAAAAGCGCCTTTTTTGAAGGGCAGCATCCCCACTCCACTTCGATTTCGGGTCCCCTCTGGAAAAATCATCACGCTGCGACCCAGATCTCTGACTTGATGACCCGCCTCAATGATTCCAGAGATTGCTCGAGTTCTGTGTTTTCGGTCTAAAAGAATGTTTCTACCCGCTACATAAAAAAGATTAAAAACAGGCACCCAGGCGATCTCTTTTTTTCCGATGACAATCGTATTGTCAGGAAAGATCGAACCAAAGATCATCACGTCAAGATTGTCTTGATGATTACACACGTAAACACAAGGCTGCTGTTCTTCGAGCGAGCCTTGGCTTTCGAGACGCACTCGAATCCTCAAAATCCTTTGCAGTCCCCATCCACCAAAATGGGCTACCGAGCTATTGAGCGTTTTCCCCCAGCAGAGGACAGGAACCATCAAGACGCCGTAGACGGACATAATGAGGAGCCAAATCAAGCTCAAAGCATAACGAAAATAAAAGTCGAGCGCGTGGAGTCGCATGAGCGCCCCCAAAACATCATGAAATCGACAGCTGAGAAACCCTTATTTGAAGTGGGCTTGCAGCCACTCCGAGTCGAGGACCCTCGCCCATCCGTCTTGCCTCCTCCGAACTTTGAGCCGGTAGTCGTAATGAAGAATCACCCCACTGACCTGCCTGGATAAAGCCGGTCCAGGTTGAATGTTATCCTGGACCCATGAGAAAGGTGCAGGACATGCCAAACAATCGGTCAGGTGAGATCTGTTTATCGCTATCCGGCAAAACAAAATCCTGACGAGGAGCGAATCACGCGAACGCGTGATCGGAGTGGCTTCGGAGTTCTCTCGCTACGGATACCGTCAAGTCACAAACATCTTGAACATGGAGGGCTTTGATGTGGGCAAGGACCGCGTCTATCGAATCTGGCGAGAATAGGGCCTAAAGGTGAAAAAAACACCTAACCGATCGTGGCTTTGGCTTGCGGACGGATCGGTGATCTCTCTTTCTCAAGTATGGGTGTCCCGAGCACATCCATATCTTTACAACGCGAAAAGACCTCACAGCAGTCTTGGGGGTCGGCCACCAGCCCCCGTCACGATCCAACTTGCGAGCTGATCTTTGACACTGTGGAGGGTAGCAAAACTACAGGCTGGTCATCCCTGCTCCTGCTCTCGACCGGTCATCTCTTGGTCCAGTCGATTTTTTCGACTGAGCAGCTCGAGGTGAAATTTTTTTAGGGTGTTCAAATCAAACGGATGACTCATGACGCGCGAGTCTTTGCAGGAACGGGGCCGGCAAGCATTGAGCGGCATAGGCCTGGAGGTAGCGACTCGAGAGGGGGCGTTGCATCACGCTCGCCAATTGAAGGCTCGCCCGGCACACACTCTCCAAATCTACCCCCGTGGAGATTCCAAGACCTTGCAACAGATACAGCAGATCCTCGGTCGCAAGATTTCCAGTGGCACTCGGAGCAAACGGACAGCCTCCCAGGCCCCCCGCTGAAGAGTCGACCGTACTCACCCCCCACTCGAGCGAACGGTAGGCATTGGCGAGCGCCGTTCCGCGGGTGTCATGAAAATGCACTGCGGTGGCAGCTACCCCAGCTGACTGAAGAAAAGGACCCACGACAGCATCCACATCTTTGGGTGTCGCTACTCCTATAGTATCTCCTAAAGAAACCTGATCCACCCCGAGCTCCAAAAGCTGCTCCGCCACTCGAAGTGCGTGTTTGGGAGAGATTCGGCCCTCATACGGGCAACCAAAAACCGTGGAGAGGTAACCCCGGGTTTGGAGCTTGCGGCGCTTGGCCTCAGCAATCACTTCTCTGGCCCTGGCCATGGACTCCCCAATGCTCATGCCGATGTTTTTTTCATTAAAGCGCTGGCTTGCTGCCGTGAAAATCGCAATGCACTGGGCACCGGACTCCAGTGCTCGCTCTAAGCCCTGTGGGTTAGGAACCAGGGCCCAGTAATTGGGTCCGTTAAACTCCCTGGATTTCGAGAGCTCAGAAAAGACAGCGTCAGACTCTGCCATCTGAGGCACCCGGTCGGGACGCACAAACGCACCCGCCTCAATATCATGGAGCCCTGCTTGCTTCAGTGCACGAATGAACTCCAACTTGGCAGGAGTACTCACTGGAGTCTTCTCGTTTTGAAGCCCATCGCGGGGCCCCACTTCAAAGACTCTCACTTGCCGAGGAAATTTTTGAGGGGCTTTCATGACGAGCGAATCTCCTCAAAATCCAAAAGCACATCTCCCGGAGAGATCTGCTGACCTTCACTCACCCGGATCTCTTGGATCGTCCCTGGCGTGGGCGCCTGGATCGAAAACTCCATTTTCATGGCTTCTAACAGAAGCAACTTGTCACCCGCTTGGACTTTTGCGCCCTTCTTGACGAGCACCTTGCGGACCTTGCCGGGAAACTGCGCTTTAAAATCATCTCCAAAGCCACTTGCCCCACCGCTTGTCGACAACCCAGTGGCAGCGCTCAGTCTCGAAAAATCTCCAAAATATGCGCCCATGACGGGCGACTGGATCGAGAGTTTTCCACCCTTTTCTAAAACACAGATGCGGTGGCGCTCCACGGCTCCACTCGAGGTCGTACGCTCCAAAACGAGCCAGCCCCCAGGCCTAGGCTCCAGCCTCCAGGCCGTGGCAGGTTCATTCACTTGAAAGCGTTTTCCAGAAACTCGGTACTGATGCTTCATACTCCACCCCTCATGCCGTGAACCAAGGAGATTCAAATGAGGCTGAAACCTCACCCTCGGGAGCCTTTCTGGCCTGAGAAACCTTCTCTAAATCCTCAGAGGAGAGCTCCGGTGCAAAGTTTGCGTACTCGGTACCGAGATAACCCGTGTGCATATGACCGGCTCTCACTTGCGGGTCTTTGGACAGAGTCCAAAGGTAGCGTTGATTGGATCCCATTCCCAAAAGTACCGTCTCTTCGAGGGCAAATCGCATGCGCTCAACCGCAATCTCTCGCGTGGGAGCATGAACAATGAGCTTTGCGAGCATCGAATCAAATTGAGTCCCGATCACCTGCCCCTGCTCCACCCCACTCTCGACTCGAATTCCTGTGCCGGTGGGCCACTTTAAAAACTCAACCGTGCCAGGCGTCGGAGCAAACCCTTGGGCCGGGTCCTCAGCGTAGAGCCGAACTTCGATGGCATGCCCCCTGGGCTCAGCGACTTGTGGAAGGCTAAATCGATCGCCTTGGATGGCAAGATCCAGCTGCAAGTGCACGAGATCGAGCCCCGTGACTTGCTCCGTCACCGGGTGCTCGACTTGAAGCCGGGTGTTCATCTCGAGAAAAAAGAAACCTCCTTGGGCATCCACCAAGAACTCCAAAGTTCCGGCGCTTCGGTATTTTACTTCTTGAACGAGTCTCAGTGCCGCCTCAAAGAGGCCCTTTCGTGTTTCGGCCGAGAGGTGGGGAGCGGGAGCTTCTTCCCACACTTTTTGATGGCGCCTCTGCAGTGAACACTCGCGCTCGTACAAATGGACGCCGCCTCCCCTTCCATCTCCGAACACTTGAACTTCGATGTGCCGTGGATTTTGGACCAGGCGCTCCAAAAAAAGCGTCCCGTCCCCAAAGGCCGCCATCGCCTCAGCCGATGCGCTTTCGGCCGCCTCCTGAAGCTCGGAGGCTTGATTCACTCGGCGCATGCCTTTACCGCCACCGCCTGCTGAAGCTTTGAGCAAAAGAGGAAAACCCACTCTTGCTGCTGCAGCTGAGAGATCCTCCCCTTGCTTCACCTTGGCCCAGGGCAGAGTCGGCACCTTAGCTTTTTCGGCGAGCTCTTTTGCCGCGATTTTTTCTCCCAGAGCTCGCATTGTCGAAGCTTTAGGTCCCACAAAGGTGAGACCTGCTTTTTCGCACGCTTCAGCAAATTCAGGCCTCTCGCTCAAGAACCCATAGCCGGGATGAACGAGTGTTGCCCCTGACCGAACGGCAGCCTCCACTACGGCAGGAATATCCAAATAGCGCGGTACGGGCATGACTTGATCGGCATAAGTGAGGTGCCGTGCCTGCTCATCCCCTGGCGCCACGACTGCAACCGTCGGAATCCCCCGCTCTCTGCAAGCCTGAAAAATGCGGCAGGCAATTTCACTTCGATTGGCAACGAGGACTTTATGTTTTGTGGGTGTGGAGGTCATGACGGAATCCAAGTGGGTTTTCTTTTTTCTAAAAAGGCTTTCAAGCCTTCTTGTCCCTCGGGAGACACTCGAAGCTCAGCCAAGGTTCGCGAGACATACTCTAAACAGTCGGTCTGCTTTTCTCGCCGCTCCGGCCAAGTGAGATCGAGGACCAGTTTTTTTGCTACAGCCATGGCCTGAGGTCCGCACTGGAGCATGTTGCCCAAAAGCCTTCCACGAGCCCCTTCAAGGGCAATCGCGTCACTCACCACTTCGTGCACAAGACCAATCTCGAGAGCCCGTCTTGCTCCAAATCGCTCAGCGCTCACAAAAAGGGCACGAGAATGGGTTGCTCCGATTTTTGCTGTCACAAAGGGCCCAATGCAGGCGGGCACGATGCCTAGCCTCACTTCACTCAAGCTAAATTGGGTGTCCTGCGTAGCAACGACGATATCGCAAACGCTCGTGAGCCCGACCCCACCTCCAATAGCTGCGCCATGAATGAAACCCACGAGAGGTTTGGGGCACTCATTCATACGAGCAAACATCTGAGAGAGGGTGCGCGTCTCGGTGAGGTTCTGCTCGAGGTTGAGACTGACCGAGCGCTTCATCCAGTTGAGATCGCCACCGGCCGAAAACACAGGTCCCTCACCCCCCAGGGTGACCACTTTGACCTCAGCGTGATTCACGTCTTGGGTGAAGACCCGAGTGAGCTCGTCGATCATGGTTTCGTTAAACGCGTTTCGGATGTCGGGACGATTGAGCTTCACGGAGAGCACTCCCGGAAACTCGCGGGTATCAAGCTCGACTTTTAACGTCTGGTAAGGGCCAAAGGCTCGGGTCTCGGTAGGGGAGTTCATGCTGAGAAAAACTAGCGTAGATGTTCGCTTGCTTCCACCCTCTTCCTCAGACAAAACAAGGATATGCCTTCAGAAAATCGAATCGAGAGCCCCATCCTCAAGTCCCAGGTCCAAACGGCATCGGCAGAATTTAAAGCCAACGCCGAGCACCATCAAAAGCTCGCTCGTGAGCTCGAGGCGAGGATTGCGGAGGCCCGAGATGGCCTGGACCAAAAAGCCCGACAAGAGGCCCGAGAAAAGCACACTTCCAGAGGCAAACTCCTCGCCCGAGATCGCATTCGCGCACTCGTGGATCCAGGAGCCTCCTTCTTGGAGCTCTCTCCGCTTGCTGCTTTTGACATGTATGAGGGCCAGGCCCCGGGGGCGGGAGTTGTGACGGGTGTGGGTGTGGTTCATGGGCGCGAAGTCATGATCGTCGCCAATGACGCAACCGTTAAGGGTGGCACCTACTTTCCGATGACGGTCAAAAAACACCTCCGCGCTCAAGAAATCGCTCGAGAAAATCGACTTCCCTGCGTCTACCTCGTCGACTCCGGTGGAGCGTTCCTGCCGCTTCAGAGCGAGGTTTTTCCGGACCGCGATCACTTTGGACGAATCTTTTACAACCAGGCCCAAATGTCGGGGCTTGGAATCCCACAGATTGCTGTGGTCATGGGCTCGTGTACTGCGGGCGGAGCCTACGTGCCTGCGATGTCGGATGAGACGATTATTGTAAAAAACCAGGGGACGATCTTTTTGGGCGGCCCCCCACTGGTCAAAGCCGCTACGGGCGAAGTGGTCACGGCCGAAGAGCTCGGCGGTGGCGACGTTCACTCGCGCACAAGTGGGGTTACAGATCATTTGGCCGACAACGACGAGCACGCACTCGAGATGGCCCGCTCGGTCCTGTCGCACCTCAATCGCCCGGCCGCCACTCCCACTCAAAGGCAGCCTGTCGAAGCGCCGCTGTATGACCCCAAGGAAATTGCCGGCATCTTGCCTCAGGATTTGCGGCAACCCTTTGATATTCGCGAAGTGATCGCAAGGCTCGTGGATGGCTCCCACTTTCATGAGTTCAAACCGCTTTATGGCACCACGCTCGTGTGCGGTTTTGCCCACATCTGGGGCTATCCCGTAGGGATCATCGCCAATAACGGGATTTTGTTCAGTGAGTCGGCGCTCAAGGGAGCGCACTTCATTGAGCTTTGTGCGCAACGCAAGATCCCGCTTTTGTTTCTACAAAACATCACGGGATTTATGGTCGGCAAAAAATATGAAAGCGGCGGCATTGCCAAGGACGGAGCCAAGCTCGTGACTGCCGTATCCAACGCGGCTGTGCCTAAGTTCACCGTGCTGGTGGGTGGGAGCTTTGGGGCCGGAAACTACGGGATGTGTGGGAGAGCCTATCAGCCGCGATTCTTGTGGAGCTGGCCCAACTCGCGCATCTCGGTCATGGGCGGCGAACAGGCGGCTCACGTGCTCTCACAAGTCAAGATCGAGCAACTCCAGACCCGCGGTCAGTCGCTCTCGGCCGAAGAAATCGCTGCCATCCAAGACCCCATTCGCCAGACCTACGAGCGCGAAGGTAGCCCCTACTATGCCTCGGCAAGGCTCTGGGATGATGGGATCATTGCGCCCTGGCAGACCCGCGACGTGCTCGGCAGGGCGCTCTCGACCGCGCACAATGCTCCGATTCCGGAAACGGATTTCGGTGTGTTTAGGATGTAGAGGGATCCCCTTACTTGATTGCGTCTTTGAACTCGCGGCCTGGACGGAACTTAGGAACCGTCATGGCAGGAATCTTAATTTCCTTGCCCGTCTGGGGGTTACGTCCGCTGCGAGCCTGACGCTTGGTCTTCGTGAAGGTGCCAAAGCCGATCAAAGTGACGTCTTCGCCTTTCTTCACGCTCTTCTTGATGGAGTCGATCGCGGCATTGAGCACGTTCTCAGCGTCCACTTTGGTGACGTTGGCGGCTTTGGCTACGACTTCAATCAACTGAGCTTTGTTCATCGGAATTTCCTCTTCTACTTTTCTGGCGGCAACTGGCGGCAACTGCTGGATGCATTCAGCTTGGGTTGAACTTTTAACTCGCAATTGAGGTGCAACTTCCTCACGTGCGCCGCGGATATATGTTCAAAATCAGAAAAAGAGTCAATCCGCTGAAACAGGAATTTTTAAATTTTTTTCTCAACGCAGTTCTGAGCCATTTCTAAGCTTTTTTTTACGCTTGCGTGGGGAATCATTTTTTCTGCTTGACGCAAATCGAGCCACGCAAAGGCGACATGCTCCGTTGAATCCAGGTGTATCGAGGCTTTTTCTGCGTTTGAGAGGACCACATGACAAACCCAAACTCGCTCAAGCACGCGACCTCCCCAACGACTCTCAAACTCAAAATCAAAGCCCGTGTCCCTGAGCTCCGTTTCGGAGACTCGGAGTCCTGTTTCTTCAAAAAGCTCGCGCTGAGCGGCAGCTCGAGAGTCCTCACCCTGCTCCAGCGACCCCGTGATGGGCTGCCAAAACCCCTCCCGCTCAGGAGTGGTTTTTAAAAGAAGGACCTCTAAGCTCTCGGGAAGACCCGAAAAAACCCAGACTTGGACCTTTGGTTTGAGCTTTGAACTGTCCATGCTTTTAGCTTGCCCCTTCGGGGCCTGGACCGCTATACCCGAGGTCTCGATTTTAAGGGCCGATGTAGCTCAGTTGGTAGAGCAACGCTTTCGTAAAGCGTAGGTCACCGGTTCGAGTCCGGTCATCGGCTCCATTTCAAACGTCCATCAGTTGCTCAAGACTCTTGAGCCTGCGCTCCAGAAGTGCAGCCTGATCACGGGCCTCAAAAGCTTCGGCATGGCTCATCTTTGCAAGATGAGAGGCCTTGGAGCGCTCCGCTTGGGCCTGATGAAGTTTTTGATCCAAGTCATCGATATGCTTTTGCAGCTGCTCTCTGAGCTGGGCCTCGCGCTGAGTCTCGGTGAGAAGCTTGTCCCGAGTGAGTCTGACTTCGTGGAGTTCGCGGGAGGTCTCTTGTAGCTCTCGTCTGAGCTGATCCAGTTTCTGGCTCAGCTCCTCGCGCTCCTTAGAGTACCTGGCCACCGAGCCTTGGATTTGGCGCTGCTGCGAAGCAAGCGCTTCGTTAAATTGCTTCTCCGCAATCAGCTTTAGGCCTGAAACCTCAGCCAGTTGCGTTTTGAGCGTGTCGCGCTCCAAAACGGCAGAGCCTGCTTCGGCCTCTTTTTGAGAAAGCCTCGCGCGCAAAGATTCGATCTGCTGAGAGAGGTTCTGAATCTGCGACAGCGCTTGCCGCTTGGCCTCCTCAACCGCCGTCAGCTTGGGGTGAAGGAGTGCGAGCTGCCTCGCAAGATCCTCGGATCGCTCTCTCTCCGTCTTGGCTCGAGCCTCTGCCTCCATCCGAGAGAGCGCCTCGCCTGAGCGACCCTCTTCGATGGTCTGGACGTACTGGATGAGCTCCTGCAGCTGGCCCAAGAACTGACGCAAATTTGACGGCACTCCAGCGGACATAAGACCCCCACTCGAGTATTTCCTTTCGTTTTGACGAAAGAAAGAAAAACCCTCATTGTTTTGAGCCATGAAAAACTTCATCCGCTCCCCGATGCTTCTCGCTCTAGTCCTGGTCAGCGCCTGTTCTTCGAACCCGCTCAACAAGGCCAAGGACCTGAACGAGGAACCCCTCGATAAAAAAGGGGAATTTAAGGGCGCGACCATTGGTGTCGCCGAAAATCGCGATGTCGTGATCCGTCAGGAGTCTTCGGCGGAAAGCGAACTGCGAAAACTGGCCGCCGAAGCCTATGAGCTCGAACTTCAACTCACCTCAGATTTTGATGCGCTGAACCGTTGCCGCGAGGAGCTTGCTGATCCCCGCCTGGGCGGGACCGGCAAAGTGTTGGAGATCCCCGAAATTGAGATGATTCGCCCCATTGGCGAAGTGAAAGAAGAATTCGGGATCACCTCTGAAGGAAAACTAAGCTTCGTTAAAAAGGAGCTGTTTGGCGACCGAGTGGCGGGAGAGCGTAAATACATTGGCACACTCAAAGAGCAGATCAAGCTCACCTCTAAGCACAAAAAAACCTGTGACCGCGAGATGCGCCAAGCGCGAGTCAAGGCGGGCCTCCCTGGGGAGCGTTATACGGGCAAAGGCTATTACAAGAATGGCAAGTACATCCAGACTCGTCGAGCCGAGCAAACCCTGGACGACGCCTTTGCGATTCAGTCCGAAGAAGCCTCTGCCGCTCAGAGCGACTCTAGCCAGCCCTAAGCTGCGCCTGAACCCGCTCGGCCATACTGAGAGAACCACTCCTTCAATCGCACCGAGATCAATGGCTGCTTTAGGCATCCCGAAAACCACGGAAGTGGCCGCATATCGACATCCAGCGTGATGACATCCGGCTTTGCATCCAACAATTTTTCACGCGCATCAAAAGCATCCACGGCGAGACCCGCTACTTCGATCACAGGATGGCCAGAGAGCATTCGCTGAATGAGCGCACGCATGACTGGAGAATCATCGACGACAAATACGCGAATCTTTCGCCTACCCACGCCTCAGCCCACCCTCTGATAAACGGCATGAGCTACCGATTTAAAGTTCGGATTTCGCATACAACCCGACTCGGAGTGCCCCAAAAACAGATATCCACCAGGACGAATCACCCGTGCCATATGATCGATCACTCGTGCAGTGGTCTCAGGATCAAAATAGATCAGAACGTTTCTCAAAAAAACGACGTCGAATTTGTGCGAAAACGGATACGGCGTCGCCACGAGATTGATGCGCGCAAATTGAACTTTCTGGAGAAGCTCAGGGTGGACCCGAATTGCTCCGTCTCCAGCTGATTGAGGATCCAGAGCAGGAAGAAAAAATCTCTCCCGAATACCCGGTGAGAGTCCCTGAGTCTCATGGGCTGCAAACACTCCGCGTGCCGCCCGCTCAAGAACGGCTTCGTCGATATCGCTCGCCAAAAACTTCAGTTTCCAAGCGCGGCGCAAAGCTGCTTGTTTCTGAAGCTCATGGTGCAACAGAATGAGCATCGAATAGACCTCCTGGCCAGTACTTGCGGCAGCACACCAGACTCGAAGCTCCTGCGATTCTGGATCAAAGCTTGAGCCTTTGTGATTGAAGTATTCAGGCAGGATCCTTGAAAGCACGTCAAAGTGCGCAGGCTCCCTAAAAAACTGGGTCGTGTTTGTGGTGAGCGCTGAAATAAATTCTGAATTGAGGGGGTCTTCGGCTGAGCGAGACTTAAGCTCCTTGAGATAGACTCGCAAGCTGGTCAGGTGGTGCTTTCGTAAGACTGCACTCAAGCGACTCACTACGAGGTTGCGATTTTTTGCGCTGGGAGGAAGTGCAATCCCAGTCAAAAAGTACAAGTGATGACAAAGAGCATCGATGCCCGCTTCGTCACGGAGAAATTGCTCCATGGGTGAATTGGCTACGCTACTCCCGAGATCCCGAGCGATTCGACTCATGCCACCCCCACCCGCCCAGAGTGGCTCCCAGGAGAGAGCCCTACCGGATCAATCACCAATGCCACTCGCCCATCCCCTAAAATCGCAGCACCCGAGAGCCCCTTACAGGTGCGAACGCTCTCGTCCAAAGGCTTGAGAACCACTTGGCTCTGACCGAGTAGTCCATCCACCAAAAGAGCAACTGATTTGCCTCCGGTATCGATGAGAGCCACTCGACAATCGTCTGCGTTGGCTGACTTTCCAAAACTCTCACGAAGATCCACGACCGGAAAAACCTTGCCGCGATGATGCCAGACCCTTGCGCCTTTCTCTCCAAAAAGGGGGACCAAACTCGAGACCTTAAGGTCAGCTAGCTCAAGGATACATTCCATCGGGAGAATAAAGGTCTGGGTCCCCACTGAAATCACCATTCCATCGAGAATCGAGGTGGTGAGAGGAAGCGAAATTCGAATCGTGGTGCCGCGGCCCTCCACGCTCTCAAGGTCAATGTGTCCCTTGAGTTTCTCGACCTGAGTTCGGACCACGTCCATCCCCACGCCTCGGCCCGAAACCTCCGTCACTTGTTCTGCGGTCGAAAAGCCCGCTGCAAAGATGAGCTGATGAATCTTTGCCTCTGCCATGGACTCCACTGCTTGCGGAGTGAGGATTCCTTTTTCGACCGCCTTTGCAGCAATCTTCTTGGAATTGAGGCCCCCGCCATCGTCACTGAGCTCGATCAGGATTCTTCCACAATGATAACCGGCTTTAAGGGAGATGCTCCCTTTTGCGGCCTTCCCAGAAGACGCGCGGCGCTCAGAATTTTCGATCCCGTGATCCAAAGCATTTCGTGCCAAATGCAAGAGCGGATCAGAGAGCGCCTCGACCATTGACCGGTCGATCTCGGTTTCCTCTCCTTCCATGACAAATTCTACGGGCTTGTCGAGTTTGACGGCGAGCTCGCGGATCACTCGTTGAGTCTTTAAAAACAGAGCCTTGAGTGGCGTGAGACGCATACTGAGCGTGCGGTCTTGAAGCTCACGAACAGCCTTGTCTACAAGCCCTACCAATTGAACGAAGCTCTGGTCATTGGAGTAATTTTCGGCTCGATTGATGAGCTGGCTCTTTAAGGCCACAAGCTCACCCACGAGATTGAGGACCGAATCCACTCGTTCTGCATCAATTTTAACCACAGACGGGCCATGAGTGCTTTGCACTGCCTGCACGACCTGCGTGAGCTGCGGAGCTTCAGTTTTCTCGCTCAAAGACTCCAGCTCACGGCCCTTGACCTCAAGCTGAGTCACTTGGGCCAATTTCTTCCAGGCCTCGTCTTCGTCTGCAACAGGCATAGAACCCGACTTGAGTCGCGTGATCATTCCGCGCACCTCTTGGGTGAGGGACTCAGGGTTCCAGGGGGTGGAGTCTTTGCGCTTGAGTTGATCGATTCGAACCTTGAATTCATCCCCGCATCTCAGAAGGAGCGAGATCACTTCGGTCGAAACCAGCGATGGGTCATTGCGGAGCAGAGTGAGACAGTCCTCTACCCCATGAGCAAATTGTGCTAAATCATCAAAACCTACGGCGGCACCGGTCCCCTTGAGGGAATTGGCCAAACGAAAGATCTTGCCCAATTCCTCGGCCCGAACCGTAGGGTCTTCAAGTTTGAGATAGGATTCTTCACATTGCTCGAGCTGAAAGGTGACTTCGTTTAAGAAGTCTCCCTGCAATTCGGCCATGAAATCCAGTTCTTCGGCGGTCGCACCCATGCCCCCGTCTCATCGGACACCCGCTTTCGAAGCTGAATGAAAGGCTTTTGACACCCCTCAAGTCCTCAGGGGGAGAATCCGATAAAGAAGTCATGGATCTGACGCCTTCTGCCGTCAAAGCGGGACAATACCTCACTTTTCAACTCGCCCACCGTGCTTATGGGGTGCCGGTATCGAGTGTTCGGGAAATCAATCGCATGACTGCGATTACCCCCGTTCCAAAGACCCCCGTATTTATTGCAGGGGTCATGAACCTCCGCGGCAAGATCGTTCCTGTCGTGGACCTCAGGATTCGATTGGGCCTTGA
>Ga0169931_10005421_pt1 | contig 19445 bp, 26 predicted proteins | sample Kivu_15m_20L_FD_129675 | JGI IMG/M metagenome (GOLD analysis project Ga0169931, IMG submission 129675) | Freshwater microbial communities from Lake Kivu, Western Province, Rwanda to study Microbial Dark Matter (Phase II) - Kivu_15m_20L... | ecosystem: Environmental > Aquatic > Freshwater > Lake... | reverse complement strand
TCGGCTGTTCCTTGTTTTTAAAGAGCACCTGCCACTCATCCACCACCGCCGCTCATTCACCCCCCTCGCATCGAGAAGGGCCGCAGCAAAGAAGCGAGATTTTCGACGACTTTGATGCCATCGTCAACACCCTGTCACAAACTTTTTGGCGGTTTACGCTGCGCGGTCCACCGGGCTACGTCGACGAGGGGCCGGAGTATGCCCAAGGTCGGCGCGTTTGCGAAGCACAAAATCGCCGACTCGCGAAAAACAGAGCGCCACGCACGGGACTGCCCCACCGGTGCGCCGAAGGCCAGTCAGGTGATGAGGCGGGCGAACTTGCGTTTGCCCACCTGAACGATCACTTCAACGCCGCGCGCCAGAATCCTGGTGCGATCCTCCACGCGCTCGCCTCCGAGCTTGACGCCACCCTGCCCGAGCAACCGGAATGCCTCGGATGTGCTCGGCACGAGTCCGGCGAGCTTGAGCGCCTGAGGTAGGGGCAGGCCGGCTTCGGGTATGTCCAGGCGGATGTCGGGAATGTCATCCGGCAACTCTCCGCGACGGAACCGGGCGTCGAACGCCGCCTCGGCTGAATCTGCGGCGGTTTGGTCATGGAACCTGGCGACGATCTCCTTCGCGAGGAGCACTTTGATGTCTTTCGGGTTTCGGCCGTCGGCAACTTCCCCCCGCCACGCACGGATCTCATCCGTGGACCTGAAGGACAGGAGCTCCAGGTAACGCCACATCAGGTCGTCGGAGATGGACATAAGCTTGCCGAACATGTCGCCGGGCGGTTCGTCGATGCCTACGTAATTGCCGAGAGACTTCGACATCTTTGCAACACCATCCAGACCTTCCAGTAGAGGCATGGTCAGGATGCATTGCGGCGAACGGCCGAAGTGCTTCTGAAGCTCGCGTCCCACCAGCAGGTTGAACTTCTGGTCGGTCCCACCCAACTCGACATCCGCCTCCATCGCCACCGAGTCATAACCCTGAACCAGGGGATAGAGAAACTCGTGGATCGCGATCGGTCGGTTTTCGCGGTAGCGCTTGCCGAAGTCGTCGCGCTCCAGCATCCGCGCCACGGTGTAGGTCGAGGCAAGACGGATGAGCCCGGCCGACCCCATGGTGTCCATCCAGGTGGAGTTAAAGCACACCTCGGTACGCTGCGGATCGAGGATCTTGAATACCTGCGCCTTGTAGGTCTCGGCGTTGGCAGCGACCTGCTCCCGTGACAAAGGCGGGCGGGTCGCGTTCTTCCCGGTCGGATCCCCGATCATCCCGGTAAAGTCACCGACCAGGAACAGGACATGATGCCCAAGGTTCTGGAACTGGCGGAGCTTGTTGAGGAGAACGGTGTGCCCAAGGTGGAGGTCCGGCGCAGTGGGGTCGAAGCCCGCCTTGATGCGCAGGGGTCTCCCTGTCCGAAGTTTTTCCACGAACTCGCTTTCGACCAGCAACTCCTCGGCACCGCGCTTCAGGATTTCGAGTTGATCCTGCATGACTCCACCGTAGTAGGCTTTGGATGCGCAACGGCTTGAGGGCACACGCCTCAGGTTCGACCATGGAGCAGTCCGGGCGCGGACCTCGGGAAACCGGAGCCAGGCGAGCCGTGTTACACTCCGTGGCTGTTTCACTTCCCAAATAGCGACCGGCCCGATGCCCCAGCCGTTGCAAAAAACCGCAAGTGTATCCCGCCGCCAGCGCATTCAGTTGCCGCATGGGGTGAGGCCGCGCGTGATTTTCGCTGGCTTGGCTCTCCTGGGCCTGGTATCCGGGGCCTTCGGTGTGGCTCAGCGAGCCCCGGTGGTGGAGAGCGTAGACGTCGCCCCCGTCATCGAAGCGGTTGCGCTGAATCCAGTCGTGGCCGACATCCCTGCGTCCACCACCAACATCTTCATCCGCGAGGAGAGAGTTCAGCGCGGCGACACGGTGTTCAGCCTGTTGGCGCGTCTTCAGGTGTCCGATTCCGAGGCCCAGCGTTTCTTCAGTCGTCCTGCGGTCGGCAAGGTGTTCGTGCCATGGATCCCCGGCAGACCGGTGGTTGGCAAGGTCGATGCGGACGGCCGGTTGCTCGAGCTGGACATTCAAAACGACGAGAACAGCATCCGGGTAGTCCGCACAGAGGACCAGGGCTTCCAGATTGCTGAAGTTGCGCTCCCGGTCGAGCGGCGCATCGTGATGAAGGCGGGTTCGATCTCCAGTTCGCTGTTTGCGGCAACCGACGAAGCGGGCATCCCCGATGCAATCGCCTCTTCCTTCGCCGAGGTGTTCTCCAGCGAAGTCGATCTGCATCGCGACCTGCGCTCGGGCGACCGGTTCGCGATGGTGTACGAGATGCTCTATGTCAACGGCGCCCCATCCAGGCCAGGCCGTCTGCTCGTGGCAGAGTTCGTGAACCAGGGCAGGAAGCTTCAGGCCCTGCACTTCAAGGATGAAAACGGCCGCGAGAACTACTTTTCGCCGAATGGCCGCAGCCTGCGTCAGGCCTTCCTGCGCTCACCGCTGGAGTTCTCGCGCGTGACCTCGGGATTCTCGACCGCGAGGCTGCATCCGGTGCTCCAGATCTGGCGCGCCCATAAAGGTATCGATTACGGCGCGCCCACCGGAACGCGAGTGCGGGTCACGGCGGAAGGCACCGTCGTGCACGCGGGGTGGCAGAACGGTTATGGCAACACGGTCGTGGTGCAGCATGGTCAGGGCTATCGGACCCTGTATGGGCACCTGTCGGCCATCGGTCGTGGCGTTCGTGTCGGAAGCAAGCTTGGTCAGGGCGATGTCGTCGGATTCGTCGGCATGACAGGTCTGGCTTCAGGGCCGCATCTGCATTACGAGTTCCACGTCAACGGGAACCACGTTGACCCGACGCGCTTTCTTGCCAACCGGGTTGCCGTCGAACTGCCCCCCCAAGCCCGCGATCACTTTCTACGCGTGGCATCAGATCGGTTGAAGCAGCTGAAAATGCTCGACGGACTGTCGATAGCATCCATCGAGTGAGTCACCCAGCCGTCTGTTGGCGAGGGGGACGATCTACTATCACCCGGAAGCTTCGCCTCCGGGTGTATCAGACCAGAAACTCAGGCGGAGAACGAGGACCCGCACCCACAGGTGGATGTGGCGTTCGGGTTCTTGATCACGAACTGGGCACCCTCGATGCTTTCCTGGTAGTCGATTTCCGCACCGACCAGATACTGATAGCTCATTGGATCGACCAGAAGCGTGACGCCAGCCTTCTCGATGGAAGTATCGTCTTCCTGGGCGGCCTCCTCGAAAGTAAAGCCGTACTGAAACCCCGAGCAACCGCCGCCGCTGACAAACACCCGCAGCTTCAGGTCGGGGTTGCCTTCATCGTCGATAAGTTCGCGCACCTTGGAGGCCGCGCTTTCGGTGAAGATGAGGGCACTGGGAATATCGGTCATCGCGTTCATTCATCGCTCCTGCGGGTAACCACCGGAAGCCTGGCAACGGCCACCAGCTTGATGTTAAGTCTGCTCCCCGGACGGGCCTCCGCGCCACACCTCTGGACGGGCGCTTGAGTTAAACCGGTCGCTTACGGATCAGTATAGGGGCTCAGATGGCGTCCGATGGCGAAAAATTCAATTGGAGCACCTCTACCCGCCCCAGACAAACAACCCATCGATAGCAAAAAGGCCGCTTGCGCGGCCTTTTTGGGTCCACATTGGGCGTACCGCCTACCGCTTCGAGAACTGCTTGCGGCGACGTGCCTTGTGGAGACCGACTTTCTTTCGCTCGACTTCGCGGGCATCGCGAGTGATCAGACCCGCCTTGCGCAACGCCGGCTTCAGGGCCGCATCGTACTCGACCAGTGCACGCGCAATGCCATGCCGCACCGCGCCGGCCTGACCGGACTCGCCACCGCCGGTCACATTGACCAGGATGTCGAACGTACCCATGTGGTTGGTAAGCTCCAGCGGCTGCCGCACGACCATCCGGCCGGTCTCGCGGGAAAAGAACTCATCCACGGGCTTCCCGTTGACGATAAAGCCGCCCTTGCCGGGCTTCAGGAAGACACGGGCGACTGCGCTCTTGCGACGCCCGGTACCGAGATTCTGTTGAACGGCCATGTGCGGCTCCTGCCTTAAACGTTGAGCGCCTTGGGTTGCTGCGCCGTGTGAGGATGGGTCGCCCCGGAGTACACCTTCAGTTTGCGCAACAGCGAGTAACCGAGCGGACCCCTGGGCAGCATGCCCTTGACCGCGGTCTCGAGAACGCGATCGGGACGACGGGCGTGCAGCTTTTCGTAGGATTCGCTGCGGATGCCGCCCGGGTAACCGGTGTGGCGGTGGTACATCTTCTGTTTTTCTTTCTGGCCGGTCACACGCATCTTGTCGGCATTGACCACGACGATGAAATCGCCGGTGTCGACGTGCGGCGTGAAAATGGCCTTATGCTTGCCCCGAAGCCGGTGGGCCACAAGCGAGGCCACACGCCCGAGGACCTTGTCGGTCGCATCGATCACAAACCATTCGCGCTCGACTTCGAGCGGCTTAGCTGAAAAGGTCTTCATGTTGAAGATCCGGTCCGAATAGCGGAAAGCCGATGAGGATACGGGAGAGCCCGAGTAACTGTCAAATTTAAACCGGATTCACCGATGCGGGGCAATGCAAGGATGGGCTGGTCACTGAGATAATCGCGGACTCCGGGCGATCCCATCCTGCGGGATTGCGTCCATCATGGTCATGATTCGATGAGAAAGCTCTGGCTCGTCTTTGCCCAGGCCGTCACGATCACGCTTGCCGTGGCGTTCGTGACGGGCACACTTCGCCCCGACCTGCTGGGCTCGCTGGGGCGGGTGAGCAATGTCGTCACCATACGGGAGGCCGGGCAAGCGCCAGCCCCGGCCGTGGCGAACGCAAGCTCCTATCGGCTGGCAGCCGAGAAGGCCTCCGCAGCCGTGGTGAATGTCTACACCACGAAGGATATCCGGGCACCGAGGCATCCGCTGATGAAGGACCCATTTTTCCGGCGGTTCTTCGGCGACCAACCCGACGAGGAGCCACAGCGCTCGTCCAGCCTGGGCTCCGGGGTGATCGTCGGCGCGAGTGGCTTCATCCTGACGAACCATCATGTCATCGAGGCGGCGGACGGCATCGAGATCGCGCTGTCCGACGGACGCAAGCTCGCCGCGAAGGTGGTGGGAACCGACCCGGAAACTGACCTCGCGGTGCTCAAGGTCGCCACCTCGGACCTCCCCGCCATGACCTTCGGCCAGCCAGACGCGATACGGGTAGGCGATGTGGTGCTGGCAATAGGCAATCCCTTCGGCGTGGGCCAGACCGTCACCATGGGCATCGTCAGCGGCCTTGGGCGTAGCCACGTCGGGCTCAGCACCTTCGAGAACTACATCCAGACGGATGCCGCCATCAACCCTGGCAACTCGGGCGGGGCGCTGGTGGACACCTCGGGAAATCTGGTCGGGATAAACACGGCGATCTATTCCCGCAACGGTGGCAGCATGGGTATCGGGTTCGCCATTCCCGTGAGCCTCGCAAAGGAGGTGATGGATCAGATCATCGCCACGGGGACGGTCACCCGGGGCTGGATCGGCGTGGAGATGCAGGAACTGACGCCCGAACTTGCGGAGTCATTCAAGCTGGATTCGACTGACGGCACCCTGATCGCCGGCGTGATTCGCAACAGCCCGGCGGAACAGGCAGGAATACGTCCGGGAGATATTCTCACGGCCGTCGAGGGCAAGCACGTGACCGACTCGTCCTCCATGCTCAACCTGATCGCGGCTCTCCAGCCTGGAAAACGCGCGGTGCTGACCGTCGTACGCAACGGCAAATCTCTGCAAATCAGCGTGCTGGTCGGAAAACGGCCGCTGCAGGCGCGGGCGCAGGCCGAGGACTGAGTATCGTCGGCAGGGGTCGAATCAGGTCGGCTGGGACTGTGCCGCCGAACGCTCGATGAAGCCGCCGACGAGGATGCCCACCTCGTAGAGGAACCACAACGGGATCGCGAGCATGATCTGCGAGATGACGTCCGGCGGAGTCACCACCGCGGCGACCACGAAGGCCCCGACGATGATGTAGGGGCGAATCTCCCTCAGCTTGGCCACTGTGACCATCTTCATCTTGACCAGCAGCACCACCGCGACCGGCACTTCGAAGGTCACCCCGAAGGCGAAGAACATGCCGAGGACGAAGCTGAAGTAGTTCTCGATGTCTGGCGCCACCTCGATGCTCTTCGGAGCGATCGAATACACGAATTTGAACACCACACCGAAGACGAAGAAGTAGCAGAACGCCATCCCCGCGAAAAACAGAATTGAGCTCGCGACGATCAGCGGCAGCACGAACCGCTTCTCGTGGGCGTACAAGCCGGGGGCGACGAAGGCCCAGGCCTGATAGAGGATCACCGGCAGTGCGATGCACACCGCGACCAGCATGGCGACCTTGACCGGAACCAGAAAGGGGGTGACGACGCCCGTGGCGATCATGTGCGCACCCTCCGGCAGGGCGGCCATGAGCGGCTGCGCCAGAGCGTCGTAGAGCTGCGGGGCGAAGAAGAAACAGGGCAGGAATACCACGATCACCGCACCGAGCGCCTTGAGCAGGCGATCCCGCAGTTCGATCAGGTGCGAAAGGAAGGTGTCCGGCTCACTCATCGAAGACGCGGTCGTGGTGGTGCGGCATCAGGCCTGGCCGCTCGGGATCAGGTCCGGCTGGCCGGGGAGGCGGGGGAATTGTCTGCGGAGCCGGCTTCGCCAAGCCCCAGTTCCATCTGGGAAGGCGCCTCCAGGTCCTCGGTGTCCGACGCAGAGGGCTGATTAACCGGCGCAGAGACAGCGCTGGCCGCAAGACCGAAGTGCATCATCGGGTTCGACAAGCGGCTGAACTCCTGTTCGGTCTTGCGGATTTCATCGGAAATCTCATCTACGTGGGCAGCCATTGCGGTGTTCATCGTGGAGGCCGCGTCGTCCATGGTCTTCTTGAGGTCTTTCAGCTCGGACATCTCAACCTCGCGGTTGATGTCCGCCTTGACGTCCGCCACGTAACGCTGCATCCGGCCGACCAGGTGGCCCACGGTCTTGGCCACCTTTGGCAGGCGTTCCGGCCCGATGATCACCAGCGCCACCACGCCGATGACCATCATTTCGGACATACCGATGTCTAGCACGTTGGCTCCACGGGGAAGCGGCGCGGGGAACGACTCAGGCCTTGGACTTTTCCTTCACTTCGGCATCGATGGTCTGCCCCGCGCCGGCGCCTTCGATCTTGCCGGCCGCACCCGCCTTGGCCTCATCACCATTCATGCCTTCCTTGAAGCCCTTGACGGCACCTCCGAGGTCCTGACCGAGGTTGCGCAGTTTCTTCGTGCCGAAAATCAGCACCACCACGAGGAGAACGATCAACCAATGCCAGATGCTGAAGCTTCCCATGTCCCTGCCTCCAGTGATAGGGTCCTCAGGAACCCTGTGTTTGCGTCCGCGCGATCATACCCGGCAATGGCTGGGTGCTTCCGATCACGTGCATGTGAAGATGATGGACGTCCTGCCGTCCGATCCGCCCTGTATTGACGATGACGCGGAATCCGTCCGGCGACCCCTGCTCTGCAGCAAGCCTGCCCGCCATGACCATCATCCGCCCGAGCACGCCGGCGTGCTCGCCGGACAACTCTGCCATGGAGGGAATGTGCGTCTTGGGGATGACCAGAATGTGAACCGGCGCCACGGGGTCTATGTCGTGAAAGGCGAGGATTTCCTCGTCCTCGTGGACTTTCCGGCTGGGCACCTCGCCCCGGACGATCTTGCAGAAGATGCAGTTGGGATCGGAATTCATGGTCACTCAATGTTGCCTGGCCGCTTTCTCTTCGAGGCCGGACACCCCTTCACGGCGGCGCAGTTCGGCGAGCACGTCACCGGGCCCGAGCCCGCTGTGGGCCAGCATGACCAGGCAGTGAAACCACAGGTCGGCCGTTTCGCGGACGATTTGCAGTTTATCACCGCCCTTGGCAGCGATTATGGTCTCGGCAGCTTCCTCGCCGATTTTCTTGAGGATGGTGTCCGTCCCCTTGGCGTAGAGCGTGGCAACGTAGGAGGAGCCTGCGGGCGCACCCTTGCGGGCCTCGAGGGTGGCGCTCAGGCGCTCCAGGACTTCGGCGTCGATCATGGGCGGAGCTTCCGTCAGGACTTGCGATAGATGTCGGCGGGATCCCGCAGCACGGGATCGACGGTTTGCCAGGCCCCATCCATCAGGCGCCTGAAGAAACAACTCTCCCGCCCGGTGTGACAGGCGATGCCGCCACCCTGGGATACGCGCAGCAGCAGCACGTCGCCGTCGCAATCGAGGTCGAGCGAGGCCACGCGCTGGACGTGCCCGGATTCCTCCCCCTTGTGCCAGAGACGCTCCCGGGATCGGGACCAGTAATGCGCCTCACCGGTCTGCACGGTCAGGGCGAGGGCCTCGCGATTCATGTAGGCGAACATGAGCACCCGCCCGGATACCGCATCCTGCGCGATCACGGGCACGAGACCCTCAGAGGTCCAGCGTACTTCATCCGCCCATGCACTCACAGCCGCACCTCGATGCCGTGAGCAGCCATGTGGCGCTTGGCCTGACCAACAGTGAACTCGCCGTAATGAAAGATGCTGGCCGCCAGGACCGCGTCAGCCCTGCCCTCGAGCACACCCGCCACCAGATGGTCCAGGGTGCCCACTCCGCCACTGGCGATGATGGGAATTTCCAGTGCGCTGGAAAAGGCCCGGGTCAGCTCGAGGTCGAACCCCATGCGAGTGCCGTCCCGGTCCATGCTCGTGAGCAGGATCTCTCCGGCACCCGAGGCCTGCATGCGCACGCCCCACTCGACGGCATCGAGGCCGGTCGGGCGGCGTCCGCCATGGGTGAACACCTCCCATCGGGGCCCGCCTTCCCCGGGTACCCGGCGCGCATCCACGGCCACCACGATGCACTGGGAGCCGAAACGGCCCGCCGCCTCCTCGACCAAGGCCGGGTTCTGTACCGCCGCCGTGTTGATGCTGACCTTGTCGGCGCCCGCGTTGAGCAGACGCCGCACGTCGGCAACGGCGCGGACCCCGCCGCCAACGGTGAGGGGTATGAAGACCTGAGCGGCCACCTGCTCCACCACGTGCACCATGGTGTCGCGATCATCCGAGCTTGCGGTGATGTCCAGGAAGGTAAGTTCGTCCGCCCCCTGCTCGTCGTAGCGACGCGCGATCTCGATCGGATCACCGGCGTCACGCAGACCGACGAAATTCACGCCTTTCACGACCCTGCCGGCGTTGACGTCCAGGCAGGGGATGATCCGGGTGGCGAGCGCCATGGCGGCAGGTTCCGGGGTCCGGGCAGGCGTCAGGCGCCGGGCAGCAGCGCGTCGGCGAGCGACTGGGCCTGCTTGAAGTCGAGCGAGCCCTCGTAGAGCGCACGCCCGGAGATGGCTCCGGAGATGCCTTCCCCAGATACGGCACAGAGGTCGCGCACATCCTGGAGCGAGGCGATGCCGCCGCTGGCGATCACCGGCACGGTGAGGGCGCGCGCCAGTGCAACGGTCGCCTCCACGTTGACGCCGGTGAGCATGCCGTCACGCCCGATGTCGGTATAGATGATGGCCTCGACGCCGTAGTCCTGGAATTTCTGTGCCAGGTCGACGACGTCGTGGCCGGTCATCTTGGACCAGCCATCCACGGCGACCTTCCCGCCCTTGGCGTCCAGGGCCACCATGATGTGGCCGGGGAAGGCGTAACAGGCATCGTGCAGGAACCCCGGGGTCTTGACGGCCGCCGTGCCGATGATGACGTAGCTGACACCGTCATCCAGATAGCGCTCGATGGTGTCGAGATCACGGATGCCGCCGCCGAGCTGCACCGGCATGTCGTCGCCGACGGCCTCGATCACGGCCTTCACGGCCTCTTCATTGCGCGGTTTGCCGGCAAAGGCGCCATTCAGGTCCACCAGGTGCAGGCGACGCGCGCCCAGGTCACGCCAGTGGCGGGCCATGGCGGCGGGGTCCTCCGAGAACACCGTGGCCTGATCCATCTCGCCTTGCTTGAGGCGGACGCAGTGACCGTCCTTCAGGTCTATGGCTGGAATGATCAACATGGTTTCCTCGACGCGCTGGCGCCCCGCTGGGGGAAAGGGCTCTGATGGGCCGGATGGCGTGATGGGCCGGAGTCAGGAAGCTCCGGAAACATGATGGTCCTGGCGACGGGAGTCTATTGCACCCAGGTTCCACGCGATGAAGTTGGCGAGCAGCCGCAGCCCGGCGCTGTGGCTTTTTTCGGGATGAAACTGTACCGCGAAAATGTTGCCCACGCTAACCGCGCTGACGAACGGCGCGGGGTACGGCGTCCGTGCCGCCACCAGTTCGTCCTCAGCGGGCACGACGTGATAGCTGTGCACGAAATAGAAGCGCTCATCCTGGGGAATGCCAGCCCACAGCGGGTGCGGCCTGGTCTGGTGGACCGTATTCCAGCCCATGTGCGGCACCTTCAGCTTCCGCCCTGCGGCATCGACCATGTCGGCCGAGGCGAAGCGCCGCACTTCGCCCGGCAGCAGGGCGAGACCGGCCACGCCACCCTCCTCGCTGCGCTCGAACAGCATCTGCAGGCCGATGCAGATGCCGAGGAACGGCCGGGTGCGTGCCGCCTCCAGGACCGCGGTGCGCAGGCCCCGTGCATCGAGTTCGCGCATGCAGTCGGGCATGGCGCCCTGACCCGGGAACACCACACGGTCGCTCTCGAGGACGACCCTGGGCTCGCTGGTGACCACCACCTCGTGATCCGGTGCCACGCGTTCCAGGGCGCGGGCCACGGAACGCAGGTTGCCCATGCCGTAGTCGATGACCGCGATTCGCATGATCTCCGGCCCTTACAGGGCGCCCTTGGTGGAAGGCAGCTGGCCGGCGCTGCGCGGGTCGTGTTCCACGGCCATGCGCAGGGCGCGACCGAAGGCCTTGAACACGGTTTCGGCCTGATGGTGCGCGTTTGCGCCCTTCAGAGCATCGACGTGCAGCGTGACGAGGGCGTGATTGACGAAGCCCTGGAAGAATTCGTGCGCAAGCTGGGTATCGAAGGTCCCGATCATGCCTGCCGTGAAGGGCACGTTGAAATCCAGGCCAGGGCGCCCCGACAGGTCGATCACCACACGAGACAGGGCCTCGTCCAGCGGCACGTAGGCGTGTCCGTAGCGGCGCAGGCCCTTCTTGTCGCCGAGCGCGCGGGAGAACGCCTGGCCGAGGGTGATGCCCACGTCCTCCACGGTGTGATGGCCGTCGATGTGAAGATCGCCCTGGGCCTCGACCTCGAGGTCGAACAGACCGTGCCGCGCCACCTGATCGAGCATGTGGTCGAAGAAACCGATGCCGGTCGCCAGCTGGGAACGGCCCGAGCCGTCGAGATTCACACGCACCCGGATGCGGGTCTCCAGGGTGTCGCGGCGCACCTCTGCCACCCGGCTCTGCATCACGCCATCCTCAGCTGTCATTGCCACTCTCCAGATGTTCCAGCACAGGCGCGATCGACGCCAGGAATCGCCGGTTCTCCTCCGGCGTGCCGACGGTGACACGCAGGCAGTGTTCCAGCAGCGGGTGCGCGCCGTGGAGGTTCTTGATCAACACCCCGGCCTGCTTCAGCCCGGCGAAGGTCGCGGGTGCATCCGCCACGCGGAAAGTCAGGAAATTGGCCCGACTGGGGAAAACGTCAACCCCCGGAAGGGCTTCGAGCGCTGCGTGCAGCACGGCGCGCTCCGTGACGATCCTTTCGGCCTGGACTTCCAGCACACCGACGTGGTCAAGGGCGAACGCCGCAGCGACCTGGGTCAGCACATTGATGTTGTAGGGCAGCCTGAGTTTGTCGAGATGGCCGATCCAGGCCGCGCTGCCAGCCAGCATTCCCAGCCGCAGCCCGGCCAGACCCAGCTTGGAGAGGGTGCGCATCACGAGCAGGTTGGGATGCCGGGACAGTTCGCCCATGAAGGTGTCGCGGGCAAACGCGTGGTAGGCCTCGTCCACCACCACCAGCCCGCGCGAGGCCGCAAGGACGGCCTCGATGGCCTCGCGGTCGAAGGCGTTGCCGGTCGGGTTGTTCGGATGCGCCAGGAACACCAGGGCCGGCCGATGCTGGCGGATCGCCTCCAGCACGGCTTCCAGGTCGAGCGTGAAATCGCTGCGGAGCGGGACGGCGTGGTAGGCGACACCGGCCACGGCGGCCGACATGCGGTACATGACGAAGGACGGCTCGACCCCCAGCACCGTCGCGCCTGGCCTGGCGACCGCAGTACAGAGAATCTGAATGAGTTCGTCCGAACCGTTGCCGAGCAGCAGTTGCTCGCCCTCGCGCAGCGACAGCAGGCGTCGCAGGCGCGTGTTCACTTCAGCACTCGCCGCATCCGGATAGCGATTGATCGCCGCCTCGGCGAGCGCATGTCCGAGCGCCTCGCGCAATTCCGCCGGCAGACGATAGGGGTTCTCCATGGCGTCGAGCTTGACCATGCCAGCACTCGGCGCGACGTGATAGGCCTTCCAGCCCAGTACCTCGGGCCGCAGCACGCCTTCGGGACCGATCACGTCGGCGCTCATGACGGCGCTCCGCACGCACCACCTGCGACGATGGTCCGGCTGCCGGACCGTGGCGCGACGCGGATGGCGCGCCGGCGAGACACACGCCAGGAATCCGTCACGCCGGCGCCTCCCCGACTGCCGAGGCCGCCTCGAAGGCGTGGATGACGGGCTGCAGCAGCATGCGCTTGAGCTTGAGGGAGGCTTGATTGACCACCAGCCGCGCACTGATCGCGGCAATCTCCTCGACCGCGACCAGGCGGTTGGCTCGCAGCGTGTTGCCACTGGAGACCACGTCCACGATGGCATCGGCCAGACCGACCAGGGGCGCCAGTTCCATCGAGCCGTAGAGTTTGATCAGGTCGACGTGCACCCCCTTGGCGGAGAAGTGCTCGCGCGCCGTTGCCAGATACTTGGTGGCCACCCGCAGGCGGGCGCCCTGCTGCACCGCCAGGGCGTAGTCGAAACCCTCGCGCACGGCGACCATGAGACGGCAGCGGGCGATACCCAGATCCAGCGGCTGATAAAGGCCCTGTCCACCATGCTCCATGAGCACGTCCTTGCCGGCGATGCCCAGATCGGCGCCGCCGTGCTGCACATAGGTGGGCACGTCGGACGCGCGCACGATGATGATGCGCACATCGTCGCGGTTGGTGGAGATGATCAGCTTGCGGGAGCGCTCCGGATCCTCTGCGGGCACGATGCCTGCGGCCGCCAGCAGGGGCTGGGTCTCCTCGAAGATGCGCCCCTTGGAGAGCGCGATGGTGATGCCTTGCACGACGCGGACCGCCCGGAGTGTCTGGAATAGTCTGAGATTGTAACCGTCGGGCCTCAGGCTCTCTGGCGCCGAACGCGGGCGCCGAGCTGCGACAGCTTCTCCTCGATGCGCTCGTAGCCACGATCGAGGTGGTAGATGCGGTCCACAACGGTCTCGCCCTCGGCGACCAGTCCCGCGATGACCAGGCTGGCCGAGGCGCGCAGGTCGGTCGCCATGACCGTGGCGCCCTGCAGGCCAGGGACGCCGCGTACCACGGCGGTGTGGCCATCGACCTCGATGTCGGCCCCCAGGCGGCGCAACTCCTGCACGTGCATGAAGCGGTTCTCGAATATGGTCTCGGTGACCACGGAGGTGCCATCGGCCACGCAATCCAGCGCCATGAACTGCGCCTGCATGTCGGTCGGGAATGCCGGGTAGGGTGCGGTGCGCAGGCTGACGGGCCGGGGCCGCCCCCGCATCGAGAGCCGGATGGTGTCGGCGTCGGTGACGAGCTCGGCGCCAGCCTCGGAGAGCTTGGCCAGGACGGCATCCAGCGTGCCGGGCCGCACCCCCTCGAGCACCACATCACCGCCAGTGGCCGCCGCGGCCACGAGGAAGGTCCCGGTCTCGATCCGATCCGGCATCACCGAGAACGAAGCACCATGCAATGACGCCACGCCTTCGATGGTGATGGCGTCCGTACCGGCACCCTGGATCCTGGCGCCCATGGCGATCAGGCACTCCGCGAGGTCGACCACCTCCGGCTCGCGCGCGGCATTCTCGATCACGGTCATGCCTTCGGCGAGGCAGGCCGCCATCATGAGGTTCTCTGTCCCGGTGACAGTGATCATGTCCATCACCAGCCGGGCGCCCTTGAGCCGCGGCGCACGGGCATGGATGTAGCCCTGCTCGATGGTGATGTCGGCGCCGAGGGCCTGCAGACCCTTGATGTGCTGGTCGACCGGCCGCATCCCGATCGCGCAACCGCCCGGCAGGGACACCCGCGCCTCGCCGAAGCGGGCCACCAGGGGTCCGAGCGCGAGGATCGAGGCCCGCATGGTCTTCACGAGATCGTAGGGCGCGACGAAGTTGGAGATTGCGCCGCCGCCGAGGGCAACGCCGTACTTGTCGTCCAGCGACAGCGTGATGCCCATCTGACCCAGCAGATTGAGCATGGTGGTGACGTCGCGCAGGTGCGGCACGTTGCGCAGCTGGAGCGTGTCCGCCGTGAGTATGGCGGCGCAGAGGATGGGGAGGGCCGCGTTCTTCGCGCCCGAGATCCTGACGCGACCGACCAGCGGTACGCCACCTTCGATGTGCAGCTTGTCCATGGATGGAAGCGACGGGGGAAGGCCCCGTCAGACAGGTATCAGGCGTCGGCCCACTCGGCGGGGGTGAGAGTCTTCATGGACAGGGCGTGGATCTCCTCGCGCATCCTGTCGCCCAGGGCCGCGTAGACCGCCTGATGGCGCTGGACACGCGACTTGCCCTCGAAGACGGGGCTCACGATGACCGCCTCGAAGTGGTGCCCGTCGCCAGCGACTTCGGCGTGCTGGCATTGGAGGTTGTCGAGGATGTACTGCCTGACCTGCTGTGGCGTGACCATGTGAACGTCCGGAGAAGAATGTACGGGGTGGCGAAAATGCGATCGCTGGCGCGCGCACCATCCGCCACGCCCCGGAAAGATCTGCCTGATGCACGCCGGGCATGCATCAGGCAGAACTTTCCTAGTGCCTGAGCTTGTGCCCTTTCCTGATCAGGGCGAGGCAGGCGAATGATAAGGCAGCGAAGCACCCGCCAACAATCGCCAGACTCAATGCGGGTGCGACGTCCGATACACCGAAAAAGGCATGACGGAAGCCGTCGATCATGTAGAAGAACGGGTTCAGGTGCGACACTGCCTGCCAGAACGGCGGCAGCGAATGCACCGAATAGAAAACGCCGGACAGAAAGGTCAGCGGCACCACGATGAAGTTCTGGAACGCCGCCAGCTGGTCGAACTTTTCGGCCAGGATGCCGGCGATCAGACCCAGGGCGCCAAGAATGCCTCCCCCGAGCACGGCAAAAGCCAGGGCCCACAACAGATTGGGCATGGGCACATGCGAACCCAGCAGGGTCACCAGGAACACCCCCGACCCCACCACCACGCCGCGCACCACGGCCGCGATGATGTACGCCCAGTAGAACTCCGCGTGCGACAGCGGCGGGAGCAGGATGAACACGATGTTGCCCGTCACCTTGGACTGGATCAGGCTGGAGGAACTGTTGGCGAAAGCGTTCTGCAATAGCGACATCATGGCCAGCCCCGGGATCAGGAATGCACTGTAGGGCACGCCGGGATAGACCTGCACGCGCTCCTCGAGCACATGGGAGAACACCAGCAGGTAGAGCAGCGCCGTCAGGATGGGCGCGGCGATGGTCTGGAAGCTCACCTTCCAGAACCGCAGCAGTTCCTTCAGCAGCAGGGTCTGGAAACCGGTCATGGACGCCCCATGATCTGCAGGAAGACTTCCTCGAGGTCGGGCTCCAGGATGCGCAATTCCTCGATCACCGTCCCCGCAGCTCGGATGGCGACGATCACGTCGGCCACGTCGGCATGACGGTGCACGGCAAGGACCACCGCGCCGTCGGGCTGGCGCTGCGCCAGCGGCTCCAGCGCGGGCGGCAGGACGTCCGGGGAGAGCACCATGCGCAACCGTACGGCGGAGGCGCCCTGCAGCAGGTTGGCGGTGGTATCCAGCGCCACCACCCGCCCCTGCTTGAGCATGGCCACGCGACCGCACAATGCTTCGGCCTCCTCCAGATAGTGCGTGGTCAGCACCACGGTGTGCCCGTCACGATTGAGCTGGCTGACGAACTGCCACAGCCCCTGACGCAGACCCACATCGACCCCCGCCGTGGGCTCGTCGAGGATAATGACCGGCGGCTTGTGCACCAGGGCCTGGGCCACCAGGACCCGGCGCTTCATTCCGCCCGACAGCGACCGCATGTTGTCGTCTGCCTTGGGTGCCAGGTCGAGTCGCGCCATCACTTCGTCGATCCAGGCGTCGTTATGCCGCAGTCCGAAATAACCGGACTGGAAGCGCAGCGTTTCACGCACCGTGAAGAAGGGATCGAACACCAGTTCCTGCGGCACCACCCCGAGGCTGCGGCGCGCCGCGCGGTAGTCACGGACCACGTCGTGGCCCTGGATGCGCGCCGCGCCGGCATCGGCCCGGGCCAGACCGGCAAGAATGCTGATCAGCGTGGTCTTGCCGGCGCCGTTGGGTCCCAGCAGCGCGAAGAACTCGCCCGCCTGCACGCACAGGTCGACGCCGTCCAGCGCCTGGAGGCTGCCGTACCTCTTGCTCAAGCCCGTGACCTCGATGGCCGGCACGCCCGGAACGACCTCGACGCTCATCGACTCCGCAATCCGCCACCCACGATCTCAGGCCAGGGCCATGCGTTCAAGAGGCACCCGCCGGCTCACCGGTCATGCCTTCCCCGACCGTCGTGGCGCCCAGCAGTTCCTCCACGCCGTAGAGGCGTGCGAGGCTGGCGAGGTCTGGCGTGAGGTTCTCGACCCGCAGGCGGGCACCGCTGCGGCCGGCCGCACGCAACCACTCGAGCAGTAGCGCCAGCGCGCTGGAATCGGCGCGCGTCACGCCGCCCATGTCCACCACCGCGACGCGGCCGCCCTGGAACGCCAGCCCCTGGGCCAGCAGGCCGGTGACGGTCTGATACGTGACCTCCCCGGAGAGCAGCATGCGGTCGCCCTCGAGACGGATCATTTCTTGGAGGTCGGCACCACGGCCGCCCGGCTGTTGCGGTCCTGGAGATTGCGGATGAGGCCGTCGATCCCGCCCTGCTCGATCTGGGCCGCGAAATCGTTGCGGTAGGTGGTCACGAGGCTGACCCCTTCCACCACGACGTTGTAGACCTTCCATCCGTCGGCCGTGCGGTTCATGAGGTAGTCGACCGCCACGGGCGGAGCCCCGCCCGGCAGCAGGATCTGAGACTTCACCGTGACGTCGTCCTCGCTGTCGACCACCTTGAGCGGCTTCACGTCGACCTTGACGTGCCGGTAACTGCTGTAGGCGGCACCATACGAGCGCACCAGCAATGTCTGGAACTCCTTGACCAGCTGGCGCTGCTGCTCGGCGGTGGCCTGGCGCCAGCTCTTGCTGACCGCCAGCCGGGTCATCTTCGGTACGTCGAAGTGCGGCACCACCTTGGTCTCGATCAGTTCGATCAGTCTGGTGGTGTTGCCGCTGCGCAGCTCCTTGTCCTCCGCCACGAGTCGAAGCACTTCCTCGCTGGTGCTGCGCACCAGCACGTCCGGGGCGGGAAAGTCGGCGCGAGCTGCCGCAGCCGCAGAGAAGCACGCCAGCATCGCCAGCCGCCAGAACACCCCGAACACGACGTTCATGCCATATTGCATCTCGAACTCCTTCGGTTCCGAACCATCACGGGCGATCGCCCTGGGGCCCTTCCTCCGCCTTGCTGTAGAGGAAACGGCTGATCATCTTCTCCAGCACCATCGCCGACTGGGTCAGGCGCATCCGGTCGCCATCCTTGAGGACCTCGTCGTCGCCACCACCATCCAGCCCGATGTACTGCTCGCCGAGCAGGCCGGAGGTCAGGATGGAGGCGGTGGTGTCCTTGGGAAACCTGTAAGTCTTGTCGAGCAGCATGGTGACCCGGGCGACGAACTTGTCGTTGTCGAAAGCGATGCTGGCCACGCGACCGACCACCACCCCCGCACTTTTCACCGGTGCCCGCGGCTTCAGTCCACCGATGTTGTCGAACTCCGCCGTGACGCGGTAACCATCGGCCGCGGTCACGGTGGTGGCGTTGCCGACCTTGAGGGCCAGCACCAGAAGGGCCGCCAGCCCACCCACCACGAAGAGGCCGACCCAGAGGTCGATCGTTGTCCGTTTCATCTCAGACTCCCGTGAACATGAACGACGTCAGCACGAAATCGAGCGCCAGCACCGCCAGGGCCGACGTGACCACCGTGCGCGTCACGGCATACGAAACACCCTCCGCCGTGGGCGGTGCGTCGTAGCCCTCGAACAAGGCGATCAGGGTCACCGCGACCCCGAACACGGCGCTCTTGATGACGCCGTTCATGACGTCGTCCCAGAGATCAACGCTGGCCTGCATCTGGGACCAGAAGGCGCCCGCATCCACCCCGATGATGACCACGCCGATCAGGTAGCCGCCGAAGACGCCGAAAGCGCTGAAGATCGCGGCCAGCAGGGGCATGGAGATCGCCCCACCCCAGAAGATCGGTGCAAGCACCCGGGCGAAGGGGTCCACCGCCATCATCTCCATGGCCGACAACTGCTCGGTGGACTTCATGATGCCGATCTTGGCGGTGATGGCCGAGCCCGCCCGGCTGGCGAACAGCAGGGCCGACACCACGGGGCCGAGTTCGCGCACCAGCGACAGCGCCACGAGCGTACCGAGCGCCTCGGCCGAGCCGTAGCGCTTGAGGGTCTCGTAGCCCTGCAGGCCGAGCACCAGGCCGACGAACAGGCCGCTGACGATGATGATGATCAGCGACAGGACGCCGGCGAAATGGATCTCGTCGAGCGTGAGCTGGAAGCGCCGCAGGCTGGTGCCCGAGCGCAGCAGCAGGGTGGCCGTGAAACGCGACGCCGCCCCGAGCTTCCAGATGCCGTCGACCACCCGCGCGCCGAGGTGGCGCAGGCCGCGGTCGAGAGCGCCGATCACGCCCCACCCCCAAGGCCGAGGTCGGCGCCGTAGGACCGGCCGGGGTAGTGGAAGGGCACCGGGCCGTCGGTCTCCCCGCGCACGAACTGTCGCACCAGCGGCTGATCGGAGGCGCGGATCTCCGCCGGCGTGCCCTCCGCCACGATGGCGCCGGAGGCCACGATGTAGACGTGGTCGACGATGCGGAAGGAAGCCTCCACGTCGTGCGTCACCAGGATGGACGTGGCGCCCAGGGCGTCGTTGAGACGGCGGATGAGGTTGGCGATGACGCCAACAGCGATCGGGTCGAGGCCGGTGAAGGGCTCGTCGTACATCATCAGGTTCGGGTCGAGGGCGATGGCGCGCGCCAGGGCCACCCGTCGCGCCATGCCGCCGGAGAGCTCCGAGGGCTTGAGGTGGGCCGCGCCCCTGAGGCCAACGGCATGCAGCTTCATGAGCACCAGATCGCGGA
>Ga0169931_10005420_pt1 | contig 19446 bp, 18 predicted proteins | sample Kivu_15m_20L_FD_129675 | JGI IMG/M metagenome (GOLD analysis project Ga0169931, IMG submission 129675) | Freshwater microbial communities from Lake Kivu, Western Province, Rwanda to study Microbial Dark Matter (Phase II) - Kivu_15m_20L... | ecosystem: Environmental > Aquatic > Freshwater > Lake... | reverse complement strand
TAAGAATAATTCAAGCAAAGAAAATTGCAATAAATTAAAAATAGATGTCCATTCTGAAATTCCATCTGATCCTAATGAAGGAGAAAATGAGGAAAATCATATTATAAGTAAAGAAGAACTTGCTGCAAAGTACAATCTTTCAAGCGAAGATCTTAGAAAGATGGATTTATTTTATTCTCAAAATATTTCTCAACAAAGAATGTATAAATACGGAAATTTAATAAGATCTAAAGGAAATATATGGTTAGGAAATCCTATAAAAATTCATACTTATGGTAACTGGAGCCAAGCAGGAAATATTCTGAATTTCGGATTTTCTGATATTTGGGAAGATTTCAAAGTCGAAAAAATTTTAGTGGAAATGCCTACTGCTTTATCCGAAAAGTTTCTAAAAGATTTCCCAAAATCTGAACTTGTAATTATAGGTCAAAATCTAAAAGAAAATGAAATTAGATCAAATCTTGATAGTTGTTTATTGAACGAAAGCGAAATTGAAGAATTGAAATCAGCTTTGAGTAAAGAAAATTACGATAAGATCGATTTATTCAATGATCCGTTTTTCTCTTGGCCTAATTGGGACGATAGCTTAAAAGAGTTCATTGAACTTAGGAAAAACTACAAAGGGTGTAATCCTAGCAAATAAAAATTCATAATAAAATTTTTTTATTGAAAAGAACAATTAAATTCAAAAAGAAAAATAATAATTTACTTAGTTATTATTAATAAACAACTTTTAAGAAAATATATAAGTTTTATTATTTTTTAATTAAAAATGGAGAGTAAAATTATATATGACAATAAATATTGTCATAATTTAGGAAAAAATATATTAAAAGAAGATCTTTTATCCAAAAAGACAAAATTTTCCAAATCAAAAATCAAATTGAATAAAAGTCTAAATAATGAGAATCAAAATAAGAGTAATGAAGAATCTGTTATGAAAATTCATGCCAAAAAGTTTTTAAAAAGGAAATGTCTTACAAGCAATAATGAAGATATCTATAGAAATGGAAAATCAAATAAGTTTAAATGCAACTTCTGTACTAATAAACTTAATAAAACACTTATTAACAAGGAATATACTGATACAAATGATGAAGAAATTTCAAATAGTTATGAAGACATTAACGAAATTCCAACATCTTTTAATCATATGATCGATAAAGAAAATGAAAAAACAAATATGAATAATTTAAATCATAAAGTAAACAAAAATATTTATGAAGACAATACATCAATTAAAATAAAAAATCTTGTTTCAGATAATAATTATATTAACATTCTCAAGATTAATAAGGAAATAAATTTTGAAGTTTTCTCTAATAAAAAAGCGGATTTACTCCATACAGATAACGATAATTATAAAAAGATACTGGAAAAACAGTTAGAGCAAATAGAAAGATTAAAAATTCTAAATGTAAAATTAACTGAGCAAATTTCCAAATTAAAAAACGAAAGGGAGGATTTAGAAAAGCAAAAATCACAGGAGATTAAGAAAACTCAGAATCAAGATCTAATTAACGAATTATCATGCTTAAAAATGAAACTGAAAAACCTAAAAGAATTAAATAAAGACATAACTAATAAATATATCAGAGTTCAAAGTGATAAAATGGAAAAATTTATAGACAATAAACCCTATTTACAAATAACCAATCAAATAAATCATTTTTATTTTAATGAAAATACTTTAAAAATCAATCGGGAAAATAAAAACATAATAAATGTGGATGAATTTTTGATAGAAGAATTAGATGAAGGTAAGAACAACTCCTGTGAAGAGTCAAATAAAAATATACATGACCTTGAGGAGCGTTTAAAATGCATTTTATGCAACATGGAAAAAGATTGTATATTCTTAGAATGCGGACATATTCCTTATTGTGTGACTTGTAAAAATAAAATGAAAGGAGAGGATGAAAAATGTAGTACAAGAAGAACCAAACAGAAAGAGCTTAAAACCTTAAAATGCCCAATATGCCATAAAGAAAATAGTAATTTCTTGAAAGTTTTTTTTTGAATTGAATAAAAATATTTTTATTCAATATACAAAATTAACTATCATTTATTATTAACTAACCAAATTCATTAATCATAATACAAATTAAATAAAAATTTTATTTAAATTTCAAGAGCTGCAATTTTTTCGTTGACTCGTTTATTATGTTCCTCAATAGCACAGTTAGTTAATTCTAAATATTCCTCAACAAATGAGTCATAATCTAAGATTAGGTATTATAAATAAGTATATTACATGGATGTGAGTAATGAATATTTCCTTCTGGATCGATGAATATAGCCCCATCTTTCTTCCAACCTGGAGGAATTTCTCTCTTGAGGTTTACAGCATTCAAATTTCTCATTTCAGCTTCGGTTAAATTATTTTTATTCTTATACTCTTTTGACTCTGGAATTTCTCCTGAGAATTCCAGTATTAAATCATGTAGGTATCTTAGATTAGATTTAATGTTCTCCCCATATAAGAGCAATCCAATTTCCTCAGTAGAAATCTTTTTTACTTTTTCTTCATAAACTTCTATCGACTTTTCTTTATAGCAGCTTTTCACAAAATAAATTTTATTCTCGACTATTTCATCAGTGGATTTGTGCTTTATGAATTTTACATAACCGACAACTTTCTCTATGATAGGCTCGGCAGCTGCACGTTTCAGTTTTTTCACTTCTTCTGTAAGATCTTCAACAAATTTTTGTTCTAAATCATCTGTGTTCAAATAGTTTCTATTAATTATATCCTTTCCGTCAGAATCCATGACGGTCTCGGATTTTCCTTCAGAAAAATTCTGTAAATCTTTTAATTTTTTCTCATGCGAATATAATTGTGGAATATTCATGTGATTGTTTAAAAATTCCTCAAATAATTCTTTTTTGATTTTGTATTTCAATTTAATAAAGCATTCTTCCTTTTTGTCGTGGTTATGATTTAGTTTTAAATCCCCTATTAAAATGTCAAAATGAAAAGAAATTTTTTTCGGGTTCACTAAATTCTTTTCGGTAAAAATCTTACTCACTTCCTTATTTTTAGAAAAACTTCTAGTGTTAAAAGTGATAGCCTTCGAATTCATTGAGGAAATTAATTTATTTCTAAATTCGATTTTCTCTTTACTTAAATAATCTTCTTCTATCAAAATAAAATTGACTAAATCTTCATCTGAAATTTCATAAACTCTAGAGAGAAAATCTTTGTTTTTATTTTTGATAAGATATTTTAAATTAACTGCATAACTTATACTAAGTATCTGGAATTCTTTTAAAAAGCTTTTTTTATCTGTAGAAGGATTAAATTTTTCGTAATACATGACAAGATTATACAAAAAATAATTTACTTTAATTTCATTAAAGACAATAACTAAAACGACCTTGATTTTTTGTGAACTGTGTTCTAGTAGAGACTTACAATAAAATTCATAAAAAGATTTTTCATCATTTATAAGGTTCAAGCTTGGAAAAACAACTTTAATACTACCAGTAGTGTAAATTTTTCCTAAATCAAGCAAATATTTTGTGAATTTATCTAAATTATCAAAATGGGAACAAAACAACAAAACGATTTTTGTTTTCTTATGATTAGATTCTGGATCGACATCTACAGGGTTACTTTCATAATTTGCGATTGATTCTCTTATATATTTATACTCATTAAAATTTAATTTATCATTTTTCCAGAACTTCATAGTAGACAAGAACTCATATTCAAATAATTCTAAGATTATGTCTGTTATATTCGTTATATTAAAGCTGTTCGAAACATAATTAAGATTGTCATTTTCATTGTCTGATATTGTGCGGATTGCGAGATCATATTCGTTTTCTTTTAAATTTGAAAAGATTTTGAATTTGTTTGTGAATCTCGTTTTGAGGAAAGAAATCATTTCATATTTTATAGATTTAATCTTAGTATTATTTCCAGGTATATAAAGGATTATTTCATTCTTACAAATATTCGATAAAGGAATTTTTTCAGAATCTTGCAAGGTTAAAAGAATAACAGTGTATCGCATTTCGTCTTTGATCGCAATTTCTTTTAAATTTTTTTCGTCGATAACAACATGCCCTATGGAATTGTCGAAGAACATCAGATAATCGTCGAATAGATATAACTTACCACAGAGGTAATAAAACATCTGGTTGTGATCATAGCCTAGCTCCTGGCTATCAGGAAACAAATAGGAGATATTGTATTCATTTCTATAAAAGACAATACCCTTTGCTTCTATTTCGCTAAATTTTATGTTCGAATTTATCCTTAGTATATTCAATGGGTCATAGTCTATGTTATCTCGTCCTGTTAAATGAATCTTTGCCGTATGAATAAATTTAAATGGTAGAATGTCCTGAGTCAGATTGAATATCTCAGAGTTACTCATCAGAAAGGAATCACAGTATAATACTGAGCCGATTCTTCTGTTTGAATGTATACTGACTAATCGTTTGATTTCTATTCTTAAAACTGTTATTTTATTGATTTCATCAGATGTGTTTGTGACAGTTTTTCCTTGAATGTGATAATCATTTATATTAAGAAGTATATTTTCATCTTGTAAATAATGATCGAATGTTTTGTTAAGTTTTCTACATCCTAATTCTATGAATTTGTTAATTTCTTTTAATAAAAGTTCTTTGGCTTTTTCTAATGTAAAAGATTTTTTTATTAAATCATTTTGATGCATTCTGAAGAATTTAACCAGCTTGTAGTAAACTTCGAACAAGTAAAAAGCATCGTAGTAAGTACTTGAGTTCATGTATTCTAAAGATTGGCTATCGTTGTAGTCTAGATATAACTTTTGTAAATTTGTTAAAATAAAGGTTCTGCCTATTCTTATACCGGTTATTGGATCAAAATTTTCATAAGTCAAATGAAAGGAAGGAATTTTGTGGTCGAATGTGACTATTCAAATTAAATTAAAAAATCTAGAAGTACTTTTATAAATCGCATCAAAAGAACAAACTTCTTCAAAAGATTTATCTGTATTTACTCCCACCAATACTCGAGCTTCAGGTAAATCTGATAAATACTCAAATTTTGTGGACTTTAATGAATTATAATTGATAAGCAAGAAATCTAATTCTTGACTTTCATTTAGCCCGTATTCCGATTTATTTTGTCTTTTTTCTATTGGTTCTCTTTCAAAAAATATCGAAAAGAAATCTGATAGCGTTACTTCTAATTTATGAGCCCTAGTTAGATGAAGGTTCATGATTGATGTCATGTCTATTTTTCTATATAAAATTTCTAAACTAAATGAAAAATTAATTTAATATTTACTCATAATTTATATCAACTATCTCATGACCTAATGTAAAAAAACCTTCGCCCAAAATGTCTAATCCATATGCAGCTATTAAAGGCCATTTTTCTACTTCTAGAATGTTTGTTTTTTCTTTTTTTAGTAGGGGTACTCCTACGCGTTTAAGTCTAAATGTTTGTTGAAAAAATTTGGAAATTTTAAGCATTTGTAGTTTATCGCTATTCGAATCTTCGGATTTTGTCGGAAAGAAAAATTCAACTTGAGTGTCCTTCATTTTTACGAAAAGTTGATAAAAAAATTCTTTTGATTTATTCGAAGAAAATAAAAAGACTCTCTCTGATTCTATTATCAAGAAAGTTTCGCTCAACATTTGAGGAATTGCTTTTTCTTCTAATTCTATAACCCCGCTGTACCCGAACAAAAGCCAATTTGCAAACTTGTTCATATTTGGATTATTCAAGGAATCATAGGCTAAAATTTTTATATTCAATATTTCATGAATTAGTATTACTTACATAGAATCATAATAATCGCGTCAATATTTTTTTTAGCAATAATATCTTTTTTAATGAATTCCAATCTGTTTCTGAATGTAATTCCTAAATACTTGCTGTTGTCAATAATTTCCATTTAAATATTTTATTGTTTTATATAAATAATTTAATCAGTCATCTATGCTTAAATAAGAACATTTAACTTAGATTATATTCAAAACTTTTTATTTACATCAAAATTAAGAGATCCTTATATTTTAATTTAGATATTCAAAGAAAAAATATTTAATTAGCATAAATAAATTCTCATTTATAATTATTATAATTAAAATTTCCGATTTCACTAAATGAAGGTCTTTTATTAGGATCTAAGGATCTACAACTATTTATTATACAAGCCCATTCTGCAGGAATGGTTTTAGGTAAGTAAAGTTTCTCTTCACTTAAAATTCTATTCTTAATGTCGATAAGTTCAAAACCTTCAAAAGGGATTTTCCTTACTAGAATCTCCCATATCAAAGTTCCGAAAGAATATATATCAATTTTTTCATCATAACCTTTTTTTAAGAAAAGTTCTGGTGCCATGTAAGCTGGGGTTCCACAGAATTGTCCATTTCCCCAATTTAATTCCGAAAAAGGTTTGGCTAATCCAAAATCACAAACTTTGACGTTATAATTTTCATCGATTAGAATATTGTGGCTTTTGATGTCTCTATGCACAATTCCGTTTTGATGAATAAAGGAAAAAGCTCTGATCAATTGGGAAATTATTTTCAGCTTGGTTTGGTAATTTATTTCTTTGCTAGGAAAAGTAAGTTTATTATGTTATAATTACTTTGACTTGTGAAGAATATCAAATAGGGAACCATTTTCAACATGTTCTGTTATAATTGCTAGTTTTTGAGGTTTAGAGCAGATTCCTAGTAGCATTGTGATATTGGGATGTCTTAATAAATAAAGCATTTTAATTTCATTGTTAAACTCACTTAATAAACTTTCAGTTACATTTGGATCGAATATCACCTTCAAAGCAACAGGTAGCATTTTCCAATTAGCTTTGTATATCATCGAAAATCCTCCTTGTCCTATTTTGTTTTCTATGATGATTTCTTCATAATTAATTTCTCTAACGTCTATCGGTTTTTAATATTTTTATTAAAAATTACTCTTAATCATTTCATCAGAAGAATATGTCGCTCTGTTTTCTAACAATTGCTTGTTTAACCTTTCGATTTCATTTTTCATTCGCTTTGTTGTTTGGATTTCTTTCTGCAGCTGATTCTCTAAATCTTTTATTTTACTTTCAGCCTCGACATTGCCAATAGAATTATTTGAAGGTAAGTTAATATTTGGTGCTTGGACAGCCTCATGATCCATCCAGTTTCTTTTGCTGTGAAGGATTTTCTCTCCACTTACTTTTTTTTCACCTTGAGACTCTAATTTATATTTTAAGGATTTTATTTCAGCTTCGAGCTGTTTAATGGAGTATTTATATTCTTCCTCTTTTTTAGAGAAATTTATCTTCATTAATTTTATTTCTTCTTCATATTTCGAAACTTTTTTATTTAAGGATTCATAATGTTCTTCATTTAATTTATTATCGTAATCGGCATTTTCTGAATCTTCTATTTGGTTTTCTCTATTATTAATTCTTTCTACGTCTTCCTCAATATAATTTTTTTTACTTACCTCATTTGCTTTCGATTCTGATTTTTTGTGATTTGGATTACTATTAAAATTAGAATCTACTCTATCAATAATTTTCACATGCTTTAGTCCAGCAGTGTGTAATCTAACCGGTAGTGGATTATTTGAAATTTCTGAATCTTGCTTTATTTTGAAATTCTTATTGTAATAAGTACTGTCAAACAACATGCAATTAGGAATTTGATTATTACTATTAACTATATTGTCTTTTTTGACATTATTTAAACTATTCGAAATATTATTCAAATTTTGATTGGGATTATTTAAACTATTCTGAGAAGAACGCAAACTGGGTATATTCAACTTATTGTTACAAACATTGTTAGCGTCAATATTACTCATATTAAAACTGAAAGGCACATTCTTAGAGTGAGCAGATTGAACTCTCTCTTTGTTAAAGATATTATTAGAATCAAATTTTGTTTTCTTTATCGGATCCTGTTGAATTATCTTCTCTTTATGATCGTTAATGAGATTGTCCATTTCATCTTTATTCCTAATGCTTTCTTTCTCAAATTTCCCTGAAAAAAATTCCTTCAAACTAATTTTCCAGTTGAGATTAAAATCTTTTAATTTTGCATATATCGGATTATTACTCAATTTCAATTTTGACAAATTAGGCAGGTTTAAAATTTCGACCGGGAGATTCATTATATTATTATTCTCAAGATTCAATTCAGATAAATTTTTCAGATTTTCAATTTGCTTGTCTATTTCGCCTATTTTGTTATTTGAAAGATTCAAAATCAAAAGACTCTTCAATTGAAACAATTCAAGAGGAACACTTTCAATTTCTAGATTGCTTAAATCTAAATTCTGTGCGTTTTGTCTTTTAGCATGTCGAAGTTTTAAGTTTAATTCGCTCATTTTTAAATTTTTTATTAATATTTAATTAATAACTTTGAAAATAATTTTCATACAATATTTTTTAAATAAAATGAATAAGCAAAATAAAGCCCCTAAAATGACAAAAAAGCAACTTGAAGAAGAAGCGAGTAAGCAAATTTAATTGAATTTATTTTAACTCTTTAGAAAAGAAAAAAGAAGAAGAAAAGAAAAAGAGAGAAGAAGAATTAGAAAGAAAAAGACAAGAAGAGGCTTATTTAAAGAGTAAACAGAATTTTTTCATAAAATTTTAGAAGTTGAAGAAGATCGCATGAAGAAAGAAGGAGACGAAAGAAAAGCCAGAGAAGAAATCGAAAGACTCAAAGACGAAGAGAGACTTTTGAGACCCTGGAGAGAAGAATACGAAAAGCAAATTTCTGAGCAATTGAGAAAAATGTATGAAAAGGAAGATTGGGATAATTATTCATACTGTAAGGAAGGATATATTAACGTACGCAGTGAGAAAGAAATCAACGGATTCATTTATGAATTCAAACAGAGATGCGATTCGGTATAGAAAATATATAATACAACTTTATATATGATTGTATAGAATTTCATTTTCAATTTCCGTTTCTTAGAAAAAAACATCCAAGACGAAATAAATTATTTTGATTTTTCTCAGTTGGTTTATCAAAATCTTAACAGATTTCTCTTGGAGGGCAGATCAAATCTTAATATTAATCAAATAAAATATTCGTACACATATCTAAATGTTATTCGAGAATTAGAGAGAACTAAAATAGATGCGCTCACACAATATATAATAGAAAATTTCGAATATTACAGAAAGCTTTTCATGGAGGACATCATGAGGAAAAATCGTGATGCTAAAGAAGATTATATCAACGTGGAATGGGTCAATAAAACAAACACAATAAAGTTAGGTTTCTGGATAAACAATTCAACTGACAAAAGCTATAAAATGGCCTTATCTGAATTCAAGCATATAAATATTCAAATGATGAATTTTCCTAAATCCCAGTCGAATGTTATGGTAAGATTCTTCTGGACAAAAATTGACATCAGAGAGCTCCAAATGAAGGAATACTGTCCTTATATCTCAATCAGCGGAATCTTCTACATCGATCAATTAGTATGTCCCGAGAAAAGCCAAACTGTCAAAAATTGGGAAGTGAGAGAAATCGTAGGCAACAAATACAAAGAAATCGAAGTCAAAGAAAGTCACATGACACAGAAGATTGGGTATAAAATAGACATCCCATCTTATGTTTATATCAAGGACATAGTAAATCAACTCAAAGTAGGAAAATTTAATGAAGAAACTGGTAAGTGGAACTTTGATGGATTCGAAAGTCTCAAACTCCAGGAAGAGACAAGAAGATTATCGTTTTACATAGAAGAACTGTCCACTTTTGCAATTCTCATTGAAAGAAAATTGAGTTTTCCATATAAATCTTGGTATCTCAGATGTATATCTCCAAACACAGCTATACTAGATTTAGAAACGCCTAGAATTAAATTGACTTTTGAAATCGGTGTAAAGCAATTATATAACAGGGAATATACAGGTTATGTAAAACTTATCAAGAATACCGAGCCTGAATTCGGGCATATTATCAACAAAGAAATGAAATATGACGAGATAATTCTAGAGCTCCGCAACTGTGGAATATTAATCAATCCTCTTGAAGAGGACATAATCAGTGCTGGATTGAAGGTTCACAATTATGAATCCCAAGATAGAGCAATTAATGACATCATTATAGCTTGCAGACATTACGCGATTAAATCTCACAGTTTGAATAGTGTAATCGAAGAGAACATCGTGTTAGCTAAATTTAAGGCAAACCTCGAATATGATGATTATTTCTTCGATGACGAAGAAAAGGATTGGACTGAAATCGCATGGTACCCCAACAAATGCCTCATGGGAAAAACGTTTTATCAAGATGACACTTTGAATTTTAAACCAACAATTGAAAATGTATATATTTTTATTATATTATATAATATTAATTATTCCTAGTCCCGACCACATTTTCATTTATTAGTCAAAGATCTTGATCCTAAAATTTATGACATGATTTCAATCTTTGATGACGAAAGTTCAGCTTTCCTTGCCATCATGAGAAATTTCCTTCAATTAGTTGGAATTATCAACATGCCCTAATAGATTATTAAAAAGCGAAATTTGTTCTCTATAAATTTTTAAAACTTAGTCTTTTATCAGATGATAAAAGTTACTTGCTTTTTATATAATAATTTAAATAATTTTTTAAATCATCTTATTTTTAAATTATTAATGTCAGAAAAGAGAAAAGAATTTTTCAACTTAAACGAAGAATATCAAAAATGTTTGAACAACTTTTATGAAAAATTTCTTGATGGAGAAGAAATCCAAATTGACAACATATGTGAAGATATACTAAATAAAATGAAAGAGACAGGAGATTTTTATCAAAATATGGGAGGTGAGTTGGACAAACACTTGAAGGAAACTAAAAAGTCATAATAATTTATTTATAAGATTAATGAAATATAATTATAAAATTATTTCTTTTTTTAACTAATAATTCGAAATTGCCTGAATGATTCGAAGAAAATTTTTGCTGATATGTTTCTTGTTTACACTTATTGAGGATTCCTTAGAAAAATTGATAGGTGTTATACAATTCACAAGACACGGCGCAAGAACACCTCTTGATTATTTTGAAATATTTAAAGAAGATTTTTTCCCCTTCGGAGAAGGTGAGTTAACTTATGAAGGATTTATTATGGCGAATGAAAAAGGGAAAAACATGAGGAAATTATATCTAAAAAAACATGAAGATTTTTATTCTGAATTAGAAAAAAACCCTAAGGCGATTAAAATTTTTTCGTCTCCAATTCAGAGAACGATTTTAACTTCCCTAGCATATTTGAAAGGTTTATTTCCAAATTTCAAACTGTCATATGTACAAAATGAAGCAATTATTGACTTGAATAATCTATTGCAAGGTCGATATCCAAGTTTAAAAATGGACAAGAAATTTTTAAAGAAGATGAATGAGAAAGAAGAAAATAAACATTTAAGTATTAATATCGAAGTTTTTCAACAGGAGTGTAGGTTCTTGTATAAACCGAAATGTGTTGTATTAAAAGAAACAACAAGTAAGGAAAAAGAAAACAAGAAAGATATTTTAATTTCGAATAGACAATACAGACATATCTTAGATTTCAAAAGTTCCTACCCCAGATTGTTTGAAGAATATTGTGTAGAGATTTATAAGAGAGGAAATAGTATGGAAAATGATTCTAATTCTGATGATTGCCCAGAAGATACTTTTAAAAGTCAAGCATTCCTTAGCAAGATTGCAGGTGTACTTAATTCAATTGATTTTCATAAATTAAAACAAGTTAATCCAGAATTGCTAAATTTGAGCTATATCAGTTACATCAAAGTCCATCACGAAAGAATAGATATTAATGAAGCTAAAATTGAGGGAAGCAATCAAATGAGATATATAAAGGGTTTTCTTAGTAATGTAAAAAACTGTAATAATAATTTCAGTCAGTCATTTGAAGATTTCGATAGTTCTAATGATCCAGAAGAAATTTTAAATTTTCTTGAAAAGGAATTACATTGCAGAAAATATGCTCTGTTTTCTCTTCATGATGATAATCTTTATGCTATAATTCGTAGTCTATACGATGTTCAAAAGGACATGGATTATTTATTCGACAATTTTGAGATAATGTCGAATGAAGAGATTAATGAATATCTTGAGTTTTACTGGCCGATTTATGTTTCTGATTTTACGTTCGAATTGCAAGAAGATGAGGAGAATAATGAGGAATATGTCAGAATATTTTTTAATGGAAAAGAATTAAAAAATAAGAGATTCTTTAGTAATATATTAGAATATTCTGAAAAGGGGATAATTTTAAATGAGTTTATCAACTATATTGAAACGAGAATAGCCAAGGATATTGAGTACACTACAACAAGTGAATGATCAATTCCTTAAATTAATTAATTAATTTACATATATGCATGTATTATTCTTAAGTAATTAATTCAATGGTTTCAGTTGATTTATATTCTTATCTAAATTTCAATTTATTAAAATTTAAATAGTAATTAACATAAATATATATTCTCTATAACAACTACTTTCTTACTAAGGATTATGTTATAAATGCTACTTATATGTTACTATTTTCCTTCTTAAATAATTTTTAATCAGACAACTTATGATAAAGTAAAATATTGAATTTAATAATATTATCAACTAGTCTCCTTAAGATAAATTTGATTAGATTTAAAAGTTTTCATAAACGCACTATTTTAATTTTAAATAAATATTTAAAATTATCATCTAATGGATTTCTGCAATTTCAAGGAATTAGAAAATCTTTTCGAACACGATATTCTTAATGATAATTCTAACAGTCATAATTTAACTAAATACAAGTCTGCTAAAAATGAAAACTTGAAGCGCATCGCGAAGTTTATTCAGATGAATAGTTTAGAGCTCGAAAAAAATCAAAAAATTAACTTCATCGAAGAAGAAAAAGAATTTAAAATAGAGAGATACAAAATTTTTGAGTGGAATAGCCCAAGACATTTTGAAATATCAGCCAAAAAAATTCTAGCGATGAATCCATTAAATTTTTCTGAATTAGAAAAGGAGCTGAGTAATTTCATTTACAAGGAATCAGAACTCGTTAAGAAAGAAATTCCTAAAATTTTAATTAACAAAGGTAAAAAGATAAAATTCGAAAAGGAAAACAGATCTAAAATTAAATTTGAAAAATGGATTAATTTAATTAATGGAGACAATCATAACGAAGTCTTATTCACTATTCATCACGAGGGGGAATACGATGATAATAACAGCAGATTATATTATGTTATAAAAAGCAGAGACAACAAAAAGGTGGAGATTCATTTACACGACTTTTTAGAAAATGAGATCAGATTTGAAATATTTTACAATACTAATGATCATAATTATGAATATAAACTAAATTTGAATAAAGGTTTGAAGGAAATTTTATTTAATTATGTGAAACATTACTCCTTCAATAAAACACTCACAAAATCTTTTAAAAAGTTTTTCAATAAGCCAAATATAAAAATACGAGTAGAAGAAGAAAACACCAAAAGAGAAACTTTCACATACGATGAAGATTATAGAGAAGTTTCTGGAGAATGGTATGAAATTACAGAATCGAAAATTTCTTATGGACATAAATATTTCGAAAATTCAAAAAAGAGAAAATACGATGAGGATTGGTGGGAATACAATAATTCCTTTGAGGGAGTAAAAGAATTCAAAATGAAAAGAGACCTCGATGACGGATATGGAACCAAAACAAACGAACAGAATGGTTACAAATATTACCTAGGGTCAAAAATTTATGAATTCTATGATAAAACAATTGAAAACGTGTCTAAGGGAGAATTCATTACAACCAAAGTTGGATTCGATGAAAAATCTCAATGGAATAGTCTAATTATCAACAATAATACAGACAACACGAAATTCGTAGAAAATCGAGGTAAGGATTACATCAATGGATACTCAAACGAATGGTATGAAAAATGGTACGAATCATCCTTTGAAAAATTTTGTCATAAGTGGGGGAAAAACAATATTTGTGAATGGGAAGAAGAATGGAAAGAATCAAATTTCAATGATTACATTGAAAAATTCTGTTACAAAAAGTGTAAATTTTTTTATGAATTCAAACACTGGTATGAAACATGGAAGGAAAAATACTATAAAAGCAATCCAGAAAATGTAGAGAAGACATGTTTTAAGTCTAATCAATTTGAAGAAATGGGGTGGGGAGATTTGAAAAATTTGGGAAATGAGTGGAAGAATTATTATTTCTACAAAAATTATAGTGATGGATATACTTTAAATAGAGAATACTTATATTTGAAATAAAACAATAACTATAGTTTGACTAATATTAAATTGTATTAAATATTTTCTCTTTTACTGTTTAATATTTTTTTATTTAATTAGTTTATTAATAATATGTATTTTTGATTACACATAATTTTAATTTTAATCATCAGATTCGAATAAGGTTTTAAACGAATATGGGTTAAATTTATATCCTAATCCTTTGTAAAATTTGCTTTGAAACTCGACCCTATTTATTTAATATAAATTTAAATCAATTATACCAGTGAAGTCTTAATGTGTGTAAAAAGCATTCTAAAGAGTCCATACACATCAATACAAAGAATGTTATATTTGCAAATATAAGAAAACCAAAGAAAATCTAGGAAAATTAAAGAAGAGAAATACTTTTGGGAAACTTTTTAGAATTTCACCTTCTGAAATAGGTTCTGCTAAAGTTTTTTCATAGAATACCTTTGCTAATTCTCCATGTGCCAGTGAAAGAGCCCATAAACGTAGATATGAAGCTGTATTAGAAACAGTTCCTAATATAAATTCGATACTGTCTATTGCACAATGTACGAAAATTTCACTGAAACTTTCTTCATGTAGTGAATTATGCTCGTCTTTATCTTGTATTTGGACAATATCCTCGCTAGCATCTTCATCTTCGTTAACCTATATAAGACATATTATTTTACTAACTCTATTTCATCTGAAAGCTTATCATACTGAGGAATTTTATCTATTTTACTTTTCTTATTATTATAATAAATGAGAATAGGTTTAGGTATAAACATAAAAGGAATCAATGTGATACAAGTGAAGAGAATAAATACGTGAAATTTTTCTTGAATATAACTATTATTTTCTAATCTTTCCATTCCCCACAGAGGTTTATTTTGCTATAGTTTATTTAAATATAATTTATACAACACTACCGAAAGAAAGAAAGATATCGAGCATTTGTGAAATTAAACTAGGGGCTTTGTTAGTATTATCACTCCAATCAGTTGACCACTTAATGAAAATCATAACAATCATGTAGCCGAATAAAATTGTCATGAAAAGGAACTGTGGTAAAAATTCAAAAAATAATCCTATGTAATTTTTAAAATGTATTTCGTTTAATCCTTTCAAGATAATTCCGAAGACCATATGAATCACACCAATAATCACACTGATCTTCATTTTGAATGAATTATAAAAAGCTAATTCGTTTTTTGCAGTTCGCCAAACTGGATCGATTCCAAATGGATACACACAGTTGGGTTCATCTCTGGCAGCTATATAATTTTTACCATTCTTAATTTTTTTATAACAGCTGTTAAATATGGGCAAGGGTAACGATAGAAAGTCATTATATATCCATCCACAATAGAATGAAAAAATCCCCATGAGAAGTATAAGATATCTAGCTTTTGTAAAATCCTTTAATATAGAATGCTTATTTTCTTTAATCGAATCTGCCTTTAGGCAAAGAAAAATACCAAAGAGTAAAAGTATAAAACCATGGCCTATATCACCAAACATGACACCGAAGAGAAAAGGAAATGTGACAATATTAAAATAGGTTGGATTTATCTCCTTATATTTAGGAATGCCATATGTGTTTACTATTTCTTGAAAGGCCCAAAAGAATTCAGTTATCTTAAAATGAGTAGGTTTTTGCTTATTTTCATTTTCGATGTTGACAAAAGTTGTCGGTGTTATTTTTTCATTTTCAGAATTCTTTAACATTCTTTTAAGCTCTTCGAATTCGCTTTTAAGGATCCAGACTTCACCTTCAATTAAGTTTGTTCCTATTATGCATTTGCTAAGATTAGTATATATCATTTTCTCTTTACGAAAGTACATCTTGCACATTTGTATTTTTCCAGGTTGCTCTTCCTAAAAATAATTATACTATAAACAATAATTTATACAGTCCCAAATTTATTTCTAAGATTATTTCTAATTGATCCTTCAGCTTCTTTGAGAAATTTCTGCTGTTCTTCAATATTTTTATTGCAAACTTCGATTATATTCTTAATTTCATGTTTATTAGGGATTATATATCTTGAACAGTTGTAAATATCTGTGATGTTTATAATTTTGCCTAAGAGAAATTTTCCATTAGTAGGTAAAAAGATAGTATAAATCTTTTTTTCATTATAAGGCATACTGTTGTATTGATAAACTCCATTCTCTAAAAGCATAGTTTCTGATATGTCAAATAATGTTACAAACGAACGTCCTTTAGATGCTCTGAAAACCATACGCTTTAATCTTAATTCATCATCTGTGTTCACAACACCAGAAACTATATTTAGCCCTGTTTCAAGTCCATTTTCTGAGATTAAAGAGTAATTGTTTAAATTCAATTCTGATTCTATAGTTCTGTACTCTTGAAATTTTTCTGTAGAAATTAATTGTAGGCATTTCTCATGTATTATTTTCTTTTCTATTAAAACATCTAAATTTTCTTTTATTTTGTTATAAGAGTCTATCAGTTCGATTATTTCTTTTTCCTTTTCTAAAATTTCGTTCTCAAGATGATCGAAGTACGTACCGTGTACATACTTATTTATTTCGATGTCATGTTCCAAGTCATCCATAAAATGTTTAAAATTTTTATAAGGCCAAAACTTTTCATAAAAGATCTGTGCAAAATTTTCTAAATTTCTAAACTTTTATTTATATTAATATTTACATCAATTTCTTTTCAACTTCTTCACAACGCCTAATCATCATTGAAAAATTTTTCTTCGCTTCTAAGTTATCCTTGTTCAAATCTACAAACTCTATAGAGCTTTCTTCTAATTTTCCAAGGGCATCCATAACATCTGAGTAGCAATCTCTTGGGATTCGAATTTTTTTGTGTAAAACACAGTCTGACCTGAATAAAATAAAAATTTACCTGAAAACTCCCATCGTTTGTTTGAATTATAAATATAATTTTTATTAAATATAAAAATAAAACTCGTTTATTTTAATATTTATAGTGATTTATTAAATGTTGAGAATAAATTTGTATGATATTGATCAAATCTGTTTATTCCGTCTCTTCTTCATGTGTTTCATTTTTATTAAATGAGTTCAATTTATCCGCTCCGTTCATCTTAACATTAGTTCCTTTGTTGATAATGTAATCTTTCAAAAGCGGATCAATACTCTGTGGCTGTAGATCATTTATGAAGCTTTGTATCTTGTGATTATTCTCAGCAGCACTTTTAACAAATAACACAGTCCATTCCTTTTTAAACGGATTGCATTTGTCTAATTTCATATGATTAAGGAAATAATAAAAAACATTTGGATTTTCGATTAAGTAAGACTTGAGTCCTTCGTTCTTTAAACAGTAATTAGACAATATTTTCATAACATTTGTTTGAAATCCATAAAGAATATTTTTTTCATCTAATTTTGGCACTCCTTTAGCCTCTTCTTGAGTAAGAGACCTGTTTCTTTTAAACGTCGACTCATAAAAATTATCAGTCAGACTAAGCAAGGAATAAAAGACTTCTATTAAGGTGGTGTAATTGTTCGATTTGTGGATGGAGTCAAGATGAGTTTGAATTGATTTTCTGTAATTGTAGAAATTATCCTCAGAAGTTAAAAATACAGAGAGTATGTCAACAAGGCATAAAAATTCTCTAAATTTAAAGGAAATATCGGATTCGAAATCGAATTTCAGCTTTTCATATTCAGCAAAAGACGTATCGTGAATAGTTTCGATATTTGATAGAATAGATAAAATATTCTGGTAAAATAAAATGTTAAAATGTTTCAGATTTCCCTCATATATATAAAGGGTATTCGAATCTTTTGCGTAATCTACGTAATCTCTCAACAATTCTAACATTAAAATTCTATCACTTTTTTGCGTTATATTTAGTAAATGATTTAATATAGTCAAGCACGAGTTCCCATCCTCTGTCAGCTTAATTCCTGTTTCACTTTTTAAAATATGCTTTAAAAGAATATGAATCCAATCATTTATTTCTGTTAAATCTTTATCATTTTGCATTTCAATAATAGTAACATTGTAATTGAGGCTTTTCAAAACTTTTAATAAATAAGCAAAATGTGCTTCAGTGAATCTAGAGATATTTTTACTGTTTGAAAAAATAAGATTGAAGAAAATTGAAAGCAAAAATTTTTTGATTTTATTATCGTGAATATAAGAATTCGTAATCATGCATAGATTGTGAAAATTCTTTGTGTTAATAAATAAATCTTCAAAAACCTTCGATTGAGATTCTGCATTACCAACGATTAGATTATGAAAGAATAGGAAAAACAGTTTTACATAAATTTCCTTATCTTTCAAGCACTCAGGCGATGCGGGTTCTGTAAGAATACTTTGAATATCAGTCAATATCATCTCTAAAAAATTATTTCTATAACAAATATTTTGTTGATCTTCATTATAGGTTATGTTTCTTGATAAATTTCTTAAAGTCTCAATTTTTTCTTTTAAATCATATTTGTTATAATCATTTAAAATCTCTTTTGGAGCCTTGTAATTTTCTGAATTATGCACGACATTCTTCATAGAATAATCAATATTTGTTTAGGAAAAATAATTTTAAATATAAAAATTATTTTAAATATATTCTGAATTAATACTAAATATGACTAATAATATTGAAGACAGATTCAAAATTACATTTCAAAACGGTGCAGTAAATACAAATGATTCTAAACTCTTTAAAGACTTCAAAAAAATTCAAGAGCACAATAAAATTAAAACAGATTTTGTAAACTCATTTAGGTTGAATATGTATTCTAGAATTGTAATGCTGATAGGGAATCCTTTTATATTTTATAAAATGATGAAAACAAAGAACAAAGAATATGTAAAGATTTTGTTTATATTTAATTCATTTTGTTATTTGTGCGGGATGATGGCTAATTTAAAATAGATGAATAGATTTTAGTTTAAAATTTTTTTTATTTAGTTTGCGTTTTAATTTTAAGACAAAATTTCGAAAATTTTTAATATAAATTATCTAAGCGACACTTAAATATTTTTATCTGGCATTTTCCATTTTATGACTTCAACCTTTGCTGCTTTAAATATTACTTTAGTCAAATCTGATTTATATTCACTCGCATAATAAACTGTTTTTATTCCAGTTCCTACAATTATCTTAGCGCAAAATAAACATGGATAAGCTGTATTAAATAAAATACAATCCTTAGTATTTTTTCTTCCTAATTCTAAAACCTAATTAAGCATTAATATAT
>Ga0169931_10005419_pt1 | contig 19447 bp, 10 predicted proteins | sample Kivu_15m_20L_FD_129675 | JGI IMG/M metagenome (GOLD analysis project Ga0169931, IMG submission 129675) | Freshwater microbial communities from Lake Kivu, Western Province, Rwanda to study Microbial Dark Matter (Phase II) - Kivu_15m_20L... | ecosystem: Environmental > Aquatic > Freshwater > Lake... | reverse complement strand
GCTGGAGCTGAGCTTCGCACGTTGACGATCGTGGCTCGCCTGGGACTGGCCCAGTCCATGGTGCAGTCGTTCACCGCCCAGCCGCCACTTTATCCGGCGCACATCAACGTGTTGATTGTGGGGTCACCGGCGGCAGAGACCGACACCCTGTGTCAGCAGGTCGCGGCAACTGGCGGGCTTTGCAGGGCGGCGGTTGATCCGGCGCGAGCGCCGGAGATGTTGCAGGCGTTGCTCGAAGATGTGCAGCGCATCGAGCGCGTTTCATTTGCCTGTGTCACGCCGCCCGATGATGTGGATCGATCGGCGGCGGTCGCTGTACAGACCGCCGGCGGTACGTCATCGGCGCTGTTGCCTGGCGAGCAGGTGTGGTGTGCGCCTCTGCCCGAGCCCACGCGGGTCATTCCTGTGTGGGTATGGGCCATTGCGGGTGGCGGTGGTTTTGTGTTGCTGCTGGGAGTGCTGATGTTGATGCGGCGGCGCCCGGTTGTCGACGGCGTCTCTCCGCTGGATGGGCTGCCTGACAATCATCAGGCGTGGGTCAGACAACACCAGGAGACCGTCGATGAACGGCCTGACTGGTTGCCTGATCCTGCGCTGCACGCCGCAAGGGAGCAGCTTCGGTCGGCCATATTGCCGGTTCCGCCTCAGGGACTGCTGGTGTGGATCTCGTCGCAGCAGCCAGGTCAGGCGCCCATGCCGCCCACCGGTGCCATGGAGATAGGTGGCACAGCTGGGGTTCCACTCCCCGGCGCGCAAACGTCGCCGATCGCGCGACTGGTACGCGCTGCGCCGGGTCAGGCACCAACGCTGGAGCTGGCGTCGCCTGAGATCGGCGCTCGCGTTCGAGTGAATGGTCGCCCTGCACAACAGGGTCAGGCGCTACGCCCGGGTGACGAAGTGAGCGTGGACTCGATGTTGTTGCTCGAGTTTCGCATGCCGGTGACCGATGCCGCCACACGCATGGAGTTCAACGATTCCAGGGCATTCTCGTCCATGACTGCCCGTTCAACCACGACGGTACTCGGTCGGGATCCATTGCGATATCAGGGTGTTACGCCGGTTGAATCCCAGTTGAAGATCGATCGCCTATCGTCTGATCATGTGGCGTTGTGGTTGTCTGGGGGGGTGTTGTATGTTCGCGATCTGGGCAGCGCCAATGGCACCTGCCTCGACGGCGTTCGTCTTCAGGCGTATGCGGTGTATCCGGTCACGAAGGGTCAGCGCCTCGAGCTTGGTGCCGTGGTGGATGGAATAGCGGAGTAGTTAATGCGTATCGCGCACTGGATTGGTACCGACACGGGTCTGGTTCGGGATTCGAACGAGGATGCGTTTCTGTGGATAGGCCCTGAACAGAGCGGCGGTCGCGGCTGGCTCTGGATGGTGGCTGATGGCATGGGAGGGGCCGCCCGCGGCGACCTGGCCAGCGCGACGCTCATGCAGGCAGCAGCTGGTTTGTGGCCGACCCGCATCGGGCAGATGAACCCACGCGAGGCATTGGCGAGTGTCATTCAGGAAGGCAATCAACGGATTATGAACGCCGTGGCGCAGAACCCCGCGCTCAAGGGAACGGGGTGCACGGTGGCCGCGCTGTCGATTGTGGATGGTCGCGCGTGGGTGGCCCATGTGGGCGACAGCCGCGTGTACATGCTGCGTCAGGGGCGGATGGTTCAGCTGACGAGCGACCACACGGCATCGCAGACCCGCGGGGTTGTATCGTCCGATGGGCACGACGTGATGCTTTCACGGGTGGTTGGACGACCAGAGCTGCAGGTGGAGTTTTCGCCTCCAGAGGGCATTCCGCTACAGGGTGACGAAGCGTTTCTGCTGTGTACGGACGGTCTGTGGAGCGCGCTGGAGGAGCGTCATCTGGTGGGGGCGCTGGAACGCCTGCGAGCTCGTGATGCGACCGAGTGTCTGGCCGAGCTGGCGCAGATGCACTGGAGCGACGACAACACGACGGTTGGCGTGGTGCGTCTGGCCAGTCCATCGCCGCTGGTGGTGCTCGATAAGCCCGGATTCATGGAGTGGATTTCGGGTACGGCCCCGACGATCGGACAGGCGAAGACCGTCGTCCTTCAGATGAACACGCAGCTGGTCGAAGACGGTGTGCAGCCTCCGCATTCGAACGTCGAGCTGGTGCCGGTCGTTGCGGCGGCAGCGGTACCGCCGACGGTGGAGTCTGGTAGTTCGTCATCGACCCAGATGTTCTCGCCTCAGCAGATGCAGGCGATGCTTGCGGCCGCTGGATTATCATCGTCGACGTCGGCGGTCGAGGCAGCGCCCCCGGTCACACAACAAGAATCCGCCCCTCAGGCGTCGGTGCCGTCATCCGAGGGTGTGTACGCGGGCGCGACCCAGACGTTCTCGCCGCAGCAAATCCAGGCGATGCTGGCGGCTACATCAACGGCGGCGGTCCATGATTCGTCAGCGTCGTCCGGCGGCGTCGGCGCGACGCAGACGTTCTCGCCACAACAGATACAGGCGATGATCGCTGCAGCTCAGTCACCGGCAGCAACAGCGCCGGCTCCCGGTGCGGTTGGCGCGACGCAGACGTTCTCGCCACAACAGATACAGGCGATGATCGCCGGGGTTCAACAACCGGCCTTGAGCGCAATGCCGGTCGGTGGTGGTGTGGGCGGACTGCAGGCCGCCCATGGTGTGGGGAGCACGCTGCCGCCAGGTCAGCAACACCCGGCCTATCGACCGCCAGTCGTCGTTTCACCGACGGTGGCGAACACCAGCCAGCCTGGAAACGCGTCCACCATGTCACTCTCTCGCGAGACCATTGAAGCCATGCGCCGTCAGGCGGGCATCGACAGTTCTCCTCCACCACGGATTCAGCGCCAACGCACGCAGGCGCTCTCTGAAGAACAGATACAGGCGATTCGGGCCCTTCAGCAACCCGATGCGCCACCACCTCGCCGTTTTCCATGGGTGCTGGTCGTTGCGGGTATCACGTTCCCAGCGCTGATTCTGGCCGTTGCCTGGTGGCAGGGCTGGCTGTTTCGGGTGATCCCGGCGCCAGCGGTGGAAGGTAGCGCCGAGCAGGTCGTGGCGCCCGAGTCACCTCCGCGGCCGGTGCTTCCGCCTCCCCCGGCGCCCGAGCCGCGTGCTCCTGATGGTCGGCACGACCTGGACAGCATGCCGTTTTATCGGATTTCGCTTGCCAACCCGGATGGGACCACCCGCGTTTTGCAGGTGGACGCCCACGAGGTGCTGGTCGAGCAGATGAGCAACCTGCGTCGTCAGGTTCCAGACGTCGATCTGGTCTATCGCACCTCATCGACGCCGGTTTACGAGCTGGCGCCCTGCGATGGTGTGCGTCTGTCGGATGGTACAGCCAACTCACGACGACCGGTTTGTGCCGTGCCCGAGACGGCCGAGGTGTACTGCAATGCAGCGGGGCGTCGCATGCCGACGGCGGAGGAGTGGCAGGCCATACTGTCGCAGGCCGGTGGTGTGATCGCACCCAGTCGCGGGCAGCTCTGGCAGGTGCCAGCCGATGGCCCGGCTCCCGAACAGGCACGAGAGTTTGCAGCCATTCAGGGGGTTTACGATGGATTGCCCGAGGTACTGCGCGGTACGACGGAGCAAATTGCGCAGGGCCATCTCCCCGTTCTGGGCTCGGCGTCCGGTGCTGCTCCGGCAGTGGTCGAGCGCCTGAATCTGCTGTCGATGTTACGCTCGCGCAGTTTCACCCCCGCGGAAGCGCCGCTTCTTGGGTTCCGCTGCGTCTATGAAGAGCAGACTGTGCAGGCGCCTGCAGTGGCAGAAGCTGCAAAGCCGCCCGATGCACCCATGGACGCTGTTCAGGAAGCGCCGGCCGCTGCAACGCCTGCCGGGAATGTCGCAGCCCCGGCTGCACCGCGTGAGGCAGCCCCGGTCGTTCCGCAGCGGATTGCGCGTGAGCAACGCCCTGCCAACCCGTCCGATGGACCGTCGGGGTCGAGCCCAGTGCCGGCGCCGCGTGAACAGGCTGCTCAGGAACCGCCAACGCTGCAACCTGATCGTCCGTCTGCGCCAGACGAGGGCGAACCGGAATCGGGCAACAGCGGTTCACCAGCGACGAGCCCGACGACTGCGACGGGTCGCGTACAGCTGATGGACCCTGTGTACCTTCCGCCGACGATTGAGGAATACGAAAGGATCGTGCAGGAGGCGCAGGGGGGATCGCCCTGACGTACGGTATTTGTGCAAATGGTTGCTCTGATGGTGGACCAGAGAGAGCGGATCGCGCATTCTAGGGGGGTCTGGCTTCCTTGATTTCACGGAATCGATATGTCGTTACGTCCCTGGTATTTTACCCGATATGCTGGTCTTGCAGGCATGGGTCTGCTGCTGACGTCCTCGTTTCTGGCTTCCTGCGGTGGTGACGCACCAGCCGGTGCCGCCTGCCGGTCGCAGTCAGAATGTGAGGGCGAGCTGGTTTGTCTGGACGGTTTTTGTCGTGAGAGCGTCGGGATTGGCGAGACGGGTGGAAGCGGCGATGTGACGGTGCCCGACCTGGATGCGCTTACGTCGCTCGATTCTGTCTCGGGATCTGATGGTGGCGAGCAGGACGCGATTACGACGCCCGACGGTGGAACGCAGGAAGACGCATCGCCGCCGGATGCCGATTCTGACGATGTGGTGCCGTCGGACGCGGGTTCAGAGGACGCGCTGTTGGACGATACGGGCGACATCGTTGTTGCTGAGGATGTCGCGGTAGCGGACGACACGTCAGACGTTGCCGATGCGCGGGATGAAGATACCGGTGTTACGGATGCGATCGACTCGGATGTGCCCGACGTCGAAGTGCCGGACGTGCTGTCAGACGTGCAGGACGATATTGCCGATGTGGCGAGCGACGTGGATGCGGATGCGGATGCGGTATCCGATGCTGACACGACCGTTCTGAACGCCTGCGGTGGTACGGTCGACCTCTCGGGTTCGCCGGGTGACGCCTGCAGCGCCTGCGGTGGTCGTCTCGCTTGCGCGACGGTGGATACGCTGGAGTGTGTGGGTGACACGACGAATGCGTGCGGCGGCTGCGATGCGCTGGAAGGTGAACCTGGAGGCTCCTGCGGTGCCTGTGGTGGCGGCACGCTGGCGTGCAATGGAGCCAACGCATTGCGTTGTACCGATGCCGGGGGACTGAACGAGTGCGGTGGATGTTCGGTGCTGGAAGGCCAGCCTGGCGAAGCCTGCGGTGAGTGCGGCGATGGTGAGTGGGTCTGTGATGGCGCCACCGCCGTGGAATGTGTGGGTGCCAGCGCGCCCAACGCGTGCGGAGGCTGCAGCGCACTCTCCGGTGCGCCCGGTGGTTCGTGTGGCACCTGCGGAGGCGGCGTTCTTTCGTGCTCCGAGTCGGGAGAGGCGCTGTTGTGTACGGGTGCGACGGCTCCCAATCAGTGCGGAACCTGTGGTCGACTGGCGGGGCCTGCGGGCAATGTGGGCGATGCCTGTGGCGCCTGCGGTGACGGTCGCCTCTTCTGCAACGCAGGAGGGACGGCGTTGACGTGTCGTGGTGCGAGTCTGGTGAACGCCTGCGGTACCTGTGGACCTCTCAGTGGCACGCCAGGTACCGCCTGCGGTGAATGTGGCGATGGCCGTCTGGTATGCAACAGCAGCGGCTCGGCCCTGACCTGTGAGGGAGGCTCAAGCCGAAACGCGTGTGGTGGATGCGGGACACTCGCGGGTAGCCCCGGGGCGTCCTGCGGTGCGTGTGGTGATGGTCGATTTGAGTGCAATGACGCCCTGACCGCTGTGAACTGTGTGGGAGCCAGCGCCGTGAACGCGTGCGGCACGTGCGGCACGCTGTCGGGTACCCCGGGAGCTGCCTGTGGCGTCTGTGGTACCCAGGAGTGCGCCAGTGGCACCGGTACTGGCGCTACGGGCGTGGTATGCAATGATCCGGGCGCCAATGCCTGCGGTGGGTGCGGTACCGTGACGCCCGGCGCCCCCGGTACATCCTGTGGACGCTGTGGCGTAGACACACTCTCCTGCTCGGGACCGTCGACGACAACCTGCAGCGGAAATACGACAAACGCCTGCGGTGGGTGTAACGCCCTGTCGAACACCGTGGGCAACATTTGCACGAGTTTCTCGTGCTTTGGCGGTACAGGCCGCTGGACCTGTTCAGGCGCCAACGCGCTGACCTGTGACTGCGACAGCCAGATCTGCGGCAACGGGCTTCTGGAAGGTGGTGAACAGTGTGACGACGGCAACCGCACCGATACCGACACCTGTGCAAACAACTGCGAACTCAACTTCACCGCCGATCCCGATGATCTCGCTGGCACCTGTGCCAATCCGATTGTGGTCCCGCCCAATCAGCAGTTTGTCTGGGATCTGTGCGGACGGGGCGACAACGAAGACAATATCGCAGGTCCTCAGGATTGCATTGATGCGGTCTCGCGTGGTGAAGACCTGGTGTTCCAGTTTACCCTCGCGACACGCTCAACCGTTCGCATTGACGCCTTCGATGCCGACGACTCCGCCGCCGTTGACGTGGTCGTCTATCTGCGTCGTGGTACCTGTTCGGATGCCTCGACGCAGGTGATCTGTGACGACGACGTTCCCTGCGCTTCGGGTCGCCCGGAGTTTGGTAGCGCTTGCATTGGCGGGGTGCAGCCGCGTCAGGCCAGCCTGACCACCATTCTGGACGCCGGCACATGGTTCGTCGTGCTCGACTCGTACAACGTCACCCGCAGCGGCACGGCGTTCACCTGCGGCGAGACCTATCTTTCTATTCGCAGTCTTTGATTCCGACAGCCGCCGCTTTCGGACCCATTTACGCCAGAACCTCTTCCAGAAAAGAGGTGACCAGCTTCCATGAGCGAGTTTCGGCGGCTGCATTGTACAGAACGCCCGTTGCCGGCGAGTTCGCGGCCGGGTTGGTAAAGCCGTGCAGCGTGTGCCCGAACGTGTGCACCTGCCAGTCATGTCCCTGATGAGTCAGCTCTTTTTGCAGGGCGGCGAGCTGTTCAGGTGGCGCCATGGGGTCATCGTTCCCGTGTAAGATGAGCACGGGCGGTCGATGCGGCATCGGCGCCAGACGCTCAGGTGGCATTGTGAAGAGACCGTGCAGGCTGACTACACCGCGCACAGGGCCGCCAACGCGAGCCAGATCCAGCACACAGAGGCCTCCAAAACAGAACCCGATAGCGGCAATACGGTCGGGATCGACGCCGGGAGTCTGTTGAACGGCCTCTACCGCAGCAAGCATTCGGCTCTGCAGGACACGACGGTCCTCGCTGACCTGCAGCATGAGAGTTCGATTCTCGTCGGCCGATGTCCCCACGCGCCCGCCGCCATACAGGTCGATAGCGACGCCCACATAGCCGAGGCTGGCGAGCCAGGAGGCGCGTCCTGCCGCGAAATGGTCGCATCCTGCCCAGGTAGGCGCGACAAGAACCGCTGGTTGAAGACCCTGACGTTGCTCAGGGAACACGATCTTCCCAACACAGTTCGTTCCATGATGGTCGTAACGAAAGGGCTCAGTCTGCATTCAGGTACCCAGAGTTGCGCAAAAGGGTACCCGGAGGTACCCGTAGGTTGACGCGATGCGTCATATTAGCCTTGACTCATTGCGTTATCTGGTTATGGGCTTGAAGACAGGTTCCCCGTCAAGCGCATGCTGCGTTGTTGTAAGGGGGAGCCCGTTGAATACCCGGTACCTCGTGAGGTTGTCATGTTGACGCAACTTGTTCTCGAAAAGGCACAGCAGACGGTGGAACGCGCGCAACATCTGTTTTCGGAGTCAGGCGCTGGCTCGGCGGCGGTTCGGACGCGCGAGTTTGTATCGCGTACCCTGACGCAGCTGCGTGGACGTATGGGTTGGCGTGGCGTGACCGCTCACGAGAGGTCGCAGCGCGCAACGGAAGCGTCCGCTTCTGCTCCGATTACGCGGAAGACGCCCGATGTTGCTCTTGAGGACCTGTCGCGCGCTGAGCTGTATGCGCTGGCCTGTGAGCTTGATGTTCGAGGGCGCAAGAATCTACGCAAGCAGGACCTGATTCTTCGCATTCGAGAAGCGCAGACGACGTAATCCTCGCTGCTGCCGAAAAGCAAAGGCTCAGACTGTACTTGCCACAGTCGGCGTCATCTGGCATCGACAGACCGACTGTTGAGATGATCATGCCTGACGCACACAACCTGCAGACATCGCCTGTTCCCGTGCATGCGGTGCGACGTTCGACTCTCAACGACGCCATCTGTTTGCCCGGTATGTGGGTAAGCGACCCTTGCAGTAGTCGGTGCGGGCCGACCAGCCGAGTTCGTGTAAACGGTGGCGATGGCAGCATCTTTTCCCTTTTCGTTGTTACGGGTCGACGACCTGCTCAGGCTTTCAGGGTTGAATCCGTAGCATGCTGCCGTTCATGATTCAGACTTCGCCGACAACCGGGTTGTCGGCTCAAGGAACGCCGGAGGCGTGATGGCCAATTTCTTTCGGGACAATGAAGACCTTCAGTTTTACGCAACCGTCGGATTGCCGTGGGAGCCTCTCGTTGACCTGACCGAGCTGGGTTACAAGGACCCCGAAGGTCACGCGAGCTTCGACGAAGCCATGCAATTCTACGGTGAGACGCTGGACCTTGTTGGTGGTCTGGTCGCGACGGAGCTCGCTCCCTACGCCGCAGACCTGGATCGTGCCCCGGTAGAGCTACATGATGGTGAGGTGAGGCAGGCGCCGGCCATGGACCGTTTCTTCAGGAAGGTAGGTGAGCTCGGTCTTCACGGCCTGTGTGTGCCACGCGAGCTCGAGGGCATGAACGCCCCGTTGGTCACCTACATGCTCTCGGCCGAAATGTTTGCTCGCGGTGATGTGGGCGCTATGACGCACCACAGCTTCCATGGTGGCATGGCCATGGCGATGCTCGTGTACTCCATCCATGAGGGAAGCACGCGCTTTGGCGAGGACGGTCGCATTGCAGAGACGCGTTTCGCCAGTGAAATCAAAGACATTGCCTCAGGTAACGCGTGGGGCTGTATGGACATCACCGAGCCACACGCGGGGTCCGACATGGCCGCGCTGCGCACCCGCGCGGATCAGGATGCCGATGGCAACTGGCGGCTGAACGGCCAGAAAATCTACATTACCTCCGGGCACGGCAAGTACCACTTCGTCGTCGCCAAGACATCGCCCGAAGAGTCACTGGACTCGCTGTCGTTCTTTCTCGTGCCGGCTTACGAAGACACGAAGCAGGGTCGCAAGCGTTATGCCACCATTGGTCGCGTCGAAGAGAAGATGGGGCACCACTCTTCGGCCACCTGCCAGATTCACTTCGAGAACACGCCCGCTCAGCTCGTGGGTAAGGTAGGCGAAGGGTTCAAGCAGATGCTGATCCTCATGAATAACGCGCGTGTAGGCGTGTCGTTCGAGTCGATCGGCCTTTGCGAGAACGCCTACCGCCAGGCGAAGGAATACGCCGCCCAGCGCCCCTCCATGGGCCGCATGATCGCGCACCACGAGCTGGTCGCGGAGATGCTCGACAACATGGAAACAGACATCCGTGGTCTGCGCGCGCTCGCCGCTCACTGTGCCTGGCAGGAAGAGATGGCTCAGAAGCTGCGCATCGCCGAACGTCACCCCATGGGCAGCCTCGCGGGCGAGATGAAGCAGCTGGGGGATCGCTGCCGTTTCGAGGCGCGTCGTACCACGCCGCTGGCGAAGTACCTGTGCTCTGAAAAGGCCGTCGAGATCTCTCGCAACGCCATTCAGGTACACGGTGGCGCAGGCTACACGAAGGACTACGGCGCCGAAAAGCTCATGCGCGACGCCATGGTGCTGCCCATCTACGAGGGCACGAGCCAGATTCAGTCGCTGATGTCCATGAAGGACTCGCTGATGGGCATGATTCAGCGTCCTGGGGAGTTCGCCGATCAGATGGCCCGTAGCCGTGTTCGCAGCCTCACCGGCAAAGGCGAGACCGCGCGCGAAGTTGCCCGCATGCGCTATGCTGTCTGTCGCGCCCAGCAGTACCTGCTAACCCGTACCGCAGCCGACAAGCTGGGTCAGGTTCGCGGTCTGCCGTTGAAGGAATGGCGGCGTAACCTGACCACCGGATGGGATCCCAAGCGCGATTTTTCGTGGGCCATGCTGCATGCCGAAAGACTTATCCGCATGGAGTCGTTCACGACCATCGCCGAATTGCTGCTACAGCAGGCGCAGGAGCACCCTTCGCGCCAGAAGTGGGCCGACCGTTGGGTCGAGCGTTACGCGGCTCAGGTGCAGTACGAGCTTGACCGCGTTCTGCATTCAGGCTCCCGTCTGCTCGAAGAACTCGCCCACGCGCGCGGCTGATCCCAGGGCTGCGCCCATGTTTCACGTGACACATGCGCCCAGCCTCGCCACTCCGCTCCTTCACCCTTCTTTCCCTCGTTTCCGTTGGAGCCGCTGCGTGCGGCGATGACGAGTCTGACGCGGCGACCGCCGACGTTGATACCGTCGCCGATGTGCGCTCCGACACCGAAGGCTCGGCTGACTCCGGAAACGACACGACCGCGGACACGCCGTCGCCGCTGCCCGAGCTCTTCGCCGGCCACGCAACGCGCACCTGGGTTGATAGCACCCGCGACCGCGCTCTCACGGTCGAAATCTGGTACCCAACGACACAGGCGCCCTCGTCGCCTTTGCCTGCGATCGATACCTACGAGACCGGCGAACGACAGGCGCGCATTCAGGACCTGCTGGCTAACGCCCCCGATGGTTGCCCCGAAACCTACTCCTCGGCCACCCGCGACGCGGCTCCGTTTGAGGGCACCTGGCCGTTGCTCGCCTTCTCGCACTGTTACGGTTGCCTTCGCTGGTCGAGCGCATCCATCGCGTCTGAGCTGGCGCGTCAGGGTTATGTGGTTGTCGCCGCTGACCACAACGGCACCACGCTGTGGGACCGAGAAGCCGATACCCTGGGTGACCTCGACGACGAAGAGCTCCTGGTGCGTGCCGCCGACGTCCGCTTCCTGATCGATACGCTTTTGCAGGGCGGTGCTGAAGCAGACATCCCCGCCGGGCTCCGCTTCGACGTCGATCGGATCGGTGTCCTCGGACACAGTTTTGGTGCCGTCACATCGGCGCTTGTCAGTCAGGAAGACGAACGAATTCGGGCATTTGCGGCGCTCGCTGCGCCCGCTGTAAACCCGCTGTTTGCATCTACATCCATCGAACAGCTCACCGATCCGGCGCTGTTTCTGGTGGCCACCGAGGACAACAGCATCACCGAGTTCGGCAATCAGCTGATGCGTTCCAACTTTGCCGACAAGCCTGGTCCAGGGGTCGCGTGGCTCGTCGAGGTGGCCGATGCCGGCCACTGGTCATTCTCGGACATCAATGGCCTGACACCCGATGTGACCCCCGGCTGCGGGTCCGCCAACCGACAGACCAACGGCGATGAATTCAGCTACCTTGACCCACTGACCGGACGACAGGCGGCCACCGATTGGACCCTGGCGTTCTTCAATGCGGTCTTTCGAGAGCCATATGAGACACCTGACGCCCCTCGCGAAGACAGTTGGCAGATTCGACCCTGAACTCAGCATCGTGGCCCGATAGAAATTCCGCCCTGCCTCTCGTGCATGATGTAGCACAAAAACACCTGAATCAAGCGTTCAGGGAAAACAAAATACTATCATTTTCACGTGAGCAATCCTTAATCCTGCGGGATATCCTCGAATACGGTCAACCAGTGGCGCGTGTCGGGTGTCGCACCACCGCCCGGCGAGCGGCGAAATGGATCGACCAGCACAGGCGATTCTTCGAGCTTCACGCCCAGCGGCTGAAGGCTCGCCTCTACCTCGCGACGAATCGCCGACAGCAATGCGAGCTCGCGTCGTCGAACGGCCGCTGGCGTCCAGTTCAACACTTTCGCCAGCAGCAGATACACAATCGACGACAACGCCAGCCCAAGCAGCATGCCGCCTGCCAGCCCCACGCCAAAGATCACAGGCAACGCCCAGGGCATGCGCCAGACCCACCAGGTGACCAGCGCCGACATCGCCGGCGTGCAGGTGAGCATGATCCAGCGAGCCAGCGTGGTGCTGACCGGCAACACCCGAAGCGCCAGCCTCGTCTGGTCGTCGCTGCGATCAAACCCCAGCACCACATGCGCCGTCTGCTGTTTGTGTTGTACCTGAAGAACCGCAAGTCCGCCGCCCGCGTGACGTTCAACGGTTTTCCACGCGCCACGTCCCAGCGTCGCAGACAGACGTCGCAGCACATGAGCGCCGAGCTCATGAACCGTCAGGACGTCTTCGTCGATCGCTGAGACCGGCGTCTCAATCCACACATTCCAGTCGTTCATGCTTCCTGTTCCACGGTGGTGGTCTCGGGCGGTGGGCGTCGTGACACGGTCACAAGCCCCACGCCAGCCAGAAGTACCAGAATTCCGAACACCTCGATGATTGACGCCGCCTGACCCAGAAAAATGACCGCGAGCACCAGCGTTCCTGCGGGCTCCAGCAACAGCACCGTAGACACCGTCGTTGTTGAAACGTGCCGAAGCGCCCACAAAAATGCGTTGTGCCCCAGCATTTGCGGTATCAGCACCAGCGCTGTGAACCACAGCAGGTCGGCTCTGGCAGGCTCAAAAGGGAACTCCCTGGTGGCGAAACCCGCGAGCGTCAGCACCAGCGCCGCGCCCGTATTCGTCGCTGTGCCCACCTCAAACGTGGTCCACGGGCGCTCTGAACGCTCGCGCAGCAGGCGGCTCGCCACAAAATAGGCGCCCGCTGTCCAGGCGCCCAGCACGGCCAGCCCCATGCCAAACCACGTCACCCGACCCGTGGTATCCAGCGACAACATCGCCATACCGGCGACGCCCAGCGCGAGCCCCGCCCACCCTTGCGACGGCAGCCGTGGTTCACCCGGAATCCAGCGCGCCAGTAACGCCAGCCACACCGGCGTCGTGGTGACCATCACCGTGGACGAACCCGGCGACGTCCAGTCCAGCGACGCCATCCAGGACCAGAAGTGCAGGCCCAGCGCTGCGCTGGCAACGAGCATGGTCAGCGCCCCACTCCGACCCAACGACCGTGTGTGAACGCTTCTGCCTTTCGCATCCGGTTCGCGTCCCGCTGCCGCGCGCTGGCCCATCGCGATCGCACCCATCAACAACGCCGACCCCGTCGTGCGCGCGATGGCCGTCTGCAGCGACGTCGCCTCGGTCGCCTGCACCATGAGCGCGGAGGCCGAGACGGCCAGCACACCGACAGCGAGCACCACACCAACCATTACGCGCGAGGGAGTCGACACCATGCACCAACCGATGCTCAAGCTGCGCCACCTGGCGCCGATTCACGGACGCGCCTTGTAACCGCACCCACGGCCGAAGCAATCACCATGAACACCACAGTGAGTCGGGCAGATTTTGCGCATTCGTCCGCCCCACTCCACTCGCCCCACTACCCTCCGCAGCGGTTTCATCCAGATAGCGCTTCAGTTGCTCCAGCGCGGTCTCGCGATCGCCTCCGAGCACCAACCAGGGCCCTCTGAAGGCCAGACACTGCTCTTTTTGCACATGTTGTCCGAATCGCTGTCGCTGTTGAACCCACTCTCGCAGCTCGGCTGTCGGCGCTGTGGCATCACACGTGAGCAGGCACGTACGCAGCCACCGCTCCTCGACCTCCAGCTCGTTCAGTCTCGGGGGGACTCCCAGCGCCGCTACAAACATACGAGTCCACCACCGAACGCAGTCTGTATCGCCAACGACCGCCGCACGCGCGCCCAGCCGATGCGCCATCGCCAGTAGCTCTCGGCGACCCTCCCTTCGCAGCATCGCTCGCTGCTCGCTCTGCTGTCGCTGCTGCAAAAATCGCTGCCTGACCGGTACTGGCACGGTCCACGCGAGCGCCGAAGAGCGCAACACCAGCGCCACACGCTCCAGCTCACCGCGTATTCGGCGCTGATTGAACCGCATCGCCTGATCGGGACCCGCGGGCAATTCCGCCGAGACTCCATGAGAACACCAGGGGATCATGGGTGCGATGTCGACCCCGGACATGTCCGGGACCTGCACCCAGCGCCACAGCTCGTCGCCACCGACCAACGATTGCACGAGCGACCGCTCGCCGCCCACCGTTACCAGGTGCTGCTCAGCGCGTGCGACCGCATCGTCTCCTTGCTGACCAACTGACGCGTCGTCTGTCTCTGTGGGGCGGCACGGTTGGGGGTCCACCGCCGATGTCAGCGAGACCGCTGGTGCGCTGACGCTATGGTCCAGCGTTCGATGCGCGGCCTGTTTTTGCAGCAGGGTGTCCAGAATGCGCGCCTGACGGTTCAGTTCTGCCGGCGGCTGCAGCATGACAATGTGCATGGGCGACGACTCTCCACGTCTGTCCAGGCGACCGTTTCGCTGCTGAAGACGTGCGGGTGTCCAGGGAAGATCGGCATGAATCACCACGTCGGCCATGGGCAGATTCACACCTTCAGAGAGCACGCTTGTCGTTACCAGCATTCGCTTTCCGCTTCGGCCGCGCGCAAAGACGTCCAGCGCCTGCTCCATATCGAGTCGTCCCCACTGGCTGTCGTACGCCGCATCGCCCGTGATGCGCGTCACCGGGATACCCGCGGCCCGAATCGTGTCAAACCACGAACGTGCCGTCGCCCGGTACTCGGTGAACACGACCGCTGCCCCTCTCACGTAGCGCTCCGTGACGTGTCGTATCGTGGGTTCGTTCTTCGGCCAGGCGTGTGAGAGTGCCTCGTCCATGACCCGAAGCGCGTCGTTCCACGTGAAACCGTCTGAGCTCTCGGCTTCTTCCAGAAACAGGGCCAGCACCTGTTGTTCGGCTGCCCCCGGTTCCTGCACCTGCATCCATTGCCGATAGTCGCGTCGCTGCAGGCGTCGACCCTCGAGCGCCGCTCGCCGTCCGGCATCGACATAGCCGCGCAACGCACGCAGGCTGGCCAGAAGCGCGCTCGAAGACGATGCCATGCGCCGCAACAGCGTCCGATGCAGCCATGCGCCGCCGGCGTCTCCCGAAAGGCTCGCCGCCACGCGCGACACCATGAGCAGGGCGGCCGCAGTATCAACATCGTGCTCTGGAACGACAGCGTGCAGTGTCCGGGGCCGCCCCGACCAGTCGCCCGGCCCAGTTTGTGTGCACACACCCAGATATTCCGCCGCCCTGTCAAATTGTCGTTGTTGTGTCGGTGTTCGATGCAACAGAAAGTGGTCCAGCCAGTCGTTCAGGTGGGTCGACGGCAACGAAATCGGCATTGTGACCGGCCATGAGGCGATTCGTCGAGGCGTCTGCGCCCGCTGCGTTTCGTGGCTCTCGTGGGTGTTGACCCTGGCGTTCACGCGCGGGGGAGCCAGAACACCGGAGAGCGTGATCCCCAGAAGGTGCTCTCCCTCGTGGAGGTCGTTGAACACCGGTGTCGCGCTCAACAACAGTGTGCGTGCCAGCAACAGCCATTTCAGGGCGGCCTGACTGACTCCGCTGGCGGGGTTTCGCAGGTGGTGCGCCTCATCGAGAATCGCCAGGCCCACCCATGGAGTCTCGTGCCCGGAGACGCGACGTAGCTGGCCCCAGCTGAGCACTCGAATGGGTACCTGCATGTGCGATGCTGTCGCTTTCCAACCGGCGACGAGCGGTCGCGGGCAAACGACCGCCGTTGGCAACCCCAACGCACGCGCGGTCGCCAGCGCGACATGCGTTTTGCCGCTGCCGGTGGCGTCAGCAATCAGCGACACGCGATAGTCGGCAATGCAGGACACCGCCCAGTGAACCGCCAGCCGTTGGGAAGGTGTCAACCCATCCGCGTCCACCCCGCCCTGAAGGGTTTGCAGCGTCGCGGCAAGCGCCTGAAGCCGTCGAATATCAGGTGTTCGATGGGCCCACGAAGTCGGCGCACCGGTGCCCGACCACAGGCGTCGCCAGGCGTCGTGTAAAGCGGAATCGGCGCTCATGGCCCTGACCTTGTCACTGAAAAAGCCCCCGTTGAGAGCTCAGCTACCCGAGAAGTTGTCGAGCACGACAACGACAACGGGTGCCGACCAGCCGAGACCGACGCCGCGGCGCGCCGAAGAATCGCCCACTGCGAACCAGTAAGTCCCACGAGCCGAGCGCTCAGCGCGTCGAGCGATTCGTAGACCGACTCGTCATGGGGATGAGCGGCCCAGTGTTCAGCCAGCTCCTGAAACCGCCCCACCATGACCGGCTCACGCTCTTCAGAAAAACCGGATGGCCAGGGGATGCGTTGCATGTGCGCCGCGCCGAAGCGCCGATAACCGCCCAGAGCATGCTCCGAGCTGCTCACGGCCACGAAGCGTGCGAGCGTCGTGTTCAGCCACGCTGCCAGACGTATCGCCTGCCGGCGGTCGCGTACTGCGATGAGATAGGTGGAGTTCAACGCCAGAGGACCCCCCTGCGACAGCGGTGGTAACCACGTCGCCTGTAGCTGCGGTGCAAGGTCGCGCCACACCACACGCCAGCCCAGCGCCCGCTCATCGACGCGGAACAGCCGCCACCACGGGTCCCCGGCGCGCAGATCGACGCGTGTCTCCAGCGCGCCCCGATACACTTGCAGGTGTTGCAGCGCCTCGGCAGATAGCTGTGCCAAAGGTCGTGCCGTCTGAAGGTCGTGCGTAAACAGCAGGTGGCCGTCAGCCTGCCACGACATGGCACGCACGCTGCCGCCGGTGACCAACGGTAGACACTCCGACGCAAGACTTCGCTTCGTGCGAAATGCCTCATTGAGCCCCGTTTTTAGGCCTAAAGCAGGTAAAATACCGGCTTCCCGCAACGTCGGAAGGTTTGCCAGCTGTTGCAGAACGCCGAGCGCACCTGCGTCAAAGAGCGCCCACCCCTGTCGGGCATCGTGCGAGAACGGTGAGAGCAACGAGTCGGGTACCTGCACCGCGCGTCCACCTGCCGGCTGCACCGACACCAGCGGTGTTTCGCCTGACGACCGACCTTTGCGGACCCGCATGACCCCGGGAAATACATCGGCATCGAAGCGAGCGTCGGGCGAACCAGTCAGGTCGGCCAGAGCCAGCAGCGTGTGATGCGTTCGGATTTCCTGCCGTAGTCGAGCCGCATATCCGGCCGAAAACAGTTTGCTGGGTAGCAGATACGATAGAACGCCGCCTTCACGTAGCAGCTCCAGACCACGTTCGACAAACGCGACGGCGACATCGGGTTGCCTGCCGAATACTTCACCCATGCCGGCACCCGACATCCAGCGATAGCGCGACAGCAGAGAACGCCGCTGCTCACCGGGCAAGTCTGAGAGCCGAATCCATGGCGGGTTGCCAATCACCACGTCGAAGCCACCATCGGCCATAACACCCGCGAAGTGCAGTGTTGGATGAAACGGAGGTGTCCACCCCTGCGCCTGCGACTGCTGCAGGCGGCCGTACGCCTCTTCCCATGACCTCTGCGCCGCGCGAATCTGCGCGGCGTTGGCGTGCGAAGCAGAGGATGGCTCGCCAAACAGATCGACGCCCGGCGTTGTAAGCCGCTGCAGCTCTTCCGAACGTTGCTGCATCACCCGCTCCAGCATGGTCCTTGCGAGCTCTGCTTCCACTTCGGAGAGCGCGCCCGAGAGCCGGGACTTGGCTTCGCCGTTGGCGCGGGCCAGCGCCAGTGTCAGGTAACGCTGCTGATGTGCGAGGTCGGCGTCCGGGGCGATACCGTCCTGCATCCAGACATCGTGGGGCGACAGCAATGCATCGCCGCAACGGATACGCTGACCCAGGTTGGGCAACGGCTCGGGTGCGGAGCCATCGGGCAGCTCATTGGCCAGAGAGAGCCATAGCCGCAGCTCACAGAGCATGATCGCGATAGGCGATCGGTCGATTCCGTAGATGCAGGACGTGAGCACATCGCGACGCTCGTCGTATCGCGATGCCGGCTTTCCCAGACGTTGCAGCAGGGTCACCCGCAGGTCGGTCAACGCATCCAGCATGCCCAACAGAAAAGCGCCGGAGCCACACGCACAGTCGAGCACCCGAATGGCGCAGGCTCGCTGGTACAGCTCCAGCAGGTCGGCGCGATGAGTCGCCTCTGAAGTTACCGGAATATCTGACGGTGTTCCCAGGGCGTCGTGTAGCGTCTCACGCACCATGCGGTCCACGAGCGTGGGTGGCGTGTAATAGGCCCCGGCGGACTCTCGATCGGGCGCCATCATGAGCTCTTCGAATACCCGACCCAGCATCGCTGGATTGACGGCGGCCTCGCGGCCTGCGCGCTCGGATTCTACAAAACGATAGGGCTCGAAGACCTGCGCGATGAGTCTCCGCAGTGCCTCATCGCCAAGCTGCGCGTCCGGGTTTTGCAGCTCCACTTCGGCTGGCGAAAACAAACCGCCATTCAGGAATGGGACTCCCGAAAAAGCAGGTTGTGTGCGGCCACTTCGATCGGCACGATTCAGAATCTCGAAAAATATCGGGCGTAAGATATGTGCATAAATATTTCCCTTACCCCACGGGGATTGAGCATCCGGATGCAACAACCATCGGGCCAGAAAACGTTCATCACGAGCCAGCCATCCTTTTCGCTGCACGAAGTACAGAAACATCAGGCGGCACAAAAGCAGCAATGACAGGTAACGACGGCTCTCTGAACGGTCGTCCCGTAAATTCTGCCACGCGATATCCAGCAGCTGAATATTTTTTCGTACATCGGCAAAGAATCGACGTCCCACCTCCTGTCGTGACAATATTTCCGACAACTCCACGATCAACAACTCGGGTTCGTGAGTGCGGGTAAATACCTCGAAGACTTCGTCGCGAGCGACAGTTCTCTGGCTTGCACCGCCCTGCCAGCGACGTGTTCCGATGCCAGAGACAGCGGTGTGAATCTCGATGTCACGACGTGAGCCGCCGTGCCAGGTGACCAGCAGGGCCATACCGGTTGCGGCCGATTCAGCCAGGTATTCGACCAGCTGTTGTGACGCTGATTCGGAGTGCGGGCGCACACAACCCGAGGTGTCCCAGAACCAGATACCTGAGCTGTCGACGCCACTCAGGCCCCAGAGCGTGCCAGCATACGCATGACGTTCCATCCAGCGCGCAGCGGAATATCCGCCTGCCCCGGCGTCGCAGGCCCGCTCGGGCACAACTTCCCAACCCGTTTGCCGCATCAGGGCGGCGAACTGCGTGACGTTATACACGTCCTCCAGCATCAGAAACGACGGTTCGTTCATCTTCATGGTACATCTCCCCAAGGGTTCGTTGCGGTTGCTCTCCCCTTCGATGTCGACCGTTTTGCGCAACTGTTGCCTGATTTTTGCTTACCCCCTCATTTTTCTGGTCACCATGCCGCCCAACAAGCGAATCCGCGTTCTGCTTACTGTGTTTCTGGTGCTTGCGCTGGGAGCTGTTCCGGTTCGGGACTGGCTGCTGCGTTCGCTGGAGTCACCGTCACCTTCGATGGAGCGTCCGGAGGTACCGGAGCGCCTACCGGAAGGGATCGGCGACTGGGTGAAGCACGCTCAACTGGATGGGCAGATCACGGGAATTCG
>Ga0169931_10005418_pt1 | contig 19448 bp, 16 predicted proteins | sample Kivu_15m_20L_FD_129675 | JGI IMG/M metagenome (GOLD analysis project Ga0169931, IMG submission 129675) | Freshwater microbial communities from Lake Kivu, Western Province, Rwanda to study Microbial Dark Matter (Phase II) - Kivu_15m_20L... | ecosystem: Environmental > Aquatic > Freshwater > Lake... | reverse complement strand
GCTGCGCTCCGGCGCGTTTGGAGCTTGGAGCCGGGCGGCGGCGGCTTATCTTCCGCCCATGCCGCGCGACGACTTGTTCGCCACTGCCGAGACGCCTCCTGCGTCGGCGACTCCGCCGGAACAGTCACACGCGGACCCGTCCGCCGCCGTGCCGCTGGCGGCGCGCATGAGGCCGCGCAACCTCGACGAGTATTGCGGCCAGCAGCACATCCTCGCGCCGGGCATGTTGCTCCGCCGCGCCATCGAGGCGGACCGGCTGCAGTCGCTCATCTTTTATGGGCCGCCGGGCACGGGGAAAACCTCGCTCGCGCAAATCATCGCGCGGCAGACGAAGTGCAAGTTCGAGCGCCTCAGCGGCGTCGAGTCCAACGTCGCCGATATGCGGCGCGTGCTGCAAGGCGCGGCCAACCGGCTCGAAAACACCGGCCAGACCACGATCCTCTTCATTGACGAAATCCACCGCTTCAATAAGTCGCAGCAGGACGTGCTGCTGCCCGATGTCGAGAGCGGCGTCATCCGGCTCATCGGCGCGACCACGCACAACCCGTTCTTCTTCGTCAACTCGCCGCTGGTCTCGCGCTCGCAGATTTTCGAGCTGAAGCCGCTTTCGGAGGACGACCTGTTCGACCTCATCGCCCGCGCGCTCATGGATGCCGAGCGCGGCATTGGCTACCTGAAGATCAAAATCGCGAAGGAGGCCGCGCAGCACCTCGCCCGCGTGGCCGACGGCGACGCGCGCAAGGCGCTCAACTCGCTGGAAATCGCCGCGCTCACCACCGCGCCGGAGAGCGACGGCACCATCCGCATCACGATGGAAGTGGCCGAGCAGTGCATCCAGAAGAGGCCATCGTCTATGACGGCGACGGCGACGCGCACTACGACACCATCAGCGCGTTCATCAAGTCCATGCGGGGCAGCGACCCCGACGCCGCGCTCTACTGGCTGGCGAAGATGATTCACGCCGGCGAAGACCCGCGCTTCATCTCGCGCCGCATCCTCATCTGCGCCGCCGAGGACGTGGGCCTGGCGGACCCGATGGCGCTGGTGCTCGCGCAGGCCGCGCATCAGGTCGCGGAGTTTGTCGGCTGGCCCGAGGCGCGCATTCCCATCGCGGAGGCGACGATCTACATCGCCACGGCGAACAAAAGCAACAGCGCTTACCAGGCCATTGACGCCGCGCTCGAAGACGTGCGCTCCGATCGCACGCTGCCGGTGCCGGAACACCTGCGCGACGCGAGCTACCAGGGCGCGAAGCGCCTCGGCCACGGCGCGGGCTACCAGTATGCCCACGACGGCGAAGGCCACTTCGTCGCGCAGAATTACCTGACCGAGTTGCGCCGTTACTACGAGCCGACCGAGCAGGGCGTGGAGAAGAAAATCAAGGAGCGCGTGGAGAAGTGGCGGGCGCTGGCGGCGGAGGCGCTGGCTAAAACTGCCGAGCCATGAAACACCCAAAGATTTGGGGAAGACAAAGATTGGGAAGTCGCTGCGGGGAGCGAATCTGTCGCTGGTCATCGAACACGACGCACTTCTTCTCCCTCGCCCCCACCGGGGGAGAGGGCCGGGGTGAGGGGGAACGGCGTGCGAGTGTCCAAGTCGGTTCAGAAAACTCATCTGCCCGTCCCCGGTTCTGGATTTCGTGGGCTGCTCGAACTCCGCCGCCTGCCCCCTCACCCTGGCCCTCTCCCCCGATGGGGGAGAGGGAAGTTCCGTCCGGATGCGCCCGGCGATGGTCATCGCCATGAGTTCTCCCGCCGAAACCAAATCCGTGCTTCGCACCCGCCTTCGCGCGGAGTTGAAGGCGCTGGCCGCCGATGACCGCACTTCCGCATCCGCCAAGCTCTGCGCGCGGGTGCGAGCTTCCGCCGCCTGGCAGAACGCCCGCGCCGTCCTGCTCTTCTTCCCCGTCCCCAGCGAGCCGGACATCACCCCGCTGCTCGCTGACGCGCTCGCCGCCGGCAAACTCCTCGCGCTCCCGCGCTTCAACGCCGCCGCGAATGCCTACGAGGCCGTGCGCGTCGTTGACCCCGTGCGTGAACTGGCGACCGGCCCCTTTCAGGTGCGCGAGCCGGTGGCCGCGTGCCCCGTGGTGCCCCTGAACCGGCTGGACTTGGCGCTTGTGCCGGGGCTAGGCTTCGACGCCCGTGGGCATCGCCTCGGGCGCGGCAAGGGACACTACGACCGGCTGCTGGCCGGCTTCACCGGGATGAAAATTGGCGTGGCGTTTGACTTTCAAATCGTGCCCGAGGTGCCGCGCGAGCCGCACGACATCGCCCTCGACGCCGTCGTCACGCCGACGCGGTGGGTTGAGGCGCAGCGGGATTAGCCGCGAAAGGGCACAGCGAGCACAAAGCTGAAAATGCAAACCGTCCAACGTCCAACGCTCAACTTCCAACGTCCAGAGGGGCGTCCGGTGGCCGATGGCTTCGGCGCGTTGAAGGTTGAGCGTTGGAAGTTGGAAGTTGGAAGTTTCCCCCTTTTCCCCGCATGACCCTCCTTGCCGCCTTCGACCTCTCGGACGCCGGCTGGATCGTGCTGGGCGGCGCGTTCGGCTACGCCTACGTGCGCTACAAGGAGCGCGTCCGCCGCCGGCAGCTCGCCGACGCGCGACACGCGGAAATCGAGTCCGCCAAGCGCGAAGCCGAATCCGTCCTGCGCGAGGCGCGCGTGGCGGCGAACGAGGAGGCCATCAAGCTCCGCAATCAGGCCGAGCTGGCCTACGTCACGCGCCAGCAGGAACTCGCCGCCGCCGAGCAGCGCCTCGCGCAGCGCGAGCAGCTCATCAACACGCAGCTCGAGGGCTTCCTCCAGCGCGAAAAGAACATCCAGAGCCAGCAGGCCGCGCTCGACACGAAGGAGTGCGCGCTTGAAAAGGCCCGTTGCGAAACCGACGCCCTCGCCCGCGAGCGCCGCGAGCAGCTTGCGAAGCTAGCGAACCTATCCGAGGCCGACGCCCGCGCGCAGTTCCTTCAGGAAGCCGAGCAGGCCGCGTTGCGCGACGCCAACGAGCTTTCCCGGCGCATTCTCTCCGACGCCAAGAACCGTTCCGAGGAGCAGGCCAGGCGGATCGTGTCGCTGGCCATCCAGCGCTACGCGGCGCAGCACACTTACGAGACCACCACTGCGACCATCACGCTCACCGGCGACGAAATTAAAGGCCGCATCATTGGCCGCGAGGGCCGCAACATCCGTGCGTTCGAGGCGCTGACGGGCGTGACCGTGCTGATTGACGACACGCCCGGCGCGGTCGTGCTCTCCGGCTTCGACCCCGTGCGCCGCGAGATTGCGCGCGAGGCCATGCAGCGGCTCATCCTCGACGGCCGCATCCACCCGACACGCATCGAGGAAGTCGTCGCCAAGGTGAAGGAGGAGATGGACGAGAACGTGCGCAAGGCCGGCGAAGACGCCATCTTCCGTGCGGGCGTGCCGCCGTTGCATGAGGACATCGCGCAGGTGCTGGGCAAGCTCAAGTTCCGCATGAGCTTCTCGCAAAACGTCCTCGACCACTCCGTCGAGGTCGCGCACCTCACCGGCTTGATGGCGGCGGAACTCGGGCTGAACGTCCCCGCCGCCAAGCGCGCCGGCCTGCTGCACGACATCGGCAAGGCGCTCCAGCAGGACATGGAAGGCTCGCACGCCATCATCGGCGCGGACTTCCTCAAGCGCCTCGGCGAGGCCGACGACATCGTCAACGGCGTCGCCTCGCACCACGACGAAGTGCCGCACACCTGCCTCTGGGGCATCCTCGTGAGCGCCGCTGACGCCATCAGCGCCAGCCGTCCCGGTGCGCGTTCGGAGACGATGGACACTTACGTGAAGCGGCTGGAGAACTTGGAGAAAATCGGCCTGAGCTTCCCCGGCGTGGACAAGTGCTACGCCGTGCAGGCGGGCCGCGAACTCCGCGTCTTCGTGCAGCCCGAGGCCGTCACCGACGACCAGGCCGCCGCCCTCGCGCGCAACCTCTGCCGCAAGATCGAGGACGAGATGCAATACCCCGGCCAGATCCGCGTGACCGTCGTCCGCGAGACCCGCGCGGTGGAATTTGCGAAGTGACCAGCCGAGCGCGTTGTTGGGCCGACTTTGGCGCGGCTGTGGAATGGTGACGGCGGGCACGCCCCGACGTGAACACCCCGGCATTGCAATTCGCCGGCCACACCGAAACACTCCGCCCGCAGCCGCGTTCAACTCCACAGCCATGTTGCTCAAAGACCGTCCCACGCCCGCGCCCGCGCCGCCGACTGCGGCGGAGTTCCCCGCGTCGCAGCACATCCGGCGGCTGGTGGAGAACGTCGCGCGCGTGTTCATCGGCAAGGAGCAGGTGGTGTCGCACGCGGTGCTGGCGCTGGTGTCCGGCGGTCATGTGCTCATCGAGGACGTGCCGGGGCTGGGCAAGACGCTGCTGGCGAAGGCGCTGGCCCGCTCGCTGGCGGCGGACTTCAAGCGCGTGCAGTTCACCGCCGACCTGCTGCCGTCGGACATCACCGGCGTGACCATCTTCGCGCCGGAGCGGCACGAGTTCACCTTCCGGCGCGGGCCGGTGTTCACGAATGTCCTGCTGGCCGACGAAATCAACCGCGCCACGCCGCGCACGCAGTCCGCGCTGTTGGAGGCGATGGAGGAACTCAGCGTGACGGTGGACGGCCAGCGGCACGCGCTGGAATGGCCGTTCTTCGTGCTGGCCACGCAAAACCCGGTCGAGTTGGAGGGCACGTATCCGTTGCCGTTCGCGCAGATGGACCGCTTCATGGTGCGCCTGAGCATCGGCTATCTCGACCGTGCGACGGAAATGAAGCTGCTCCAAATGCAGCAGCACGACGACCCGCTTGCCAAGCTGGAGCCGGTGCTGACGCCGGACACGCTCGCGCAGGTCCACGCCGCCGTGCGCAACGTCGCCCTCGAGCAATCCCTCCTCGGCTACCTCGTGGACATCGTCCACGCCACGCGTGCGGCGGACTCGCTGGAATACGGAGCCAGCCCGCGCGGCAGCCTCGACGTGCAGCGCTTCAGCCAGTCGCTCGCACTGCTGGCGGGCCGCGATTACGTCCTGCCCGACGACATCAAGCAGGCCGCGCGGCTCGTCCTGCCGCACCGGCTCATCACGCGGCGCGGCACGCGGGCGGTCACCGTCACGGCGCGCTCGGTGATTGATCACATCATCGAGAGCGTGCCGGTGCCGGTGTGAGTGGTCCCTGTTGAATTCCCCTTCCCGCCGTCTAGTCCTTACCCCTCGTCACTGACAACCAACCTCCGCCATGAAACTTCGTTCCCTCCTCCCCGTTGCCGCCGCCCTGGCCCTCGCCACCGCGAGCGCCGAGGCCGCCGCCAAGAAGCTCCTCGTCATCACGCAGTCGAAGGGCTTCACGCACAACCCCGTCAAGCGCCCCGCGCCCGACCAGCTCTGCCTCGTCGAGCAGCAGTTGAAGGAACTGGGCGAGAAGTCCGGCGTGTTCACCACCGTGAATTCGCAGGACGCCATCGCGGCGCTGACCAGGGAAAACCTCGCCAAGTTCGACGGCGTGTTCTTCTACACCACCGGCATCCTCGTGCCGGCGGGCGGGCCGCGCGAGGCGCTCACGGACTTCGTGAAGTCGGGCCGGGCCTTCATGGGCACGCACAGCGCCACGGACACCTTCCACGGCGGGAAGGACGCCTTCACCGACTACGTGCAGATGATCAACGGCAGCTTCGCCGGGCATCCGTGGGGCAGCGGCACGCTCTGCACCTTCGTGAACCACGAGCCGAAGCATCCGGTCGTGGCGATGTTCGGCCCGGAGTTCGAGTGGAAGGACGAGATTTACCAATACAACAACTACGACCCCAAGGCCGTCCGCGTGCTGTTCAGCCTCAACATGGCGAAGACGAACCCGAAGCGCCCCTACCTCGTGCCGGTCTGCTGGGTGCGCGAGTTCGGCAGCGGCCGGCTGTTCTACACGAACCTCGGCCACAACGACGCGACGTGGAAGGACGCGAAGTTCCACGAGCACTTGCTGGCCGGCTTCAAGTGGGCGTTCAAGCTCATTGACGCCCCCGCCGCGCCGAACCCGGACGTGCAGGCGGCGCACCACAACCACTCGGTCGTCGCCTTCGCCGCCGCGCTCGCCGGCAAGGACGCCGCCCCCTACCTCGCCAAAGCCAAGTCGAATCCCCAGTGGCTCGCCGCCGTGACCGCCGCCGCCACCGCCGCGAGCAAGGCCCAGGACGCCGTCGGTGCCGTGCGCGACCCCGACGCGAAGAAGACGAAGCCCGAGGAACTCGACGCCCAAAAAGCCGCCGCCAAAGCCAAGCGCGCCGAGATGCAGGCGAAGTTCGACGAGGAGAAGAAGAAGCTCGCCGCCGCGCTGGAGAAGTAATCGCTTCCCATCCTCCGTGGACTCCACCCTCGCCCTCCTCTCCCCGTTGGGGCGAGGCCCCGAGGTTCACACAATCATGCGGCACAGAATCATGCCGGCCCATGATTCTGTAGGCATGATTCTGTGAACCCTTCCCGGCAAGTTCTCCCGCTTCCGCAGTTGCCTTCCCTTTTCCCTTCCGCATTATGTCACCCATGAATCCGACCGCTTCGCCGCACACCCTGCATGACTTGATTCCCCGCGCGTTCGTCCGGTGGAGTTTCCTGGCTGCCCTCCTCACCACGCTGGCCTTCACCGCGCCCGCCGCCGATTCCGCCCGCTGGTGGCGCGGCAACCTGCACACGCACTCGTTCTGGAGCGACGGCGATGACTTCCCCGAGAGCATCGCCGAGTTTTACAAGACCAACGGCTACCACTTCCTCGCGTTCACCGACCACAACACGCTCCACATCACCAACAAGTGGGTCAACACCGAGACGGGCAAGAGCGCGAAGATCGCCTTCCCGAAATATGCCGCCCGCTGGCCGAAAGAGTGGCTGGAGACGCGGAAGGGGAAGGACAACGCGACCGAGGTGCGGCTCAAGCTGATGTCCGAGTATCGCGGCAAGTTCGAGGAGCCGGACCGTTTCCTCATCCTGCAAAGCGAGGAGATTTCCGACCGCTGGAAGACCGCGCCCATCCACATCAACGCCCACAACCTCCGCGAGCCGGTCAGGCCGCAGGGCGGTGAGAGCGTGGTGGTGACGATCTCGAACAACATCGCCGCCGTGCTCGATCAGCGCCGGCGCACCGGCCAGCCGATGTTCCCGCACATCAACCATCCGAACTTCCAGTATGCCCTCACGCCCGAAGAGATGATGCAGGTGCGGGACGTGCGTTTCTTCGAGGTCTTCAACGGCCACCCCGGCGTCCACAACAACGGCAACCCCACCAACCGCGCGCCCAGCATGAACCGCCTGTGGGACATCGTGCTCACCCGCCGCCTGGCCGAGCTGAAGTATCCGGTCATGTATGGCCTCGGCACCGACGACGGCCACAATTACCACACCAACCGGGTCGGTGCCAGCAACCCGCTGCGCGGCTGGGTCTGGGTCCGCTCGGCCAAGCTCACGCCTGAAAGCCTCATCGCCGCGCTCGAAGCCGGCGACTTCTACTCCAGCTCCGGTGTGAAGCTGCGCGAGCTGCGCCAGGACGCGAAGGGCATCAGCCTTGAAATCGAGGCGCAGCCCGGCGTGACCTACACCACGCAGTTCATCGGCACCCGGCGCGGCTACGACGCGAAGAATGAGCCCGTGCGCAACGCCGCCGGCGAGGCGCTGCGCGTCGCGCACACCTACAGCAGGGAACTTGGCATGGTGCTCGCCGAGGTGAAGGGCGCGAAGGCCAGCTACACGCCCAAGGGCGACGAGCTTTACGTCCGCGCCAAGGTCGTCTCCTCCAAGCCGCACCCGAATCCGTCACAGAAGGGCGACTTCGAGACCGCGTGGACGCAGCCCATCGTGCCCGCCGCGCGGTAGCGTGCGACGCGTTCAGGGCGAGGTGGGCTTCGCCGCCCCGGCTTCTTCCTCCGGCCGCTTCCGCCGCAGCAGGCCCGCGACGGCCGCCGCGAGGGCCAGCCCCACCAGCACCTTGCCGATGGGATCCATCAGCAGTTGGAAGAGCAGCTCCTGCGACGCCGTCGCGATGGCTTCCGGCCGGTGCAAGTCCCGCTCCTTCGCGCCGCCCGCGATCAACGCCGCCTTCTGCCATTCCCAGCCGCGCTGCAGCCAGCCGGGGTTGAGCACGCGGCTGTAGAACGCGGTGAACGCGCCGTTCAGGAACGCCGCCACCGCGCAGGCCACCATCGCCGACTGGAAGCCCTCGGCGAAATTGATCCAGCCGCCCTGCCGCCCGCGCCGCGCCCGCACTGCGAGCGCCATGCCCGCCACCGTCAGCGCGAAGGCCACCTTCTTGCCGTGCTGCGCGTGCGTGAAGTCCTGCTCGTGCCAGCCCAGCCGCCACGCCAGCAGCGTCCACGCCGCCAGCCCGAGGGCCGTCAGCACGCCACATCCGATCTCGGACTTGAACCGCATTGCGGCGCGGACAGTAGCCTGCCGACCCGGCGGCGGGGAAGCCGCATTCGCCGCGCGCGGTCACGCGGGACGCAGCTCAATTTCTAGCTGGCTGCCGAAAGCCTGGTTGATGCGCGGCCGGCAACTGGTAGCCCCTCTTCCCCCCTCACCCCGTTGCTTGTATGTTGTTTTCCATCTTCCTTGTTTGGCGTCAGCCAAACGGGAAGCTGGGGCCGTCCGCCCCCCTGCAGGGGGGCGGACGGCGGCGCGGGCGCGAACGTTTGGCCCTGGCAACGATGGGTGTCGTTGCGTGGGAGAGCTGGTTCCGCCCGTGCCTTGTCGGTCCACACTCGAACCGTTGATTGAGCGGTGACCTAAAGTTGCCAGCTCGCATTTGCAAGGATGAGCATGAACCCCAACCCCAGCCCCGTCTATGTCGGGGTCGATGTCGCCAAAGCCCGCCTGGACCTCGACCGGCCCGCCCCGCACCACACCGTGCCCAACACCGCCGCTGGCCAGGCCACGGCCCTCACCGCCCTGGCCCAAGTGCCCGGCGTCCACGTCGTCCTCGAAGCCTCCGGCGGCTACGAGCGCGCCTTCGTCGCCGCCCTCCACCAGGCCGGCGTGCCCGTCACCGTCACCGACCCGCTGCGCGTGCGGCAATTTGCCCGCTCCAAGGGGCTGCGGGCCAAGAGCGACCCGCTCGACGCCCGGCTCCTCTCGGCCTTCGGCCGCGCCCACCAGCCCGCCCCCACGCCGCCCGACACCGAGGCGGAACGCCGGCTGGCCGCGCTGGTCCAGCGCCGCCGCCAATGGCAGGCCGCGCTCATCGCCGAGCAGAACCAGGCCGCCGGCCTGCGGGACAAGGACCTCCAGCAACGCTCCGCCAAACTGCAACGCTTCCTGGCCAAGGAACTGGCCATGCTGGAGGCCGACATCGCCGCGCACCTGCAAGCCAGCGCTGCGCTGCGGGAGCGGGCCGCCAAGCTGGACGCCCTCACCGGCGTGGGCCCGGCCACCGTGGCGGTGATGCTGGGCGAACTGCCCGAGCTGGGCCGGCTCAACCGGCGGCAGGCCGCCGCCCTGGCCGGCGTGGCCCCCTATGACCGGCAAAGCGGCGGGTGGGACGGTGCCCGCCACATCGCCGGCGGGCGCACGCCCGTGCGCAACGCCCTTTACATGGCCGCGTTGAGCGCCGCCCGGTGCCAAGGGCCACTGCGGGACTTCTACCAGCGGCTCCGCAGCGCGGGCAAAGCGGTCAAAGTCGCCCTCGTGGCCGTGATGCGCAAACTAGTCATCCTGATGAACCACGTCCTCAAGCCGGAGAACCTCACAGCCGCCCCCCAAAATGAACCCCAACCAGCTTGACTCCCAATACCGTTGCTCTCCCCCGGGGAGAGGGAGGAACGCCTTCCACATTCGACCGACAGGAACGCCACAGCACTTCGAGCGCGGGCTGACTTTCTCCCTCTCCCCGAGGGAGAGGGCCGGGGTGAGGGGGAACGGCGGCAACTATTTCTCAGCCCCGGTCCGAATCGCGCTGAAACAACCGGCAAGAAACTGTGATGAGCGCGGTCACGCGGCCCGCCGCATTGCCGGCTTGCCGCGACCCGCGAAATGGCTTACTCCACTCGCGCATTCAGCTTCGCGAAGTGACAACCGCCCCGTGAGCAACCCAACCAAACCAGTGCGGCTCGGCATCGTCGGCTGCGGCGCGGTCACGCGCGAAATGCACCTGCCGGCCTTCATCCAGTCGCCCAACGTCGAGGTCACTTACCTCTGCGACCGCATCACGAAGAACACCCAGCTCGCGAAACAGGAATACGGCCTGCCCGACGCCCGCGTCACCGCCGAGGTGAAGGACTTCGCGGGCCATGTGGACGCCGCGCTCGTGGCCGTGCCGCCGAAGTTCCACGCGCCCGTCACCTGCGAGCTGCTCGCGATGGGCATTGATGTGCTGTGCGAAAAGCCCATCGCCCTCAGCACCGCCGAGGCGCGGCAGATGAGCGACGCCGCGAAGAAACACGGGCGGATTCTCTCCGTCGGCTTCGTCACGCGTTTCAACCGCAACGCCGAGGTCTTCCGCCGCATCGTCGCGGACCCGCTCATCGGTGAGATTCAGGAAGTCATCGCCGAGGCCGGCTCGGTGATGGGCTGGATCATGACCAGCGACGCCTACTTCAATAAGAAGCTCACGCTGGGCGGCGCGTTCTTCGACTCCGGCGTGCATCTCATTGACCGCGTGGTGGACCTCTTCGGCGACCTGAGCGACATCGCCTACGAGGACGACTCCTTCGGCGGTGTGGAGTGCAACGCGAACCTCACGGGCAAGCTCACCATCGCGGGCCGCGCAGTGCCGTGCCGCATGAGCTTCAGTTGGACCCACGGCCTGCTCAACGGCGTGAAGGTCATCGGCACGAACGGCACGGCGGAGGTCAAGTATCTCGACACCGACGCGCTCGTGGTCACGCGCACCGTCGGCGGCGAACCGATGGAACTGGCCGTGCGCTACCAGGGCGCCGCGCCGAACCCGTATCTGCTGCAAATCGAGGACTTCGCCCGTGCCGTCCGCACGCGCGGCACGCCGCGCGTCACCGCCGAGTCCGCCACGATGTCGCTGGCCATCATCGAGCGCGCCTACGCGGCCCGCACGCCGATGGAGCAGCCGTGGGTTGAGGTGAACAAATGATCAAGGCCCAATGACGCAATGCCCAATGAATGACCAAGGCCCAATGGACGTGGCGAGGTTAGGACCAGAGCGAACCGGTCGCGGTTCGCACAGGCTCTTCCCCCTCACCCCGGCCCTCTCCCTCCGGGAGAGGGAGCCACGCAGTCCGCGCTCCGAATGTTCGAAGCGCGTGTGGTTGCCGGACGCGCTGGCTACGATTCCCCCTCTCCCGGAGGGAGAGGGCCGGGGTGAGGGGGAAGGGCGCATTGTGCCGACACAGGCCCCCCGTTATCCAAAGCCCGTTGGTCCTTCGTCCATGGTCATTCCCCCGCACCGCGCTTCGACATGACGCCAACGAAAATCCTCCTCACCGGCGCGACGGGCTTCATCGGCACGCGGTTGTGCGAGCGGCTCAAGCTCCACTGGCGGCTGCCGTATCGCGCGCTCGTGCGCAACTACACCCACGCCACGCGCATCGCCCGGCTCGACTCCGAGATGATCCCCGGCGACCTCACGAAGGTGGACACCATCGTGAGGTCGCTCGACGGTTGCGACGCGATTGTCCACCTCGCGCACGGCGAGGATGACAAGGCTCCCAAGGAGACCGCCAACGTCATCGCCGCCGCGTTGCGCGCGAAGGTAAAGCGCTTCGTCCACATCAGCTCGATGTCCGTCCACGGCTCGAACCCCGGCCCCGAGTCCGCGCGCGAGGCCACCGCGCCCATCGTCCACCGCGACGAGAGCACCTACGTCGTCTCGAAGGCGAAGGAAGAACTGCTCGTGCGCCAGGCCATCGAGCGCGACGGCCTGCCCGCGATCATCCTGCGGCCCACGGTGGTTTACGGGCCGTATGGCGGCTTCGTCATCGCTGCGGTGCAGCAGGCCAAGGGCGGCGTCATCGGCCTGCTCGACGAGGGTAAGTGGGTCTGCAACGCTGTGATGGTGGACGACGTCTGTTCCGCCATCCACGCCGCGCTCACGGCGGACAAAGGCGTCGGCCAGGCGTTCTTCGTGAACTGCGACCAGCCCATCACCTGGCGCGAGTGGAACCTGACCTTCGGCGAAATGCTCGGGCGCAAGCTGGAGACGGTGAACTTCGACACCGCCGAGCTGCACGCTTATTGGGCGAAGCAAAAGCCCACGCTCAAGTCCAACGTGACCGCCGCCGCCAAGCTCGTCGTCTCGCCCGATCTGCACCGGCAGTTCGGCAAAATCCCCGTCGTGAAATCCGCCATCGTGTGGGCGAAGGAAACCGTGAAGGCGCAGATGGGCGAGGAGAAGGTGCTCGCGTTCAAGGCAAAGCTGTCCCCGCGCCCGCGCGCCAGCACCGGCCCCGGCGTGCCACTGCCCAACCCCAGCCGCATCCGCCTCGAAGCCTTTCCCATCGCGTTCTCGAACGAGCTGCTCAAGCAGACGCTCGGCTGGAAGCCCGCCTACGACTTCAAGGCCGGCGCGGAGGTCACGCGTCAGTGGCTGGAGTTCGCGCGGTTGGTGCCGGCTTCGTGAGGCGGACACTCCTGTCCGCCGTGGCTTGGCCAAGCTCGGCCCGAGGGGGACAGGAGTGTCCCCGCCACGATTCGAGTGCGCCGTTATACTGATTGCCAAAGACAGTCGGCACTTAGCTGCTCGGGGCACGCGTTCTCCCTCACCCCGGCCCTCTCCCCCGGGGAGAGGGGGGAACGCATTCCGCTTTCAGCCGACAGGAACGCCACAGCACTTCGAGCGCGGGCTGACTTTCTCCCTCTCCCAGCGGGAGAGGGCCGGGGTGAGGGAGAACGGCCCCGACGAGATTCAACCAAGCTCCCGAAACTCATTGCGAGTTGGTATTACTTCTTCGCCTTCACGCCGAGCGCGATGAAGCCGTCCAACTCGCGCGGCGGGGCGGCCAGGTTGGGGAACAGCTTTTTCAGCGCGGGCGTGGTGCGGGCCGCGACCTCGATCTCCCGCTCGCCGGCCTTCGCCTTGCCCATCACGCGGAACGCCGTGATCGAGCCGGGCACGGCGGCGTCGGGCAAAGTCACCTTGAGCGTGCCGTTGCCGGCCTTCTCCTTGATGACCTCGTCGGCGAGCGTCACGCCCTCCAGCCCGGCCACCGACAGCGTGATGGGGCCGGTGAAGTCGCGGCGCGTGGCGTTGACCTTCACGGTGAAGCTGCCGCCGGGTGCGGCCTCGACTCTGTCCACTTCGGCCTCCAGCGTGAAGCCGGGCGTCAGCAGCTCGGCCTCGACGCGGTAGGCGTGCTGCGGGCCGCCGCGCCGGATAAGTTCGTCCACGACGAGGAAGTAAGTGCCGTCGGCGGGAATCGTGTTCGTCACGGAGCCTTCGCCCGCGTCGTTGGGCGACGAACTGGCGATGGCGGTGCCCTTGGCGTCGCGGAGCTGGAGCATCACCTCGCTGGCGGAACCGATGCTGCGCGTCTGCGCGGTGAAGAGGACGCGCTGGCCCTTCTTCGCCTCGAACTTCCAGAAGTCGCGTTCCTTGGGCTTGAGGAAACGCCCGTTCAGCCCGGCGGGCGGCGTGAACGGCGTGGCGGTCTCGGCGGTTTCGTTCGGCTCCATGTCAACGAACTCACTGGTGTCGCTCACCAACGCGGCGGCGAAGGCGGAAGACTTGCCGCCGGGCAGCTTCACGGCAAGCGGCAGGCGCGCGGCGGCAGCGGGCGCGCTGGCGGTGATGGGCTTGAGCTTGTCCACCTGCGGCCCGACGAAGTCGAAGGTGCCGGACTTGCCCGCCTGGACGGCGGCGGGGAACGGCAGGCTCACCAGCGGGAAGTCGCCGATGCGCAGGCGGAAGCGGTGGTCGCTGCCGCCGGCGTAGTTGATGTCGCGCACTTCGAGGAAGTAGTCGCCCGCTGCCGCGAAGGTGTGCGCGAACCGGCTGTCGCCGTTGAGGCCGGACTCGTCGTCGCAAAAGGCCAGCTCGCGCCCGCGCGCATCCAGCAGGCGCAGCACCGGGTCGAGCTTCGAGCCGAGCCGCTGCGCGACGACCTCGAACGCGACGCGCTCGCCGGCCTTCGCCGTGACGCGGTAGAACTTGTAGCCGAGCGCCACCGCCGCGCCGTCCACGGCCACGGGCCACGCGAGGCGCTGGGCGTTGGTGAGGCTGGTGTTCGAGCCGGCGTCGGCCACGCTGGGCAGGTCATCCACCATCAGCAGCAGCGGCGCGGAAACGCCGCCGGCCGAGGCCACGCGCGCCGCGTGGATGCCGACGGGTGCCGTGGCGGACAGGGAAACTTGGAGCCGCGCCGCGCCCGCGTTGGTGGCGACGGCGGAAAGCACCTTCGCGCCGACGCCCGTCCAGAGGTTCGTCGCGCCGACGAGGTTCGCACCGTGCAGGGTGACTGCCACCGTCCTGCCGGGCGCGAGCGCGCCGGGCGAGGTGTGCGTGAGGCTGGGGCTTTGGGCGAAGGCGGTGCAGGTCAGCGCGCAGATGCCAAAAGCGAACGCGCGGACCTGGGTTTGAACTGGCGTTGACGACAGGTGCAGGTTCATGTCCGTCTGTAAATCTCCCGACGGTTTCCGACGTAGAGCAGGAAGAGTTTCCCCGCCGACAAGTCGAACGTGTAGAGCACGCGATAGTCGCCGACGCGCAGCTTGTATTCGTTTCGCCCCTGCAATCGGTCGTGCGGCCAGGTTTCCAAGCGTCTGCCCAATTCGTCCACCTTGCGGGTGATGTCCCTTTGAACCTGCGGCGGCAGGGAGTCGAAGTGGCGGCAGAACACGTGAGACCAGATTTGGAGGGCCCACGGCATGGGAGCTTAAACGGTCTGGCGGGTGCGATACCGTCCGGCGGCGATGTCTTGATGCGCTTCATCCAACTCGGCCTTCACCGTGTCGGTGAGTTCGAGCTGATCCTCGCAGAAGTCATCCAGCCAGTCGCGCAGCTTGGCGACTTCCTGGGCGGAGAGCTTGGGCACCGCCGCCTCGATTTCCTGCAACGTGCTCATGGGCGTAAGCTATGCAACGACACCGCGGGGAGCAAGGCCGCCTTCACGCGAGGATGTCCGCGATGGGCTGGCCGTTGGCGATGGCGAGCGGACGGCCGTCCACGGCGGCGACCTCCGTGTGCGGGTCAATGCCGAGCAGGTGGTAAATCGTCGCGGCGAGGTCGTCGGGGCGCACGGGCTTCTCGGCGGGATACATGGCGTGCTTGTCCGACGCGCCGTGGACGTGGCCGCGTTTCACCCCGCCGCCGGCGAGCACCGCCGTGTAGCAGTCGGGCCAGTGGTCGCGGCTGGCGCTCTTGTTGATGGTGGGCGTGCGGCCGAACTCGCCCATCCACACGATGAGCGTCGTGTCCAGCAGGCCGCGCTCGTCCAGCTCGGTGATGAGCGTGGGCAGCGTCGAGTCGGTGTGCGGCAGGTGATACTTCTCGATGATGGGAAACATCTTCGTGCCGTTGTTGCCGTGCGTGTCCCAGCCGCCGTTGGTCGTGCTCTGGCCGCCGATGCTCGGCGCGAAATAGACCGTGGTGAACTTCACGCCCGCCTCGACCAGCCGGCGCGCGAGCAGACAGCTCTGGCCGTAGGTGTGGCGGCCGTAGCGGTCGCGCACGGCGGCGGGCTCCTGCGAGAGGTCGAAGGCCCTGCGCAGGCGCGGCGAATTCAGCATCGCCAGCGCGCGGAGGTAATGCTCGTCCATGCCGCGCGCGGTGGCCGAGTAGTCGAGCAGGCGCGACTGCGCGTCAATGCGCTGCTGGATTTCCCGGCGGTGCTGGAGGCGCTCGTAGCTCAGGCCGGCGGGCAGCGTGAGTTCCGGCAGCGCGAAGTCTGCCTTGCTCGGGTCTTGCCCGATGAACAACGGGTCGTGCAGCCGGCCGAGGAAACTCGCCGCCTGTCCCGGCGTGCGCACGCCGTCGGCGATGACGTGCGGGAACGAGACGAACGTCGGCAAATCGCGCGGGCCGGGCGCGAGCTTGTCCACGACGGAGCCGTAGGCGGGCATCGTCTCCGGCGAGTCGCGCAGCGTGATGTCGTCCACGGGCGGCGCGTGGCCGCTGATGGCGTAGTAGGACGCGGAGTTGTGGTTCTTCATCCGGTGGTGCATCGAGCGGATGAGCGTGACCTTGTCCATGACCTTCGCCATGCGCGGCAGGTGCTCGGAAATCTGGATGCCGTCGGCCTTCGTCGCGACGGGCTTGTGCGGGCCGCGGATGCCCTCGGGCGCGTCGGGCTTCATGTCCCACATGTCAATGTGCGTGGCCCCGCCGAACTGGAACAGGAAGATGACCGACTTCGCGCGGGCGGCCGGAGCCTTCTTCTTTTGCAGCGACTCCGCGCGGAGCAGGCCCGGCAGCGTGAAGCCCAGCAGGCCGAGGCCGCCGACCTTCAGCGCGTGCCGGCGCGGGAAGGCGCTGGCGCTGAAGCCCGGACAGTGGAACGGCGTGGTCACGGGAACTCTGACGAAGTCCCCGGCCCGCGAATCACGCGAATTTGCGCGGATGGCTGCAACGGGGCATTGCGTCGCCGTCGGCGAGTTCGCAAGCTCGCGGCGGCACTTGCATGAGCGATCTGGCCCCGGTCGAAATCCTGTCCACGCACACGCCCGCGCTGTTCGCGGCGGCGGTGCGGCGCGCGGCGGACCTGCTGCGCGCGGGCGAGGTGGTGGCGCTGCCCACGGAGACGGTTTATGGCCTCGCGGCCAACGCGCTCGACCCGCAGGCCGTCGCGAAGATTTTCGAACTCAAGGGCCGGCCCGCGCACAATCCCATCATCGTCCATGTGGACGGGCTGGAGATGGCGCGCGCCTGCGTGCGCGCGTGGCCGGCGGCGGCGGAGCGGCTGGCGGGCGCGTTCTGGCCGGGGCCGCTGACCTTGGTGCTGCCGCGCGCGGCGGCCATTCCCGACCTCGTCACGGCGGGCGGCGACACGGTGGGCGTGCGCTGGCCGCAGCATCCGTTCATGCGCGAGGTCATCCGGGCGTGCGGCTTCCCGCTGGCCGCGCCGAGCGCGAACTTGTCCAACCAGCTTTCGCCGACGAACGCGGAGCACGTCCGCAAGCAGCTCGGCGGCCGGCTGCGGCTCATCGTGGACGGCGGCGACTCGAACGTGGGCATCGAGAGCACGGTGGTGGACTTGACGGCCAGCCCGCCGCGCGTGTTGCGGCCGGGGATGGTGCATGAGGAGTCGCTGGCGGCGGCGATGGGTGGGGAGATCGGAGATGGGAGATCGGAGATGGGGACACTGACGCTTCGCAGTCCGGGGATGTTGCCGAAGCATTATTCGCCCAAGGCCCGCTTGCTCGTGCTGGCGTGGCGGGACGAGGCGGAGTTGAAGGCGCAACTCGCTCGGCTCGGCCTGGCCCCGGAGCGCGCGTGGGTGCTGGCGCATTCCCATGTGCCGCTGGGCGGCGGGTTCGGCGCAGTGTGCGTCATCCCGCACGATGCGGAGGCCTACGCGCGCGCCCTCTACGGCGAACTACACCGCTGCGACGAGCAGGGCGCGGCCTGCATCGTGGCGGAGGCTCCGCCGGACGCGCCGGAGTGGCGGGGCATCGCGGATCGGCTGCGGCGAGCGGCGGCGTGAGCGGAGCATCGGGTGGCTTGCGTGCGGGCGGGGATTGCGCCACGTTGCGCCAGCCCCGAAAACCCAGCCCGCTTCCGCCATGAACCCGTCCAGCTCCCGCCGCCAGTTCCTCCAGTCCTCCACCGCCACCGCCGCGCTCGGCCTCGGCGGACTCGGCTTCCTCGACCAGCTTGCGCCCGTGTCCGCCGCCGAGGCGAAACTGCCGGCGGACAAGGTGCGGTTCCACCCCGACATCGAGCCGCTCGTGCGCCTGCTGGAAGACACGCCGCGCGACCGCGTGATCGAGGAGTTCGCCGCGCGCGTGCGGCGCGGGACGAGCTACCGCGAAGTGCTCGCCGCGCTCCAACTCGCGGGCGTGCGGAGCATCCAGCCGCGCCCGGTGGGTTTCAAATTCCACGCGGTGCTCGTGGTGAACTCCGCGCACCTCGCCAGCCTCAACGCGCCGGACTCCGACCGCTGGCTGCCCATCTTCTGGGCGCTGGACCAGTTCAAAAGTTCGCAGGCGCGCAACGCGCAGGAGGGCAACTGGCGCATGGCTGGCGTGGCCGAGTCCGCCGTGCCGCCCGCGCACCGCGCGAAGGCGGCGTTCACCGACGCGATGGACAACTGGGACACGGCGGCGGCGGACGCGGCGGTCGCCGGGCTGGCCCGCGGCGCGGGCGCGCAGGAGGTCTTCGAGCTGTTCGCCCGCTACGGCGCGCGCGACTTCCGCGACATCGGGCACAAGGCCATTTACGTGGCGAACAGTTGGCGCACGCTCCAGAACATCGGCTGGCAGCACGCCGAGCCGGTGCTGCGCTCGCTCGCCTACGCGCTGCTGGAGCATGAGGAAAGCAATCCGGCGAAGCGCGACGCCGCGCCCGACCGACCCGGCCGCCGCAACCGCGAACTCGCCGCGAAGATTCGGCCCGACTGGCTCGCGGGCAAACCGGATGCCGCCGCCGCGACGGAACTGCTCAAGGCGCTTCGTCAGGCCAGCGACGCGGAGGCAGCAGATCAAGTCGTCGCCCTGCTCAATCGCGGCGTGTCGTCCGCGTCGGTGTGGGACGCGGTTTTCCAAGCCGCCGGCGAACTGCTCATCCGCCAGCCCGCCATCATCTCGCTGCACTCGGTCACGACGGCCAACGCGCTGCACTACGCCTTCCAGCACAGCGGCAACGACGAGACGCGTCGCTGGCTGCTGCTGCAAGCCGCTTCATTCCTCCCGCTGTTCCGCGCCCGGATGCAGAACGCGAAGCCCCTGCCGCTCGATGAGTTGGAAGCGGTGACGCCCAAGGCCGCCGGAGCGGAGGCCGTCGCGGAAGTCTTCGCCGACGTGAGCCGCGACAAGCCGGCGGCGGCGCGCAAGGCACTCGGCTACCTGCGCGCGGGCGGCGACCCGCTGGCCTTCATCGCGACCGCGCGGCGGCTGATCTACTTCAAGGGCACGGACTCGCACGACTACAAGTTCAGCGAGGCGGCGCTGGAAGATTACTTCCACGTCACGCCCGCGCTGCGCGACCGCTGCCTCGCCGCGAGTGTCGGCTGGCTGAAGGGTTCCGGCGGCGCGGACAGCCGGCTGGTGGAACGCACGCGCGCGGCGTTCAAGGCGTGAGGCGCGCATCTCACTTTCTTGCAGGCCTGGTTGATGCGCGGTCGGCAACTGGTAGCGCCCCTTCCCCCTCACCCCGGCCCTCTCCCCCGGGGAGAGGGAGGAACGCCTTCCGCCTTCAGCCAACCGGAACACCGCAGCCCTGCGAGCGCGGGCTGACTTTCTCCCTCTCCCCGAGGGAGAGGGCCGGGGTGAGGGGGAACGGCGGCAACTCCTTCGCCGCCCCGGTCCGAATCGCGCTGAAACAACCGGCAAGAAACTGAGC
>Ga0169931_10005417_pt1 | contig 19449 bp, 14 predicted proteins | sample Kivu_15m_20L_FD_129675 | JGI IMG/M metagenome (GOLD analysis project Ga0169931, IMG submission 129675) | Freshwater microbial communities from Lake Kivu, Western Province, Rwanda to study Microbial Dark Matter (Phase II) - Kivu_15m_20L... | ecosystem: Environmental > Aquatic > Freshwater > Lake... | reverse complement strand
GGTTGAGGAGTAAGGAGTGGTTGAGGAGTAAGGAGTGGTTGAGGAGTAAGGAGTGGTAGTTTGTATGGGGCTGGCATTATCGGCGGGAATAAGGGTTCGAGGTGGCTTGGGAGCAGCGATCGGTTCATACGCGGTGGCCAGCGAGATTTTGCGATCCGGTTTTCCATCATGATCGGCGAGCACCGATTTTTCTTTCGCCGCATTGCGTTTCGAGGACGCAGCGGCAGAGTTGGTGTTAGTCGGTTGGGGATTGGTCATTGCAGAGCTATTTGTGCCCAGATCATGTGAACTCAACTCGTCTGCGGTTCCTAGATGTTCGATGCGAACCCATCGCAGTTCGTCGTTCGGGGGAGCGATTCGGTACCACAATTGGTTAGACCCATCATCGTTTTGTCTGTGGGCTTCACCGAGGATAGACACTCTTGTGCCTCGAGCGAGCTCTGATTGCCAACGGTATTCGGTTTGTTTGAGTGTACTGCCGATCCAGCAGATGGCTTTATCGGCGATGATCTCGATTTCTTTCCCGTTGGGGAGCAGTTTACAATCGCGACCTATGATCCAGCAGAAGCTTTGCGAGGGTGGCACGATGGAGACCCAACCATCGATTCCCTTTTCGATGATACTGACGCGTTCTCCACGTTTAAGTTGCAGGGTAGCATAGTAATCGGCGTCCGGTCCGCAGTGCACGTCAGCTTTCGCGACACGAATGATGGCTTGTTCAAGTTCTTGAGCTGGGGCCTGGGATTGCTGGGTAAGCAGGGTGAAGGCGACAGCGATTGCGAACTGGAGCAAGTGTTGCGGAGCGACGGATCGGCAACACAACGGATGGTTCATGGATAGGATTCCAAGAATATGCGATTGGAAAGGTCACGAAATGGATTTCTGTAATGGGTCTGTTAAAGCAATTTGTCGGCTAAGGCAATATCGAAACCCATTTTGGACCCATCTTTCTCTGCTAGCATTTCCGCATTTCCCCCCAATACGGCTCACTCAGATAATTTTTTCGATATGCCACCCTGCCTCATTTCGTAATCTCACTTCATGCTTTGTGCCACGTGCCCCCGCACTTTCGCCGAACCAACTGCGCATCAATTGGCTCAGCACGTTATCATTCGCTCGTTTGACGACGTTAATATATTCTTTGGCGAATCGTGCTGTATATTCTTCACCATCGATAGTGACGGCGACATCGCCACTAGGTAACTCGCTGCGTCGTTTTTGCGGCAATTTCAAAATAACGCGACCGCTCGCTTGCAGAAGTTTCAGGCGTATTTCGTTCCCCGTACTGGTGCGTAGTAGGTACTCCAGCAGACGCCACTCGGCGATTTCACGCACCATTTCCGCGAAGGTCTCTTGATCCTCTGGGGCGAAGGTCAACTTTAGCTGCAAACCATCTTTATCGCTTGTGAAGTACTTGCCACCACCCCATGCTTTACCAGGATTGTCGCGCACCATGCGGGCCAGCGCGTTTCTGTCGTCGAGTTTTATACCTATGTCGTCTCGTACTCCCTTCCATCGCAGGGCCAAGCGTTGGAACTCGTCTGCCAATTCATCCCAATGGATCTTTCGTGTCCAAGCGTTTCGATGATAGATACCGAGCAACACCAGCATTTTGAAACTCTTGGTCATTGCGGTGATACACAATTCGCGCCACCAAGCGGAATACTGTTCGCTCAATCGAACATTTTGTTCACTCAAGTAGACAGGCTGTATAGACTGCCGATATTCGAGATATCCGAACCATGAGCCGTATTTGTTGAATAAAGCGCGCGGATTCAAGCCCGTATTTTGCAGTTCGCCTAACTGCGGGCGCATTGCATGCTGTTCGACGTAATCGCTCATCCAAAGATCGATGGCGTCTTGGCCATCGCGTTTCAGCAAGCGGTTCAAGATATCGATTGCTTCCAAATCGTAGGTAATTTCACAGCCTGGAGGTAGATCGACAACGCCTGTTTGAACCTGCGTCAGTGCCTTTCGCACATTGGCGTCGGTCGGCAGCAAGCCACAAATCGGTTGAAGGAGCGATTTCACTTTGACAAGAAATGTTTTGTGATTACCGATGTAGTCAATGACATGCACATGCTCTTTGTGAGTCGCTTTACGAAGTCCACGACCAAACTGTTGGAGCCAGATGATCGCAGACTCTGTGGGCCGCAGCATCAAGATGGTATCGATGCTGGGAATATCAAGACCCTCGTTGAAAACATCGACAGCAAACAGGATATCCAGTTCGCCGCGCGATAAGCGATCTAGCGATAGGGCTCTGGGCGCTGATGTATGGCCGGAGTGTACGGCCGCAGCACGTACTCCCTGGGCTTCAAAAAACGCAGCCATGAAATCGGCATGTCGCATCGAGCAACAAAAGCCGATTCCTTTTCTCGCTCCATGTTTGCGATAGAGTTCGAGGGCGTTGCGGGCACGTTCCTGGGTTGCCACGGCATTGGTCAGCGATTCCTCGTCAAAGCGATTGCTGCGCCAGGGGATCTCGGCATAATCCACTTGGTCCGGAACACCGAAATACCGAAAGGAGGCCAGGAGTTCTTCGCGAATGCCACGTACTAAATCACAGCGGAATACTAAATTACCTCCGCACAGTGACAGTAAGTCTCCTCCATCGGTTCTTTCGGGAGTGGCCGTCAAGCCGAGCATGAACTTGGGCGAAAAATAATCGATCAAGCGGCGATAGGTACTGGCGGAAGCATGATGGAATTCATCGACAATAATGTAATCGAACGCATCGGTAGCAAATTGTTTGAGATGCGCTGATTTACCGAGTGTTTGGATCGAAGCGAACAATATTTCTGCATCGGGTATTTTTTCGATGCCTGTGTATTTTCCGAGGGATGCATTGGGGCGAATGGTGCGAAAAGTATGCAGAGCTTGTTGCAGGATCTCATCGCGGTGGGCGACGAAGAGAATTCGTTGAAACTCTGGTCGATGGCTATCGAAGGCTGAGAGCCACGTTTTACCGAGACCAGTGGCTAAGACAACTAAGCCAGCTTGCTGCCCAGTGAGTCGACATTTTTCCAGGGCTGCGAGCGCTTCGACTTGAATCGTATTGGGTTTGGGTGGCGTGCTGGGGCGCTCCACGTCTGCGAGTTGTGATACCGTAAGAGTGCTAGCGGCAGCGCGGCGGAGTCGATAATCGGCGATCCATTCTTGGGTAATGTTCCGCGTTTGAGGATGTTGCCACAACTCGTCGAAGGCGGCCCGAACATCCGCATATCCATCTCGATCGCTGCTCTTATAAACGCGATAGTTCCATTCGATACCGCTCCGCAAAGCAGAGTGCGATAGATTGGAACTGCCTACGAAGGCGGTTCCGTGCTGATCGTCTCGTTGAAAAAGGTAGGCTTTGGGATGGAAGGAGACTGCAGTGGCTTGAAAGACGCGAAGTTGTAAGGGTCCATCGAGATCGAGCAATTCGGCTAGCGCGTCGGGATCGGTAACCTGTAAATAATCGCCGGTCAAGATGCGGACGCTACCGTTGCGCTGAAGCATATCGATAAGATACGGACGCAGCAGTTCTACACCGCTGCGTTGAATGAAGGCGACGGAGAGGTCGGCGGATTTAGCAGTTTCGAGTTCATGCTGGATATGCGGCAGCAGTGGATCGCGATCACCGCGAACCAGTGCGCTGTCGCCGATGTTGGGTAAGCGTGGAACGGGCGATCTGGGTACTACTTTGGTGACTTTGCCCAGATCGGAGAAATGTTGGTGTTGCAGGCGGACTGATTCAGCAACGGGAGTGACTGGCGTCTGAGCGGCATTGGCGTCGTTTTCTGCGGATCTTGTTTTGAGATAATTCGCTTTTTGCGGTATGACGAATCTCACCCCGCCTCGCGGATCGGAGACATCGCCCAGATAACGCGGGATGATATGCAAGTGCAAATGGGGCACCGTTTGGCCAGCAGCTTCCCCAACGTTGATTCCGATGTTAAATCCATCGGGTTGATGGTGTTGGCAGATGGCTTGTTTGCCTTCCCCAATCGCCTGCCAAACCGCCTGTTGTTCTTCTGGACTTGCCTCAAACCATGTCGCCACATGTCTCTTGGGAATAATCAACAAATGCCCCGGACTGACGGGATACCCATCCCACAACGCCACCACCAGCGAATTGCTGAACACAACTCGCGAAAGAGTGATTTGGCAAAAGGGGCAAGTGGGTGGCTGTGATTGCATGAATTTGATTTGTTAGACTTCGCGCGTTCCAAAGCTACAGATTCTATCACTTATAAGCAATCATCGGCGCCAATTTCATCCACATACAGCAGCTTAGAAATGCGCCACTGGCCTTCTTCCTGCACGAGGTGATACTCGTAGGAGACCAGCGGACCGAATTTATAAACATCGCGAGTTCGTACCAGCGCGGTCATTCCCCGCACATCGACCGATTCAATCGTTTCGCTTTTGGGATCATGCAGCGGGTTATCGCCAAAATTAGTTGTGTAAGTCACAGTCCTGTTGACGCATAAGCGATCCAAGATTTGCTGATATTCATCGGTTGCGACTTTCATGGAAAGCTTATACTTGACATCATCATCGATGACCAAATTGGTTCGAGCGTCAGAACGATTATTCCAATCGAAATACGCCTGAATATAGGAATGTACTGTTTCTTCAGGTGAGTGCGTCATGGGGGGATATTCCTATTTGGTTCGAAGTGTCTGGGAACAATACGATTTTGCTGAATAAAAAACCCCCGTCGAATACCCGTCGACGGGGGCAAATTTTTGTGCTGGTGTGTGCACGCTAGCGGTTTCCGTTTAATTCCAAATTTTAGGCTTTAAGCCAACTTTGCTTTACCGTTAAGCTACGCTTGCTTGGTCAAATTTTTTAGAATCTATCTGAGCACCCTGCTAACAAGGAGCAACCCGCTGACGATGAACCCCGCGGCTCACGCCGCGTCGTTAATCGTTTTCGGATAGGTCCTAAGAGCAAGCGGCGGGATTTGAACCCGCATCAGTCGGTATGGATTTGGAACTTCGAACTAGCGATCAGCACGAATACTCCTGCTAGAGTAATAGTCTCCTGCAGACGTCCTGCCTCTACTGCTTGGGCTACACCATCATGCTTGGGCTACACCATCATAAAAAGAACATAAACATAAAAAAACAAGCATCAACAAAATCGAGCTTGTCAACTATCAAGTGATGGCGGAAGGATTTGCAGCTTCACTGTGGGACTTCTTTAGTCTAATGCTAAGGCTGAGTCTGTACTCTATAAGGTCTGTACTCTATAAGGATCGTAGGCTAAATCGTTCAACCTGGAAAGATAAATTTCAAAATCTTCGCCCCAACTTTTTTCTTTTCCACTTCCAGGCCGTTCGCAATTTCACGAGCGGACTTCACGGCATCTTGCAATGCTCGCACTCGGTCAAGCATCGCATTTTTCCTGGCTGCCGGGATTGCTCCACTAAATTTTACGGTAGTCCACGTACCGGCAGTCACACAGCGTTCCGCCGGATCGAGTACGGGCAATTTTTCTACAAGGGTTTGAATATCAAGCAGTTGCTTTTCCAGAAACAATAAATGCGTAAAGGGTACTTGGGCAAGAATCACTTGATCATCTACGACCACGTCCGCGACAGCTTGGCAGTTCGCCCAATCCTGCGTTGCAACGATGTCAAACATCTCGACCAAATTCGTGACCACACTCGAGATCGCATCCTTTGCGTCGAGGTCATTGGAAAGAAAAAAGTGGCCAGATACTCAGGCGAAAAGGTTGACGCTTCAATGACAAGCATGCGAAGAGCGGGCTGATTTGAAAAATTAACTTGACCGAGGTGGATCAAGACTATTAAGCTTATTAAAGCATTATTCGACTGAGTTACGGGGAATTTCATTCGAGATTAAATGCCTATCCGAAAACTATTAGCCGCGATTTTGCAGTTTTTCGGATAAGCCCTTAGTTACCCCCCCCTTTGGTAAGTCAAGACACGTGGCCAATTCGCATGCTTCAAAAAACGATACAACGTGAGATTTGTTGGCTCTACCCATGGCTAGTCCAATTCTCGCGACGGCTCTTGGGAGGCGAACGCGTTGGTCATACATTGCAGCCTACGGCTCTGGCCCATGAAGTTCTTTCCAAGCTTATCCGGTGGGACGGAGAAATGTCCGACGGTAGCAAACGCGGAATTCAACAACTCGCCGCTTCCGTCGCCCGCAAAACTCTAATTGACTCCGGCAGGCGGCACCAAACCAAAGTAAAAATACTTCAGCATCTCGCTGGTGAGGGGAAAAAGAAGGATTCCAGTTCTCTGCAACCGGAAGCGATCGAAAACTTATTGATGGCTCTGGACAGGTTACGCGACTTCGATGCGGAAATTGCTCGCATGGTAGAACTTCGTTATTTCGAAGGTTATTCTCGCCAAGAGGCCGCTGAAGTTCTCAACCTTTCTCCCCGCACCGCTGCCCGCAAGTGGGCGTTCGCAAAAGCTTATCTCGCCAAATCGATCCAGCAACAGTAACGGTTTCTCAAGGCGGTTCACTTGCGGAGCGATGCCAGATTTCTAGACAAGCCGCAGCATTCTCATACCGCGGTTGTCGCAATGCCTGACAGGCAGCATAGCCGATAGGGTCATTGGGTGTAGGATGATAGATGAGTTGGCTTGCTATGCACGTAATTCGAATGCGAAGATAGCTTGAGCCCTGAACAAACGGCAGAATATCAAATTCCCTCGGTATCTGATCTTCGCCTGACGCGGCGCTCAACTCGAGCAATTCTACGAGCGATCCGTGGGTCGCTTCAGACTCTACGAAGACATTGAGTTTCACCACAGGATCATAGACGGTTGCAGCCAAAAGATTCAGTCGAAGAAATGCCCGTTCAATCCTATTGCCTGGCTGTACGGGGAAACGCAATTCAAAGTCACATTTCTCATTGGGAAACCGGGGACAAAAAAAACGAATGTCGTTTTGCGTTGGATCGTTTTTTTCGGTGACCAACACTAGCGCATCCTTGCTCTCAATATAAGAGGGCTTCTCTGACCATAAATCCACGCGATAACTTTCATTTGGTTGGGTTTCAGGCCGCACTCCCAAAGTGATCTTTGAGGTCGATAAGGATGGAGGTACACTCAGGTAGCCGATGATCAGGCTGAGAATGGCCAGGCCGCTCCATAAAGAAATGTAATATAGTACTCCGGTCATCGAAGAAGGTTTAGGACTCATGCGCTTTCCTCAAACCATAGATTGAATTCTCCTACAATTCCCAGGGGCTCTCTCGGTCGTTCGACGATCAAGATCAACGGTGGGAGGCCAATTCCCGACCACGCCTGTTTCAGTTCGAAAGAAAATCTAAACTGTAACTCGGCATCGATGTTTAGAAGCGAACGATTCACGGTACCTACCAAGTTGCGAAGTGCTAAACCGCCAAAATAATTTTGCCTGACTGCGCAAATGTACCATGGGGTTATCTTTTGTTTGTCGGGTCCGGAAAACGCGCGAACCTCGATTCGCAAGGTGGCAGCTTCTGGAGCAGTGTTGTACATCGCTACTGAAAAGAGAGAATTCCAGCGAATCCGTTGAGAGGGTAAACTTAAGCGTTCCGATTCGCGCTTCCCCGAGCGAATACCTGGCTTCAAATATAAACAAGACCTATCTTGCAGTGCTTGCCTGATATCAGGTACGGGAATTTCAAAGATAGGAAGGTCATTCTGGAAAACCATGGAGTGATTGTGTGGATTTAAGCGGATCTGTAATTGAGCATCTTCCTTTTTTCCCGGAATAAAATGCCGTTCGGGACGATCTTTTTCCAGTTGTTGTTGATGAAATCGCCTTCCAATCCAGAATGGTAGCACGGTAGCGCTTGCGCCCAAGACTGCGCGGCGGGTCCAGAGTGCAGCGTTCGCTAAAACGACCGGCCGGCTTTGGAGCGATGTTGAAGCAGGCCAGGCTGCGGTCGGTATGCCGGTCAATCGCACCATTCGTTCAAGGACCGCCTGACAACTAGGCGGACGATCTTCTGGATTGGTTGCCGTCAGGTCATCGCGCAGCTTTTCTAACTCGTATTTTACGTCAGAAGAGTCTGGCTTCTCAGCGGCATCCAGTAAATCGTGAAGGACCTTGCCGAGACTGAAAAGATCTAAGCGTTGATCCAGTTTATGCTGCTCGGCGATTTCAGGCGCGATGTAGCCCGGTGTGCCCCCTCGCCATCCCTGCGAGCCGGTCGCGGTTGGTTCGAAGCGGAACACCGTACCAAAATCCGTAATGACAGGAGTTGACTGTCCATCGCGCATAATAATATTCGTTGGCTTAAGGTCGCCATGTAGTGCCGAGCAGTGATGAATGGCCGATAGTCCTTCAGTAATTCGTTGTAACAACACAGCGACCGAAGCAAGTGGGACCGGGCTATGTGTGCGGAGCCATTGCGCGAGATCACAACCCGTAATCCATTGCCGAGCAATACCAAGCAACTTTCCATGTTGAATCACGCCGAACAGCGTGGCTACGTTGGGATGCGTAACATCGGAAACAACTTTAGCCGAGTCGAGAAATTGGTCTTTGTTGTGAACATCTTGCAGATACCGTGGGAACGCAAATGTCACCACCGCTCGCCGGCCAAGAACACTATCCTCTGCAAAATATGTTGCCGTATGAGAATTGTAGGCAAGGCATTTACCGATACGATAATCGCCAGCATAAAACTGTTTGGTTTTTTGATCCCATCGAAACAGTCCGACTAACTCTCTCAAATCTGACGGTTGACGCAGGAGCGGAGTGGAATGGATGGGCGCTTCGAGCCAATGCTGAAGAGGTAGTTTATCGCTGAGTCGTCCCAGTAGACCATCGGTGGAGTGTTCAGACGGATCATCGAATCCAAGTAGCGCCTCCAATTGCGCTGCAATCGATTCATGCTGGGCACGAATTTCTTCGAGCTTCGCCTGCCGCTGTTCCTTATTGAGATCGATCAATTGATCGAACCATGCGTAGAGTTCTTGAAGGTCGTCGGTAGCCATGTGATGGGGCACGATTTTCAAATGAATGATTCAAGTGAAACTGTATTTTGAAGCGAGTCGAATGATAAGCGTGGACTCGTTTTAGAAAGTGCCAAGAAAATAGCAAGAAATAAAAGGCTACTTGGGCTCTTCCAGGACCGCAGGTGGTGATAGCAGAGTCTTTGCCGCCAAAGTTTCCATCGCCGCTTGCACATCGCATAGAGGTTTGCTCGAACTGGGCTCCGCCAGAATTTCTGCCAGCGTGGTTTTTCCGAATGCTTCTTCGACCATGCAGAGCGCGTCGTCGACTCGGCGATGCAATGGGCATAGCACTTTTCCGTGACTGGGCAGACCCAGAGGGCACTGATGAATACGCTGAATCGGATCGACCGCATTGACCACATCGAGCACAGTCAACTGGGTCGGTGGTGAGGCGAGGGTGACCCCCCCACCAATGCCGCGCTGCGATCGCACTATGCCCGCTCGACTTAATCCCTGAAGAACCTTGGAGAGATAAGCCTGTGGTACTTTCGTTGCCACTGCAATCTGCTCCGTCGTGCTCGCCGCTGGGGAACAATACGCTAGGTGGACTACAGCACGAAGGGCATATTCCACAGTCTGAGAGAACATAAATTCACCCCAAATTAAATTTCTATGCAAGGATTTCACATAGTACTTTAGACGCAAGGGAAAGGTGTCGGCAATCAACCCAAAAAACATCATATTATTAGTGCTAGCCGAAAACACTACGGATAGACTAACTCGAATCGACGAAACAAGCATGGATGCTTTCCCCTGGCGATTCCACTGCTACGACATAAATGCCAAGAAAGATCGAGATTTACTTCGACGATTTCCCAAGAGTTCGTGCATGAATCCCACTTAGCCGCATCGAAACTGGGTATCAAGCGGCAAAAACCGTAGTTTTGGGTATGGTGTCTAGCTAAAGGGGTGGTTATTGGAAGTCTGGTCGGGCTAGAGTTCTAAGTATTCATCCAAGGCATCGCGAACAACGGCTGGATTGGGTGCCACGCCGGTGAAGCGGAGGAAATCTTCTTCCAGCATTTTGGCAAGCCAATCGGTTTCACGGATTGTTTGTGCTGTTTCGATTGCGGCTAACTTGGACGGCGCTAACAAAAAAATATCCTTGCGGATGTAGACGATCCTCTCCCCGTCCCTTCGGCTTGGCGAGTCGCCTTCTGCAGTGACACTGAGACTGGACGGCGAATGTTCACGTACGAGCCACTTTTCGAGTTCACGAGTTGCTCGGTCGTCGGCCAGCACAACGGTGTCATAGGTTAAGTCGGAATCGTCTGGGAGATCGTGGCTGATTTTCAATCGGTTTTCAGCGATCGATGTTTGGAGCAATTCGATGATTGCGGGTGGAGCGCGATCTTGCAATGCGTCGATCGAATCCCCCACCTTCCACCAAACTTGGCGTACATCGGCATGGACCAAGGTGGCAACGGCCGCTCGCGCGATTGGGCTATCTCCCAAGATCAAACAAGATAACTCCTTAATCGCAGCGAGATCTTTTATTCCAGGCGAGAGTGATCCCAGAATCGACTGCAGGATGGCCGAGCCTGCTGAGTAGGAGGCTTCCCATGTAGGTCGACGCACGTCTCCTGCGCCGCTGGCAGCATCCGCTGGTTTCTCTTCCGAGACCGCCTCGATTGTCAAGCGTTGCAGCAAGGTAGCGCGGCCGCACCATTTTGCCAAAGGCTGAGCCAACACAGGCAGCGATTGGTCTAGCACTAAGCTGCGCATCGGGTCGGTCAGCAACAGCACGCTATCGATGCCGAGCAATTCGAAAGCAGCGAGCGCTTCACTGATTTGTTCATTGCGGATCTCGGCGGAGAAGAGTTTCCAATCCGAAAGCGCTCGATCCGTAAACGCTCGCTCCAAGACGAATTGAGTGGGATTGCCTCCAACATCATCGCCCAAACAGCAAACGATCGGTTGCAAGGATTTACGGGTCAAGGTGCACCAGATTCAGAGTACTAAAAAGTCAGCGCATCGGATTGAAGACGTTTTACGGTTTCGGCCATCAACTCGTCTTCTCCCTTCTCATCAGCGGCTTCATAGGTCACCGAGAATCGAAGGAAGCTGCCCGCATCATCCCAGGGAACCGTAACGATAGAGTGCTGCACAATCAAGTATTGACTGGCATCTTCTGCATTTTTGAAGACCAAGCCAGACTTGGTTCCCGTCGGGGCTTTGGTGTAGAGAAAATAGCTTCCACCTGGCACTTCACATTCGAAGCCACAACTTTTCAGGGCTTGTACCAGCTTGGACAATCGCCGGCGATATTTCGCATTGATAGCCGCAGGGATGGAAGGATCAGCGAGGGCTGCGGCCGCAGCGCGCTGGATCGCCGCGAATTGGCCACTATCACAATTGTCCTTCACATCCGCAAACGCCTGCACAATTCGAGGATTGCCGCACACCCAACCGATGCGCCAACCAATCATATCAAAGCCTTTGCTCAACGAATGGACTTCAACACCAACATCCATTGCTCCCGGCACACTCAAAAAGCTGAGCGGTTCGCCCTTAAAGGTCAATAAGATGTGAGCTGCGTCTTGGACGACGACAAATTGATGCTCCAGTGCCAGGTCGATGACACGCTTATAAAAATCAACCGTGGCCACTTGGCCGGTGGGACTGTTCGGATAATTCAGCACCAACATCTTCGTTCGTTCCCATACATCGGGTGTAATCGAATCGAAGTCGGGATAAAAATTATTTTCTGCGAGCAGCGGCAAGCGATGCACGCTGCCACCGTAGTATTTGGTGTGTGTGCCGGCAACTGGATAGCCAGGCACGGTCATCATGGTGATATCGCCAGGATTGATAAAACAGGCAGGCAACATCGACAATGCGGTCTTGCTGCCGATGCAATGATTGATTTGTGTGGCAGGGTCGAGTTCGACATTGAACTGCCGCCGCATAAATTTTGCTACCGCCGTTTTGAAGTCGGCCACCCCGTTATCGGCATAGCCACGGTTTTCGGGACGATCGATCTCGGTGTGCATCACTTGCCGAACCGATGTGGCCGCCATGGAATCGTTTTCGCCGATTCCAAAATCGACCAAGCGACGGTCTGGATAATCGGCTAGGGCTTTACGCTTGGCTCGTTTGATTTTCTCAAACTTATAGATTTCCGTTCCTTTGCCGTAATGGACACCGCCGATTCGCTCGGCAAATAACTGCTGAAAATAAGGATCTGCAGATGGCGGATTTGCGACGCCCGACGACATTTCAACGTCTCCAACAGCAAACGGAAAAAGTGGTCCAAAACAAAACGGTTCCATGGCCGAGACTGGCCACTTGGTTAATCTTTAGAGTATCGCATCAGGGGGAATCGTCGATACCCCCTCCTGGTGGCCCCGAAGGATTGCTGGAGGTAACTGCGGTTCGCAGTTGATCCTCCAAATGGATCAGAAATTGGGCCTGATCGAGCAGAGGATTTTCAAAATGGAGTTTCAGAGTCCCGGCGATTTTCATTTCCTCGATGGTTTGGTAATGTCGCTGTTGAATCACCGCGGAGACCCGTTCTATGGTGGGACGTCGTAAATACAGTGTCAGGATCACCATGCAGTAAATCAGCAGGGGCAAAGCTGAGAGCAATAAGCTGGTAAAAAAGAGCGTCGGAGGAGGATGTGGGAAATGTTCTACGGTTGCTACCGCATCGGATATTGCGTGATAACTGGCTTGAAAATATTGCCGATACACCGAAATGATCGGACCGGAAAGAAAGGCCCAAAACAGAGCCGTGCCCAACAGTCCAGCGATTTGCAACGGGAATCGACTGAAGGCATTTTCCGCCAGGGTATTTTCAAAAATATTTTGACTATGATTTTGTAACTGCTGGATGCCGGTCAATTGAATCCCCAGTCCGCTGGCAGTTTCCGTTGCCGTGGTGCGTGGCGTCAGGGTGCCACGAGATTGCAAGCGATGTACGACGCGCTCAAAATGTTCACATAACGGTTCGATGCGATCGCGAACTTGTTGTTCAATTCGATCTTTGAGGCCGGATTGCATTTCCCATTGAAGCTGGCGCGTCTGCTGAAAATTTCGGGCCCAGGCGGTCATTGCACCAAACAGCGAGGGAACGCTACCAGTCAGGCTCATCAATACGCGATCCCAAGCTCCATGCGTGAGGTGCAATAGCGATAAGATAGACCGATAGGGAAACCAGAGAGCACTGGTGTCGTTGACCAATTGTGTTCGCATTCGACTTCGAACAGCCGCTTGCAAGATCAGCGGACTGCCCAGCATCGACGAGATGACCTCTTCGGGAATTTTCTCGGTCTCTTGATACAGTTTTCGCACTGCGGAGGCGAGTTGGGGGATTTGATCCCCCACCAACCGGCTCACTTGTACGCGAAAGCGTTCTTGGGCCGCTTGCAAGCGTTGTTCTTTAGATCGCGATAGGCTCACATCATCCAGCGGGCGACTGCGCAAGCGTTCAACGATCGCTTCCGCCGTATGGCGGCCCACTTCCTGAGCATTGGCTGCAATGTCGAAATCGACCACAGTAATTGGATCGAGCCAATCGCTTTGTGGCGCCGCTTGTTTTAAGTGCGCAAGCAACTGTTTTATATCGTTAGCCAGGTCGCTGGAGTTGAGATCTTTGGGATCGATCATCGTGATGATCGGAATGCAAACCGAACCTGCGGTTTGACGGGCGATGTGCGTATTGATCGCCGAGCGAATTTGATCGCGCGCGATCACAATGAGCTTGATAGGTGAAAGGCTCAGCGCTTGTCGAGCGATTTCGGCGATCTGCGCATCGGCATCGGTTACTCCAGGTGTGTCGAGCAACAAATAGGGTCGACCGATATCAGCCATTTGTTCGATTTGGCAAAAGATAAAGCGTTCGACACCCGGATTGAGTTGTTCGGGACTTCGCGGCCCGACCCAGGTTAAGTTACCGGTGGCATCTCGTGCCAGATCACCGCTTCGCAGTTGGTCCGCGACTCGGGGATCTTTGATCAATTGGCGCGCGATCCAACTTTTCCCTTGTCCTTTGGCTCCTACCAAAGATATAGATAACAGTTCAATTCCCCGACTCGATTCAATGCCCGCGCGCTGTCGCTCGAATTCGCGACAGGCTCGCAAAACTTCTTGGGCAACCGGTTGATCGCCGAACAGTCCAGTTACTGCAGCGGCAACTCGATCTGCATAAACTTGTCCTTGATCGAAGCGAATCGAATTCATAAGCATGGACCTCTTGGGTTGCATGGGTGCCAACCGAGTTTTTGAACGATCTTCTATGCAAGTTATGGGTGCTGACTTAGGATTTTAGGCTACGCGGTAAATCATTGAATTGGTCGAAAATTTTCAAAAATTCGGATCGCACGAGCCAGAGTCGTGGTTGAGTGGTGTCTGTTTCCATTTTGACTGGCAGCACCGAGGTGGGTAGTTTGCGCTGGCTGGCCGCCGTCTTGAGGCGAGGCGTGCTGGCATCGTTGTGTGGACGCGGCACACCGAGTGTATCCATAGCGATAGCGACCAGGTCTCCGTATTGTTGCCAAGCGGCTTCTTGTTCGGCGACCGCAGGTGTGGGGTTGCCTGAGAAAGCGGCCCATGCGCCTGCAACGCCAGCGGCCGCCACGAGTTCTTTCAGCGAGGCAAAGACCAATACGGTTGAACCACCGAAATCGACAGGAATAAAAAGTACTGCGGCCAAGGGGGCGAAAAGGGTGGCTACAGGCACCAAGCCGGTTGTCAATCGCTTGCGCAGCGGCATATTTTCCCAGATGCTCTTGGCCCAAGCATCGAGTTGTTGTTCGGGTAGGAGCGTCTGATTCTCATTTTGAAAGCGATCGAGAATCGATTGGCATACATTAAGCCATTTCTCGTCCGACCAATCCGAATAGGAGTCTAAGGGTAGTTGTTGACGCAATTCCTTGCGCAAGCGATCGGCGGTCATCACCTGAGTGCGATCGGATTGCTTAAACCAATCTTTAACCCCTTTGAGCGATTGCTGCATCGCGGTGACAGGCATCACACTTTTTGCGGCAGATGATACCGACTCTTTGGTCCAGGCAACCGTTTTGTCAACCATTAAACTTGGCCAAGCCCACCAGGGTGCCGTTCGATGAAGACTATTATTGATCTGCCGAAGAATCTGCTTGGAGGTTTGTAACCGAACATCGGTCGCTCGTCCTAAATCGTCGCGCATCGCAATCAGCGATAGAATTGCATTGGAAATCTGATGCCGCATTTCATCAAGACTACGCTGTTGTTGAGTTGAGAGACGTACCAACTCGTCTCTTCCCACCAGCAAAAGTTGTTGCAATTGCAGCGCCAGTGTACCTCGCCAAGCTTGTACCATTTCGCTTTGGTTGAGCTGTTTTCCCAATCGCAATAAATAGTCATCTGGAGAGGGACGAGGTGCGCGATCATCAGGGAGATGTCGATCTAAACGAAAGAAAATCGGATGTTCCAGCGGCTCACCCCGCGTGGCGATGGAAGCAAATTCTTCCGGTATTGGAGGTAATCGATCACGTTCTAGTTCACCGCGGAAATCGTATGCCGCATAGAGCCGATCGATTTGGAAACGTTCCATCGTCACTCGCGCTTCGGCCAATATTTCTGAAGGTGCATAGCGGCGCCGCACCAAGTTGATCGCCAAGATGCGCGGTAAGCCGGGCATCGATTCTTTCAGCGTAGCCAATAATCGCTCCGCTTGTCGATCATGCAAGTCGCGGAGTTTGGTGACCACGATAAAAGCGGAACAAAGCTTCGCCGCACTAGACAAGAGTCGACGGCGATATTCGGGAAGATCGGATTCATCCCAAGGTGTTGAAGCGTTGCCACCAAAGATGCCCGTTTGAATGTCGGGGCATTCGATCAAACCAACTCCCAGGGTATCGAGCGCAGCGTCGGTTGCCAGCAACGGAATAGATAAGGTCGAAACATCCGATGGAGCCGTGACAAGGGATTGGTTACCGCTCGAGATCGTCTCTCGCAGTGCCCCCGCGCTCCGCACCCCCGCGCTCCGCACCCCCGCGCTCCGCACCTCTGTGCTCCGTGCCTCTGCGCTGAGTGCATTCTCCTTGAGTGAATCAGCGTGCGATATGTTTTCGGTAGAGAATTCAGGAAATGATTGACCGTTGTACTGAGCGTAAGCGATCTGCGGATCGCGGCTCAAAAATTCAGGGGCTTGGCCGAAGATTTGTTTGAGCTGCTGTAGCCAGCGCTGCCACACCATGGTCTGTTGTTGCCAAGTTGCTGGAAGCCAGATTACAAAACGATGTGTGCCTTGTTGATTGCTGGTGCCAACCAAAACACGCTTGCGATTTCCGGGGCTTAGGAAACTCGCGATGAGGCTGCTCTTGCCCGCGTTGAGTAGACCACTGACAGCAATCAGCGGACTTTGTCCCAGTTGATGTACGCTATCGAGTTGCACCAGCAACTGTTGGATCTCATCGGCTAGAGTCTGCGTTTTGCTGCCGGGACTGGAGGAAGCTCTCCGTAGGCTTTCCAGGAAATCAAGGCGTTCTGAGGACGGCAACACCTGATCGACTGCGGCATAAACATCGCTGCGACTGGCAAGTATCAAGCGGAGATCGGCAACAGAATGACTAGCCATCGATATGCGTAACTTCTCTCAATGCGTGGGTTTGGTTTTGCGGTCGCGTTATCTGGTGAGCTTTGAGGGACATTGCCGGCATGGATTGTTTCCGCTTGGGGATAAATCCTCTGGTAATGGTTGCACACTTTACAATTTTTTACACACCGTTTGAATCTAAAAAGCCGCATAATCCGAGCAATACAAGATGATCGACGACGCGGGTGGGATAAGAGAGAAGCGGGGAGAGATAGGCGCGATTGCCTCCGCTGATCATTACCGGTAGAGGGGCGGACCAAAGCGACTGGTAACGCCGCAGCAGGTGTTCAATGCCACCGATAACCGCTGCCACACCGCCGGCAAGCATTGCGGCTTCTGTGTTTTTCCCAGGCAAGCTGGGGAGTTCAGACGGGGAATCAGCAGCCGAGAGATGCGGCAAGAGATCTGTGCCACCTGCCAGTGCGTTGAGGGTCAGGCGTAGCCCCGGCAAGATAGCGCCGCCGGCGTAAACCCCCTGTTCGTCCACAGCGTCCACCGTGATGGCTGTTCCAGCTTGAATCACGACTAAAGGGGCGCGGCGTTGGAGCAAATTCCAGGCTGCCCAGGCGGCCAGAACACGGTCGGTGCCAACCTTTTCGGGGTAGTCGACGTTCAGCGACCAGGCAAGATGGCAATTTTCAAATTTTTGGGTGATATCGTCTGGGCGACGTCGGGTTAATTCGGCCGACCAATTCTGCCAGGCGCTGCGTTGAACGCTGCTGACCAACCAAGCAGCAGGAGTCGCTAGGTCTGCAATACCGAAGGCGTCATGAACTTCCTGGATCAACCGCAATGGCCAAGCAGGATCATCGATATCGAGTTTGCTTTCGTGATGGGTGTGAAGAGCAATTTTTGTTTTGCTGCGGGCTGCGGAGTCTAAATCGGCATGACGCCAAGTCGCTTGCCAGACACGTTGTACGATCGCAGTGGACCAATCCAACCGTTGGTTGGAGCCAATAACGGAGCCAATGACGGAGGCTGTGCGCGACGAGCCGAGTGTGTCGGTGGGGGCATAAGCTAGAGTGACTTTGATGCCACTGTTGCCCATGTCGACGACCCATAGATTCGATCGAGATTTAAACCAAGGATGTGATCCCACTGCCGCTTATCCTAGCTTGAGCGAACTGCTTTTTCTGGATGACGTTGCGATAGTAGTTCGGCGATGCGATGGATCAAAGTATTTAGATTCTGTCCAGTCACCGCACTGACCAATATCACATCACGTCCTGTAGCCTGATGGAGTTCCTCGCGAATTTTCTCAGCTCCAGGCAATTCGGCTTTGGTCATCACGAGTATTTCTGGACGTGTGCCAAGTTCTTGGCTGTACTGCTCCAATTCAGCTCGGATCGTTTGGTAGTTTTCAATCGGATTGGTCTCGTCGGCGGGAAACGGTTCGACCAGATGGACTAAAATTCCGGCCCGCATAATATGGCGGAGGAAATCGTGGCCGAGACCAACACCGCGGTGTGCGCCTTCGATCAAACCAGGAATATCGGCCAGCACGAATGCGCGATCGATATCCAAGCGGACCATTCCGAGGTTTGGATATTTGGTCGTAAATGGATAATCGGCAATTTCAGGCCGCGCTCTGGAAAGGCGACTGAGCAGTGTGCTTTTTCCCGCATTGGGTTTGCCGATCAATCCCACATCGGCAATGACCTTCAGTTCCAGGATGACCCGGCGACGCTCACCTTCCTGTCCAGGGGTCGCTTCGCGCGGGGCGCGATTGGTGGATGTTTTGAAATGGGTATTGCCTTTCCCTCCTTTACCACCGCGAGCTACGATCACTTCTTCTCCCGCTTGGACCAAATCCTTGAGGATCATTCCGGTTTCTTTATCGATCAACACGGTGCCGGGTGGGACTTCCAGGACAACATCTTTACCGCCTTTGCCATGGCAGCCTGAGCCCTGTCCGTTTTCCCCTTTTTCGCCGCGCCAAAATTTACTGTGGGCGAAGTTGACCAGCGAATTGACTCCTTCGCGAGCTCGCAGAATGATGCTGCCTCCGTTGCCTCCATCACCGCCGCAAGGCCCACCTTGTGGTACATATTTTTCACGCAAGAAAGCAACGCAACCATCGCCCCCTTTTCCGGCGTGGAATTCAACTTCAACTCGATCGACAAACATATTCCCCTCAACCACAAAAAAAGCGAGCCACCTCTGTGAGATAGCTCGCCCGATTCACTGCGTTTTCGCTTCGTGACTCAAGGAACCAGTCGACAGGACGATCGTTCCTTGAGGGTCGAATCCAACCGGATCAGACCTGTTTAGCTATTGGCAATTGGGACCACGTTTACGCGACGTCCTTCTTGATCGAACTTCACGTTACCATCGATCAAAGAATAAATCGTGTAGTCCTTGCCCATGCCGACGTTCTTGCCAGGATGGAACTTCGTGCCAACTTGACGAATCAAAATGCAACCGGGCTGAACCAGTTCACCACCGAAGTGTTTGACACCAAGACGTTGCGAGTTACTATCCCGTCCGTTACGCGTTGAACCTTGACCTTTTTTATGTGCCATGACTGCGACTTGCCTTTCCCAATATTCTGCTAATTCATCTATGTAATTCGTTTAAAATTTTTCTCGAACTTTCTTCGAGCAACAATACCTTCCTAACTCGTTCGATTCGCTCGTATTTGACGCGTGATGCCTCTTTGTCCGAAAGCCAAGTTTTTAACCCAGATATCCAAACATTTGTGCAGTTATTCTGTTGCCTTCACCTGCTGGTGCCTGAGCCAGAAATACGCTTTGCTGCCGAGCTTTTTTGCCAACACAACGGTCGCATGACCCAAACACGAGATATAAAGCCATCGGTTCAGGCTTCGATAACCACCGGGATTGTCAACCATCGGGATTATCAACCATCGGGATTATCAACCATCGGGATT
>Ga0169931_10005416_pt1 | contig 19449 bp, 14 predicted proteins | sample Kivu_15m_20L_FD_129675 | JGI IMG/M metagenome (GOLD analysis project Ga0169931, IMG submission 129675) | Freshwater microbial communities from Lake Kivu, Western Province, Rwanda to study Microbial Dark Matter (Phase II) - Kivu_15m_20L... | ecosystem: Environmental > Aquatic > Freshwater > Lake... | reverse complement strand
TGTTTCGTCCCCCTCGTGAAAGTTCTCGACGATGCATTTGGTGTGGAAAACGGTTTGATGACAACAGTCCATGCGTACACCGGTGACCAGCAATTGGTGGACGGCCCTCACAGTGATCTTCGACGTGCTCGAGGAGCCGCAATCAACATCACACCAACAAGCACTGGCGCTGCCCGCGCGACAAGTCTTGTAATGACCTCAATGAAGGGCAAGCTTGACGGCACGTCACTTCGCGTGCCTGTGCCTACCGGCTCGATTACCGACTTTGTTGCCAACCTGAAGAAGCCAGCAACTGTGGAAGAGATCAATGCGGCTTTTAAAAAAGCAGCAGATGGACCTTTGAAAGGTGTTCTTGAATACACCGATGCGCCAATCGTGTCGAGTGACATCGTGACCAACCCTCACAGTTGCATCTTTGATAGCGAATTGACCATGAGCATGGGTTCATTGGTGAAAGTACTCGGTTGGTACGACAATGAGTGGGGTTATTCCAACCGTCTCGTCGACCTCGTGTTGTACACCGGCACAAAGAAATAATTCGCAATGACGTCAATCCCGACTCTCGAGGATTTGGGTGATTTGCGTGGAAAGCGCGTGTTGGTGCGAACTGACTTCAACGTACCAATGGAAGGTCCTGATGACGCGCGCGTTATCAGCGATGATTTTCGTATTCGTGCTGCATTGCCCACCATTACCTGGCTGACCGAGCGTGGGGCACACGTTGTGTGTGCGAGTCATCTCGGACGTCCGAAGGGTGCACCGAACCAGAAGTATTCAATGGCTCCGATTCGTGCTCGACTCTCCGAGTTGGCACCTGGTGTTGAGTTATTGGAGAACCTGCGATTCAACGCCGGTGAGGAAGCAAACGATCCTGCCTTCGTTGGTGAATTGGTACAGGGTATTGATGCCTATGTAGATGATGCATTCGGTGCCGCGCATCGTGCGCATGCATCGATTGTGGGGCCGCCACAAACGCTTCCTTCAGCTGCTGGTCGTTTGTTGCAGCGCGAAGTAGAAGTGTTGATGGGACTTCGCGAGAAACCAAAGCGGCCATTCGTGGCTGTTCTTGGTGGTGCGAAGGTCAGCGACAAACTTGGTGTGATTGAGTCGTTATTGAAGGTTGTTGATGCACTCGTTATTGGTGGCGGAATGTGTTTCACATTTCTTGCAGCGAAAGGTTTCTCAGTTGGAGATTCCATTTGTGAGCGCGATCAGATCGATACGTGCAAGCGCTTGATGGATTTGGGTAAACCAATTCATTTACCAGAAGACATCATCGGTCTTGACGCTTCAGGAAACGTCCTGACATTTGGGCAACGGCTTCCTGATGGCGCAAAAGGGCTTGACATTGGCCCGGGTTCTGCAGCTGCATTCAGTGATATCATCATGGATGCGCGAACAGTGTTTTGGAATGGCCCGATGGGAATGTTTGAAGACGAACGTTTCGCTGCCGGTACACGCACTGTTGCACAAGCCGTTGCTGATACGAAGGCGTTCACAGTTGTTGGCGGGGGAGACAGTGCTGCAGCGCTCGCTCAATTCAAATTAGAAGATGATGTTGATCACGTCAGTACAGGTGGAGGAGCATCACTTGAGTTGTTAGAACTCGGCGATCTGCCCGGTTTGGCTGCGTTGAGAGGAGCCCCCAATGTCCGCTAAGCGCAAACCGCTGATCAGTGGTAACTGGAAGATGCATCTGAATCACTACGAAGCGATTCAAATCACCCAAAAACTTGCGTACCTTGTCACAAAGAATGATTTCGAACGAACTGATGTGAGCTTGCATCCACCATTCACCGATTTACGCAGTGTGCAGACCTTGATTGAGGCGGACAACTTGCAGTTTTACCTCGGTGCGCAACATTGTCATTATGAAGAGAAGGGTGCATTCACGGGTGAGGTAGCGCCGTCGTTCTTGGCGAAGCTCGGTGTCTCTTATGTGATTGTTGGCCACAGTGAGCGTCGTGAAATCTTTGGTGAAGATGACGAGATAATCACCAAAAAACTTCACGCGATTATCAAGAACGGAATGACACCCATTCTGTGTGTTGGTGAGACACTTACTGAACGCGAAACAGGTGAGACCGAATCAAAAGTCTTGGGTCAAGTACGCGCGTCTCTTAGTCGCTGTACACCAGAACAGGTTGCCAATCTTGTTGTGGCGTATGAACCAATTTGGGCGATCGGTACCGGAAAGACCGCAACGGCAGAAGACGCGCAGGCGGTGTGCGGCGCAATTCGTCGTGAGATCTCCGTACTTGCTGGCGCTGACGCTGGTGCCGCGGTGCGCATTCAATACGGCGGATCCGTGAAGGCTGCCAATATCGCGGAATTGATGGCCCAACCTGACATTGATGGGGCATTGGTGGGTGGCGCGAGCCTTGATGCTGATGAATTCGCGCGAATCATTCAGAACTTCTGACATGGAATCCGCTGTGGATTGTGTCTTGGAATCGTTAGGCTCGTAGACCGTGCGCGATCTCATTATGTACATCACCATTTTCATCAACGTGGTGTCGATGGTGTCTCTCGTGATCTTTGTGTTGTTGCACAGTGGCCAAGGTGGAGGCCTCTCCGACATGTTTGGTGGTGCAAGTGGAGCGGCGCTTGGCTCGGCAGCAGCAGAGCGAAACCTCAACCGCATCACCACAGTCATTGCTGTGATTTGGGTGATGACAACCATCGCTCTTGGCTTCTTGCTTATCAATTAGCAAAAAGTCGATAGCCTTAGCACTCCTCGTCGAAGTGGCGGAATAGGCAGACGCACCAGCTTGAGGGGCTGGCGCCCGTTAGGGCGTGGGGGTTCAAGTCCCCCCTTCGACACCAACTGATTCGACACCGCAGTTTGTTACGCCCACGCCTAACGGGCGCTTCGCGCACCGTTCACATCGTGTGCGGGCGTGATGGGGTTCAAGTCCCCCCTTCGACACCAACTGATTCGACACCGCAGTTTGTTACGCCCACGCCTAACGGGCGCTTCGCGCACCGTTCACATCCTGTAAAAATTCTCTTTGCACATTGAATGAAAATGTAATTTTCACTGATGGATAAGTGCGTTGCAGGCCTACCTGACACCGGGTCACGAGTCGGGGAGATATTGCTCTTTGCATTCTTGGCAGTTCTCGCCGGCGTATGGGTGACGAGGCTTTCGCGTCGTCATAGTCGGACATTGATGGTCGCGGCGTTGCCTGCTCTCGCAATGATCGCGGTTGTAACCCCGCGTGACACAAATAATGAAGATTGTCCTCCAAAAAATTCAACCACGACTCCTACAACATTGGCCTCAACAACAACGACTGCTCCCGCTCCTGTAGCGGTGCTGTGTCTTGACGCAATTGATGCATGGTTACCGCAAAATGAGGCATACATGATCCAACAAAACTTCAATGTTGAAATAGTTGTTGGAAAACTTGTGACCGATCTGCCGCAATGTGCAAACGAAACATTGATTCAAAATGGAACGTCAAGCAGCCCGAATGCGGGATTGTTCGGTAAAGGGTTTTCATTTACTGCTGGAACTTGTCCAACCGGATCATGTCAAGGTGGTAACGGCGGTTCATTGGTCGGTAACGGTGGTAACGGTTATCGCGGTGGTAATGGAGGCGACGCCGGTAAATACGGCAATGGCGGTAACGGCGGTGCAGGCGCAGACGGCGCGACTGGTACCAATGGCGCAAATGGTGCAAGTGGTCTCGGCGGTTCTGGTGGTGCCGGTGGTCTCGGCGGTACTGGTGGCGCTGGTGGAACCGGTGGACTGGGCGGGACTGAAGCCGGCAACGGTGGTAACGGTGGGAACGGTGGCACTGGTGGTGTCGGTGGCAATGGTGGCATGGGTGGCGACGGTGCCGATGGCAGTGCAGGTACATCTGGCGCTGCCGGTATCTCTGGTGGTCCAGCCGGTAACGGCGGCGCGGGTGGTACCGGTGGTGTTGGAGGCGCCGGTGGAACCGGAGGTCTTGCGCGGGGAACTGGGGTGAATGGCTCAGTTGGAGCTAACGGACTAACAGGACCACGAGGTAACGGTGGTAACGGCGGCAATGGTGGCAACGGCGGAAACGGCTCGCCTGGGTCCTCGGCTCAAGGAGGCTCTGGCGGGCCTGCAGGTGCTGGAGGACAAGGCACAATCGGTGGTAACGGTGGCCGCGGTGGAAATGGCGGTGATTCCGGTAACGGTGGCACAGGTGGTGGCCTCGGTGGCCCAGGGGGACCCGGTGGAAACGGAGCCGTACTCGGCGTTAATGGCAATGGCGGCGACGGCGGCAACGGGGGAAACTGTGGCGGCAGCGGCGGTCCTGGGGGGTTTGCGGGCAGTGGAGGCAGTGCCGGTCTGAGCGGTGTGGCCGGGTTGACAACATTGTGTCCAATTTTCAACGTCTGACAAGTTAAAGGCAATTCAACTTGCTCAGCGAGGCAATTCAATTACTTGCTTGCTAGCGCAGTCCCGATCGTGAGGTAAAACAGGCCGCCTGTTCGCGGCAAATCAAGTTGGTTGTATTCAACCCATCGCAATGGTGAACGTTCCACCAATTCATGAATGTCTCTGTTTAGATGACATCCACCCGCGACAACTTTCTCAATTGGATTCAATCGGTTTTGCCATTTTTGTTTCTTTTCAAACGGCGATAATCCATGTTCAAAACAATGAAATGCACCACCGGGCTTGAGTACGCGGTATACCTCGCGTAGTGCTTGTTCAACATCTGGAATCGTGCACAGTGTTAATGACGACAGTGCACAATCCACGCTGTTGTCGGGCAGTGCAATAGATGCACCATCAAGACCGATGTACTCCACATCGATTCCCCTTTTTGCAATACGTGGCGCGGCCATGTCTCGGCCAATTGTTGCGGGGTCAACCGCGTAGACCTTTGTTACGGCATCCGGGAAGAACTTCACGTTTGTGCCAGAACCAAAACCGATCTCAAGTACAACGTCATGTAAGTCTTTTGTGACTTGAGCCCGCAGTTCGTCAAAGCCTTTTGACCCCGTTGCTTTGTCCATGATTCGTGGCAACACACGATCTTCGTACCAACCCATGTCATGACGTTAACAACACCCATTTGATAGGAATAAGCAATGCAAGTACCTGCACATTTACTTCGGACTTCCAGAAATGCGTTAGCGATTGTCGCAGTGGCTGGTGCTTTTCTCGGGGCGTGTGGAGGAGATACATCAACAACAGACCCGATGGACGACATCACCATTCCTACTTTCCCGGTGAGTGACATCATCTGGGGAGAGTGCACTGGTGATGACGCACCTGAAGAGCCATTCGAATGCGCCACTTTTGAAGTGCCACTTGATCACATGGTGCCAGGCGATGAGACGGTTTCGTTAGCGCTTGTTCGTCTACCAGCCGATGGAGATTCCCGTGGAGTGATCCTCACCAATCCCGGTGGACCTGGTGGTTCGGGTTTTGATTTTGTTGTGAATGCAGGCGAAACGTTGGCGCAATCGCTTGATCTCGGAGACTTCGATCTCATCGGTTTCGATCCACGCGGAGTTGATCGCTCAGACGGATTGCGATGTCTCAGCGATGAGTTGATGGACAAGTATTTGTATGTCGACTCAACCCCTGACACGCCAGAAGAACAAAAGTTGTACGACGAAGCGGAAGAAATTTTTGAAGACGAATGCGAAAAGGTGTACGGGAACAAAGTTGATTACTTCTCCACAGTTAACACTGCTCGCGACATGGACTTCATACGTCGTGGACTAAATCAGGACGCCATTCATTACATTGGAGTTTCGTATGGCACCTACCTCGGTGGCGTGTACGCGACGCTGTTCCCCGATCACGTTGCTTCAATGTTCCTAGACGCACCATTTGATCCGCAGGGCGATACTGTTGAAGAGTCGTATCTCACTCAGATCAAAGGTTTTGAAGATTCCTTTAATACTTGGGCGAAGTGGTGTGAACAAGAGAGTTCGTGTGCATTTACAGCACCTGATGTAGGAGCACGTTGGGACGCATTATTGAAACAATTGGACGATTCTCCTTTTGTCACTGATGCAGGTCGGGAAGTGAACAATTCTGCGATGGAATCAGCAACTATTCAGGCGTTGTATTCACGAAGCTATTGGCCACTACTTGCAACAGCGTTAGAACAGGCCGAACAGGGAACAGGTGAACAGATCCTTCGTCTCGCAGACATGTATAACGGACGCAATGATGACGGCACATTCTCAACGATTGAACAATCAGGGCGCATCATTCGTTGTGCAAGTGGGTTTGGCAAAGAACCACCAGAGGATCCTGCTGCGTTGGTGGAGCAACTGCGCGAGATAGCACCACGATTTAGTTCGGACATAGAAGTGTCTGACTTCGATCGAAATACGTGTGACGGGCTTACCGAAGGTGCCCCACTATTTGACATTGCATATGACGGTGATGCCCCCATTGTTGTTGTGGGAGGCGAAAAAGATCCTGCAACGCCTATGCGCTGGGCCGAAGAGATGGTGCAGAATCTCGGATCAAATGCGCGACTCGTGCGTTTTTCAGGCGAAGGCCATAGTCAATTGTTGACATCGAGTTGTGTTGACAGCATCGCACTGGCGTTCTTCAGCGCAGAATCAGAGTTGCCAGAAAACGACACGCGCTGTGACCCCGATCTTCCCGTTGAGCAGCCGTCGTGGTGGAACGAAGTTCCACCTGCAACGTCATCAGAAATCGTCCTAGACCGAAATGTTGTGGGTCCCGCTGTTGGCATTTCAGACACTGAGATCTACGCCGAATACCGCGCTGTGTCACTGTCTGCCCCAGACATTTACGCTGACTATGTACAGCGACTGGGCCAGGCGGGCTTTGAACCAGATGATCCCGACGCCACTTCGGCCGTGGAATCGGCGCAGTTCTTCTCCAACGGGTCGAAGTCAATGGCGCTCCTTGTTATTGAGGGCACTGACCTTGTGGAGAGCCAACTTATGCAGCCGGCTGGTCCGATTCCGGCCGGCAGTCGTCTTGTCATCTTGGCCTTTCTCCCAGACTCTTGATCACCCTGGCCGAGGCAACAATTTCGACCGCTTCCGTTTGACCAATACAAACAAAATTGCTACGGTTCTCGCCATAGACCTGTAACCACTAGCGGTAACAGGCTTGTCTATCTGGGGGGTAGATCAATGTCAGAGAAGAAGTTCACAGCTTCACACGACGTTTTCATCGTTGGAGCTGGCTTTGCAGGAATGTATTTGTTGCACCGTATGCGAGGTCTTGGTTTTTCAGCACGCGTATATGACAAGGCAGCTGGTGTAGGCGGTACGTGGTATTGGAACCGTTATCCAGGTGCACGTTGTGACATTCGCTCACTCGATTACTCATACTCATTCGACCCCGAACTTGAGCAAGAGTGGGAGTGGACCGAAAAGTTCGCAACACAGCCAGAAATCTTGAAGTATGCAAACCACGTAGCAGATCGTTACAACTTGCGTAGCGACATGCAGTTCAACACTGCAATTACATCAGCAATTTGGGATGACTCACGTAAGCGTTGGACAATCGAAACCGATAAGGGTGACGTTGTTGACGCACAGCACTTCGTATTGGCAGTTGGCACCTTGTCAACTCCGAAACTTCCTGAGATTCCAGGTATTGAGACCTACAAGGGCGAGACATACCAAACCTCATTGTGGCCACACGAAGGTGTTGATTTCACCGGCAAGCGTGTTGCAGTGATCGGAACTGGTTCATCTGCTATTCAGTCGATTCCATTGATTGCCACACAGGCGAAGCAGCTCACCGTTTTCCAGCGCACACCGAACTTCTCAATGCCTGCTGGCAACCGCCCGCTCACCAAGGAAGAGATTCACGAAGTAAAGAGCGACTACCGCAACTACCGCATTGCACAGCAGACATCGTTCTTTGGTCAGCCAATTAACTTCGAACAAGTTCCCGCATTCAGCGTGAGCGAAGAAGACCGCACCAAGACATTCCAAGGTGGATGGGACCGTGGTGACCTCGTTGGTTTGATTGGCGCATACAGCGACATCCTCACTGACAAGAAGGCCAACGACACCGCTGCCGACTACATTCGTGGTCGAATTCGCTCAATCGTGAAAGACCCAGAAGTTGCAGAAGCATTGTGTCCGTACGATCACCCGGTTGGCACCAAGCGTCCATGTCTTGACACCAACTACTACGCAACGTTCAACCTTGAGCACGTGCGTTTGGTCAACCTGCGCAAGACACCAATCACCGAAATTACTCCTGGTGGCATCAACACCACCGACGAGCAATTCGAATTTGATGCGATTGTCTATGCAACTGGTTTCGACGCAATGACCGGTTCATTGTTGAAGATTGACATCCGCGGTAAGGGTGGCATCAAGTTGTCCGATCAGTGGACAGATGGACCAACCACATACCTCGGTATCTCGGTTGCCAATTTCCCAAACATGTACACGATCACTGGTCCTCAGAGCCCATCAGTGTTGTCCAACATGATGGTGTCCATTGAGCAGCACATTGACTGGATCACTGACTTGTTCGTCACCATGCGTGACAAGGGCCAGAAAGTGATTGAGGCAACTCAGTCAGCTCAGGACGAGTGGGTGGCACACAACGCAGAGGTCGGAAACGCAACGCTGTATCCGCTGGCGAACTCGTGGTACATGGGTGCCAACGTTCCTGGCAAGCCACGCGTGTTCTTGCCATACCTCGGTGGCGTGGGTCCATACCGCGAAAAGTGCGACGAAATCGCAGCAGCGGGATACCCAGGCTTCGTTCTTTCCTGAACGCGGTCAGTATCACCAAGTACGTAGATCACAAGCGAAGTTCATTTCTTCGCTGATTTAGCCTCAGACGACCTGCTCGTTGTGTGCGCGAGAGTGCATGCAACGAGCAGGATTCGTTATCGGACTAATACACATAACAACACACACAAAACAATTTCGTTGCACTTTCGTGCACAAGATTGCGACATTTAGGATGTGTCGCAACTATTCAACATGAGGAGAAATCATGCCATTAGATCCCATCGCAGCCGGCTTGCTTGAGCAAATTGCCGAGGCGCCACCTATCAATTCGCTTGCACCGCCAGAAGCTCGTGAAGCAGCTGCAGGTTTTGCAGCACTTGCGGGCGATCTTGAAGAAGTACAAGAGACAAAGGAATTGAAAATTCCAGGACCTGGTGGCGACGTACTCGTTACCTTGATCACGCCAAAGGGTGCATCAGCAACTTCTGGTTGTTTGATTTACTACCACGGTGGTGGTTGGGTCATTGGTGACCGCAGCACACTTGCGCCTGCATGTCATCAACTCGCTGCGCGTTCAGGTATGCGAGTTGCAAACGTCGAATACCGCTTGGCTCCTGAGCACAAGTTCCCTGCACCATTTGATGACTGTTACTCAGTGTTTGAATGGTTCACGAAGAACGGTGCATCAGTTGGTGTTGACCCAACAAAGCTCGCGGTCGGTGGTGACTCAGCTGGTGGAAACCTTGCTGCGGCAGTCGCACTGAAAGCTCGGGACGAGAACGTTGCTGGTCTCAAATTGCAGTTGCTGGTGTATCCAGTGACTGATCATGCGTGCAGCACTCAGTCGTACAAAGACAATGGTGATGGTTACTTGTTGACCAGGGACATGATGGACTGGTTCTGGGACCATTACTTGGCAAGCTCAGCTGATGGCAAGAACCCATATGTCAGCCCGCTGCTCGCTAAGGACGTCAAGGGTGTTGCCCCTGCAGTGGTGTACACCGCAGAGTTCGATCCATTGCGCGACGAAGGCGAAGCGTACGCAGCACGTCTGAAAGAAGCAGGTTTGCTTCTTCATGTGAAGCGCTACGACGGTCAGATCCACGCGTTCTTCCAGATGGGCGGAGTATTCCCGGCAGCATCAGACGCATACGCAGACGCTGCAAATCATTTGAAAAAGGCCCTCGCCTGATTCGCTGATTACGTCAAATCCATTCAATGGCCGGTGCACCAATGGTGTGCCGGCCATTGTCGTTGTTGATGGTATTGCTGTTCGATCAACTAGGTACCCGTTGGTAATGCGCGGAGCACTTGCCTGGTAATTGGGTGTGAAAATTCTTGCTACGGTCAGGCAATAGGGGAGACGACGCGGGTGTCGTCGTCACCTTGTACATCATCGTTGGTAACGGGGTTTCCAGCGGAGAACAAGGAGAAAACAATGCCATTAGATCCAATCGCAGCAGGACTGCTGCAACAAATGGATGAAGCAGGAGCGCCACCACTTAACACACTGGCACCAGCAGAAGCACGACAAGCGGCAGAAGGGTTCCTCGCACTCGCGGGAGAGCCTGAACCGGTTGCAGAGACACAAGAGATTTCAATTCCCGTTGAAGGTGGGGAAATTCTTGTCACGCTGATTACACCACGTGGTCTGTATGGAGTCTCTGGTTGTCTCATCTATTACCACGGTGGCGGCTGGGTTCTTGGTGACAGAGCTGGTCTTGCTCCGGCCTGTCACGCAATCGCATCGCGTGGTGGGTGTCGAGTTGCAAATGTCGAGTATCGACTTGCGCCGGAACACAAATTCCCAACCCCATTTAATGATTGCTACGCAGCGTTCAAGTGGTTCGTTGAAAACGGAGAATCAGTCAAAGTTGATCCAATGAAACTTGCTGTTGGTGGCGACTCTGCTGGCGGCAACTTGGCTGCAGCAGTTGCGTTGAAAGCACGTGATGAAGGTCTCTCAAACATTCAATTGCAGTTACTGGTGTATCCAGTGACAAACCATGCATACGACACGGTGTCGTACAAAGACAATGGTGATGGCTACTTGTTAACAAAAGACATGATGACGTGGTTCTGGGATCACTATCTGGCAAGTTCAGAAGACGGAAAGAATCCGTATGCGAGTCCATTGCAGGCAAAGAGTTTGAAGGGGCTTCCACCAGCAATCGTGTATACGGCCGAGTTTGATCCTTTGCGCGACGAAGGTGAAGCGTACGCAAACAAATTGAAGGAGGCGGGCGTAGACGTACAGGTCACGAGATTTGATGGCCAGATTCATGCGTTCTTCCAGATGGGTGGAGTGTTTCCGTCTGCAACGGCCGCCTATGACGACGCGGGCCGTCATCTTCGGTACTGCGTCAACGTATGGCCGCCACGGCCCTAATTGCCCTGACACTTTTTACCTAGTAGGTCATACCGCGCGACCGGCGTCCTTCGGGGCGCCGGTTGTGTGCGTTCTGGCGATCATTGTGCAGTGCAACTATGTGGTACTGTACGTGAAGTTCGTCACGGGGGTGTCGAATCTGGCATAGGGGGATTTGGTTATGACAACCAAAGCAGTCACATCGACACAAGATGTCGTCGTCGTAGGAGCTGGCTTTGCAGGCATGTACTTGTTACATCGCTTGCGCAGTCTTGGTTTTCACGTCCAAGTTGTGGAGAAGGCAAGTGGTGTCGGCGGTACGTGGTACTGGAATCGCTATCCCGGTGCTCGTTGCGACGTTCGTTCACTTGATTACTCATACTCATTTGATCCGGAGTTGGAACAAGAGTGGGAGTGGACCGAAAAGTACGCGACACAACCAGAAATCTTGAAGTACGCAAATCATGTTGCTGAGCGTTACAACTTGTGGCCCAACATGAAATTTGAAACTGCGATTACATCTGCGATTTTTGATGACGCACGTGGTCGTTGGACCGTCACAACCGACAAAGGCGATGTCATTGACACACAGCATTTCGTATTGGCCGTAGGAACGTTGTCTACGCCGAAGCTTCCTGAAATTCCTGGTATCGAGAGCTACAAAGGTCCGAAGTATCAGACCTCACTGTGGCCACACGATGGTGTTGATTTCACTGGCAAGCGCGTTGCTGTTGTCGGGACGGGTTCATCGGCAATTCAGTCGATTCCGTTAATCGCCAAGCAGGCAAAGCAGCTCACTGTTTTCCAACGCACACCTAACTTCTCTGGTCCTGCCGGAAACCGCGAGTTGGAAAACAACGAAGTGAGCGAAGTGAAGTCCAACTATCGCGAACATCGCCAGCGAGCAAAAGTGTCGGCTAACGGTATTCCGTTCGACTTCACACCAATCCCGACATTCTCGGTGTCTGCTGATGAGCAACAGAAGATTCTCAATAATGCGTGGGATACCGCTGACTTCATGCGGATGATTGCATCATTTGAAGATGTTCTGATCGACAAGAAGGCGAATGACGTTGTCGCAGATTTCTTTAGAAACAAGATTCGCACCATCGTGAAAGACCCAGAAATCGCTGAGGCTCTGTGTCCATACGATCACCCAATTGGAACAAAGCGTCCATGTGTCGACACTGACTATTACGCCACCTACAACATGGATCATGTGCGTTTAGTGAACTTGCGTAAAACGCCGATCACTGAAATTATACCGACCGGCATCAAGACAACTGATGAACAGTTTGAATTTGATGCGATCGTGTTCGCAACCGGATTCGACGCAATGACTGGTTCTATCTTGAAGATTGACATTCAGGGTAAGAACGGCACAAAGTTGGCAGAACAGTGGAAAGATGGTCCAACAACGTATTTGGGTCTTGCTATTGCAAACTTCCCGAACTTGTACACGATCACTGGTCCCCAAAGTCCGTCTGTGTTGTCGAACATGATGGTGTCGATCGAGCAGCATGTTGATTGGTTGACAGATCTGATTGTCTCTATGCGTGACAAGGGTCGTTCAGTGGTTGAGGCAACACAGAAGGCCCAGGACGAATGGATTCTCCATAGTTCTGAGGTGGGAAATGCTTCGCTCTATCCACTTGCAAATTCCTGGTACATGGGAGCAAATGTGCCCGGAAAACCGCGCGTGTTCCTTCCATACCTGGGCGGTGTGGGTCCATATCGCGAGATATGTGACAACGTCGCTGCTGACGACTACAAGGGTTTCGTGTTTGCCTGAGTGGCCGACACTGTCGAATGAGTATTGAGTAATACGAGAGAAGAACTAGAGGACAACATGACTGAAAAATCAGTGACATCAACGCGCGACATTGTCGTCGTGGGTGCGGGCTTTGCGGGAATGTACCTGCTTCACCGCCTGCGTGGACTCGGATTTAATGTCCGAGTGTTTGAGAAGGCGAGTGGCGTCGGTGGTACGTGGTACTGGAACCGATATCCAGGAGCACGTTGCGATGTGCGTTCTCTCGATTACTCATACTCATTTGACCCTGAGTTAGAACAAGAGTGGGAGTGGACTGAAAAATACGCAACACAGCCAGAAATTTTGAAGTATGCAAACCACGTCGCAGAGCGTTACAACCTGTGGCCAGACATGCAGTTCAATACCGCGATCACATCGGCTATTTGGGATGACGCACGTAAGCGTTGGACCATCACAACCGATAAGGGTGATGTCGTCGGTACGCAGCACTTCGTGCTCGCTGTCGGCACTCTTTCAACGCCGAAGTTGCCAGAAATCCCTGGTATCGAAACCTACAAAGGTGCTACATATCAAACGTCTTTGTGGCCACACGAGGGTGTTGATCTCACTGGTAAGCGAGTTGCTGTGATTGGAACGGGGTCATCTGCGATCCAATCAATTCCACTGATGGCAAAGCAGGCACAGCAGCTCACTGTATTCCAACGCACCCCAAACTTCTCAGTGCCTGCGGGTAACCGCGCATTGACGAAAGAAGAAGTGGTGGCGGTTAAATCGAATTATCGCGAATATCGTCAACGAGCAAAGGAATCACGTGGTGGTGTACCCATAGATTTCACTCCCATTCCGATGTTTTCAGTTGATGAGGATAAGCAACAGGAAATTCTCGAAAATAGTTGGGATGCGGCGGATTTCGCTCGCTTCTTGGCGTCGTTCGAAGACATTCTGATCAACAAGAAAGCGAATGACGTGGTGTCTGACTTTGTTCGCGACAAAATTCGCTCGCTCGTCAAGGACCAAGAAGTCGCTGAAGCTCTGTGTCCTTACGATCACCCATTAGGGACCAAGCGTCCTTGTGTCGATACGGACTACTACGCAACGTTTAACCTTGAGCACGTTCGTTTGGTGAATCTGCGTAAGACGCCGATCACTGAGATCACGCCCGTTGGAATTAACACCACTGATGAGCAATTTGAGTTTAACGTCATTGTGTACGCAACCGGCTTTGACGCAATGACGGGCTCTCTGCTAAAGATTGACATTCGCGGAAAAGATGGCATCAAGTTGTCTGATCAATGGAAAGATGGTCCAACAACATATTTGGGCATCGCAATTGCGAACTTCCCGAATTTGTACACAGTCACTGGTCCTCAAAGTCCGTCTGTGTTGTCGAACATGATGGTGTCGATTGAGCAGCATGTTGATTGGTTGACCGACCTTTTTGTCAGCATGCGCAACAATGGGCAAACCGTCATTGAAGCGACCCAGAAGGCACAAGATGAGTGGGTAGCGCACAGTTCTGAAGTGGGCAATATGACCCTGTATCCGCTGGCAAACTCCTGGTACATGGGTGCGAACGTTCCTGGTAAGCCACGCGTATTTCTGCCTTACCTTGGTGGGGTAGGTCCATACCGTGAATTGTGTAACGAAGTTGCATCTGCTGGCTATAAGGGTTTTTCGATCGCCTAGAAATCCCCCCGATTTATTTTGTGGTACTTTGTCAAAAGTGATGTGAAATACGTCACTACTGGGTAAGACACATGTCTTGCGCAGTCTCGTAGAGGGGGTCTCAAATGGGGATGTTTGCGCGCTCGTCGTCTCGACAAGGACGTCGTGCTTTTCGTGTTGGCGTCAGCCTGGCATTGGTGGGAGCGCTGACTCTTGCCGCATGCGGTGATGACGACGATTCATCAAGTAGCGGAGGGTCAGATGACACCACTGTTGACACAAGTGGCGGTGCGGCGCCAACGGGAGATCCACTCGTTGTGTGGGTTGTCTCTACGGTCGATTCGGCCATTTCGTCATACCCAAACATTGAAGCGGCCGCAGATATCTACGAGCAGTACATCAACGATAAAGGTGGCATCGGTGGTCGTCCCCTTGATGTGACATTCTGTGACGGAAAAGCGGATCCCAATGAAGATGCGGCGTGTGCGCGTAAAGCAGTAGACGCCGGAGCGATAGCACTTGTTGGCGGATTTGATGTTGACGTCAGTTTGCTAATTGAAGTTCTCGAATCGGAAAACATTGCGTGGTTCGGTGCATGTTGTCCAGTTGTGGCGAAAGAATTCGCAAGTCCGATTGCGTTCAATATGGGTGCTGTGTTCTCATTCAATGTTGCAGCGTCGTGGAAGATGTTTGGAGATGGCTGTAAGAAGCCTGCATTCATCATTGGTGAAGGTTCGTCGTACGATTACTTCAAGGGTCAGACGCAGGCAGCGTGGGAACTTGTTGGCGGAGATGCAACAGCACCGATATACGTACTATTGCCACTTAATACCTCTGACTACAGTGCGATCGCTGCAAAAGCAGGTGAAGGCACCGACTGTATTCATGGATTCATGGGTGACATTCAATGGCTTGGTTTTATCCCGGCCTTGAAGTCTGTCGGTGGAACACAGCGTCTCTACGGTCCACAAGGAAACTTGAATGTGAAAGTGGCAGAAGCTTTCCCTGAAGAGACTGAAGGCGCAGTCGTCATCAATGCGTATCCGAACATCGCGGGTCCAATGTGGGACGACTACCGCCAAGCACTTGAGACCTACAACGCTCCAGATCTTGACTGGAACTCACTTGCAGGTCTCGGCACATGGGCGGCCTTCGAAGGGTTCCGCAAGATTGTGGAGCAAATGATTGCTGATGGGGTTGAAGTCAACAGCGACACTTTCATTGAGGCTGCGAATGCCACGAGCAATCTGCAGATGGACAGCATGGTCGGCGATCTTGATTTCACCACTCCATGGGCAGGGGAAGGTGGAGCATTCCCACGCATCTTCAACCGTTCCGTCGCGTTTGACATCATTTCCGGTGGCGCATTGACCCCTATGGACGACAAGACCTACGACATGACCGAGTATCACGCAAAGTGATCCCGACATTTCGTGTGTCAGCCTGACTTGCACAGGAGACAAAAACTGAAAGAGGCGAGGTCTGGGACTACAACCAGGCCTCGCCTCTTGTTTGTTCGTGCGTTCGTGCGCTTGTGATACTTTATGCGTCGTGGCGTGACCTGCGTCACAAACCAGCATTCGGAGGATTGTTGGATCTTGCAAATAAGGGGGCATCTCATGGGGATGTTTGCACGCTCGTCGTCTCGTAGTGGACGTCGCGCATTTCCTATAGGCGTCAGCCTTGCGTTGGTCGGAGCTTTGACTCTCGCTGCGTGTGGTGACGATGATGATTCATCTAGCAGTGGTGGATCAGACGACACCACTGCCGAAACAAGTGGTGGTAACGAAACACCTACAGGCGAACCATTGAATGTCTGGGTTGTTACAACAGTTGACTCGTCACTGTTGTCGTATCCAAACATTGAAGCTGCTGCAGACATTTATGAGCAGTACATCAATGACAAAGGCGGCATTGGTGGTCGTCCATTAGAAGTCACTTTCTGTGATGGCAAGACTGATCCCAACGAAGACGCAGCGTGTGCACGTAAAGCTGTCGACGACGGAGCAATTGCGTTGGTCGGAGGGTTTGACCTTGACGTCAGTTTGATGATTGAAGTTCTTGAATCTGAAAATACCTCCTGGTTCGGTGCATGTTGTCCGGTTGTAGCAAAGGAATTTTCTAGTCCAATCGCATTCAACATGGGATCAACGTTCTCGTTTAACCAAGGTGCTGCATACAAGATGGTGCAAGACGGATGCACAAATGTGAAAATGATCTACCTTGAGAACGGCAGTCAGGACATCGCCACGGCTCAAACCAGGTACGCGTTCGAGGCACTTGAATACACAGGAGAGTTGGATTTCATCACGGTGCCCGCCACGATCTCTGACTTCAGTGCTGTGGCCGCAAAGGCCGCTGAAGGTTCAGATTGTATTTATGGTGGATTGGGCGACATTCAATGGATGGCATTTATCCCTGCTTTGAAATCAGTTGGTTCAACCACGCGGTTGTATGGCGCACAAGGAAACTTGAACGTGAAAGTTGCTGAAGCATTCCCAGCAGAAACAGAAGGTTCTGTCGTGATTAATGCGTATCCAAACATTGCTGGTCCAATGTGGGATGACTATCGCGCAGCGCTCGAGACCTACAACGCTCCAGATCTTGACTGGAACTCTCTTGCTGGTCTCGGCACATGGGCAGCGTTTGAGGGCTTCCGCAGAATCGTGGAGCAAATGATTGCGGATGGTACGGAAGTCAATAACGACACCTTCATTGAGGCTGCGAATGCCACGAGCAATCTGCAGATGGACAACATGGTGGGTGACCTCGACTTCACCACTCCTTGGGCAGCTGAAGGTGGGGCATTCCCACGAATCTTTAACCGCTCGGTGGCATACGACATCATCTCCGGAGGAGCTCTGACTCCGATGGATGCGAAGACGTATGACATGACCGCGTATCACCCACAGTGATCGAAAGGCGGTAACTGTTACGGCTCGGGGTGGCGCACGGTCTCTATTGAGGTCTGGCGTCACCCCTTGTCATTACAAGGGTTTGACAAGGGGTGAAATACTTGCAAAGTGCAAGAGAAATTCTCATCATTCTTCTCGTCTTGGCTTGGCCTTCTTAATTGATGTAGTGCTACTGTCTTTATGACGAAAGTCAAGAATCAGTGAGTCCAGATGTGGGCTTGCTCCTAACACACAGGGGGGATCATCGCATGTCGATGTTTTCGCGTACCTCAAGCAGTGGCCGTTCACGCCGCACGCTTCGGGTGCTGACAAGTCTCGCACTTGTTGGTTCATTAACACTTGCCGCTTGTGGCGATGATGATTCATCATCGGACGGCGGCTCCGACGAAACAGCTGCACCTGACGTTTCATCTGCTCCAGCACCAACGGGTGAACCATTGGTCGTTTGGGTTGTATCAACTGTTGACTCATCAGTGCAGTCATATCCAAACATTGAAGCTGCTGCAGAAATTTATGAGCAGTACATCAATGACAATGGCGGCATCGGTGGTCGTCCGCTCGACGTTACGTTCTGTGACGGAAAGACCGACCCGAACGAAGATGCTGCATGTGCACGTAAGGCCGTTGATGCAGGTGCAATTGCACTCGTTGGTGGATACGACACAGACGTCAGCTTGTTGATTGAAGTTTTGGAATCAGAAAACACCGCATGGTTCGGTGCTTGCTGTCCAGTTGTGGCTGCTGAATTCTCCAGCGAAATTGCATTCAACATGGGATCAGTGTTCTCATTCAACGCTGGTGCCGCATACAAGATGGTAGAAGACGGTTGTGAAGCACCAGCATTCTTGTATGGTGAAAACGGTTCACAGGATTACTTCATTGGTCAGACCAAGGCTGCTTTCGAGAAGCTCGGTTACGCCAACGAAGTGCAGTACCTCACATTCCCGCTTACAACTTCTGACTACAGCGCATTGGCAGCGAAGGCATCTGACGGCACCGACTGTATCCATGGTTTCATGGGTGATATTCAGTGGCTCGGTTTCATTCCTGCAATGATTTCAGTCGGTGGAACACAGCGTCTCTACGGTCCACAAGGAAACTTGAACGGTAAAGTTGCAGAAGCATTCCCAGCAGAAACAGAAGGTGGCGTTGTTATCAACGCTTACCCAAACATTGCTGGTCCAATGTGGGATGCCTACCGCGCAGCTCTTGAGACCTACGATGCACCAGATCTTGACTGGAACTCACTTGCCGGTCTCGGTACTTGGGCAGCATTCGAAGGTTTCCGCAAGATTGTTGAGCAGATGATTGCTGACGGAACTGAAGTCAACAACCAGACGTTCCTTGATGCAGCCAATGCAACAAGCAACTTGCCAATGGACAACATGGTTGGCGATCTTGACTTCACCACAACATGGGCAGGAGAAGGTGGAGCATTCCCACGTATCTTTAACCGCTCGGTTGCGTACGACGTCATCTCTGGTGGTGCATTGTCACCATTGGACGACAAGACCTACGACATGAGCCCATACCACGCTGACTGATTAGTCACGTTGCGATAGGAACATTCCTAGAACGGCTGAAGGGCCACGGATCGAAAGATCCGTGGCCCTTTGCTTTTGTCGGTAGATCGCATTCCGGTGGCACTTTTTCGGAGTGCTACCATGTGGATATGTGAACAAATCATGTTTGTTTGCTGTAATTCGTGACTTCATTCGAGTGATTGAAGTTCATCATCGCGCCTATGAGTAGTTGGATGACATGCCACCCTGTGTGATATCGAAATCCGGGCGCGGAAGGGGTCGCACACTCTGTTGTGTGGCCCCTTCTTCACGTAGAAGACATCTTTGACAATGTGCGCACGCGTGGATATTTTTTGTGAAAGCAGCGCTATCAGTTGCAGTCGTTTTTCAGGGGTGTGATACGTTTCACAGGCGTCATCTGGTGGAGTAGTCTCAAGAAATTGTGACTGGCGTCACCAAAATGGGGACAGTTCGATGAACGTAACGCACGTTGCGGACATGTGGGTAACCACA